>Ga0302319_10022603_pt1 | contig 11259 bp, 9 predicted proteins | sample Bog_T0_2_FD_203319 | JGI IMG/M metagenome (GOLD analysis project Ga0302319, IMG submission 203319) | Peat permafrost microbial communities from Stordalen Mire near Abisko, Sweden - Bog_T0_2 | ecosystem: Environmental > Terrestrial > Soil > Wetlands > Peat | place: Sweden: Abisko, Stordalen Mire...
ACCGGCGGGCGGCGGATTTTCTGAACATCAACAATGTCGAGGTTGTTTCAGTTCAGCACGAGTTCGGGATTTACGGCGGGCCCGCGGGAAGCCATCTGCTGGCGTTCCTGCGCGATGTGCACATGCCGGTGGTGACAACGCTGCATACGGTGCTGAGCGAACCGACCGCCACCGAGGAGGCGGTGATGAAACAACTCAATGAACTGTCGAGCCGGTTCGTCGTGATGGCGGATCGGGGTCGGGACCTGCTCGAAAAAGTCTACGGAGTTTCACCGGACAAAATCGACCTGATTCCGCACGGGGTGCCGGATGTTCAGTTCATCGATCCGAGTTTCCACAAGGACCAGTTCGGCGTCGAGGGGAAGACTGTGCTCCTGACCTTCGGCCTTCTCTCGCCGAACAAAGGCATCGAAAATGTTATTGAGGCGCTGCCGGCGATTCTCGAGCGGCATCCGAATGTCGTCTATATCGTGCTCGGCGCGACGCATCCGAATCTCATCGCGAACGAGGGCGAATCGTATCGGCTAAAACTGGAGCGTCTCGCGGCGGATCGCGGCGTGACCGGCAACCTGATTTTTTACAATCGTTTCGTCACGCTCGCGGAATTGACGGACTTCATCGGCGCGGCGGATATTTACATCACCCCTTACCTGAACCAGGCGCAGATCACATCCGGCACGCTGGCTTACGCCTTCGGCGCGGGAAAGGCGGTAATCTCGACGCCTTATTGGTATGCGCAGGAACTGCTCGCGAAGGAGCGCGGCATCCTCGTGCCGTTTGCAGATCCGGCGGCGATTGCCGAAGGGGTCGACCGTTATCTCTCCAACCCATCGCTGATGACCGCGGTGCGGAAGCGGGCCTGGAAACTGGGGCGCGGGATGATCTGGCCGGTCGTGGCGCAACGGTACATGGAAAGCTTCAAGCGCGCGCGGGCCAGCCTGAGCGCTCCCCCCCGCAAAGCTTTTGCGGTGCGAACCCTCGGGAACCGGCCGTACGAGCTGCCGCCGCTCAAACTCGACCACCTTTTCCGGATGACCGACAACACGGGCATTTTCCAGCACGCGATCTTCAACGTGCCAAATTATGCGGAAGGTTACTGCACCGATGACAATGCCCGCGCCTTTATCCTCACGCTTCTGCTGGCGGAAATGACGAACCGCGTCGCGCGGCAGGACTTGGCACGACTGGCCAGCACTTACTTGGCCTTTCTGTGGGATGCCTTTGACCAAGAGAGTTGCCGGTTCCGGAATTTTATGAGCCACCGAAGGGAATGGCTGGAGGATAAAGGCTCCGAAGACAGTCATGCGCGGGCGCTCTGGGCCGTCGGCATGGCGTTGGGCCGGTCGAAGAATGACGGCCATCGCAACCTCTGCGCGCTGCTTTTTCAAAAAGGTCTGCCAGTGGTCGAGGAATTTACCTCGCCACGGGCATGGGCGTTTGTGCTGCTGGCAATGCAGGAATATCTGCGCGCCTATTCCGGCGACAGGAACGTAAACCAGTTGCGCGATCTGCTCACCCATCGGCTTCTGGACCACTTTCGGGCCAATGCTACGAAGGATTGGCAATGGTTCGAGACAGTGGCCACCTACGACAACGCCAAGCTTTCGCATGCGCTGATCCTCAGCGGCTATTGGACCTCGCACGGGGACGTGCTCGAAGCCGGGTTGCAGAGCCTGCGCTGGCTGGTGGAATCGCAAAAGGCGGACGCGGGACATTTTACGCCGATTGGCTGCAATGGTTTCTGGACGCGCGGCGCGGTGCGGGCGCGTTTTGACCAGCAGCCACTCGAGGCGCATTCAATGATTTCCGCGTGCCACGAAGCGTATTCGGTAACGCACGACGAATACTGGCGCCGGGCCGCGCGCCGGTGCTTTGAGTGGTTCCTGGGCCGCAATGACCTCGGACAACCGCTTTATGATTCCAGTTCCGGAGGATGCCGCGATGCGTTGCATCAGGATCGCCTCAGCCAGAACATGGGGGCAGAATCGAGTCTCGCATTTTACCTGTCCCTGGCGGAAATGACTCACTCGGAAATGCTTCCAGAACCCAAAAAGGTACTGTCATAATTCCATTGAAGGGCAACTGCAGAGTAATGCCGCCGCCCCCTTGGACGCAACGGCCTTCCCGGCCGCCGGATCGGCTTCGGCAACGAATGTTCTTACGAGTTCCTTCTGTATCCCGCCAGTGCAGTCCCGACCCGTTCGAGTTCATTGGAAATGCCATCCAATAAGTCCGACGCCTGGGCTCGGGAGTCCTCAAAATCCGGTGAGCGCGCCAATGTCTCGAGCTTGCCGGATAACTCGTGGAGCGGCTTCGCGCCAAAATTCGAGCAACTGCCTTTGAGCGAGTGCGCTGCTTGCGCCAGCGCCGGCCCCTGGCCGCTGGAAAGCGCGCCCGCGGCTTGCTCGACAATCTGATTCGAGTTCTTGAGGAAAGTATCGATCAAATCCGTTAGAACGCTGCAATCCCCATCGTCCCCCAATTCTCGCAAGGCCTCGATGTTCTTAGGGGAAATGGCAGGCTCGTCCACCGTACGGGCCGGCTTCAGCCTCATTACCACCTTGCGCAATTCTTCGAACTGCACGGGCTTGCTCAAATAATCGTCCATCCCGGCGGCGAGGCATTTTTCGCGGTCCCCTTCGATTGCATGCGCCGTCATTGCCACGACAACGGTATGGCGCGCCTGACCGCTTCGAAGGAGAGCATCGTGACGGCCATGAGAATCCCCGTAAGCATGAGAGTCGTCGCAATTCTGCCCCCCTGCTGGCCAGCGGCGGTCAGTGATTGCAGCCGATAGCCGTCTGCAACTTTGCTCTGAGACGGCTCGTTATCGAGAATGGCGGTACTGTGTTGGGAATTGAGTTCGTCAGGCATTGCTGCAACGACAAAGCATCTTATTTGCCCGACTCGACCTGTTTCAGGTAACATTCGTGTTTCATAATGAGCGCACCGGGTGGGAAGAACTCGCAAATCTTCGGCCCGGAGGCGATGTGGCAACGCAGCCGCTATCCGAATGCTTGAAACCGGTGGATACCGCCGCGGTGCGGCAATGCGGAATGACTGGCGCTTGGCCGGCAGGAAGGGGCTGGACTCTAAACGATGCCTATGATCTGCGTGGGCCCTTCAGAGCGAGGTTGTGCAGGCATGAAACGCGAAGTTTAGGGGATTTTGTCTAATACGGCCCGCTTAAACCAAGCGGGAATCTGGTCCGTCCTCAACTCCAGTGTCCGACCGTCGGTGATCTCGGCAAGCCACGCGTGCCGGCGGTCCGCATTGTCTGTTGAGTTGTCGAAAATGTAAGCCCGGTTCGTATGCCGGATCGCTTCCAACAGCAGCCCCAACGATTTGTAATAGCGCTCCTCAATCTTTTCCTCCGGCACTGCATGACCACCCAGGCCCACGCGGTTGGCCACGCGAGAAATATTGATTTCCGGATCATCAGTGGCCACGTAGTAGAGGTAGGTTCTGTAGCCCGCCTCCTGGGCTTGCTTCAGGAGTTCCACCTTCCCCCGGGGTGGGACATCACCGTTTCAAAGGTGAAGGTGGCTCTGCAATTCAGGAGTTGCTGCCGCAGAAATTCCGCCGCCACCGAGGCAAAGTAGGAGTTCATCGTCCTGGCAGGAAAGTGAAGCCGGCCCTCCGTGTAGCTGAGGCTTGCAGCCTCACCGCTTAATCGTTGACGGATCAGAAGCTCCGATTCTGTGAACGCCGGCAGCACGTTTTCTGCGGTTGTCTCCACTCCGAACATCTTCATATCAAGGTAGCCTTGCATTTTCACATCCGCCTCGATCTCGTCGGGATTCAAATAAACACCCAGCAAGGATGTCGGCAGGCAGGATTTCAGAACGCTTTTCCCCGACCCGTTCGGCCCGGCGAACATGCGCATCCTAGGCGTCTCGTGGCTCAACTGAGGACGTAGACCACGCCGGCTTCTACGGGAGTCGGAGGTTCGATCTGCTTCACCACCTCCTTGTGACCGTCCGGGAAGACCCTAAACACAAACCCACCCTCACTCTGGAGCACACACTGTCCCGACGCTAGCACAAGCGTACGCGCATCAGCAAAAGCCTGGCCGGACACGGATGGGAACTGGCTTTCGAGCGCTTGGATTTCCTAGTCAGACATTATCGTTATTCTTATTAGACTCTAACGCCTCCGCCCGCTCAGGTCAACCGCGTCGGGTCAAGCGCAAGAAAGTGCTCGGGGCGGGACTTGAACCCGCATGCCTTACGGCATACGCCCCTCAAACGTACGTGTCTGCCAATTTCACCACCCGAGCAGGTTGGGGAACGAAACTTCTACCACGCCAATGAGCCGCCGCAAGTGTTTTGCGCCGGTTTCCAGCGGTTTCCGGCGCCGGGGAATTTTCAAGACATAAGCCGGCCAGTCATGTCGGCGATGCCAGGAAGGTTCATGTTCAAGTTAAGGTGTAGGTTCATGTACACGCCGGCGCGAGAGGAGGAAGGGCCGGCGGCTGGAGTTTTGTTTACGCCAGGTCCTGCAACAGGCACTCCTGCAGGAAACCGTAGAAGTGGACCTGGAAGAGGCTGAGGTCGCGCACGGTCTCGATGGCGCGGGGACCGTTCTGGCTCATCTCCTTTTCCTGGAAGTCGAACCGGGCGGCGAGAGAGAGGCGGGCCTGGTTAAGGACATTGAGCCATTGGTCGAAGTGCGCGGCGGGAATCTTGAACGCCCAATTGTCCTGGGTCTCGTCGAGCTGCTCGAATGTCTCGAGGTCGTCACGCACGGTCTGGCTGGCGGTGGTGAAGAGCTCCTTGAGCTCCGGGTGCACGTAGTCGCGCCATTCGTTGTTGGCCTGGGCCTCGCCGGGGTCGTTCGAGGCCGCGGGGTAGATGCGCTCGCGGGCGGCATCACTGTCGCCAGGGTCGGCGCTGACGGGAATTTGCCGGAGTAGCTCGACGAAGAAGAGGTCGAGCCGCACTAGGCGGAGGCCGTCTCCGGAGCGGGTGACTTCGACGGTCATTGGGATTTCTCCAGGGTGGCGAGGAGCAGGTAGGCCTGGAGCTGCTCGACGTAGCTCTCGGCGGGCTCGCGCACGCCGGTCCAAACGATCGAGCGCCCCTTCTGATGGACCTCGAGCATGTGCTTCTGGGCGCGCTCCTTCGAGAAGCCGAAGACGCGCTGGAAGACCATGGTAACGTAGGTCATGAGGTTGACGGGGTCGTTGTGAACGACAACGTTCCAAGGGATATCGAGCGCGGTCTGGGTGCTGCTCTCTTTTTCGACGGTCGTTTCTCCCATGCGTATTTCGGCTCTAAGATGAATTCGGAATTGGGGAAACTCAAGCGCGGGCCGAAGATTACGCATCCGCCCGCCAATTGCACGGAGGCTCTGGCAACTTGCAGACTCAAATGCAAGCCGTTACAAGTGGCCCAATGCACCACAGCCCGCACGAATGCCACCGGGCAAACCGCGTTTCCACGGCCTGCTCCGTATGACGAACGCCCCCAGCGCGAATGCCCCGGCGCCCCGGCCTGCGCCGGCATGGCTGCCCGGGCTGCTGCTGGCGGCGGCGGTTTTCCTGGCCTACATGCGGGTCTGGCACGCGGGGTTCATCTGGGATGACGACGACCACCTCACTGCGAACCCATGCATCGTGGGGCCGCTGGGGTTCGGGGCCATCTGGACCAGCAGCAAGGCGGTTTACTACCCGCTGGTGCTGACGAGCTTCTGGGTGCAGCACGCGATCTGGGGGTTGAACCCCCTCCCCTATCACCTGGTTAACGTGACGCTGCACGCGGCGTGCGCCGTGCTGCTGTGGCGGGTGCTGCGCCGGCTGAATGTCGCGGGCGCGTGGCTCGGGGCAGCGCTTTGGGCTTTGCACCCGGTGCAGGCGGAGTCGGCGGCGTGGATCACGGAACAAAAGAATACGCAGTCCTGTTTGTTTTACCTGCTGGCGATCCTGTTTTTCCTGCGCTGGCGCGAAGCCGCGGCGGCGCCTGACGCGCCCCACGTCCCCGGCTTCCCGCGCGCGCGCCGCTACGCCGCGGCGCTGGTGTGCGCGACTCTGGCGATTCTCAGCAAGTCCTCGACGGTGATGCTTCCGGTGGTGCTGGGCTTGTGCTGGTGGTGGATGGATGGCCGATGGCGCTGGCGCAACGCGCTCTTGCTGGCGCCGTTCTTCATGGTCTCGGCCGCGGCGGGGGCGTGGACCATCTGGGAGCAGAAGTATGCCAATCATGCGCTCGGCCCGGAGTGGGCGCAATCGTGGCCGGAGCGGGCGGTAATCGCCGGAAAGGATGTCTGGTTCTACCTCTGGAAGCTGGCGTGGCCGCATCCGCTGACGTTCATCTACCACCGGTGGGCAGTCGATGCCACGAACGCCTCGGCATATCTGGCGCTGGTGGGCGTGGTGTGCGCGCTGTTCCTGCTCTGGCTGGCGCGGGAGGGCAGCTTGCGGCCGGTGTTCTTCGCGGCGGCTTACTTTGTGATCTCGCTTTTCCCGGTGCTCGATTTTTTCAATGTCTATTTTTTTCGTTACTCCTTTGTGGGGGATCACTTCCAGTATCTTGCGAGCATGGGTCCGCTGGCGCTGGCAGCAGCGGGCATCGCATGGGTTTGCAAATTCGCCGGCGGGGAAAGAGGCATTGTTTACCCGGTGGTATCCGGCGCGCTGATCGTCGTGCTGGGCGGGCTGACATGGCTGCAATGCGGCGTGTATTACAACCTGGAGACTCTGTGGCGTTGGACGCTGGCCGATAACCCGGAGGCCTGGATCGCTCACTTCAATCTCGCGGATATCCTCGTGCGGCAAGGGCGGCTGGATGAGGCTGAGGCGCATTACCGCGAGCAGTTGCAACTCAAGCCGGAGAGCACGGAGGGGCGGGGAAATCTCGCCAATGTCCTGCTCATGCAGGGGCACACGGACGAGGCGGTGGCGGAGTTCGAGGAGTTGTTGCGCATCGATCCCGAGAGCGCGGAAGGCCACGGCGATCTCAGCGGCGCCCTGCTCCGCGAGGGCCGGGTAGACGAGGCGATCACCCAGGCCCGGATGGCTGTGGAATTGTCCCGCCATACCGACGAAGAATCGGGCGAGGGCCATAACGACCCGACCATGCTGCGGGCGCTTTCGGCGGCTTATGCAAAGGCGGGCCGATATGCCGAAGCCATCCGGACGGCCAATATGGCGCTCCAACGGGCGGAATCGCAGGCCAACGCCCCGCTGGCGGAGGCGCTGCAGCGGGAGTTGCAGGTGTACGAGGCGGACGCCAAGGGGCTGCAGTCGCCGCGCTAAGGCGGATTAGGAAATATTTAGCGGCGTTTGCCGGGATACTAGGAGGGGTTCACGTTCAAGTTAAGGTGTATGTTCAAGTACACGCTGCCGCGCAGGAGAATGCGCGACAGCCACAGTTCTTTTTAGAATGTGCTAATGCGCCCAGGTGATCAGGCGCAGTTCGTGCGCCTGGGTCAGCACCGGATTCACCGGGATCACCCTCACGTTCAGCCCGTAGGCGCCGCTTTCCGTCGCTCGGATTTCGCCGTGATAGAGGTAATCGCCGTGATCCGCCTTCTTGCAGTCATCGAGGTTTACGATGGACGCCTTGGCGATCGACGCGTTGTGCGCCTCGCCAAAATAGGCCTGCACCTGCACGAACTTCGGATCGATATCGCCAAGGTGCACCCGCGCGGAAACCCCCAGCGTCTCCCCCACTGTGACACTGAGCCGCTCCTCTGACGCCAGGTGCACGTCGAAGATGCGCACCTGCGGCCAATCGTTGCGGATGCGCGCCTTCCACTTGCTGATCTCGGTCGCCTTTGCGCAATTCTGCTCGGAAAGCTCCCGGTGCTTGGTGGCCGCCGGCTCGTAAAGCCGCTCGTTGTATTCGGTGACCATCCGGTGGGTATTGAACACGGGGGTCACGCTCCGGATCGACTCCCGCATCAGTTGCAGCCACGCGATGGGCAGCCGTCCATCGGGCTTCGCATAATAGAGCGGGATGACTTGCGTCTCGAGGGTGTGGAACAGGCTGGCCGAATCGACCTCGCTCTGGAATTCCGGCTTCAGGTTCGGGTCCAGCGGGTCCTTGATCTCGGAGCCGATGGCCCAGCCGTTCTTGCCGTTGTAACCTTCGCACCACCAGCCATCGAGCACGCTCAGGTTCAATCCGCCATTGGGCGGCAGCTTCATCCCGCTGGTCCCGCTCGCCTCCAGCGGTCGCAACGGATTGTTAAGCCACAAATCGACCCCCTGCGTCAGGCGCCGGCCGACGTAGATGTCGTAATCCTCGACGAAGACGATGCGGTTCTCGAATTCCGCCTCGCGGGAAAACCGGTAGACCTCCTGGATGAATTTCTTACCGCCGTCATCCTTGGGATGGGACTTGCCGGCGAAAATGAATTGCACAGGCTGATCCTTCTTCGCCAGGATGCGCCGCAGCCGGTCCAGGTCGGAAAACAACAGCGTACCCCGCTTGTAGGTGGCAAACCGGCGCGCGAACCCGATGGTCAGGATTTCCGGATCCAGCAGCAGGTTCGCCTTCCGGATGTTCTCCATGCTCTCGCCGAGCCGCTCCCGCTGCGCCCGGACCCGCGAGCGTACGAAGTCGATGAGCCGCGACTTCAAGAGCTGATGCGCCTCCCATAGCACCTCGTCCGGGATGTCGATGACCCCGCGCCAGAATTCCGGCTCCGTGAGGTGCTCCTCCCAATCGCCGAGGTATTTGTCGTACATCAGGGAAAACTCAGGCGCCATCCACGTCTTGGTGTGAATGCCGTTGGTAATGCTCGTGATCGGCACCTCGTCCCGAGGCACTCCGGCCCACACATTCTCCCACAGGCCCCGGCTCACTTCCCCGTGCAACGCGCTCACGCCATTCGCGTGCCGGCTGGTGCGCAATGCCAGGATCGTCATGCTGAAAGTGCCCGACGAGTTCACGCTCGCCTGCCCCAGCTTGAAGAATTCCTCGAAGCTGAGCCCTACTTTCGACGGGTATTCCCAGAAATACCGCTCCATCAGCTCGCGAGAGAATGCGTCATTGCCCGCTGGCACCGGGGTGTGCGTGGTGAAGATATTGCCCGAGGCCACCAATTGCAGCGCGCCGTAGTAATCCAGCTTCTGGTCCTGGACGGCACGACGCATCAACTCGAGGGAGAGAAACGCCGCGTGACCTTCATTCATGTGGTGCACGTCGGGCTGGATGCCCAGCGCCCGCAGCGCGCGAGAGCCGCCCATTCCCAGCACGATCTCCTGTCGAATCCGCATCTCGAGGTCCCCGCCGTAAAGCTGCGCCGTGATCATCCGGTCCTCCGCGTTGTTCTCGCGGATGTCCGTGTCCAGCAGGTAAAGGGTGACCCGGCCGATCGCCAGTTGCCACACTTTCGCGTACACCTTACGGCCCGGCAGGTCTACCTCGACCAGCAGCGGCTTGTCATCGATCCGCGTCTCGATCACGGGCAGATGATGAAAATTCTGGTTCAAGGCGACAGTCTCCTGCCAGCCTTCCTTGTTGATCTGCTGGCGGAAGTAGCCATGCCGGTAGAGCAGCCCCACCGCCCTGAAATCGAGGTTCAGGTCGCTGGCCGATTTGCAATGGTCGCCGGCCAGGATCCCCAGGCCGCCGGAGTAATTCGGCACCGACTCGTGAAACCCGAATTCCGCCGAGAAATAGGCGATCGAACAGCCGCTCCTCCGCTTTTTCCCATACGTGTCCTGCCGATCGAGGTAGCTCTTGTACTTCTTGTAGACGATGGCCAGCGCCCGCAGGAAATCGTCATCCTGAGCCACCTCCTCGAGGCGGGCCTGCCTCGAGAGCTGCAACATCCTCAGCGGGTTGTGATTGGTGCGGTCCCACAACGCTGTGTCCAGGTCGCGGAACAGCTTGCGGCTCGTGGGTTCCCACGTCCACCAGAGGTTGTAGACCATCTCGCGCAACGGCTCGAGTTCCCCTGGCAATTTCGGCACGACGTTATACGTGAATAGAGGCTGCATATTTTATTCTGTTTTGCAGGGGGAACCCGCAGACGTTACCGCGCTCGCATCCGGTGACAAGAAAAGAAGTCGCGCCGTGGCGGAACGGTTCAACCTCCGAAATGCCTCACCGCGTACCGGGGATTATTTTGTCTCGCAGCCGACGAGGACAGTGGATTGAGCCGTCAGAGAGGAAAAGACCGTTTCGGCGGCAAGATGGTGTCCCTTGGGGCCGGGGTGATTCAGGCCGTTGATCAGCCAATCGTTAACGGGCGCTCCGCTCTCCGCCAGACGCGTCCATTCCGCATGGACATCGGCCAATAATGTTTCTTCGGATTTTGCGACATTGCGAACCGCTTCGGCGTAACGGCTCAGTGTCCCCTCCTTCTGGACTTTCATGATGCCATCCGCAAGAGGCAGGTGTTCGCTGTGAATGCGGTCGCTGAAAGTGTCCGCCATGAACGGTGGAGTCAGCAGCACAATATCGGCCGGACAACCGCGCCGCACTTCTGCGACCACCGTGCGCAGGGCGCGTTCGAAATCGGGAAGCGCGGCGTCGCCTCCAAAACAATCGTTCAGTCCGAATGCCACCAGCACCAAATCGGGTTGGTAACGGATTACGTCGCGATGCATTCTCTTCAGCCCCGATTGCGTCGTGTTCCCACAAACCCCGGCATTGATTGTACTGAAAGTGGTGAGGGGATACCGGGCTTCCAGCTTCTGCTGGAGCAGCCGATGATAGACATTTTCCGGATCGTAGCGCCCGTTTTCCGTCGCTCCCTGCGTGACGCTGTCCCCAAAGGCTACGATTACAACCGGCGGCTCCGCCGGCTCGAGCGCCTTCTGTTGTATGCGTTCAAAAAACCGTTTCATTCCTTCGACCCTCTATCATTCCCGGCAGTTGGAGCGCTAAAGTACTTGCGAATAAAATAGCTCGGTGTGCAACTCAACGCGTGGCAGTAGCTGTTGAGATGATGATCGTTGTAAGGAGAGAGATGATGGTTCTCCGGATCGTAAACCTCCCAGAAAGTCGAGGCCCCAGCCTTGACCATTCCGCCCCAATACTTGCGTAAGAGGTCGAGGGCCTCCTGTTGCATATCGCATTTGAGCATGGCCTCGACGACATAGTGAAAAAGATAGAGGCATGCCGGTAGGATCACATCGTTGCGTTCTCTCAGGCGGAGCAAGAGATCCCGGCCTTCCTGGACAGTGACGACTCCGCCAAGAATGAGCCAGACATGCGAGGCCCAGGAAAGTTGCCTGTCGGGTCCACTTACAAAAAGTCCCGTTTGAGGATCCTTCAAGTGTTGAATAGCACCGGCCACCATCTT
>Ga0302319_10022604_pt1 | contig 11259 bp, 12 predicted proteins | sample Bog_T0_2_FD_203319 | JGI IMG/M metagenome (GOLD analysis project Ga0302319, IMG submission 203319) | Peat permafrost microbial communities from Stordalen Mire near Abisko, Sweden - Bog_T0_2 | ecosystem: Environmental > Terrestrial > Soil > Wetlands > Peat | place: Sweden: Abisko, Stordalen Mire...
CTTTATTGCCTTTTTAGCCAATTATTAAAAGAATTACTTATTTCGCGTACATTGCCTTCAATTGTGCCACTGAAGGGAAATTCGCGTAAAATTCTCCTTGAGGCCCTTCATAGCCCTTGTTCGTTTTCTTAATAATCACGGAAGTATAACCGCCGTTATTGTTCGGAACATTGACCGGAAAGGCATCTTGCACCGGTGCCGGAGCTTGTGTTGTTACCACCACTTGCTGCTCAGGCTGACTGACAACAATCTGCTGTGGCGTCACCACAACCTGTTGTGGCTGTTCATACACCACAGGTGCCGGTACAACTTTATAACCATGATGCTCTGTTAAAAGGTAATATACACCACCGTTGGTATAATAAAGCCTACCGTTAATACTGACCGGTTGAAAATCGGGAGGGATCACATTAACATATGCCCCTATGGGTGGATTAACAATCACATAATCCCCATCACCCACGTATAAATAATATAATCCATCAGAATAAAAATACCGTCTGCCGTCTACCCAGACTGTAAAATACCCGTCTGGGAGAAAATGCATGTGATAACCCCAAGAAGGACGGTTATGCCAACCATAAAAACGATGATCGTCGCGATGATCCCTATCAAAATGATGGTCCCTGTCGTCACGGTGATCACCAACACCAATACCGATCGACCAATCCGCATAGGATAATTGGGGGATTGCGAATGATACCAACATCAACGCCCCCAACTGTATTTTTAAAAGATTCTTCTTTAACATATCCCTTCCCCTTTCTTAATTAAAACCTTTGTTTAAAAAATTTTCCCTGCTAGAACTCCAAACCTAAATACAATAAAACCCAAAGTAACACTTAGGATGACGTTTAAAAAAGCCCTTAACGTTTCCCCATCCCTGATCAAATGGCCTGTTTCAAGTATGAACGCAGAAAATGTCGTAAAAGCCCCACAAAATCCAGCCATTAAGAAAACTCTTAAGAGCGGACTTAAAGGATATTTTTCATGAAAAACCGTATCAAAAATCCCAATTAAAAAACAACCGATTAGATTAACGACCAAGGTTCCATACGGGAAACCTGTTCCTACTTTCTGATAGATTGCTCCTGCAAGAATATACCTAGCCAGGGTTCCTAAAATCCCTCCGCCGATCAAATAAAACCATTTTTCCATATAATCTGCCTTTCAAGGCTCTCTAATTTCTATAGCATCTACATCTATTATACGACTTTTCTCCTGCCTCTGGGGAATTAAATCTACTACCCATCGGCTATAATACCGCATCCCATAAGTGAAACTAATCCATAAAGCCAAATGCTCCACAATATGCCAGGAACCCTTCAATACTGCCCCCGCAATAGCTAAGGGGGCTAAAAACTGAAACAGGAATGCTAGGAATATCCCCATCAATCCAAAATTCTTAACGACATAAAAAAAGGCTAACATCCAAGTGGCAACTCCCAATGCGTGGGCCATCAACAATGAATACACCGAAAGAGTAGGCCTCAGGCCTTTAAAATAAGTAGCCGGAAGAAAGCCTAATGCAAAAATAATAATGAGCAAATACGATAAAACAATCAATAAAGGCAAAAATAACTGGATAACATCTGTAATCCCCCAGAAGAAAATTGACAAAAAGAGGATCATACCCGCTATAAAAAGGAATATAATGCCAAATCCGTTTTTTCCTGTATAAACCTTTATCATATAATTTTTGGATTAAACCGGTTTACTGATGATCGTGCAGATCGTGGATACCCTTAAGATCAATATGCACTTTTTTATCATGCCAAATAATTATATCCTTAAAACGCTTATTGTAAACGATATCTTCAAGTGAATAAGAATGGCGGGCTATGATTGGCTGTGAGAAAGTTTCATCTGTCCCCGTTAGAGATGCCAGAATCCCCATCTGACTCTCCTTCATTTTTACTTCATCCATACCGTATAAAGGACTTTTATCGTCTATATAATGCCTTACGGTCCAACTTAGGGCAAAAAGCGGCGTGTGACTGCGCTCAAGTTTGAGGTCATAAAATTTACGCGTGCTTTCCCCTTCCAAACTGGTCTCATTTTGGGTCAAATGAAGGGACATATGTGCTTCAGCGATTTGGTTTAAGCGTTCATTTGCGATTCTAAAAAACAAAGCTGTCTTTCCATTATGCTTGCCGATGATCGCTTTATTGCTAAAAATGACCCGTGCTGTAGCTCTTGAAAACCTGGCATAAAATAAGCCTGTAATCACTGCTAATGTCAAAAGCCCCAAAAAAGCCTGAATGGTCATCAAAATATAAGGCCCCATGCCAACCGACTCAACCCGGCTATAATCAACGGAACTCATATTCTCGATGCTCAAGAAAACACAATGCCTAAAACGTTCCACGCCCGTCGAATGCATCCCCCCTAAAGCATCCACCCCGCAGATAAAATACAGGATTCCAAAGAATAAATTTGTTAAACAGTAAATGGCCGCAACATGCCCAAAGAACTTAGGCCAAGATAAAGAAAAAAAATAATGATACAGGTCCGAAAATGGATTTTGGCGATTGCGCGTGCCTTGGACATTCAATTTCCCTTGCTTATTGATAAGGGCACGAAAATGAAATGTTTGTGGGTGGACCGATTGTTTTGATGAATCAGCTTTTGAAGGCATGAATTATAATCTTATTTCTTTTAACTTGCTCCAATAAACCAACCCGCCAAGAAAACCAGAAGACCTCCTACCACTACTTGAAAAGCAGCCGACAGGAAAGGTGTATCCATGTATTTCCAACGGATCAATGAAATAATCGCTAACTCGATAACCACAACCACCATGGCAATCGACATAGCCCAGTGAAAATCATGAGCCAAAAATGGCAAGGTATGCCCTAATCCGCCCACGGCAGTCATCAATCCACAAACTGACCCGCGCACCCAAGGAGCTCCCCTTCCACTAATTTTGCCATCATCAGATAATGCTTCGGCAAAACCCATGCTAATACCAGCACCAATAGAAGCAGCAAGCCCAACTTTAAAAGTTTCAGCAGTATTGCTCGTGGCAAAAGCCGCTGCAAAAAGAGGAGCTAAGGTTGATACCGATCCATCCATGAGCCCTGCCAAGGCAGGCTGAACAATCTTTAAAACAAAAAGCCTTTGGGCAACATCTTTTTCAATATCAACTTCCCCATCAGCCGCCTGTTTTTCATTAATGCGTTGGGCAACATCTTCATGGCGTTGCTCCTCCATAGCAAGATCCCCCAACAATTTCCTGATCGAAGCATCTTTGCTGCGTTGAGCAACCAATTCATAAAATCTCCTGGCATCCAATTCCATCAGAGCCGCTTGTTCCCGAGCTTTTTCAGGTCTTAGAGATTGCAAAAGCGTGGAGGAACGTGGTGTCCTAAAATTCCTTATATCCTGCCTACGGACAAGTGGGATATGCTCACCAAACTTCTTTTGAAATAGCTCAATGAGGCGTTGGCGATGGCCGGATTCCTCATCAGCCATATGATCAAAAAGTTCTGCTGTGGCTGGAAAATCCTTACGGTATTCCTGGGCAAAATCTCGAAAAATACGTCCGTCCTCTTCCTCTGCAGTAATCGCTAATGCTAACACCTGAGCTTCGGTTAGATCTTCAAAACGCATAAATTTCTCCTATGTAAGCCCAATTTTTTAATGGAAGACAAATATTTTACTACAATCCTTGGCAATGCAATAAAAAAATAACTCCAGCGGCAAACAAACAATAATAGCCAAATATATACCAACGCCCTGCCTCTAACCAACGGGATAACCACTTAAGGGCCAAAAGTCCTGCGCCAAAACTTAACAACATACCGATCATGCTCGGTAAAAAAAGACCTAGCATGCCTGTTGCATGATGATTAATAAGATGCTGAGCTTTTAAAAATCTTCGAGCTTCCATTAAAATAAATATTGGTGTCAGGATAACTGCTAAGGCAAAACTAAAATCCTCCAGGAGCTTTTTCTCAACACCTAAAATTAGGCCTGTTGATATGGTCGCTCCTGAGCGTGAAAGCCCACGAAAAGGCAAACAAAGTCCTTGCACCATACCTATCAAAACAGCTGATTTAATCCCTAAAACTGATTTCCCCTTTGAGGGACGAGATTCTTCGTATCCTGCCCAAAGGATCAAGGCACCCACACCGGCCAATGAGGCAGATATGAGATACAAGTTACCAAAAAGCAGTTCTATTTCAGGATTCGGGACCCCTTTTAATATAATCTTCTCAATAATAACCTTCAAGAATATACCGATAACACCAGTTGCTATTGTAGCGATTAATAACAATTTAAAGGATTCAATAAAAACTTGCGATGACTTAAAGAAATTCTCTCTCCAAGATTTCCAGAAAAAAACGATCACAGCAAACATTGTGCCGGTATGCAACATGATTAAAAGAAGGGTCATGGATGGGCTAGTCGGATCAAGGCCCATTAATTTTTCAGCAAAAATTACATGAGCAGAGCTTGAGACAGGTAATAATTCACAAGCCCCTTGGATGATGGCAAGAATCAAAATTTTAGGTAGGGATATCATATTCTCCTTAAGCGCGTAATGCGTAATAATAACCGTCTTTTCGCTTTATTTCAACGGAAGCTTCAAAAAGTTTAGTCATATTCCCATTTGTTAATACATGCGCTTTAGGGCCATCTTTATACAACCTGCCGTTTTTCATTAGTATGACGCGATTGATTTCTGGAATGATATCAGATAAATTATGCGTAACAATAATGATACTAGTTCCCGATTTGGTTACTTTTCTTAAGGTATTACTGAATTTATACAGCGCATGAAGGTCTAGGCTATTGGTGGGTTCATCGAGAATCAATGCTTTAGGATCATGAACAAGGGCCCTGCCAATCAAAAATCGCCGGGCTTCACCAGAGGACATTTGATTCATTTTTCTATCCTTGAGATGTCCAATTTCTAGAAATTCAATTATTGCATAAGCCTTGTTCTTCATCTTTAGCGTGATCGATTCTTTAAACAAACCTATGCTACTAAAAAATCCTGATAATACGGTCTCAAAGCCCGTAATATCCCTGGTGCAGATTTGTTGCAGGTCATTAGATACAATCCCCAACAAAGAACGCAGGTCAAATACATCCCAATTGTCCTTCCCCAAAATCTTAAATGAGGCTCCGTTATCTTGGGGGAACGGATAGTACTCCCTAGTGATCATTTTAATCAATGAAGACTTTCCTGCCCCATTAGGGCCTAAGATTGCCACATTCTCCCCTTCATAAATCTTTAGGGATATAGCATCAAGGAGTTTCTGATTCTTTCCTTTTATAACAGTGATTTTATCAAATTCTAATAAGGGAGAAATTTTTTGAAGTTTTGATTTAGTCACAGATTCATTACAACGGGAAGGAGAGCAATCAAAAATCAATTTACAATCTTTATTTTTGATCATCTATACTGGAAAGGTATTCCTTAATTTCCTCAGCCAATTTAGGGCTTATACTTCCAGCTGAAGTCAAAAGATCTTCCCGGGTCGTAACTACCGTTTGCGGTAAATTAAGTTGAAACTGGGTTGCGATGTTAACACTCCCACCTACGATCCCCTCAACCGTCTCTTTCATATCGCCCTTATATTTTGAAACATATTGTAGAATTTCATTAATGAGCACCCTCATGACCTGAGGGGCTTCTGAGCGCTTGGACGCGCTGGATCGAAAAGTACCAATCAATATGCCTTTGGCAATCACCGAAAGATCACAACCCAACTCGACAGAATCTTTAATCGTCTTATCGATGATCATTGACAGGTCATGTGAGTTTTCTACACCTTGTTCAAGACTAAAAATTGCAATTTTCTGAACTTCATTGGCAATATTATACAAACGCACATCCGACCGATAACAAGACTCCTTGATAGCGTCTGAGATGTGGGGCTTAAGATTGTTAAAAGCCATTTTTTGTATAAATTGCATTTATTAATTATACCTAAAAAAGAGTTTATCGCAAGGCAAGAATTGTGCAATTACAGACTGCCTAAACAGCAGGATGATATGGGTAGGAATTTCTGAATTGACTTATAGACATTCTTTAATCACCGGTAAAAGCCGTTCAAAAACTTCATCCTTCCCAATAAACGCCCTAACCTTAATCTTCTCTGCCATTTTCTTAAAAAGAGTCACATCGAATAAGGTGAGCATTATTATATCACAAGTAGGCTGAACTTCTTTAATCTTCTTGGCAGCATCTAAACCATTCTCATTGGGCAAACTGATATCCATCAAGACAATATCCGGCTTGATACAGGAAGCTTTAATAACAGCCATCTCCCCGCTATCAGCTTCAAATATCTCTACAGCTAAATGATGCTGATTAAGATAATCTTTAACGGTCGCACGAAAATCTTCATGATCGTCAACCAGTAAAACTTTCTTTTTCATTTCCCCGCCTCTAGTAGCCTCTTAGCCTCAATCCAATCTTCCTTGGCAAAGCCGTTTTGATAGCCCCGTTTGACATATAATTCATAAGCTTTTTTCTCGATCATTTCTTGAGTGACGACAATTTTTCTAACTACTTCTTTGACTGAATCTTTGATTGGTTCTTTGACTACTTTCTTTACTACAGCTTTTTTTACCAAAGTCCTCTTGAGTTCCTGAATCATACATACCTCCATGTTAAATCTTGTTAGACTATGACTTACTTTTATTTTATGGGATAGAATGCTCGAAAGCTATGCGCTATTGTACGTAAGGATTTACGTGATTGTACGTAGGATGAGCGGGATTAAAAAACACAAACCTTGTTTTTTCCCTGACTTTTCGCTTGATATAGAGCTTTATCCGTATTAAAGGTCAGTTCATGTCGGGTCATTTTACTCCTAAAGTGCGCAACTCCAATGCTCACTGTCACTTTTTTGGAGAATTTGGCATTTTCTATTGATTCCCTGATTTTACCTGCCACCCCATCAGCTTCTTTTTTATTAGTACCTGGCAGAATAATAACAAATTCATCCCCTCCATAGCGACATAAAATATCAACAGTTCGTAACTGCGAGTGAATTAATTCCGCCATTTGTTTTAATAGAGCATCCCCTACTTGCGAACCAAATTCCTCATTGAAATTCTTAAAATCATCTATATCGGTCATCAACAAGGACAAGTCCCCCTGAAAATAATCCAATCTCTTAAATTCATAATCCAAACAATTGACAAAATGCCGATAATTGTGCGTTTGTGTCAAAGGGTCGGTAACTGTTAAGAAATGCAATTCTTTGTGGCATGAGACATTTTCAATGGCCACCGCCATCTCTGTTGCTATCGCATATAAAATTTTCAGGTCAACGTCATCAAATATTGCAGTTTCATTAGCCCCCATTTGTTTACCGGCAACATTAATGACGCCAATAATGTCTTGATCGACCCTAATGGGGACTATCATGAACGATGATCCTAAATAAGAAGATTGCTTTGAATTTTTAAACCGCTTATCACGCTTTAAATTATTAACCAATAAAGGTTGGCCGTCCAAAATTACTTTTTCTGCAATAGATCCAGCAATAGCCACCTGCATCGGCGCATCTGGTGAAAAACCATCCATGGATTTGACATATAATTGCTTAGTCTTTTTGTCAACAAGCATGACTGAGCACTTGTTAACATCCAAGATTCTTTTGATTTTAGCGACAACAAAATCAATGAGCTGATCAGATTTCCTAATCCTGCTTAATTTCTCATCAAAACCAATGATTTCTTCTAATTTTTCTTTTTCAAATTTTTGGCGCTCTTCAATCTTGACAGTTGCTGTTATATCCTTCCCAATTGAGACAAAATGGGTGATTTCTTTATTTTCATTAAATATAGGAGATATTGTCTGGTCAACAACATAAAACGCACCGTTTTTCTTCTTATTGACAGGCTTAGCTGAAAAAACCTTACCTGCCAAGATGGTCGACCACAAGGTTTGATAATATTCCAGGGATTGTTTGTCTGACTTAAGGATGCGGGGATTTTTGCCTATAACTTCTTCTTTGGTAAACCCAGTAGTTTTCTCAAAAGCGGGATTAACATACTCGATCGTACCATTCTTATCAGTAACCATCACATGGTCGGCTACCTGATCGACTATATTGCGAAAAACCGAAATAATTTTATTTGAAGAAAGCCATGTTCTCTTCAACCATTATCCCCCATTTAAGACCATTTCTTCTTAAACGTTTTCTACAATTTTATCATTTATACCCAAAAATCATAGTATAGATTATGCACACCACCAAGATCAATCCCAATGTTAGGGCTGTCCAACCAAAGATCCTGATGGCAAGAATCTTTTTAGGCGATAGTGGCTCAGCCAGATTTTTATGCAACTCGCCGCTTGCGACTAAAGCTTCATATTCCAATGGCCGCTCGCGCTTTAAGTCTTCAATGGACATGCGTCCTGTAAAAATCACCGTATCCATCGGAAACTTCTCTGGCCTAAAATGCGTGTTAAAAAAGTGCACCGTAAATATAAACCCAGCGGCTAATAAAGCTTCATCACTGTGTATGATGGTGGCCACATTAATGACCCATCCAGGAAGGATATGGGTAAAACCTTCCGGGAACCAAAGCATCAATCCGGATGTTCCTATAACAATAACCCCCCAAAGAACGGCAAAATAATCAAACTTTTCCCAGTAGGTCCATCGTCCATATTTCGGATAGGGTCCTTTGCCCATATACCATTTAACGGTAGCTAGGAATTCCTGCCAATCCTTCTTTGAAAATAGAATGCTGTCTGGCCCAAAAAGTATCGCTTTGAATTCTTTAAAATTAATCGGCTTTTGCAGAAAAATATACCAGATATGGGCAAAGAAAATGCCAAACAGCGCAACTGCGGCACAGCGGTGCAGGAATCGAGAAACTTCAAATCCACCCAAAAGGTGTGAAATACCAACAGCCCATGGGGCGTAGGAGAATTTCAAGGTCATCCCTGTAATCGTCAAGGTCAAAAAGCTGATAATCATAATGATATGAAGTATCCGGAAAAATACCGGGAATCGCACATATTGTTTTTCTTTGGCAACAGTGTGCTTGTTGGGATACAGGCGTCTCATCTCCAGCGATTTAGGCAACCACAAAAGCGTATGCAGAAGACTAATCGTAAAAGTCCCCACTAAAAGAGACGTCATAAACCAAAACGTCCAAAATATCCATGGGTACTTTTTAGGGTCATGGTGAGTGGCATGTGTCAAATAACCTGCAAATCGACGCGTTGCTCCGACATGGCATTGCTGACACGTATGAAGGATATTCTCGCGGCTAAGCGTAGAGCGCGGATCAGTCACTCGATAAATTTCATGTGAACCATGACAATCCTGGCATTTGGCAGATTTGGCATAACCTAATTTTGATATTTTCCCATGCACTGTATCAAAATACGTGCTCGCAATGTCTTGATGACATTTGCCGCACGTATTCATAATTTCAAACCGGAATACATTCTCATCGGTCCGTTTAATCGTATGCGCCGTATGGCAATCATTACACGCCGGTAATTTGTCAGAATTCTTACCTTTGCCAATGAAATGGACACTGGTTATATATTTTTCATATACCCCTTTATGACATGCCGAACAAGTCACCGCGATATTATGACGATTCACGGATGATTCCGGGTCTGATGCGGGAAGTTGCTTATGCGCGGTGTGGCAACTTGTACAAGTTGCGGCCACCACTAAACCCCCAAGCAAATCCTTCCCATGAATGCTTTCGGAATAATTCTTGGTGATATTATGCTCAGTTCCCTTATAAAGCACGGCCGCTTTCTCATTCTCACGGTGGCAACGGGCACAGAGATTGGGCACATTGGTTGGATAGGTAGGTGATTGCAGATCCGTATGGGAGCGAATCCCATGGGTACCGTGACATTCTTCGCACGAAGGGGCATTGGGATTACGAGCATTGAATAATTTCCCGTGAATCCCCTGATTATAAAGTTCGACTTGTTGACTGTGGCAGATGGAACAATCTACTTTTTTAGTAATCGTTTCACAGGCACGTACGTGTGATACTGATACTTGTGTATGGCACTGCGAGCAAGCAACCTTGGCGTGAACAGAATCATTAAACTCAGCTTCATTGACAAAAAGTGAATGATGCCCTTTTGATGAAACAATATCCTTTTTGCCGTGACAGGTCAAACAATCTTTATCTGCCACCCCCATTTCATAGAATACTTGTCGGATCTTATGTGGCTGATGACAATCAACGCAAACTGGGATGCTTTTAGGATCCTTTTCCCATAACTCACCTTTTATTATCTTGCGATGCACTTTTTCAATCTGACTATGGCACTGCAAGCAAGTTTTGACAATATTTACCCGAGCGATGGTTGAACGCGGATCCGTATGCGGAAGAATCTGATGGGCACTATGGCAAGAGCTGCATGTTGCCGCGACATTAAGCCCCTTTTTAAGAAGAGCCTCCCCATGCATGCTGTCGGAATAATTCTCTAAAATATGATCCTCTGGAATCTGGCGTTGAAGCGTCACCGGCTTGCCTTCACTGTGACAGGACCCGCAAACAAAAGGGATTTGAAAAGGTGATACATTCGAATTAGGATCTTTGACAGGAAGAATGTCGTGATTGCCATGACAATTCACGCATCGGGGAGCTAATTTATCTCCCTTAGCCAAGGCTACCCCATGAACGCTTTCTGAGAATAATGATTTTTCCTGAATATGGCATTTCCCGCAGTCAACATGTAACGGTGTCTTATGCGGAAAATCACTCCCTATCAAATCTGTATGGCAACTCGTACACAGACTTTTCCCGTGCACCGACGCTTCAAATCGCTTCTGATCAACCAAAGGCGCTTGAGAGGCATCGCTGTGACAGGCAAAACAATCATCATTCGTAGGTCCTTTGACCGCTGCAGGAGCAGCACTCGAAGCCGTTTGCGCAAAGCTCACGCATGGCGCCCAAACCAGGCACAAGATTAGAATGACATATATTGAAATTGACCGTAACATATCTCTCTATAATCATAATATGTATATTATGCCGAGGTTATCAGTAGAACTACGTATTTATCGAGGAGATTTACTTAAATATAGAGGGTCCTGTCTCGCTCCAGGGCTAGGAGTAAGAGAATATTCTTTTCCAAACGGAATATTTCTGCCGTCTGCTTCGGTTTACAATAAATCTGTTTTATAGTAGCACTGGTATATGAACAGATTTATTGTAAATCCTCGCAGACCTTTGGCAGAAAATTCCCGAATGTGCCGAAAACACAATAGCTATTCATTCACCCATCCTAATGACACTCTT
>Ga0302319_10022605_pt1 | contig 11259 bp, 9 predicted proteins | sample Bog_T0_2_FD_203319 | JGI IMG/M metagenome (GOLD analysis project Ga0302319, IMG submission 203319) | Peat permafrost microbial communities from Stordalen Mire near Abisko, Sweden - Bog_T0_2 | ecosystem: Environmental > Terrestrial > Soil > Wetlands > Peat | place: Sweden: Abisko, Stordalen Mire...
CCTGCAGCAGGGCTATGACCTCGACGGCACGGGACCCGTCGCGGTCGAGGCGCTCGATGCCTATACGCTGTCGGCCGGCGGCCCGGGGGTCGCCGCGACCCGGATCGTATTCATGCTGCAGCCGGTCGATGCGGCGCGGTGCGTCGTGCACGCAGCGCTCAAGGGCGGCTCGGTGGGACTCGGGACGCTGCGCTACCACAACGGGGAGCTGACCCGGCTGCAGCGCGCGCTGCGGGCGCCGCGATGATCCGGCTATACGACTACGAGCTGTCCGGAAACTGCTACAAGGTGCGGCTGCTGCTGGCGCTGCTGGGCCTCGAATACGAACGGGTTGAACTCAATTTCCATCCGGGGCGTGAACACAGATCCCCGGCGTTCCTCGCGATCAACCCGCTGGGCCAGATCCCGGTCATCGACGACGCCGGTTACGTGCTGCGCGACGCGCAGGCGATCCTCGTATACCTGGCGAGCCGCTACGATGCCGACCGCAGCTGGTATCCGCGCGAGGACGCCGCGCAGCTCGGGCGCATCGCCAGCTGGCTGGGGTTTGCCGACAGCCTGACCGCCACTGCGGGGGCCGCACGGCTGCATGACACGATGTTCTATGCGCTGGACATCGCGCGCGCGCGCGCGGGCGCGGCGACGCTGTTCGACGTGCTGGATGAGCACCTGTGGTTCGCCGAGCAGCAGGGCCAGCCCTGGCTCTGCGCCGGAACCCACCCGACGATCGCCGACCTCGCCTGTTTTCCGTATGTGATGCTCAGCGAGGAAGGCGCGATCCCGCGGCTGCCCTACCCTGCGATCCGCCGCTGGACCGATCGCGTGCGCCGGCTGCCCGGGTTCGTGACCATGGCGGGTATCTTCCCGGCGGATCCGCCGGCAGCGGGTCAGTCATGAAGCAGTTCAAGGCGCGCCCTTCCGCAACTCGCTGCTGCCGCAGGGCGACGGCACGCATTCGATGGCTGTCAGCAAGGAGCTGAAGCTGGCCGCGGGCGTCGTCGCCGGCGAGCTGGTCGCGGTCACCATGGCGGTGGACGCTTCCGAGCGGGTCGTCGAGGTGCCGGCGGAACTCAAGGCGGCGCTGGCGCGCAACAAGGCGGCCACAAAAGCCTTCGAGGCCCTGTCCTGGTCGCACCGCAAGGAGTTTGCAGACTGGGTCGGCACGGCAAAGAAGCCCGAGACCCGGTTGGAGCGCGCGGCGAAGGCGATCCCGTTCGTGCTGGCGCGCAAGCACGTCCGCTGAAAATCAGCCCCTCAGGGCGGCGTGAATGTGAAGAATTCCCACAGGTCCGGCGCCGTTGCCGCGGCCCCGGGCAGCGTCGTCAGGCCGAGACCCTGCGCCCCGCCACCCACACCGCTGCGAGATTGGCGCATCCCGCGTGATAGACGATCTTCTGCAGGATCCCGGCCGCACTGTCCGTCAGCTCGATGCGAAGATTGCTCCCCGCGGCCGCAGGATCCACGACGAGCGCATCAAACTGGTATCCCGGGTGCAGGACCCCGACCGGCAGGTCGAGCGCGACGCCGCCGCCGGCTGTCGCGAGCCAGAATGCCGTCAGCGCATCAATGCGCGAGTCCGCGCGGCGCCGCTCGGACCGCGCCACCTCCGGGTCCACGCCGGCCTCGAGATAGCGCGAGGCGATCACCGCCTGGCGTGCATTATCGAGAATCGACGGACTTGCTCCGCCGGCGATGTCCGTGCCGAGGCCGACATGCACCCCTTGCGCAAGCAGGCGCCGCACCGGTAGCACCGCGTCCGAGAAGTACACGTTCGACAGGGGACAGTGCGCGATGGCGCTGCCCGACACCAGCAGCGCCCTGGTGTCGTCGTAGCTGACGAAATTGCCGTGCGCGAGGACCGTGTGCCGCGACAGCAGCCCATAGCGCTCCAGCGCGCGGGTATCCGAGATGCCGCAGCGCTCACGGACATGATCGTGTTCCCAGTCGCTCTCCGAGCAGTGCGTCTGCACGTGGCAGTGCAGCTCCCGGGCGAGCGCGCCGAGCCCATACAGCAGCTCGTCGGTGCAGGACGGGATGAAGCGCGGCGTGACGACGGGCAGTACCAGCGGCGCGATCGGGCGCCCCGCTGCGCTGGCGCCGCCGCCGTTGCCGGGCAGTGCACGCACGTACTCGATGAACTGCCGTGTCTCGGCGAGCGCCTGGCGGGCGGATGGATCGCGGTAGAACTCCGGGCACTGATCCGGATTGTCCATGGCCACCCGGCCGACCAGCGCCCGCTGGCCGCGCTGCAGGCAGATCGCAGCGAGACGTTGCGTGGCCGGCAGATGGATCGTGCCGTAGTAAAGCGCGGTCGTGGTGCCGTTGGCGAGCAGCGCATCGACGAGCGCCGGGTACTGCTCGTCGGCGAAGCCCGGGTCCGCGTAGCGCGCCTCCAGCGGAAACGTATAGGTCTGCAGCCATTCCTCGAGGGGACGATCCAGCGCCTTGCCGAGCTGCGGCCACTGCGGCGCGTGCACGTGCAGGTCCACGAAGCCGGGCAACAGGTACTGTCCGGCGCCGAGGGTGACGAGCTCGCCGCGCAAGGCGAACTGCCGGGCGGCGCGCGTATGCTCGGCCGAACCCGCCGGGTGCACGGCCTCGATACTGCCGTCGGCGGCGACGGTGACGAGCGCGTCGTGCAGGATTTCAACCTCGCCGCGCACCGGCGTGTGCAGCAGCGTGCCACGGAAAGCCTGCACGGCGCTCATCGCTCCGCCTTGAAGGGCTGCGCGAGCGATACCGGGGCGTTGCGCCGCAGGGTGCGCGGATTGCGCGAGATCAGCACCAGGACGCCGATCGTCGCCACGTACGGCAGCGCGCTGAGCAGTTCCGAAGGTACATGCAGGCCGGTCCCCTGTGCGAACAACTGGATCACCGAGACACCTCCGAACAGCCAGGCGCCGAGCACCAGGCGCCACGGACTCCAGGCCGAGAACACCACCAGTGCGAGCGCGATCCAGCCGCGCCCCGCCGTCATGTCCTCGACCCAGAGCGGCGTGTACGCGAGCGACAGATACGCGCCGCCGATCCCTGCCATGGCGCCGCCGAACAGCGTCGCGAGATACCGTATCCGGATCACAGCATACCCAATCGCCAGTGCCGCGTGCGGCGACTCGCCGATCGCGCGCAGCACGAGCCCGGGCCTCGTGCGGTACAGGAACCACCACACCGCCGCGACGCTGCCGAGCGCCGCGTACACCAGCGGGTCCTGGTGAAACAACGCGCTTCCCAGCAGCGGCAGGCGGCCGAGCACCGGGACATCCAGCTTCTCGATCGCCGTGACCGACAGGCTGCCGTAGCGGTGCCCGAGGAATCCTGACATCCCGGAGCCGAGAATCGTCAACGCAAGGCCCGCCGCATACTGGTTGGTGGCCAGGGTCAGCGAGACGAACGCGAACAGCAGCGCGGCCAGCGTGCCGGCGAGCGCTGCCGCCAGCAGGGAGGCCCAGGCGGGAAATCCGGCGCTGGCGGCCGCGAACGCGGTGATCGCGCCGAGCAGCATCATCCCCTCGACCCCGAGGTTCAGTACGCCCGCACGCTCGGCGATCAGCTCACCGATGCCGGCGAGGATCAGCGGCGTGGCCGCGACCAGGGTTGCGCTGAGGATGGCGGCGAGGAGCTGTTCCACGTCAGTGCGCCCGCAGCCGCACGCGATAGAGGATCAGCACGTCCGCCGCGAGCAGGAAGAACAGCAGCAGCCCCTGGAAACCGCGCGCCAGCGCCGCCGGCACATTCAGCGTCATCTGCACTGCCTCCCCGCCGAGGTACAGCAGCGACAGCAAAAGGCCGCCGAGCACACAGCCCCAGGGATTCAGGCGCCCGACAAAGGCAACGATGATCGCAGCGAAGCCGTAGCCCGGGGACAGCGACGGCGAGAGCTGCCCGAGGGGTCCTGCCGCCTCCATCGTCCCGGCGAGGCCGGCGGTCGCGCCACTGAGCAGCAGGCTCAGCCAGACAACCCGCCGCTCACCGAAGCCCGCATAGCGGGCAGCCGCCGGCGCGTCGCCGCTGACGCGCATCTGGAAGCCGATGAAGCCGCGCGCAAGAAAGACCCCGGCGGCCGCGACAATCAGCAGCGTCAGCCCCAGGGAAGCATTGATGCGCAGGCCGGCATGCAGCGGCGTGAACATCGCCGCCGCATCCAGCGGCGCACTCTGCGGGTAGTTCATGCCGTCCGGATCCTGCATCGGGCCGTTGACCAGCCAGGCGAGGATCAGCGCGGCAACGTAGTTCAGCATCAGGCTGACGAGGATCTCGCTGGTGTTGGCATGGGTCTTCAGGAACGCCGGGATTGCGGCCCACGCGGCGCCTGCCAGCGTACCGGCGACGAGCATTGCCGGCAGCAGCCAGGCGTGGCCGGCGCCGACGTACAGGCCGAGCCAGACAGAGGCGATTGCGCCCATTGTGAACATGCCTTCCGCGCCGATATTCCAGACATTCGCGCGGAAGCCCACCGACAGGCCGACGGCGATCAGGATCAGCGGCGAGGCCTTCAGCAGCCATTCGGAAATGCCGTTGGCGGTCGACAGCGGCTCGAGCAGGAAGATACGGTAGGTCGCCAGCGGCTCCAGGCCCAGCGCGAGCAGCAGCGGTGCACTGACCAGCAGCGTCAGCGCGAGTGCCAGCAAGGGTGCCCCCCAGCGCATGAAGCGCTGCGGCTGTGCACGCAGTTCGAGTTCGACGCGCGGCACTGCTAAGCCCCCGCCATCAGCAGCCCGATCGAGTCGCGCTGCGCCTGCGCCACCGGCTGCGGGTCCGACAGGCGTCCGGCGTGGATCACGGCGATAAAATCGCAGATCTCGAACAGCTCATCCAGCTCCTCGCTGATCACGAGCACCGCGGCGCCGCGCCGGCTCAAGCTGACCAGCTGCTGGCGCAGGAACGCGGCCGCGGCGACGTCGACACCCCAGGTGGGCTGAGCAACGAGGAGCACATGAGGCGACTGCGTGAGCTCGCGTCCGACAATGAACTTCTGCAGGTTGCCGCCCGACAGCTGGCGCGCCGTGGCGCCGGGGCCGCTGCAGCGCACGTCGTAGTGCCGGATGACCTCGCGGGCGAAGGCCTCGCAGCGGCTGCGGTCGATGAATCCACGGCGGACGAGTCCGGCACGATGCGCGGTCAGCAGGCCGTTGTCGGCCAGCGACAGGGTGGGTGCTGTGCCGGTGCCGAGGCGATCCTCAGGAACGTAGGCCAGACCGCGGCTGCGCCGCGCCGCCGCTGTAAGGTGGCCGACGTCGCGGCCATCGATGCGCACACGACCGGGTGCGGTCCGGGCTTGCCCACTGAGCACCGCCAGCAGCTCGGCCTGCCCGTTGCCCGACACTCCTGCAATACCGAACACCTCGCCGCCCTTCACCTGCAGCGACACCCCCTCGAGGTCGATGCCGAAAGGGTCGTCCGCAGGCCGGGAGAGTCCGCAGACCTCGAGGCGCGGCACGGCGCTCGGCAGTGCGGCCGGGCGCAGGACCGGCGGCACGTCGGCGCCGACCATCAGCCGGGCGAGTTCGGCGGCCGTCGCCTCGCGCGGCCTGCAGCTGCCGACGACGCGTCCGGCCCGCAGGACGGTTGCGCGGTCGCACAGCTCGCGAATCTCCTCGAGCCTGTGGCTGATGTAGACGATCGAGCAGCCCTCGGCAGCCAGGCGGCGCAGGACGCCGAACAGCGATTGTGCCTCCTGCGGCGTCAGCACAGCAGTGGGCTCGTCGAGGATCAGCAGTCGCGGCGCCTGCAGCAGGCAGCGCAGGATCTCGACCCGCTGGCGCTCGCCAACCGAGAGATGATGCAGGAGGCGCTCCGGTTCGACCCGCAGACCATAGCGCTCGCCGAGCTCCGCAAGGCGCGCGCGCAGCGCGGCCAGCCGAAACGGCCCGTCGAGTGCCAGCGCGATGTTCTCGGCCACCGTCACGTTCTCGAACAGCGAGAAATGCTGGTAGACCATGCCGATGCCCAGCTTCCGCGCATCCCCGGGGCTCGCGATGCGCACCGGCCTGCCCTCCCACAGGATCTCGCCGGCATCGGCCTGAACCGCGCCGTACAGGATCTTCATCAGCGTGGACTTGCCGGCCCCGTTCTCGCCAAGCAGCGCGTGGATCTCGCCGGCCTCGAGCCGTAAGGATACGGCATCGTTCGCGACCGAACCGTGGTAGCGCTTGCAGACCGATCGCAACTCGAGCCGCAGTGGCACTTCAGGTCAGCCCTTCAGTCGCCCCTGCATGCCGGCCACAAGCCAGTTGATGCTGCGGGTCGCCGCCTCGTCGAGGACCGTGCCGGGCCGTACACGCACCGCGCCGTCCTGGTCGCGGATCTCGCCGGCAAACGGCTGCAGCCTGCCCGTCCGTATCGCCTCCTCGGCGGTGGCGAGTGCCGCGCGCGCATCGGCGGGAATCGCGGCGGCGTACGGCGCCATGCGCACGACGCCTTCCTTCAGGCCCTCCCAGCGCAACTGCCCCTTCCAGGTACCGGCGAGCACATCGCGCGCGTCCTGCACATAGATGCTCGACCAGTCGAGGATCATCGAGGTCAGCAGCTGCGTCGGGGCATACTTGCGCACGTCGCTCGCATAGCCGACCGACCATACGCCGGCCTTCTCGGCCGCCTGCGCGGCAACCGGACTGTCGACCATCGCAGCGATCACATCGCAGCCCTGTGCGATCAGCGCCTGTGTTGCATCCTTTTCCTTGCCGGGGTCCTCCCAGGAATTCATGAACAGGATCGTGCAGGTCGAGGTCGGCCGCACGCTCTGCGCGCCGAGCAGGAAGGCATTGGCCGGCCCGACGATGTCGGGGACCGGGAAGCCGCCGATGAAGCCGAGCCTGCCGTTCTTCGACATCTTCGCCGCGGCGATGCCGGCGAGATAAGTCCCCTCGTGGTAGCGGGCCTCGAAGCCGCCGAGATTCGGCAGCAACTTCGTGCCGGCGCAGCAATCGAACGCGACGTCGGGAAACTGCGGCGCCACGCGCGCGGTGACGACGCCGTGCGAGAAGCTCGTTCCGAACACGAGCCGATGGCCGCTCGTGGCCATCGAGCGGAACACGCGTTCCGCATCCTGTGGCTGGAACACGTTATCGACGACGGTAATCTCCACCGCGCTGCCGAGCGCCGCCTTGATCGCCTCGACACCGAGCGTGTGCTGCCGGGTCCAGCCGTACTCCGCAGCCGGCGATACGAGACACAGGCCGACTTTCAGTGCCGGGGCGGCGGCGCGGCTGCGCCACCCGGACAGCGCGAGTACAGTCCCCGCGCCGCCGAGTTGCAACAGTTCACGCCGCTTCATGCCGCCTCAGAACCTGTAATGCGCACCGACCACGAATTCGCGCGGGGGTGCCCAGACCTGCGTGGTCTCGCCGCCGAACTCGTTCGTGAAACGCGACGAGACCTGCGCACGGTTGAACAGGTTATTGACCGCAAGGGAGAAGTCCCACGACTTCGGCGTCACGATATAGTCGAAGAACAGGTTGGTAAGCACGAAGGACGGCGCCTTGTAGATCTGCGCGGCGCCGGAACCCGCCGGCGCATAACCGGCCGCCGGATAGGAGTCTTCGCCGAAGATCGACGTGGCGTAGCTGGCGCGGTACTGCGTGCTCAGGCGCGACAGCAGCGAGGAGTCGCCGCCGAGGCTCAGCGTGTGGCTCAGGTTCACCGTGGCGATCAGGTCCGGCAGGCTCGGCGGCGCATTGCCGTAGACGTCGCGGTAGGCGGCGAGGCGCAGCGCATTGAGCGCCGGGCTGCCGACACCATTGAAGCCGACGCCGGTGACGCCGTTGCAGCCGAAGAACACGCAGACGCCATTCGGCGTCGTGTCGATGAAGGTCTGGTTCGCTTCGTTGCCGGCGACGTTGTCGAGCGCCTGGAAGTGCGAGGTGATCCGCCCTTTCTCCCAGGTCAGGTTGCCGTCGAGGCGCAGGTTCCACGGCAACAGAGCCGCCACCTCGGTCTCGAAGCCGTAGATCTGTACGTGCGGAATGTTGTCGACGCCGCCCTGGAAGTTGATCAGGTCCTCCCCCTGGAACTGCATGTTCTTGTCCTGGTACAGGAAGCCGGCGACGTTGACGTTGAGCTTCTTGTCGAACAGCGAGTTCTTGGAGCCGAGTTCGTAGGCGAGGATGGTTTCCGGCTGGAACTGGAACGGCACGATGGCCGGGGAGTTCGAGATGTTGCCGCCGCCCGGCTTGAAACCGGTCGAGATGCTGCCGTAGAGCAGATTCGTCGGCGTCGCATCGTAGTCCAGCGCCAGGCGCCAGGTCGTCTTGTCGGCGGTCTGTTCGACGAAAATCGCGGTCTGCGGGTAGAACAGGTTGTAGAAATCGTCGAACCAGGTCGTATTGTGGTCATGCGTGTAGCGCACGCCGGCGGTCGCGCGCAGGACATCCGAGAAATGCCAGGTCGCCTGGCCGTACAGCGAGGCGGAATCGCGGCCCTCGCTGCCGACGTTGGCGAAGTACAGCTGGCCCGAGTACACCGCGCTCTGCTGGAAGGCCCCGGTGGCCGTTGAAGCCGGCGCCAGGTTCGGCACATTCAGCAGGTCCGGACTCGGGTTGCCGTCCAGGGTCAGGTAGCCCGGCAGCAGGTTGTACTGGTCGTAGGCGACCGTCGTACGGCTGTTGAGGTAGAACGCGCCGACGATCCAGTCGAGGCTGGTGCCGGGCTTGGAGGCGAGGTTGATCTCCTCGGTGATGCTCTTGGAGTTGTGTTCAAACCACTCGACGTCATGCGGCGTGTAACTCTGGCTGAGGTAAGTGTAATTCAGGCCGTCCTCGTTGACGGAGCCATGATGGTTGATTTCCTGGTAGCTGGAAATGATTTTCAGCGTCGTTGCGTCGAAGTTGTAGGCGATCGTCGCACCGGCGAGCTGCTGGTCATAGAGCATCGAGCCGGGCCAGTCGGAGCTCTGGTGGTAGGGATTGGTATCCGGGTCGTAGATGTTCTTGCCGGAGGTCTCGTGCTGGTTGGCGCGCGCGTACTCCGCGCGCAGCGTTATCGACAGCTGGTCGCTGGGCTGCCATAGCGCCAGCAGCCGGGCGTGCCAGTTGTTCTGGTTGTTGAGCTCGAAATTGGGGTCGCCCGGCACGTCGGTCGCCTTGACGTAGCCACGCTGCGTGACCTGGTCGACCGCGGCGCGGACCGCGAAGGTGCTGGAGAGCGGGATGTTGATCGCACCGGTCAGGTGTTCGAGGCCGAAGGAGCCGGCGGAGGCATCGACGAAGCCGGTGACGGCGTCGAGCGTCGGTTGTTTGCTGATGACGTTGATCGTGCCGCCGATTGCGTTCTGACCGAACACGGTGCCCTGCGGACCGCGCAGCACCTCGACATGGTCGACGTCGAGAAAGCCTGAGTCGAGGGCGACCGGAAAGGCAATGTAGATGCCGTCCTCGTGATAGGAGACCGACGTCTGTGCGGAGTCGTCCTGCGGCACGTTGAAGCCGACGCCGCGGATCGAGACGCTGCGGTTGTAGCCTTCGCTCTGCGTGATGACGAGTCCGGGCACCTGCCCGTTCAGGTCGATCGGGTTGACGATGTTCAGCTGCGCGAGGGTGTCGCCGCTGATCGCCGTGATTGCGACCGGCGCCTTCTGCAGGTCGATGTTCTGTTTCTGCGCAACGACGGTGATTTCCTCCAGGGCCTCCCCGCCGCCTGCCTCTGCGGCAGCCCGGGCGACGCTGGTGCCGAGCGCAAGACTGACGGCCATACTGACAAGGACGGAACATCTCGGCTTCGACTGCATCGCTGTACTCCCCATGACATTACGAGTGGTGTTGACGCCACGCCGCTGCCTGGGGCAGCGAGGCGGCATCGGAATCATCAACATACGCCGTTGAAGCGTTTGTCCCCTGCACCGTACGGTTTTCCCAAGGTCTGAGCCTTTTCTGCACGTGGCAGCGGGATTTCCGGACGTCACTCGATATCAACGAGGCATTGCCAGCCCGTTCAACGAGACGGCTAGAACTATGTCATTCGTGTGCGGGGCTGTCAACGCAGCGTTGCGTCCATGCAACGCGTGTCCCTTCAGGGCTCCCGCGTCCAGGTCTGCGAGCGTCCGAGCAGCGCGATGCCGATGTAACCGCGGACGTTGAGCTTCTGGCCACCGTCCTCGAGACGCAACCTGCAGCGGTACACCGAGCCGGAATCCGGATCGAGGATCTCGCCGCCGGAGAATTCGTCATCATGCCGGGACAGGCCGCGGATGATTTCGAGTCCGATGATCGGCTTGTTCCTGCGATCGTCGCTACAGACGCTGCAGACTCGGGTCTCGGCGCCGGGACGGAAGCTCTTCTCGATGTGCCCGCTGAACCGGCCATCCTGGTCGACGATACGGATCAGCGCAGTCACTGCGCCCGTCTTGTCGTCGACGGTCTTCCAGAGTCCGGCCGGCGACGACAGATCCGCGGCCTGTGCCGCAGGCAGCGGCAGCAGCCATAGCAGCCCGACAGCGGCGATCGCGAGCAGCAACTGGCGCATGGCCTCGTCTCCTTCGCAGGCTGATTACCCGAGCGCGAGCTTGCGCTGGGACGCGGTCCCATGCAAGCGTTCGCGCTCGCCGAGCCATGCCGAAAGCGGCAGGGGCCTGGCGAAATGAAACCCCTGATAACAGTCGCAGCCCTCGGCGGCGAGGATGTCCGCCTGGGCCTGGGTCTCCACGCCCTCGGCGACGATGCGCAGCCGGAAGGACTTTGCGACGGCAATGATGGAAACGACGATGGCCCGGTCGTTGGCGTCCAGCGGCGTATTCTGCACGAACTGCCGGTCTATCTTGATCTCCTGCAGCGGCAGCTTCTTCAGGTAGGCAAGACTCGAGTAGCCCGTGCCGAAATCATCAATCGAGAAGCGGATGCCCATGGCGGCGAGTTCGCTCATGCGCGCCGCCACCCGCTGCCAGTTGTCGATGAAAAGGCCCTCGGTGACCTCGAACACCAGCCGGGATGCCGGCGCGCCGGTCTCCCGCAACAGGGCCTTCATCCGCGCGACGAAACTTTCCTGGTGAAACTGGACCGGACTGATGTTGACTGACAGCGGCACGGTGCATCCTGCCGCCTCCATGAAGGCCAGCGCTTCGCAGGCGCGGCGCAGCACGATCTCGCCGAGACGCAGGATCAACCCGGATTCCTCGGCGACCGGGATGAACTGGCCCGGCGCGACCGAGCCGCGCTGCGGATGACGCCAGCGCAGCAGCAGTTCTCCGCCGGTCTCGATCCGTCCGCGTTCGAACTGAGGCTGGACCAGGATGTCGATCTGGCCGCGGTCGATGGCCTCCTTGAGGTCGAG
>Ga0302319_10022606_pt1 | contig 11258 bp, 8 predicted proteins | sample Bog_T0_2_FD_203319 | JGI IMG/M metagenome (GOLD analysis project Ga0302319, IMG submission 203319) | Peat permafrost microbial communities from Stordalen Mire near Abisko, Sweden - Bog_T0_2 | ecosystem: Environmental > Terrestrial > Soil > Wetlands > Peat | place: Sweden: Abisko, Stordalen Mire...
GGTCAATGCCGAGATGGTCATAATGGGCGGTGTAAAGCACCGCTTGATTGGCTGAGCTGAGGCCGGGAACACGGCCCACAACGTTGGAGCTTTCGTATCGGCGAACGCGGCTTTCAATGTGGGCGCGCAGCTTGACGGGGAGTTCGACGGCGTGGAATTCACCGGGCTTACCGGCGCGATCGATTGCCTGGTCAAGGTTGCCGAGCCCAGCGAGAATGAAGAGATGCTGCGCCACGTCGTGCTGGATCCATGCGGCTGCGCGCAACGTGGCGTCCGGGTCGCCCTGTAAATAGCTCTTCTCCACGGCCTGTGAATTTCGCACCACTTCCCATCCATAACTCGCAAGGTCAGTGCGATGAATGACGAGAACGCCGATAGCACCGCGGCGGGCAGCTTCTTCATATTTGTAGGTCCAGCGGCCGTAGTAGGTGAGGGCCTTGCCTTTGAAGAATTTCTCATCATCCGATGGCGGCTCGTTCACGATGATGAGGGCGATCTTGCCTTTCACGTCGACACCGGCGTAGTCGTCCCAGTGGTATTCGGGGGCGTGGATTCCGTAGCCAACAAATACGATCGGAGCATCGAAGTCGGCCATCGCTTGGCCGGTCTGGTCTTTGGAGACGATTTCAGGCCCGTAGGCCAGATCGACTGGCTGCCCGTTCGCAGGTACGAAAGCAAACTTGGTTTTGTCTTCGATGGTGTGCACTGCAAACAGGGGGACCTTCTGGAAGAACGTGCCGTTATCGCCTGCGGGTTCAACGCCTTCAATCGCAAATTGGGTCGCGATGTATTCGGCGGCGAGCTCTGCGCCCCTGGTTCCGGGACCGCGGCCCTCAAGCAAATCGAGAGATAAGAAGCGCACGTGCGCGCGAATCCTTTCCGGATCAATGGAACCGGCAGCCGAAGCGGCACCGGCGGGCAGCCCCTCAATGCGTGGGACGGGCGTGAGGTGATCCTGCTGCGCGGAAATAAGAGGCGCGACCAGCAAAGGTGCGGCCGCGAAAGGAAGAGTGAACAAGGTACGAAGCATTGGATCTCCGGAGGTTTGAACGGTAGCTCAAAAGTCGATTGCGCGAAACGGGCGAACCCCTCCAGAGTAAGGCTGGGGAGGGTTAGCGAGCAATTGCGGCAAAGGTTGTGGCAGGGAGCAGATGGGCGCGCTTCAGCACTTTGCGCGTGAGGCCGGTGAGCGCCATTCCCGTTGCCGCAGGGAGCGAAACCCATTGACGCTCTCCGCCCAGCACCGTCATGGCATCCACATCCTGCTCTGGAATACTGCGTATACGCACGTAATAGTTCACTTGCATGATGGCGTGGCGGACGATCATGCGCAGGTCTTCCTGAGGCACGTCAGAGTTGGCGAGCGCTGGCAGCTCCCATAGACCCGGCATTACGGTAAGCGCGGCGGGCCGCTGCTCCAGAAGCACCTGCCTGCCCACGCGTGGCTCGTCGCGAAGGACAAGAGCATGGCCGACTTCGCGGCTGAGCATGCGGGGACGCGAGGCTGTTTTATGTTCACCCCGGGTGGCGCAATCACCGGCCACGGGGCAAACGAGACAGCGCGGGTTGCGCGGCAGGCAGAGGGTTGCACCAAGTTCCATGACTGCCTGGTTGAAATCCCCAGGGTGCGCGGGATCCACCAGGTGCGAGGCCCGGACTTCGATCTGCCGCTTCAGTGCGGCCGGACTGATGCGGCCTGCCGCGTCCCAGCCCTCGAGCCTGCAAACCACTCGCTCCACATTCCCATCGACAACCGCGACTGGCTCGCCGTAGGCAATGCTGGCAATGGCTGCGGCCGTGTAAGAGCCGATGCCCGGCAACGCCCGCAACTCGGAGGAAGTTTGGGGCAGGTTGCCGTCATATTGCTTGGCGACAAATTGCGCTGCCTTATGGAGCAAGCGCGCACGCCGATAATAGCCAAGGCCGCTCCAGAGAGCCAGCACATCGTTTTCAGGCGCGAGCGAAAGAGAAACCAGTGTTGGAAACCGCTGGAGAAATGCCTGATAACGATCCACCACTGCGGCAACCCGAGTCTGCTGCAGCATGATTTCAGAAACCCAGATGGCGTAAGGATCAGCGTTTCGCCGCCAAGGAAGATCGCGTCGATTGCGCATATACCAATCGAGCAATTGACGTCGTAAACGCGGGATTTTGGCGGATTCTTCCTGACGCACCATGGGCTCAGATTAAGCTATCTGCCCTCCAGCACACACGGGTGAAGACTTTCGCCCCACAGAAGTGGTATAGGCAGTAACTCTTACCGTAGTAATCTTTTAATAGAAACTCCGGTAATAGGGGCGATGCTTACTAAATTACTGTCTCTGAACTGCAAGATGTGTGACGGACGGGCGGAAAGCATCTGACCCTTCGGAATCTTCCTGAATAGATTGAGGTTAAAACCGTGAATCGTGCAGCTGCTCTTCTCTTTGCCGCATTGGTCGCCGCCCCGTTGGCGATCGCCGCTCAAACCTTGGGCTTCTCTTCCAGCCTGGTTGCCGAGGAAGCAAGTTTGGATGGCAACGGGAGCGCAGTCGCTCCGCCGATCCGGCCCTACGTCGGGGGAGACAGGCCGTTTTCCCGCGTTGCATTCGGAGGTGGCATTTCGCCTCTCGGCATCAATATGCAGACTGCCATGAATCTGAACCGGCATATGAATCTGCGCGGCACCGGGAACGTTTTTCAATACACCAACAACAGTATTTCCACCAACGGATTTAATATTGACGCGAAGTTGAACCTGGCATCGGCCGGAGCATCCTTGGATGTTTATCCGTTTCCTCACCATGGATTCCGGTTAAGTCCTGGAGTGCTTTTCTTGAATCGCAACAGCGCGGCGGGCAACTTTAGCGTGAAGGGCGGTACGAGTTTCACGCTCGATAACACCACCTATTACGCTTCTTCGTCGAATCCCGTTTTAGGGAACGGAAGTCTCGGGCTTCATGGCCGGAACCCGGCATTCACCGCCACGACGGGGTGGGGCAATATGATTCCGCGCAGAGGCGGGCATTTCTCGTTTCCAGTGGAAGTGGGCGTTGCATTTATCGGTGCCCCCACATTGAACGTCGTGTTGAATTCAGGGCAGGTTTGCGATTCCGAAGGCCAGAATTGCGTGAATGTCGCCACGGATGCCGATGTGCAATCTAACCTGCAGACGCAGGTTGCGAAATACACCAAGGACCTGGAGCCATTGAAGACCTACCCGATCGTTTCTTTCGGCGTGGCTTACAGTTTCCGCGTGAGCAACCGCTAAGAGTTTTCCTCCACTGCAACAGGTGGGCCGCTCTCCTTTCGGGGGCGGCCAATTTTTTTGCTTGCGGTTTCGTGAGCCTTGGCTCAGGCTAGCAGTTCAGCGATAAGGGATGGCGCGGCGCTGAGAGCTGCATCGATCTGGGTCTGGTCCTTGCCGCCGGCTTCTGCGATCTCCGGCTTACCGCCGCCCGAACCACCAACCACCTTTGCTATCGCTCCTACCAGCTTGCCGGCCTGAATCCGCCTGGTGAGCCCCGGCGTCACGCCGGCGATAATTGCGACTTTGCCTTCCGGCTGCGCAGAGGCTAGTACCACTACGCCTTCGCCCAGCTTCTGCTTGAGGTTGTCGACCAGCGTGCGGAGCTGGCCGCGTTCAAGATTGTCTGCACGGTGCACCAGCACTTTGACTCCCTTTACTTCAGTGGCGCGGCGCACCGCCTCATCAAGCCCACCGGCGGCTGACTTCATGCGGACTTCTTCAAGCTCGCGACGCAGACGCTTGAGCTCGTCTTCCAGGGAGGCTAATTTGGCACGAAATGAATCCGAAACATTGCCGCCCAGCAGGGGCGGCGCGACTTGGGCGGCGAGTTGGGCGACGGCAAAATCCTGGCGGAAAGCATCCAGAGCGCCAAAGCCGCTGATGGCTTCAAGACGCCGAACCCCGGAAGAGACGGACCCTTCGCTGACAACCTTGATGAGGCCGATTTCACCGGTGGCCCTGGTGTGCGTTCCCCCGCAAAGCTCAGTGGAGAAGTCGCCAATTTTGACGACGCGGACTTTGTCGCCGTACTTTTCTCCGAAGAGAGCCATGGCGTGATATTCATTCACGGCCACGTCAATGGGTACGTCTTCTAGCGTGTTGACGCCGGTGTCGGAGAGGACTTCGCGGTTGACGATGGACTCGATCTCTTCAAGCTCCTCGTCGGCGACGGGGGCGAAGTGAGAGAAGTCAAAGCGCAGTCGCGTGGGCTCAACGAGCGAACCGGCCTGCTTGACGTGGGTGCCCAGCACCTGGCGCAGGGCGGCGTGGAGCAGGTGGGTGCCGGTGTGATTGCGGCGAATGGCGTTGCGGCGCTCGCCATCAACGACCGTGCGGACCAGGTCGCCTACTGCGAGGTCATGCTTGAGAAGAGCCTTGTGAGCGCGCACGCCCTGAACGGGAAGGACCGAACCCTGAATTTCAGCAATGGTGGAGTTGCCGTCTGAGCTGAGGAAGAGGCCGGTGTCGCCGATCTGGCCGCCGGAGTCGCCGTAGAAGGTGGTTTGGTCGAGGACAACATCGACCTGGTCGCCGGCTTTGGCGGAGGAAACACCAACGCCGTTCTTGACGATGGCGATGACGGCGGCGTTGTTGGCGATGAGTTGCTTGTAGCCGAGGAACTCGGTTTTGCGTAGGTCGCGAAAGGCGGGGCTGGCGGATTTCTGGCTGCCGCCCTTCCAACTGGCGCGGGCGCGGGCTTGTTCGGCTTCTTTGGCCTTCTCGAAGCCGGCTTCGTCGAAGGCAACGCCGGCATCCCGCGCTGCGTCGACCATGAAGTCGAAAGGCAGGCCGAAGGTTTCGTAGAGATGGAAGGCTTTTTCTCCGGTGAAACCTGACTTCAATTCCTCATCGAGACGTGTGAGGCCGATTTTCAGCACGCGGTCAAACTGCTTCTCTTCGCCCTCGATGACTTTGGCGACGCGCCCGGCGGAATCGATCAGCTCCGGGTATGCACCCTTCATCAGGTCGCGAACTGCAAAGGTCATCTCATGGAGGAAAGGCTTCTCCTGGCCCAGCAGCCGCCCATGCCGAATGCCGCGACGAAGAATCTTGCGCAGGACGTAGCCCCGGCCTTCGTTGGAAGGAAGAACGCCGTCATTGATCAGAAACGTGGCTGCACGGGCGTGATCGGCAATGATGCGCAGGCTGGCGTTCGCGACCAGCTCAGCGAGCGATTTGCCTGCGAAGGAAATGTTCGTGAGTTCGGCGGCGTGCTCGATCAGGGACGTAAACAAATCCGTCTCGAAATTGCTGATCTTGTTTTGTAGCACGGCCGCCACGCGCTCCAATCCCATGCCGGTGTCGATGGAAGGCTTGGGGAGCGGCTTTAGTTGGTAGACGGTATCTGGCCCAGAAGTTGAAAGCGTGGAACGCTCGAACTGCATGAAGACCAGGTTCCAGATTTCCACGTAGCGGGCATCGTCGTGGCCAAACGGCTTGTCCACGCCTGCAGTCTCAGCCGCCTCAATCCCCATGTCGTAGAAAAGCTCAGAGCACGGCCCGCATGGCCCCGTCTCGCCCATCTGCCAGAAATTGTCTTTCACTCCATACTGAAAAATGCGCTCCTTGGGGACGCCGGCTTCTATCCAGTAGCCTTCGGCTTCGTTGTCGCGAGGGACGCCATCCGCACCTTCAAAAATCGTCACATACAACCGCTCTTTGGGAATGCCGAACCACTCCTCGCTGGTGACCAGTTCCCAGGCGAAGGCGATGGCATCGCGCTTGAAGTAGTCGCCGAAGCTGAAGTTTCCCAGCATCTCAAAGAAGGTGTGGTGGCGGCGGGTGAAGCCCACGTTTTCAAGGTCGTTGTGCTTGCCGCCGGCGCGCACGCATTTTTGCGAAGTGGTGGCGCGGGAGTAGTCGCGCTTTTCTGCGCCCAGAAACAGGTCTTTGAACTGGTTCATGCCGGCGTTGGTGAACAGCAGGGTGGGGTCGTTGGCAGGCACAAGCGAGGAAGAGTGCACACGGCGGTGCCCCTTCGACTCAAAGAAGCGCAAAAATGTTTCGCGGATGTCGTTCCCGGATCGAAATTGCATGGCTCTTCCAGTGTAAAGGGAGAGACAGCTTCCAGCTGTCAGCTTGTTGCTCGCGGATCGCGAAGCTTTACTCTTCGTGGGGTTCGTCGCCGTGGGTTTCAAGACTTAGATCTTCGAGGGCGGCGAGGGCTTCGTCGGGGATGTGCCACTGGCGGAGGATCTTGTAGATCACGCCGGTGGAGAAGCCTGCGGCGACCAGGCGGCGCATGATGCGGGCGGTTTCCTTTTCATTCTCCGGCTTGCGGATGCGCTTGCGCTCCAGGTGCTGCCGGGCGAGGGTCTCTTCGTTGATGCTGGCGTAGCGCGCTTCCAGCGTTTCAGTGATGAGGGCAGGAGCGAGGCCTTTTTGCTGCAGGTCTTGGCGGACGCGGCGTACCCCGAATTTTTCATTTTCCTGGCGCAGGCGGGCGTAGGTTTCAGCGAAGGATTGATCGTTGAGATAGCCGTATTCTTTGAGGCGGACGAGGACGGCGGCAATAATCGAATCGCCGGCGTCGCCGCTTTCGCCTGCTTCGACGCGGGCCTTCATGAGGCGGCGCAGGTCCGCCTCAGAACGCATGCGGCGGCCAAGGGCTTTGACGGCGTAGTCGAACAGACCGGCGGCGTTCAGGGGTGGACGTGGCTTAGAAAGCTTGCGACCGAAGGGCATAAGGCTCAGTTCAGAGGGATCAACATATTGAATGCGCGATTCCGGCGCCAGCGATAATGCTTGAAGTCGCTGTCGAGGGTGAAGACGTCGCCTGTATCGAGTTGATCGGCCATCTGAACGAGACAGGCGTCTGCGAAGCTGGCGGGGAGATCCCGGTATTTCTCAAGAAGAGCCGAGATCAGCGCCGCGGAACGGCCCAATTGAAAATGAATTTCCAAAGTCCCATTTTCGATGGTTGAAAGAAGATCTGTTGCGGCTCCGGGAGATTGCCGCAGCATAAAGCAACTCTCTGTGATTACCGCTTCGCAGGTCACCGCGGGTCGATCCATCGTGTCCAGGACATGCAAACACTTTGCGTGGTGACGATCACTCTTGTTGTAGAGAGCAACGATAAAGCTCGTATCTATCAGAATCGGCTTCAACGACGCTTGCCCCGTTTGCTGCGATCAAGGCCAAATCCGTCCATGTATTTCGGATTGGTTGAAAGGTCAGGAACGCCAGCGTCGTGCTTTCCCACGCCGATCCATTTCCGGCGCGGCGATTGAGAATGGCGAGTGACGACGAGTTCAATTCCCTCGCGCACCAGATCGGAGATACTCTTCCCCTGTCGCGCAGCGACCTGCTCTAACATAGCCTTTGTCTCATCGTTGACTCGTGTCTGAATCACTGCTCCCATCACGAGATTGTACTACAAAAGCGGCGACATGTATTACGGCTGAATGCTAGCGGCTGCTTTCTGCGCAAGCTGAAAGCTAGCGGCTGCTTTTCGTCCACTGGTCCACCCAGTCATTCACCGTCCTGTACCAGAGCTGCGAGTTTTGCGGCTTCAGCACCCAGTGGCCTTCGTCGGGAAAATAGAGCATCTTGCTGGGTACCTTGAGGCGTTGCAGCGTGTCGAAAAGCTGGAAGCCTTCGCTGACGTCGAGCCGGTAGTCGAGCTGGCCGTGGATCACCAGCGTCGGCGTGCGGAAGTTCTTGGCGGAGAGCGCCGGAGACCAGCGTCGGTAAGGGTTCTCGCTGTCCGGCTTTCCGTAGTAGTCCCACGGCTTGCCCTTGAACTCCCACTCGTTGAACCACATCTCTTCGGTGCTGCCGTATGCGGACTCGGGATCAAACATGCCGTCGTGTGTGACGATGCACTTAAATCGATTGGTGTGGCCGAGAACCCAGTTGGCCATGTAGCCACCGTAGCTGGCGCCGAGGGCGCACTCGCGCGTCTTGTCGATGAAGGAGTAGTGCTGCTCGGCGTAGTCGAGGCCGGTCATCAGGTCGGTAAAGGGCTTGCCACCCCAGTCGCCATTAACACCGTCGACGACGGCCTGCCCATACCCCGTCGACCCGCGCGGATTGATCATGACGACGACGTAGCCGTTGGCGGCGAGGAGTTCGGCGTTCCAGCGATAGCTCCACATGTCGCCCCACGCGCCTTGCGGCCCGCCGTGGATCAGGAACTTCAGCGGGTATTTCTTCGCAGGATCGAATGCCGGAGGCTTGATAAGAAAGCCTTGGAGCTTGGTTTTGTCGGCGGCTGTGAACCAGAAGGATTCCATCTTCGGCAGATCGAGTTGGGCGAGGAGGGCGTCGTTCAGGTGGGTGAGGCTGTCACCGACGCTCTCATATCCGAGGTACCTACCGTCAGCGCTCAAACCGAGGTCGCCATTCGAAACGTGAATTCCGCTTGTCTCCGAGGCTATAGGGGTAGACGGCGAGTCATATCGAAGCAATACGACTTCAGACGGAGAAGTAACAGACATCCGGGAGGCGACAAGAGTGTTTCGATTTGGAAGGACGTGGAGGTCGCTAAACTCTCCGATTCTCGTCGCTTGAACTAGGTCGCCGGTCAGCTTGGCCCAAAAGACCGGCGCGAATCCACTTGTGCCGGAAACAAAGAGCAACTTCTTAGAATCCTGGGCCCATGCAAACTCGTCGATCCAGTTTTCGAACTTCGGTAGCAAATCCCTGCTCGCCTTCGCCGCCCTGTCATAAACCATCAGCCGGAACCTATCACTCTCATACCCCGCCCGCGCTTGCGAACGCCACGCCAGATACTTCCCATCTGGCGAATAGGCGGGGTTGAAGTTCCCACCGGCCGATTTACTCACCTTCACAGGCTTCGCACCCGGGTTGGTCAGGTCCAGCGTAAAGATGCTAGCGCTCGTCGACAGCGCTGGCTCCGGATCGAGATTCTCCGTAAACGCCAGCTCCTTCGAATCGGGAGAGATGGCAAAGCCGCCGCCTCCTTCGAGCGAAAACGGTGGAACGTCGTGGGGGTCGTTGGGAGTGAGGTCGCGGATTCCACGACTCTCCACCGAAAGATCAAAGAGGTGCGAGCGTTTGTCGCCGGTGTAGTGATTCCAATGCCGGTAGAGCAGATGCGTGAACACCTGTGCCTTCACCTTGCTTGAGGCCAGGGCGGCGTCTTTTTCCTCGTTGCAGCGGTCTCCCGCGCCGTCATCCGCAAGAGTGATTGCGGGACATTCTGGATAAACGGCCGAGGTAAAAACCACGGAGTGGCCATCCGGCGACCACTTCGCGTTGTCAGCTTCCGTCGAAAGACTGGTCAGCTTTCGCGGGTTGCTGGTGACGCCGGTGGCCGGATCGAAATCGGCTAGCCAGATTTGTTGGCCGCCCTCTCTGCTTGAAAGAAAGAGCATGGAATGCCCGTCCGCGGAAAACTGCGGCCCGGAGTCGCCTGGTTTGCCGACCGCGAGCGGTATTGCATCTCCGCCCTCAATCTTCTGCAGCCACAGCTCCGCTGTTTTGGCGTTCTGATCCAGATTTACCGTGGTCACGGAATAGACCAACCACTTGCCCTCCGGCGAGACGGCGGTTTCACCCAGCCGCTTCATCTTCATCATGTCGTCGAAGGTCATCGGGCGCTTGGCGGGTGACTGGGCGAGACACGAGGGGGGGATCAGGACCGAAGCAATTGCTAAAGAATGAAGAAAGGTACGAGAACGCATGGATTTTCCTGTCTGCGCACGGGAAGCAGGAGCTTCCGCGCGAAGAGAAAGTGTACCGCACCTGCGATGCGGCGGGCGCCGCTTGCGCGGCACTCACAAGGATGGCACTTTAATCATCCGACAGGAAAAGTCGCATGAATCCGTCTTGAAATCCGGAAGCGAGCAGGATGCTACCTGGCTTCGTTGCCGATGAGCCGGAAGGTGATGGTGCCCCAGAAAAGGCGGGCGCGCATTTGTACGGGCAGGTGACGGTCGTCGTCGGTGTACCAGATCCAGATGTTGCCGCGATTCTTGACGACCCCGGCGTCGGCTGTGGGTTGTACACGCAGGGTCTTGAAGGTGCCGAGGGTGGTCTTGATCTCTTCCCGGCCCTCAACACGCATGGTTACAGGGACAGTGTGCAGGGCATCGACGACGGGAAGGACAAAGGTCTTGCCGAGTACCATGGGCTGCGACGAGGCGTAAAACACGCCGGTCAATAGATCAGTCAGGCAGCCGGGGACAGGGGTCTCAACGTGCTTTGACTGGCCGGTGACGAGGTTCTTTTCGTCGAGAATGGACTTTGAGGCGCCGTAATCGAGCCTGAGGGTGGAGTTGATCTGGCGGCGGCCTTCGACGGTCTGCTTGTCAAACTCGTACGTGCAGCCTTTTTCGCGATCGAAGGTGGACTGAAAGTGATCGCTCACGTGAAAAAGGAGGTTGAGGGCTCCAACGGTTTCCGCATTGGCCGTCAGACGCTCTCGATCGCCATTGGCCTCAAAATGAAGCACGGCGGTTCCGGCGGTAAACACGCGCCAGTCAACGGAGTAAGTGAGGGTCTGCTTTTGCGGCAGGGTGAAGCCGGGGCGCGGAGGCGAGAGGGAGGCAACCTGCTGGCCGGGCGACGCGGCTGCCAAAGCAAAAGCGCAGAGGATGATTGCTACGGTCGTGCGCTTCTTCACCTTCAGGCTGACTCCTTGCTGATTTGACCGTTCTGCCGCGGACTCAGCTTACCGAAATCCGTGAAAGATTGCGCCGAGAGCCGGCCGCAGGAAGAGCAGGCTCAGATAAAGCAGAGCTGCCCCTATAGCAGCATTGTACTCGCGGTGCTTGCGATAAAGGGCAAAGGAGAACCTTCCCTGGGCGTGACCATTATCGGCGAGGCGGCCCGGTGTAAGCCGGGGAATGAGACGCGGGACGCGGCGGCGATATGCCTCGAAGTCCGGGAATGTGGTGCGGAGAAATCGCTCTTCCGAGGCGATTACAGGCACATAAATGACGCTGAAGCCCATGGCCAGGGCGAAGGCGACAGGCCAGCTTAGCAGCGCGACCGCAAACCCGGCGGCGATCAGCATGGAGCCTAGATACAGCGGGTTACGGGTGTGGGCATAGGGACCAGTCTGGGTAAGTTCGCGGTTTTTCTTGACGTATCCGGCGGCATAGGCGCGGAGCCAGAGGCCAGGAAGCGTGAGGGCCAGGCTCCAGGCGATGGCGGCGGGCAGCGGGACACCGCGCCAGAGTTCGAAGAGATAGAGAGCGGCGGTGACGAAGCCGAGCGGGACGCGGATACGGCGGGCGATGCGCTGCCAGCGGTCGATCCAGTCAGGGGGCTGGGGGTGGAC
>Ga0302319_10022607_pt1 | contig 11257 bp, 13 predicted proteins | sample Bog_T0_2_FD_203319 | JGI IMG/M metagenome (GOLD analysis project Ga0302319, IMG submission 203319) | Peat permafrost microbial communities from Stordalen Mire near Abisko, Sweden - Bog_T0_2 | ecosystem: Environmental > Terrestrial > Soil > Wetlands > Peat | place: Sweden: Abisko, Stordalen Mire...
AGATTGCGAACTTGATGCTCGATGATCCGCCATTGATCGTGAGTATCCTTGGGACACTCGGCCTCACGTCTGGTTCAAACGTCATTCTGCAATCCCATCGAGGCCAGTTTTGCGCAGGTGGACTTATAGTCTGTGTGCAAAATACTCCGAATGCCTAGACCCTCCGCGATTTCCACAAAGAGGGGCGTGTTTTCGATATACACGATCTGTCGTATCGGCGCCTGAGCAACGTCCAGAGCCAGCCGGAAGATCTCCACGTCCGGCTTTCGGAGGTGAACGTAGCACGACGAAATGAATGTATCTACAAACCCATCTAACTTGAATTCATGGATCCGGTGCGCGTTCAGTTCGCGCGATTCGTTACTAACCACCGCGACCTTCAGCCCATACTGCTTTTTCAGGCGGCTCACCAACTCAATCATCTCTGGATACCCTTTAGACTGCGCACACATGAAGCTCCGAAATTGTGCCCTCGTGAAAGGGCGCTTTTCATAGAAAACTACACGGCTTAAGTAGTCTTCGAAGCTAAGCTTGCCTTCTTCGTGAACTTCGAAATTAAGACGATGACGTTTGTCCATGTCAGCCCACCCCAGCTTGAAGTGTTTCGCCGCCTTCTTGCGGGCCAGGTGATCCCAACCATTGGTAAGCAGAACCCCGCCGATGTCGACAAAGATGCATGTAATCGGAGAAGTGCTTGCAGTTCTCGTTTTCATGATGCTTTTGACAGCTCTCGTTTTTCGAGCGCCGCGATTTCGTCTAAGCGTCGGCGATGACGTTCCGCTCCGCTGAATTGTGCTGCAAGAAACGTTTGGACCAATTCCCAAGCCGACGCATGGCCAACAACCAGACCTCCCAGGCAGATGACATTCAGGTTGTCGTCCTCAACACCCTGGTGCGCTGAAAAAGATTCATGAATCAAACAGGCTCGAACACCAAGCACCTTATTTGCCGCTACGGACACACCAACACCGCTTCCACAAATGGCAACGCCGCGCTCCACTTCGCCTGAGGCAACCGCTTGCGCCATTGGTATCACGAAATCGGGATAGTCGTCGTCCATCTTCGCCCTGTGATCGCCAAAGTCGATGACTTCGTAACCGGCGTCGTTAAGTTTGATGAAGAGATATTGCCTCAATTCATAGCCGGCGTGATCGGCAGCAATTCCAATCCGCATGGGCTTTTTGGGCGCCGCGTCTGCCCCGTTTCCTTCAACGAAAAATTCCATTCATACAGGGCAGTGCAGATTTAGGGCCAACGCCGAACCAGTGCGCAATCAATCGCGTTATAAGAAACGCTGGTAAAACCATTTGGGGTTCCTTGACCAAATGCGGCCATCTGACGTAACCAGATCATTCGCTTTTGTTCTAATCATTGATCCGACATGCCTTTACTTAGCTGATCAAGATAACGGCTTTGCCACTGTTCCACTCTTCGAAGTTTTAGCAGCAATGGATTAAGGCGCTTTTTTAAGAACTCGCTAACCGGTACCCTACGCCAGGCTCTGTGACTATGAAGCGCGCGATACCGGGATCGTTTTCCAATTTCTTTCGCAAATTGCTCACGGTGACGCGCAATAGATGCGCCACATCCTGATACTGTCTTGTTCCCCACAGTTCGCGTATCAATTGATAGTGGGTCCTAACCACACCCGAATGACTCACAAGAAGCTTCAGCAAATCGTACTCGGTTGCTGTAAGTTTCACTTTCTGGCTTGCAACAAACACTTCCCGCGTGCTGAAATCCAGCTTTAGATCGCCCTCGGTAAAGACTTCCATCTGCGGAGTGCCGAAGGCCCGTCGTAGAGCAGCGCGCAGGCGGGCTAAAAGCTCGCCAATCATAAACGGCCTAGTTATGTAATCATCGGCACCAGTGTCAAGACATGCGATCTTTTCCGATTCCTTCAGTTGCACTGACACTACAATGATGGGCGCATCCGTCCATTCTCGCAGGCGTCGCAACACTTGCCGCCCGTCCATATCGTGCAGATGCAGATCGAGCAAAATGAGATCAGGCCGTGAGAATTGAAACGTCCGGAGAGCTTCTCTCCCAGTGCCGACAGGACAAACTTTATATCCGGCTGACTCAAGGGCCGAGCTGAGGATCTCGATCATCGACTCGTCATCTCCGACAAGCAGGATTCGAGGACCACGCTTTTCGGATCGCTTAGGTATTGAGCTACTCTCGACCATCGGCCGAATGTCTTGCATGAATGTTGCCATTGGTTAACCTCAATGTTTTGGATCGGCGAACAGCGTAAGCAGAGCAATTAACAGGCCGAACTCCGCGAACACATTCTATTGGACTTTATGCGTCTCAGCGCGAGGTTCACATATATCGCCATCGGCCATCGAGTGTCACTTGACCATATATGGCCGCTCAGTTCTCACATTTGCCCGCGCCAACGCCGCTCATCTTGTCTTTTTGACATGCTTTTGACCTTTTGTCGGTTAACGTTGAAAGGAGTCGAAATCATGATTGAACTTACCAGCGAACATCCAATCAACACGTCAACTTTTGCCGACGAAAGCGACACCTCCGTGAGGGAGATTCAGCCAAACCCGACGGATCACCCCTTGTCGCCTGAGTTGCTCGACAAGATGAACGCATATTGGCGAGCCGCCAATTACCTCTCGGTTGGCCAAATCTATCTTTATGACAACCCTTTGTTGCGCGAACCGTTGAAGCTTTCGCACGTCAAGCCGATCGTAGTCGGCCATTGGGGAACTACGCCCGGTCAAAACTTCATCTACCTTCATTTGAACCGAGTCATAAAAAAATATGACCTCGATATGTTCTACGTGGCTGGCCCTGGTCACGGCGGCCCAGCAATTGTGGGCAACGTTTACCTGGAAGGTACCTGGAGCGAGGTCTATCCAAACGTCAGCCAAGACGAAGCCGGACTGAAAAAACTGTTCACGCAATTCTCGTTTCCCGGTGGAATTTCCAGTCACGTTGCACCCACCACACCCGGATCTATTCACGAAGGTGGCGAACTAGGTTATTCGCTGAGCCATGCCTTCGGAGCCGCGTTTGACAATCCAGGACTTATCGTCGCGTGCGTTGTTGGAGACGGCGAAGCGGAAACTGGTCCGCTGGCTACTGCATGGCAATCGAACAAACTGCTCAATCCGATTACCGATGGCGCCGTGCTACCCATTTTGCACCTTAATGGCTACAAGATCAGCAACCCTACCGTGCTCGCTCGTATTGAGCACGATGAACTGGAAATGTTTTTTCGCGGCTGCGGCTGGACTCCCTATTTCGTGGAAGGTGACGATCCGGAAAAGATGCATCCGCTCATGGCTGCCACTGTGGAAAAGGCCGTCTTGGACATCCGCAAAATCCATGAGAATGCCCGCAGCAAGAATGACAACAGCCGCCCTCGTTGGCCGATGATTGTGCTCCGATCGCCGAAAGGTTGGACGGGACCAAAATTTGTTGATGGCCTTCAGATCGAAGGCACTTTCCGTGCACACCAAGTACCGCTGCTAGTTGATCCCGATCATCCCGATCATGTCAAATTGCTTGAGAATTGGATGAAGAGCTACAAGGCCGAGGAGTTGTTCGATAAGAACGGCCGCCTGATCCCCGAACTAGCCGAACTTGCCCCCAAGGGTGATCGCCGCATGGGTGCCAATCCACACGCCAACGGAGGAATCCTCCTGCGCGACCTCTGCATGCCCGATTTCCGCACGCACGCCATAAGTGTTGTATCACCGGGAGCGGTGGCTGCCCAAGATACCCAAATCCTCGGAAAGTTTTTGCGCGATGTGGCAAAGCTAAATCAAGATCAACGCAATTTTCGAGTCTTCGGTCCTGACGAGACCGTGTCAAATCTCCTCAGCGCTGTCTTTGAAGTTACTGACCGCCAGTGGGACGCTCGAGAGGTGAACAACGATGAGTTCCTCGCGCCGTCCGGACGCGTGCTCGACTCGATGTTGAGTGAGCACCAATGTGAAGGCTGGTTGGAAGGTTATCTACTCACTGGCCGCCACGGTCTGTTCAATAGTTACGAAGCATTCATCCGAATTATCGATTCCATGTTCAGTCAGCACGCCAAGTGGCTTAAGGTGACTCGCGAACTCCCTTGGCGTCGCGAGATCGCATCGCTGAACTACCTGCTTGCCTCTCACGTCTGGCAGCAAGATCACAACGGCTTTACGCATCAGGACCCCGGTTTCCTCGATCATGTGATCAACAAAAAGGCCGATATCGTGCGCTGTTACCTGCCGCCTGACGCGAACTGCTTGCTGTCCGTCTTCGACCATTGTCTTCGCAGCCGCAACTATGTCAACGTAGTCGTCGCCGGCAAACATGCCTTGCCGCAGTGGCTTAGCATCGAAGCGGCGGTTGTGCATTGCACCCAAGGAATCGGCATCTGGCAATGGGCAAGCAATGATCAAGAATCCGAACCAGACGTCGTCATGGCTTGCTGCGGAGATACCCCCACGCTGGAGGTCCTCGCTGCCGTTTCCATACTTCGTGAACACCTCCCCAATCTGAAGATCCGAGTAATCAATGTCGTCGATCTGATGACCCTCCAGCGCGAACACCCACACGGCATCAGTGACTTAGACTACGATTCTTTGTTTACCAAAGATAAACACATAATTTTCGCTTTTCACGGATATCCCTGGCTGGTCCATAAGCTAACTTACAACCGAACAAACCGCAATCTCCACGTTCGCGGATATAAGGAAGAAGGCACAATCACGACGCCGTTCGATATGAGGGTGCAGAACGAATTGGATCGCTTCCACCTTGTGCAAGATGTGGTTGATCGTCTCCCTCAATTAGGCACCAAGGGGGCCTACCTCAAACAGACGGTCAAAGACAAGCTCATCGAACACAAACTCTATATTGATAAGCGCGGCGAAGATATGCCGGAAATTCGCAACTGGAAATGGCCCGGCACTAAGGCCAAATGACCACCAACTGCACTTCTCCGAATCACGGTGCCGTCGTGTCAGTGCGCGGCGGAGTTGTTGATGTGCGCTTTGATCAACACCTTCCTCCGATTTATACGGTGTTGCGCGCGGGCCTAAAGCGAGAGATCGTCATCGAGGTGATGACACAGCTAGATGCTCGCCGTGTTCGCGGCGTTGCCTTGACGCCAACGCAAGGCCTTGCCCGTGGTATGTCCGTGGAAAACACGGGCGAGCCTCTACGCGTGCCAGTGGGAAAAACCGTCCTAGCTCGTATGTTCGACGTCTTTGGCCACGCAATCGATCACCAACCCGAGCCAACCGACGTTCAGTGGCGGACGATTCATCGCGCCCCGCCTTCACTTTCCGAACGATCTACCAAATCGGAAGTATTTGAGACAGGCATAAAAGCAATAGATGTTCTGGTTCCGCTCGAACGCGGCGGAAAAGGTGGTTTGTTCGGAGGCGCTGGTGTAGGTAAGACTGTCCTATTGACCGAGATGATCCACAACATGATCGGACATCAGAAGGGCATGAGCATCTTTTGCGGTATCGGTGAACGCTGCCGTGAAGGTGAAGAACTCTACAGCGGCATGAAAGCTGCCGGCGTGCTCAAGGACATGGTGCTGGTTTACGGTCAGATGAATGAACCGCCGGGCAATCGATTTCGGGTCGGCGCCGCCGCCTTGACGTTCGCGGAGTATTTCCGCGACGACGAGCACAAAGACGTCCTTCTGTTGATCGACAACATCTTCCGTTTTATACAAGCCGGCATGGAAGTCTCTGGCTTGCTGGGACGCATGCCCTCTCGCCTCGGTTATCAGCCCACCATGAGCACTGAGTTATCAGGTTTGGAAGAACGAATCGCCAACACCACTGCCGGTGCCATCACCTCTATACAAGCCGTTTATGTCCCGGCCGACGATTTAACAGATCCCGCCGCCGTCCATGTGTTCTCTCATCTTTCCGCGTCGATCGTTCTTTCTCGCAAACGTGCGAGCGAAGGACTTTATCCTGCCATCGATCTGCTTCAGTCCAGTTCGAAAATGGCTACGCCCGGCATTGTGGGTCTAGACCATTACAATTTGGCGCAGGAAATTCGCAAGACGTTAGCGCAGTACGAAGACCTCAAGGATATCGTCGCTATGCTTGGCATGGAGCAGCTTTCCCCGGAAGACCGCATGATCGTTGGTCGCGCGCGACGACTCGAACGCTTTCTCACCCAGCCATTTTTCACTACCGAGCAATTTAGCGGTATGAAGGGCAAACTGGTCGGTCTCAAAGACTCGCTCGACGGTTGCGAACGCATCCTGCGCGACGAATTCAAAGACTACCCGGAGAGCGCTTTGTACATGATCGGCGCCATTAGCGAGGCAAAAAAACCAGACGGTAAAGCAAAACCGGACAGTAAAGCCAAACCAGAACCGGCCAAACCCCATGAATCTTAAGATTCTTCTGCCGTCCGAAATCTTTGCCAATAAGACTGATGTCTTGCGCATTGTCGCCGAGACCGGCGCTGGATCATTTGGATTTCTACCCAATCGGCTGGATTGCGTTGCAGCCTTGACGCCTGGCATACTCACCTATCAAACAAAGGACGATGGAACGGTTTATGTCGCGGTAGATGAGGGCGTATTGGTAAAAGCAGGCGTCGACGTTCTCGTTTCCGTCCGCCATGCCATCGGCGGGACGGATCTCAGTCAACTCCAGGCTGCTGTCAAACGCGAGTTCCTGACACTCGATGAGCAGGAGAAAAAGGTTCGCACTGCAGTCGCGAAAATGGAAAGCGGACTCATCGGTCGCCTACAGGAGCTCCAACGTGAACGATGAGGTGAAGAATCCATCGGCGTTCAACGATGAGAGTGATTTCATTCGCGAAGTTTCTGCCAAGGCGGCGCGTAAGCTGAAATTTCAAAAAAACGGTAGTCAAGGTGTATGGTTTGGCCTCGGGATGGCCGGAATTGTCGGCTGGTCTGTCGCTGTGCCGACGCTCGGCGGCGCCATGCTCGGTCTCTGGTGGGACCACCGGCATCCAGGGTCCCGATCCTGGACGCTCATGCTGCTGGCCGTTGGGCTGGTCGTTGGATGCGCGAACGCTTGGCACTGGGTCTCGGAGCAGAACGACGCTATGCGAGATGAATCGGAAAAAAAAGATGACTAACATGCTGCTATTCGCGCTGCTCGCTGGTTTTGCGCTCGGTACCGTTTTCTTCGGTGGCCTCTGGTGGACCGTTCGGCGCGGCCTTACCTCTCATCAGCCAGCTCTCTGGTTTCTGGGCAGCATGTTGGTGCGAGCGGCGATCGCCGTTTCTGGTTTCTACTACTTCATGCAAGGCGATTGGCGGCGCCTACTGGCGTGCCTGGGTGGATTCCTCTTGGCGCGCATCTGTGTTGTCCGCCTGACCCGTAATGGATTCCAACGAGTAGTCACCTCGTTTAAGGAGGGCGTAGCTTGAACCTAACTTCCGACCAGCAAATTTTCTGGCAGCATGGGTTTATCAGGCTCAATGGAACGATTGTCACTACTTGGGCCATGATGCTCCTAATGTCGTTGGGAGCGAAACTCATTACTCGGAAACTTGCCGCCGAAGCGCCCATCTCCCGTTGGCAAGGATTACTCGAAATTATTATTACCTTTATTGAAAAACAAATCGCTGATGTCGGTCTCAGTCAGCCCGAGAAGTACTTGTCATTCTTAGGCACGCTCTTTTTGTTTGTCGCCACTTGTAGTGTCTGCATCGTCATTCCGGGCTTCAGTCCTCCCACCGGTTCACTCTCTACGACCGCCGCGCTGGCGCTCTGTGTATTCGTCGCGGTACCTCTCTTCGGTGTGCGTGAGCAGGGTTTTTTGGGGTATCTCCAAACCTACACCAAGCCAACTTTCATCATGCTGCCCTTCAACATCATTAGCGAACTGTCGCGCACGCTCGCTCTAGCGGTTCGACTCTTTGGAAACATGATGAGCGGTGTAATGATCGTTGGTATCTTACTAACCATCACCCCCTTCATTTTTCCCATTGTCATGACGGCGCTCGGTTTGCTTACAGGCATGGTGCAAGCCTATATCTTCAGTATTCTCGCCACGGTTTACATCGCGGCTGCTACCCGGGCTAGCAAGAAAAAGTCTGCACCGAAGGTCCAGACCGCCGCTAGTCATTGAAATCTCACAACTAATAAAAGGACCTCTATGGATAGCAATCTCATCGCAGTCGTTTCAATCGCAACATCGGGCCTCACCATCGCAATCGGCGGCATGTGCCCAGCCATCGGAGAAGGGCGTTCCGTCGCCACTGCTCTCTCATCTTTGGCGCAGCAACCCGACGCATCGGCCACCATCACCCGAACGTTGTTCGTGGGATTGGCCATGATCGAGTCACTGGCCATTTATTCCTTCGTCGTTTCAATGATTCTCATCTTTGCCAATCCGTTTTGGACTCACGCCATCGCCTCTGGGGGAAAGTGAGCCATGCTCATTGATTGGTTCACTGTCTGCGCCCAAGCGATCAATTTCCTGATCCTTGTGTGGCTATTGAAGCATTTCCTGTACAAGCCAATTCTCAGCGCTATTGACGCTAGGGAAAAAGGGATCGCTGCTCAACTGGCTGATGCGACTACAAAAAAAGCGGAGGCTCAAAAAGAGCACGAAGAGTTTCAAAGCAAGAATAAAGCCTGGGATGAACAGCGCAGCGCTCTTCTAGGTAAAGCCACCGATGAAGCCAAAACGCAGAAAGATCACCTGATAGATGAAGCGCACAAACAGGCTGCTTCTTTGCGCGCCGCCCAAGCTGTCGCATTACAAAATGATCAACAAAGACTCACTACTCAGATGATTCACCTCACAAAGGATGAAGTCTTTGACATAACACGCAAAGCTCTGGCTGATCTCGCTACCGTCAGTTTGGAAGAGCGCATGGGAGAAGTATTTACCCGTCGCCTGCGTGAGATGGACCCAAAATCGAAAGGCGCGTTGGGTGACTCTCTCAAATCAGACTCCAACCCCGCCGTTGTCCGCAGTACGTTTGCCCTGCCTGACAACCAAAAGGCCGCGGTCCAGAACGCTCTCAACGAAACCTTTTCCACTGAAGTACGGCTACGATTTGAGACTGCGCCCGAAACCATATGCGGCATCGAACTCTCCGCCAACGGACAGAAGGTCGCCTGGAGCATCGCAGACTATCTCGCCACACTCGATCAAAAAGTCGGTACGCTGTTGGCTGCTGAAGCCAAGCCGGTGGCCAAACCTTCGTCGAAGCCGGAGACAAACCCGAAAACTGCGCCTGCGGCTCCTGTCGAAGCTGCCGTTCACGTTGGAGCCAAATGAGCGCATCGTCCACTTTGTTAGATGCCGCGCTGGATCGCACCTTTTCCAGCCTGCGTAGCGCCCGTGAAGGGTTCAAGCCACAGCTAGTTCCCCATGAAGTAGGTGTCATTACCGATGTCACCATTGGCATAGCTACAATCTCCGGTCTGCCGGGCGTCGGATACGAAGAGTTAGTCAGCTTTCCAGGTGGCTTGCTCGGCATCGCGTTCAACGTCGACGAGGACGAAATTGGTGTCATCCTACTCGGTGACTTTCAAGATCTGCATGCCGGCGACGAAGTGCAACGCACCGGCCGGGTCATGGATGTCGCTGTTGGCGATAGTCTGTTGGGACGTGTGATTGACCCATTGGGGAACCCCCTCGATGGCAACGGGCCCATCGACTTCGACAAGCGTTTACCCATCGAGCGCCCGGCGCCTCCGATCATGGAACGCTCGCCCGTTGTTGTCCCGTTGCAGACGGGACTCAAAGCCATCGACGCGCTCATTCCCGTTGGGCGCGGCCAGCGCGAATTGATTCTGGGTGATCGCCAGACCGGTAAAACCGCCATCGCCATTGATACCATCTTGAATCAGCGCGGTAAGAATGTGCTTTGCATTTATTGCGCCATCGGTCAACGCGCGTCCGCTGTCGCTAAGGTTATAGCCAATTGTCGTGAAAAAGGAGCGATGGAATACACGGTAGTCGTTGTCGTTGAAGGTAATGATGCGCCAGGTCTCGTCTACGTTACTCCCTACGCTGCTACGACGATTGCTGAATACTTTATGGAGAAGGGCCGCGATGTACTTATTGTTTACGACGATCTGACTCATCATGCCCGTGCCTACCGTGAACTGTCCCTCCTCCTCCGCCGTCCACCAGGCCGCGAAGCATTCCCGGGCGACATCTTTTATATACATTCCCGGATGTTAGAACGTGCGACCCATCTGACGAGAGAAAAAGGCGGTGGTTCCCTGACCGCTTTGCCTATCATTGAAACCACTGCGCAGGATATCTCCGCCTATATCCCAACGAATCTCATCTCCATCACTGATGGTCAGATCTATCTCTCGCCCACGCTGTTCGAACTGGGTGTTCTCCCGGCCATCGATGTTGGTAAGTCCGTCTCAAGGGTGGGAGGTGCCGCTCAGCGCGCCGCGTATCGGGCGGTGGCCGGCGATATCAAGCTCGCCTATGCACAATTCGAGGAACTCGAGGGCTTCGCGAAATTCGGCACGCGTCTTGACGACGCTACCGCAAAACCATCGATCATGGACAGCATATTCGTGCCTGCCCCAAACAGTCCGAGTCGCAGCCAGTGTCCATGGAGGAACAGATCTATGTTCTTCTGGCTTTGACGGCCGGCCTTTTCGACCTGGTGCCGCTCGATAAGATGAACGAAGCACAGCAAGCCGTACAGAAGGCGACGGCGAAACTGCCAGCAGACCTTGTAAAGCGACTCACTTCCGCGGATAAATTGAACGACGCCGACCGTAAGTCCATCCTCGACGTAGCTCGCCAAGCCCTCGAGTCCTTCATTCCCAAGCCTGCTTCCAAACCAAAATCATGAGTGGCACAATGCAGAGCTTGAGTCGAAAGATTGCCGGGGCAGGCGATCTCCAAGGTGTCGTCAGTGCGATGAAAGCTCTAGCGGCCTCGAGCATTGGACAGTATGAAAAGGCGGTGCAATCCCTGGATGATTATTACCATACAGTGGAACTAGGATTGTCCGCCTGTCTCCGTCAAGCGGAGCCAGTTCAGTTGCCGCCGCGTAAGCGGGCAAAGAACGTCGGCCCCATTGGGGCAGTCGTGTTCGGATCAGACCAGGGCCTGGTCGGCCGCTTCAACGAAGTAATCGTTGATCTAGCTCTCGACACTCTCAAGAAGCTGCCCGGCAAAACAAAGCAAATCCTGGCCGTCGGCGATCGTGTTCACTCCCTGCTCATGGATGCCAACTTTGCACCAGTGAACCTGCTCGCTGTCCCCACGTCGGTCCACGGCATTACACCTTTGATCGGCCAAGTTCTCATCG
>Ga0302319_10022608_pt1 | contig 11257 bp, 11 predicted proteins | sample Bog_T0_2_FD_203319 | JGI IMG/M metagenome (GOLD analysis project Ga0302319, IMG submission 203319) | Peat permafrost microbial communities from Stordalen Mire near Abisko, Sweden - Bog_T0_2 | ecosystem: Environmental > Terrestrial > Soil > Wetlands > Peat | place: Sweden: Abisko, Stordalen Mire...
TTGAATGGGGCACTCAGAGTTGTGGCTGGTTGATGACCGGGCCACCTGCGCATGATTCGGTGAACCGGCTTTGCCGGGGTTGAATCTGGGAGTAGAGCCGAGGGCGCTGGTTGAGGTTCGTGCTCTCCCACCCATCGCTGGAAAGACGCGATGGATGGGGCACCCACTTCATTGGCTGGGATGGGTGGGCCACCCGCCTGGTTATGTTCGCTGGGTGGGGACAATCCGGCACTTGACGGGCTGGCATGATGGGGTGAACCGGCTTTGCCAGGGCTGAATCTGGGAGTAGAGCCGGGGGCGCTGGTTGAGGTTCGTGCTCTCCCACCCATCGCTGGAAAGACGCGATGGATGGGGCACCCACTTCATTGGCTGGGAAGGGTGGGCCACCCGCCACATCTGGTCGCGGTAGAAGTAGAAGAAGCCGACGCGGTCGGCGGCTCTGGAGGGGAGGGTGGCGAGGAGGAAGGCGAGAAAGAGCAGGAGGGGTTTCATGGGGCTCCTTGCGGATTGGTGCGAAGTGGGCCTTCTTTTTCGCGCAAAGGGAGGGTGCGTGCCTCAGGGGCTGAAGCCCGCTTTCCTTTGACTGATTTTTGTGCCGGGGATGAATCCCCGGCCTACCGCCCGAACCAGCCTGGTTATGCGATGGGTTTGCCTTCGAAGTGGGCTTCGATTTCTTCCAGGGTTTTGCCCTTGGTTTCAGGGAGGAAGAAGGTGATGGTGATGAAGTAGACGACGGTGAAGCATGCGAAGAGGAAAAACATGGAAGAGTAGCCGTACTTGGAGACGAAGGGCAGGAAGATTCCGGCGAGGATGGTGGAGACGAGCTGGTTGACGAGCAGGGCAATGCTCATGCCGTTGGAGCGGATGCGGGTGGGCATGAGCTCAGAAAGGGCGAGCCAGACGCAGACTCCGGGGCCCATGGCGTAGAAGGCCATGAAGCAGTAGAGGCCGATGGCGACGAGCCATCCGTGGGCGGGACCGGGGACCTGGCCGACGATGGCTTTTTTGATGACGAGGGGGGCGGATTGGGCGGCATCCAGATTGGAGAATGGGTTCTTGAAGAAGGATTCGACCTTGTTGGCGGGGATGCAGCTATCGCGTGTGACTTCAAGAGGCGCGGCGGCGGGGTCGTCGGAGCGGACGAAGCTGGTGGCGCAAGTGTAGTCGCCATAGGCGTAAATGATGGCGAAGGAGGCGCGATTTTCGGCGATCTGCCGGCCGGAATCGCCGGCGCCAGCCAGGAGTTTGCTTGCCTCGGCCCTGTCGAAATGCAGGTTGAGCTGCTGATCGGGGCCGACCATCGATTGGACTTGAGGGGCGGCATCGATGCTGAACTTTTCCGTGCGCAGGAACAGGACGCCGACAAAGACCATGGAGGCGATGATGCCGCTGGTGCCGACGATGAACAGGAAGCGGCGGCCTTTGCGATCAACGAGCATCATGCCGACCATGGTCATGGAGAAGTTGACACAGGTGAAGAGGACGTATCCCCAATGGGCCTGGAGGTCAGATAGACCGCTTTGGAGCAGGATTCCGACGTTGTATCCGATGACGGAATTGATGCCGGTGGCGGTGTTGCAGGCGAGGATGACCAGGGTAAGCAGGAACGGGATGAGGTATTTGCGTTGCAGCAGGGACTCGCGAACGCGGGCGCCGGCGGGGAGCTTTTGCCGGGCTGCACGGGCAGTCTCTTCCATCTCGTGCAACTCGAGACTGGCCTGCTCGGGAGAACGAGAGCGGAGGAGGGCTGCGTAGGCCTTGTCTTTGTGGCCGCGACGGAAGAGCCAGCGTGGCGACTCGCTGACGATGAAGCTGCCGATGACGAAGAGCAGGCCGGGCGGCAGGGAGACCCAGAAGATGCTGCGCCAGGCGTGGTCTTTGAAGTGGAAGAGAGTGTCCGCGTCTGAGGAGAGCGAGACTGCGCGGACGCGGTAGCTGTAATACATTCCGACCAGAGCGGCGGCGACGATGCCGAAGGTGAGCATCCATTGGAAGATGCCGGTGCCTTTGCCGCGGCTGGATGCGGCGAGGCATTCGGCGAGGTAGAGCGGGACGACTACTCCGATAAGTCCGCCGGCCATGCCTTGAAGCAGGCGGCCAAAGATGAGCGGGCCGTAGCCTTGTGCAAGAGCGATGACCGGGATGCTGATAACGAAGAGCGTGCCGCTGAGGATCATGAGCCATTTGCGGCCGAGCCAGTCGGCGAGGAGCCCGGCAAAGAGGGTGGAAAAGACGGTGCCCAACAGTACGGCGGCGACGATGGAGGAAAGCTGCGCGGCAGTGAGGTGGGATGTGGCCTCGAGATAGGGATATGCGCCGGCGATGATGCCTACGTCGATGCCGTAGAGCAGGCCGCCGAGGCCGGCAACCAAGAGGAGAAACCGGGCATAGGCGGTCTTTGCGGCGGCGGAACTGGCGGCGGGGTTGGATGCAGTCATGAGGCGGGTCCCTTTTCTGGTTCCTGAGCGGGTGGATTGCGATTGGCAACCAGTATACAGTGATTAAATTCGGGCGAAACGATCAGGAAAACTGATTGGGTTTGAAGTTAATTTGGCTCGCCAGCGAGGAAGTTGCGGACGCGGGCGGAGACGGCCGCGGCGTCGCATGTCATGATGAGGTGCCCGCAGGATCCCTGGGAGATGTAGGTTGGCGCGTTGGTGGCGGCGGCCCAGTCGAGAGCGGGCTGGGGATTGACGAGGTGGTCGTTGGCGCTGACGATGACGAGGAAGCGTGGGCTGGCGGCGCGGGCGACTTCAGGAAGGGACCGGGAGCCGATGACGTCCTGGGTCATGATGGCGCGAAGTTGCCAGAGGCGGTCATTGGCGTCAATGGGTAGAGGGGCTTCGGCCTGGGCGTAGAACTCATTCAGCTTGTCGCGCGGGGTAGCCTGGTTGCGGGCATCCGCGGTGGTGACGACGAGGCTGCCAAAGAGGTTGGCGAGCTTGAGGGGCGGCTCGGTGGTGTAGTTGCCGTTGTGGTAGTCGGGGTCGTTGACGATGGTCTCTACCATGATGCGTTTTACCTGGAGGTCGTAGCTGGTGAGGCGCGGGGTGCCGAGGATGGGGACGGCGAGGTCGAAAAAGCCGGGATACGCGACAGCCCAGTCGAAGGTCTGCTCCCCACCCATGGAGAGACCGAGCACCGCGTGCAGATGGGGCAGGCCGAGGGACTCGGTGACGACGCGGTATTCGGCTGCGACGATGTCGCGCAGGGTGAAGGCGGGAAAGGCTGTTCCGTGCTGGGTGGCGCTGTTGGACGGTGACGAAGAGACGCCGTTGCCGAGGGCGTCGATGGCGATGCCGTAGAAGCGGGTGGTGTCAACCAGGTGGCTGGGAGAGCTACCGTCGCCGAAGTACTGGACTAGGTCAGTTGAGCGTCCATAGAGCCAGGTGGGCATGAGGACGGCGTTATCGCGAGCTGCGTTGAGCTTGCCGAAGGTGCGATAGCCGATGCGGCAGTCCTGAATGATTTGGCCGCTTTCGAGCCTGCACTGGCCGAGCTTGGCGAACTGCTGTTCGCCGTCGGCTGCGTGGCCTGGATGGGCGGAACACAAGATCGCGAACACACAACAGGCGAAGGCAAACCACGTATGCAGGTGGCCGAAATGGAGTGGGAATCGCATGGCTTTGGTCGGCAGGAGAGTTAGTTGGAGGGGACATTGACAGGGACCTGCACGGCAGAGGCGAGGGCGGTTGCCAGGGCGCGGACGTTTTCCTCGCGGACTTCGAACCGCTGGTACTCGCGGCCGGCAGCGTCGCCCATGGCCATACCTGGTTTACGAAAGCGCATGGGGCTGGGGGCTGGGGTTCGCGCGCTGGAGTGGAACTCTGTTGCGCCGGTGGCTTGAGCGAGGGCGGCGATGTTTTCCGGGCGGATGCCACTGCCGGGCATGATGGAGATTCGTCCCCGGGCAATCTCGATCAGTCTGGCTATCTGGGGAACGGCGAGGGGCGCCTGGAGCTCTCCGCCGGAGGTGAGGATACGTGCCGCACCAGTGGCGATGACATCTTCGAGGGCGGCGGGCAGGTCGGGGGTCATGTCGATGGCGCGATGAAAGGTGACGGGGAGTGGGTGGGCGAGTTCGACGAGAGCGCGGGTACGTTCGATGTCGACGTGGCCGTCGAGGTCAAGGATGCCGAGGACGATGCCATCGACGCCGAGGGGGCCGGCGCGGCGAATATCCTCTCCCATGACCTCAAACTCGAGATCGGAGTAGCAGAAATCTCCGCCGCGGGGGCGGATCATAACGAAGAGCCCGATGCCGATATGGCGACGGACGGATGCGATGAGTCCGGGGCTGGGGGTGATGCCGCCCTCGAAGAGATCGGAGCACAGTTCGACGCGGGCAGCGCCGCCGCTTTCCGCGGCAATTGCCGACTCTACGGAGTCGATGCAGATTTCAAGAAGCATGAGTACGGCGTCCTGGTTGTAGGGATTGTGGGCTTCGGTGAACATCGTAGCATTTGCGGAGGGCTACTGGCCGAGAGGCAAGGCAATTGGTAATACAAATGGCCGGCCGGCTGGGATTTGCCGACCCACCGCTGATGGAGATCGGAGGTTTTCCGCCCGCGACAGGAAAAAGTCGCGACCGCGACCCAGTGGGGACCCCGGTCCCCGGACGGGCACAGAGATGCTCCGGCGGGTCCGATACGGCGTTCAAATCACCTGGAGTCTAAAATCCCGATCGGGCGATTGGGGTATTTCTGGGGAGAGAACCCTGGGGGCTGCTCAGCAGCCCTTTTTACAACGCGCCATGATGGCAGCGTGTAGGCGCTCGCGGAGGCCTGCGGGCAGGTCATAGATTTGATGCGAGCGGTAAATCTCGATCGTTTTGCGAGTGGTATTGAGCGTGACCTCGCAATGTTCGCAGCCCTTGAGGTGAATCTGCAATTCGGTGCGGGCCTCGGGTGCAACCGCGTCGTCAATCAGGTCATCGAGCAGAGCGAGAAATTCAGTACAGGTCATTTCTCAACTCCCTTCTTCCTGCGGAAATAACGGCTGAGCCGCTCGCGCAGCTGCAACCGGGCGCGCAACAGGCGCGACTTGACGGCGGGAACGCTCAGTCCGAGCGCCTCCGCGGTGTCTTCGGTTGAGAGGCCTTGCACGTCCCTCAACTCGAACACCACGCGGAACCCCGGCGGCAATCCCTTGATGGTCTTTTCGAGGATCGTGGCCAGTTCGGTCTGGGTGTAGTTCTGCTCCGGATCCGGGGCCCAGTCGGCCAGGTCGCGGGGAACACTGCCTTCCTCGGTTTCGACGTCCTCGTCGATCGAGACCATTTTGCCTGTCCGCCGCTTGCGGAGCCGCATCAGGCTTTCGTTGACTGCAATCCGAACCAACCATGTGTAGAACTTTGAATTCCCCTGGAACTGATCGAGCTTCTCGTACGCCTTCAGAAACGCGTCCTGCATTACGTCTTCAGCGTCTTCGCGATTTTGCGTAATGTGCTGCGCAATTCGGAAGATCTGACGCTCGTACTTACGGACCAACGTGTCATAGGCCGAGACATCGCCGGCGCGGACCTGTTCAACCAGGGCTACGTCAGGATGCGGCTCGAGTTCACCTGCTATAGGTTGGATGGTCGCCATGGGGGTAGGATGCGGAAATCCTTTGTGAACTGTTGGGGCGTTGATAAAGAGGCCTGTAAAACTTGATTTTACCGGATGAAAGCGCCGTGGAGCAGCAGATTCATCGGATAGGCGGGCACGGCCGTGTGGGAAAGACGAGCCAGGGCCCCAGTTGTCGCTCGATGTGAGAAAATCTCGCCGTAGAAACGCGCTGCTTCCCACCGCATCTGAAAATGGAGATCCCCATGGTCGACCATCAACCGGAATGCCAGCTCACGCTCGAAGTTCAACGAAATGAAACCACATCAACCGTAATCTGTCGCGGCAAGCTGATGACCGGGGACTGCAGCGTGCTGACTCGCGAGGTGGACCGGCTGATCCCGGTCAGCAAACGGATCGTGCTGGACCTGTCTGACCTGAGCCAGATGGACAGCCTGGGGCTTGGAACGCTGGTCCGGTTGTATGTGTCCGCCAAATCTCGCGGCAGCGAGATAGTGTTGATCAACCTGAGGCCGAGAATCCGCGAACTGCTGAGCATTACCAATATGCTTTCCGTATTTTCGGTGATCGGGGAGTCGGGGCACATTCGCTTCTAAGGTTGAGCGATTTACATCTTTGCGGGGGCGGCCATAAGAGTGGTGCATCCACCGAGACGTGTTGCGGTTGCCGGGTGCTTGAGGGCGTTGACGATGGCCGGAGGCAGGCCCGCGAGGCCGAAGCGGGCGGCGTAGAACGCGAAGTCTGCAAAGTCTCCACTTCCGAATCCGGAAGCCTGCGCGTCTGCGGTGTAGGGCTTTACGAGACTGGGGTCGTCGACCGCCTGGCCAAAGAAGACGATCGCATCGCGGAGCGAGCGGCCGCTGGCCTTGTAGTCGTATAGCGGGATGCCCTGACGGGTTACAAACTCCGCAATCAGCACGAGCGGTTGCAAGGCGAATCCCTGGTAGTGAATGGCGTTCTCATGGCGCGCCATTTCTTTGGGAAATGCGCCGCGGGGATCGATCTCGGCGACGGCATCTACGTATGCCTGGATGCCGAAGCGATAGAGAACGTCATCGGAAGCCACGATGCCAATGGCGGTCGCCTGCAGCGCACGCCAGTAATGATGATTGTTGTTGGTGTCGTTCGGCTCTTCAAAGGAGATGTCTTTGTGGGAGGCTGAATCCAGCCAGGCAATCACGCGCTTCTGCTCGGCGGCATCCAGCCCTGCGTCGTTCACCAGGACGGATTCGGTAATGCCGGCTGAACTGAGGGTCCACTCCACCTGGTACCAGGCCTGCGGCGAGTCTTTGCGGGTGTAGTCGAGCAGCGCGCCGGCCTTGGCCCAGAGATCGAGCTGGTCCAGCGCGCAGGCGGCCTCCTGGTGGCTGGCGGTCGCCAGGTACTGGTTCATGCCGGCGGTGATGCGGTGCTCAAACTCCGCGTAAACCCTTGTGGCTACGGCCTCAGCGGGGTTCACCGGTCCGTTTGACCCTGAGAGGTAGTGGTGGGGAATATCCATGACCCCGGTTGGGGCGGGGACCGCGGGCGAATTCACGCAGGAATGCAGCCCTTTGATGGCATCGAGCAGCAGCGGGTCGGTGGTCGACTTCAAAGACGCCTGCCGCGCGGCAACGTCTAAAATCGAGGCATGGGGATGCGCTACTTTTTGGGCAAGAGCTGGGATTGAAAGCGATGAAACGGCAAGCGCCAGAATCAGGGCAACCTGGATCGGATTCCGCATGACTTACGATTTCACACGGGCGCGGTTAAGATGCGCAAGTGAGGTTCGCGACCCGAGAGTGGTTATCGAAGTCCTGAACTCCCCCTGGACAGCAGTCTCAATTGTTGCAGCGAGATTGAGGGATTCAGCCTTGAAATGCAGTTTTGTTGACTGTGTGAAGAAGTTATTGGTGATTTGTGTGCAAAATTGTACAGATTGGGTGATTAACTGTATGGTTATGCCGTAGCAATCTAAGCGAGGCCAGGAATGCGCACTTCTGATTCCCCGGAAGAGCTCGCAGCGGCTACGCCTGAGAAAGACCGGGCCAAGTTCGCTTCAGTTGCACTGGAAAACCTTTTTGAGGTCTCTCCGGATGCAATTTTCGTCACGGATACCGACGGGGTAATCCGGGCCGCGAACCCGCGTGCGGCGGAGTTATTTGGTCACACCCAGGCCGAATTCATCGGCCAGCCAATCGAAAACCTCGTCCCGCAGCGTTTCCGCCATCGCCATCCCAGCCACCGTGAAAATTACAATGCTCATCCGCGAGCCAGGCAAATGGGAGGAGCGATGAATCTCTTCGCTCTGCGCAAAGATGGGTCGGAATTCCCGGTTGACATCATGCTGAAGCCGCTCGAAACGGCTGGCGGCCCAATCGTGCTGAGCTTTGTACGCGACGCGACAGAGCAGCGGGCGGCTCAGGAGGCATTGCGCCAAGCAGATCAGCAGCTTCGCTCGATGGTGGAAGGCGTTCGCGACTACGCGATCTATATGCTCGATCGCGATGGCAATGTCATGACCTGGAATTCCGGCGCAGAGCGCATCAAAGGGTACATCGCCGACGAGATTCTTGGTCTGCATTTCTCCCGCTTTTTTACGCACGAAGATTTGGAGCGGGGGCGTCCGGCAGAGATCCTGCGTCTGGCTGCCGAGCGCGGCCGCATGGAGCAAGAGGGCTGGCGTGTCCGCAAGGACGGCTCGCGCTTCTGGGCCAATGTAGTGTTGACCGCCATTCACGATGCGACCGGGGCGGTTACAGGCTTTACCAAGGTGACCCGGGACTTTACCGACCGCAAGCGCGCGGAAGAGGCTGTTACCCAGCAGCTTACCAGCGCGCTGCTGGCAAATCTCGATGTCACCAAGCTGCTTGGCGCCATCTCTGGAACCATCGGCCAGCTAATCCCTCACGATGCAGCCACCCTGGCGCTTCCCGACGCAGAGTCGGGCGGCTTGCTTGTGCAGTTTCTGGGCGCGGAGAAGGATGGTCAACGGCGGAGCGCCGTGAGGTTGCCCAAAGAAGGCTCGCCTGCCAGCCTGGCTTTCACCACTGGCGAGCCTGTAGTGGTTGAACTCTTCTCCTCTGCGCGGTTTTCGAAAGAGGCAGTCCGGCACTTTACGAGCTTCGGAATGCAGTCCGCCTGCTGGGTGCCGCTCATCCTGCGCGGAGAAGTGATCGGGGTGTTGGCTACGGCAAGCCGCCTGGAGGCCGCCTTTGCCCAGCCGCAGGTCGACCTGCTGACGCAGGTTGCTGTGCAGGTGGCTGTTGCGGTGAGTAACGCAACAGCGCTCCGCCAGATCTCCGAGCTTCGCGACCGGCTCACGCAGGAAAAGCAGTACCTGGAAGAAGAGATCAACCTCGAGAATCGCTTTGAGGATATCGTTGGCGAGAGCGCCGGTCTCCGCAATGTGCTGAGCCAGATTGAAACCGTCGCCCCCACCAGCGCCACTGTGTTGATTCAGGGTGAAACCGGAACCGGCAAAGAACTGCTGGCCCGCGCCATTCATCGCTTGAGTCCGCGCCGCGAGCGAACCTTCATCAAGCTGAACTGCGCCGCCATCCCCGCCGGCTTGCTTGAGAGTGAGCTCTTCGGTCATGAGAAGGGCGCGTTTACGGGAGCCATCGCCCGCAAAATGGGACGCCTGGAACTGGCCCACGAAGGAACTCTCTTCCTGGATGAAGTTGGAGAGATGCCGCTGGACCTGCAACCGAAGCTTCTGCGTGCCCTACAGGAACGCGAATTCGAGCGCCTCGGAGGCACACGGCCCATCTCAGTCAACGTCCGCCTCATCGCAGCTACCAACCGCGACCTGGCCCAGATGGTCCAGGAAAAGCAGTTTCGCAGCGACCTCTATTACAGGCTGAAGGTTTTCCCTGTATTCTGTCCGCCGTTACGCGAACGATTGAGCGACATTCCAGTGCTGGTGCGCCATTTCGTTTCGACCCATAGCCGCCGGATGGGCAAGATGATCGAGACGATTCCCGACGAAACCATGGATGCTCTGATTCGCTGGCCATGGCCGGGCAACATTCGCGAGTTGGAGAATTTTCTTGAGCGTGCCGTGATTCTAACGCGTGGCCATGAGCTCTATGTGCCGCTGGCCGAACTCGAGACGAAAATGGAAGATGCAATCGAAAGCGCTGCATTAAGCAGCCCTACGCTGCATGCCGCGGAGCGCGACCATATTCTCCGCGTTCTTCGCGAGACCAACGGCCAGATTGGCGGTGAAGATGGTGCGGCAGCCCGCCTGGGCCTGAAGCGCACCACCTTGAACTCGAAGATAAAGAAGCTGGGCATCGAGCGAAGTGACTATATGAAGTCGCAGTGACGCTATTTCGTCATCGTCACTTCGTCACCTCCTGCTTCGCCACTTGCTCTCACGAAGTTCCCGGTTTTCAATAACTCTTTCTATTTCATATAACTACGTGGATCGCGACTGGACGCGCAGAGTTTGGCACGCCCCATGCATTATTCATGTGCATGGCAGAGGATGGGCCAGAATACGTTGCGAATCACAATTCAACAGATCGAAGAAGCAACGGTCCTCATGCTCGAAGGGCGAGTTGCGGGGCCATGGGCAGCTGAACTTGGCCGCGTCTGGGTGGAACATGCCCCGCAATTGGCTCAACGGAAACTTGTACTCAATTTATCCAACGTTATCTTTGCGGATGCTGATGGCACGCGGGTCTTAAGAGAGATTTACTTACAGGCCCGGCCGGAAGTTATCGCCAACACACCGTGGACCCATTACCTCGCCGCGCAGATTGCGGCCAACCCTCACGATTCTTCAGACCAGGAGTAGGACAATGCAGACAATGACGGATGCAGTGCGCGGTTGTCGGGTAGCTGTTCAACCAGTCGGCGAATTCTTCGGCAAGCTCTCGCCGGAAGCAGCGAGAGACCTGATGCTTCTGGAACACCCCTCCTCTTACCCTTCCAATATGGTTCTCTTTTCTGAGAAGGATGCCGCGCAGGGAGTGTTTGTAATTCTCGAAGGGGAAGTAAAGCTCTCAATCAACTCGAGCGATGGGAAGCGCCTCATTCTGCGCATCGCCAAGAAAGGCGAGATACTTGGCATGGATTCAGCGCTCTCCGGCCAGGCCTCTGAGATAACCGCGGAGACGCTCTATCCATGCAGGATTGCCAAGATTTCGCGCCGCGACTTTCTCGGCTTCATGGCGCGTCACCCCGAGGCATACCAGGTGGTCACCGAAGAATTGAGCCGCCAGATCGGCATGGCCTGCGCGCAGTTGCGAACGGTGGCGCTGTCTGCTTCGGCCCCTGAGAAGCTGGCGCGGCTGCTGCTCGAACTCGGCCGGAGCGGTGGCCAGTCGACCGAGGCTGGAACCCGGTTCCGCTTCTCGCTAACGCATGAAGAGATTGGCGAATTCATCGGCACATCGCGTGAGACGGTTACTCGGACACTCAGCGTTTTCAAGACGCGGCGCCTGGTCGATTTTCACGGCTCGACGCTGACAATCCCCAACAAGACTGCACTGGCGAGTTACGCAGGGTGCTAACTCGACGCTCCGGTGCGGCGCGAGTTCTGATGGTTTCACGTCACGCAAGGTTTTATAACATGCCACTGCTGTCCGGTTTAACTTAGTTTCGTCGCCGTCAAGCTCATTTCCATGTATGGTTTATAGCGATTTCAGGGTGTCCACGATTTGAATTGCGTGCGGCTCATTTGCGATGCTTTCGGGATTCGA
>Ga0302319_10022609_pt1 | contig 11257 bp, 11 predicted proteins | sample Bog_T0_2_FD_203319 | JGI IMG/M metagenome (GOLD analysis project Ga0302319, IMG submission 203319) | Peat permafrost microbial communities from Stordalen Mire near Abisko, Sweden - Bog_T0_2 | ecosystem: Environmental > Terrestrial > Soil > Wetlands > Peat | place: Sweden: Abisko, Stordalen Mire...
AACACCACATTCCCCAGAACAGGTCCCTTGCTCAACGACGGCCGCCAGATCTTCGTCAAAGCCTCCTACCTCTTCCGCTTCTAAAGACCCGCCGCCCGCACCAGTCAGCACACGCTCCCCGTGCCCCGTCGGGGCACCGGGGTACCCTCAGGGTCGGGGTCGCGACTTTTTCCTGTCGCAAGGGCTGAAAAGCACCACTCCTTTGGCTCGCAAACGCCCATCCGCTGCATGCAATGCCCGCTGCATGCAATGCCTGCACGCAATGCCTTACACGTTCCCCTGCCGCATCTGCTCCGCCAGGTACTCCGCCGACCGCATCGCCAGCGCCAGTATCGTCATCGTCGGATTCTGCCAGCCCGCGCTCACAAACGCGCTCCCATCCACCACAAACAAATTCTTGCAGTCGTGGCTCTGGTTCCACTTGTTCAGCACGCTCGTCTTCGCATCGTCGCCCATCCGGCAGGTCCCCAGCTCGTGAATGCTGTATCCCGGCGGATTCGGATCGTAGTTCTTCACCAGCACTTCAAAGCCGGCAGCCTCGGCCATCTCCGAAATCGTATCCACCGCATCCCGCGCCATGTTGAACTCGTTGTCCGTGTACCTCGTCTCGATCCGCAGCGCCGGAATATCCCACGCGTCCACCACGGAGCTGTCGATGCTCACATGGTTCTCATACCGCGCCAGCACCTCGCCCATGATGCCCGCCGAAACCCCGCTGCCATGGTACTTGGCCAGTTGCTTGTTCAGTTCCTCGCCATACGCCGGAAAGTGCTTCGGGTCCATCCCGCCGGAACTGCTCCACATGTTCATCGCATAGCCGCGAAGAAAGTCCTTCGCCTTCGTGTCAATATTGCGGAATCGCGGAATAATCGCCTGGCCATTCATCAACCCCGGAACGGTCTTTCCGTTCTGCGCTTCAGGCACAGAGCAAACAATCCCCGCCCCGTAAATCTGATCCGTCAGGTAATGACCCATCGCTCCGCTCGAATTCGCAATCTTCGAGTTCAGCAGCAGCCGCGTGCTCTCCAGCGTGCCCGCCGCCAGCACCACCACCCGCGCCTTTACGCTCATCTCGCGCCGCGAAAGCCGGTCCACAAAATGAACCTCGTTCACCAGGCCCGTATTCTTATCCACGCTCAGCTGCCGCACCACAACATTGGGAATCGCCTGCAGCTTCCCCGTAGCAATCGCATCCGGCAGCAGCAGGTTCACCGAGCTCGCCAGCCCGTCCCTGCCCTGCGACGCGCGCGCCTTGCACACCGGCACGCCCATCTTCCTGCCCGCATCCACCATCCGCTGCAGGCTCCCGCTCCACGGCGAATCGTCCGCCACAAAGTTGCCATCCGGATACTGCGCCAACCCGTACGCCTTGCCCGTCACGCGAAATATCTGTTCCACGCGCGAGTAGTATGGCGCCACATCCGCCAGGCCGATCGGCCAGTCGTCCCCATACCCGTCATGCGACTTGCCCTTGAACTCATAGTCGCTCAGCCGGAATGACTGCCGCGACCAGAACAGCGACCGACCGCCAAACAGCCGCACCCGCACCCAGTTGTACGGATGCTTCGGATCGAAGGTGTAAGGAACCTCCCTCTCGTCCACCCATGTATTGGCATTGAACTCGTTCGCCTGAAAGACATGCGGCAGAACCCCCGGTTGACTGAATCCCCGAAACGGCAGCGCATAGGCCGGCTTCACCTCGGTATCCTTCTTCACATCCGCCACCGGCCCGGCGTTCAGCATCAGGCACTGGATGCCCTTCTCGGTAAGAATCTTCGCCGCCATTCCACCCGAGTGGCCCGAGCCAATAATCAATACATCCACCGTCTCGTCGCTCATCAACCCTCTCGTCCCCACGCAATGCGCATTTGGGACCCTCAAGAAACTCGACTTTGGCTACCCCGTCCATCCCGCGCCCTTTGCAGAATGGTGGAGTCAACATCGCTGCTCCGCGCGCTGACTCGCTGACTCGCTAACTCGCCGCCCTGGCTCCATCGCGATGCACGTCCGGGTCCACCGGGTACCAGTAGAGGTCCACTCCGGCGGTCCCCTGCCCCTGCGCGCGCCCCGCATCGCTCCACACTTCGGAATTGATCGTAGCCGTGCGAATGTCGGCATGCGCCAGGTTGATAAACCGCGCCCGCGTCTCCGTCGGCGGATGATCCGTCATCCATGCGCGAAGCCATGGCCGAATCAAGCTCCCCGCCTGCTCATCATTCACCTTGGCAAACGGCGCGCCAAACTTGGCCCTGGCCTCGGAATCAAGCCAGTCCAGGCCCTCCTGGTACATCTGCTGCCGGTCCCTCGGCGATGCGCCGATCAGAAAGTCCAGAAACGCCGGCGCGCCCGCCTCCAGCGCTCCCGGACGCCCATGCATCGCCGGCATCATCACTTCGCAAAGCCGGCGCAGCGCAGCCGCCTGCGTCTCGGTAAAGAAGTTCGCATTGGTCTGCGCAACCGCGTCGGGCACAAGCGTCGCCATGTCCAGCGGCTTGATCTCCATCAGCCCGCGCATCCACGGCACAGGCCCCGGAGCTATCGGCGCTGCCGGCGGCATTACATGCTTCGCCGCCTCAGCCGCTGCTGGAGCGGCCGCCTGTTGCGCAGCCATCGTCTTTGCTGCCGCCGATGCCGCAAGAATCCCTTTGACAAAATCACGCCGCCGCATGAGTCTCACCGCCAGTTGAATTTTGCATCAAGCGATGAGATTAAAAGCAGCAGCATGCTTTGGCAAATGAATCTTTTCCGGCCGGCCAACACGAACTCAGGATCTAAGTGCTCCCAGTCTCCGGTTTGAGACCAGGGAATCAGTAAACCCTGTGCGAGCCTCCCGCGAGAATCTGCCCCACCGCAGGTGGCTAAGACGCTACCGCGAGTTCCGCTGGAGCCGTCACCCTCACCGACCCCTTACGCGGCCCGCGCTTGCGCGCACTCATCGTCTTGATGCGCTCCAGCAACTCCTGCGCGGTGCAGACCTTCTTGGCCAGCAGCGCGTCGGCCGCATGCATATCTCCACCCATCTTCTGCGGATCACCCAACAAGATCATCGGCACATGCGATGCAATCTGTTTGAGACGATCAACCAGCTGGCTCCCATTCATCTGCGGCATCGCATAATCCGCCAGTACCAGGTCCACCGCGGTCTCGGCAAAGATGCCGATCGCCTCCTGGCCGGTCACCGCCGATATCACCTTGTATCCGTTGGTTGCCAGCATGAACTTGAGGACGGAAAGCTCCTGTTCGTTGTCGTCTACACAGAGAATAACCTTCTTGGGTCGCATATCCTGGGTGAGCTCCTTGCTCTAAGATTTCAGATTTTTACCGTCCGGCAACACCTCGCCCCCACCCGCTCTCTCTGGCTGGCTGAAGCAATGGATTGCCTGGTCCGGCGATCCCGAAAAGGCTGCTGCTTCCTGGGTGACCTTGCTGTCCCAATCCATTCGTGGAGCAGTACAAGCCCGGAGAGTGGGCGTAGCGTCCATGAAGAATGGCGTGGGACCTTCGATGCACAGAAAGTCAGCCTTTGTTCGCGATCAGTGTGAATTCGTAACCTGGGTTAAAACCGGCTTTGGGGCCAGTCAAATTCCTTCAATGAAAGCCAAGACTACGACCCTTCGGACCTGATGGGAAGAGAGAACGAGAGGCGAAATCGGGACTGAAAACGATCCTGTAACAATTCAAAATTAGGTAGAACTAACAATTGCCGTTACTTGTCTTGAGGAATGCCTGTTGAAAGCTTGTGCATCATGGCAGGAAAAGCTGCCCTGTTGCAACAGGAACGGTGCTTCCCCCCACTCTGACTTCGCTCACTTTCCCCAATTCGCACTTCGCGGAAAGATATAAATTGCTCGGCCGGCCCATCTCCACGCCTTGGCGCAAATGAATCCGCTCGCCCGCAGCTGCCGCTCCATGCTTCACCAGGTAGCTGATCGCGCATCCGGCCGCCGAACCCGTCGCCGGATCCTCGCCTCCATGGAACTGCATTCGCGCACGCCACGCCGGCGTCTCTTCTCCCGTCCGTGCCAACACATAGAGCCACCGCGCCCCACGCTCACGCAGCCACGCTGAGGCCTCCTGCTGCCTGACAGCGAGCTTCGCTAAAACCGCGACTGACCTCACCACCAAAATCGCAAACGCCGTGCCCGTAGACACAACTTGCGGCCGCAGCGAAGGGTCCAGATCCTCGTACCCCAACCCGCATAGCCGCGCCACATCGGCAGCTTCCAACTCCGCGCAAAACTCTGGCTCTCGCTGCGTCATCTCTCCAAAGGAACCCGGCCCATGAAAGCGCACCGGAACAGGCCCCACATTCTCAGCCAGCGTCACCGTGTCGTGCACCACTGTTTCCGGCGCGACCCTGCGCAGCACACTGGCCGTTCCCAGCGTCGGATGCCCTGCAAAATTCAGCTCCTCCGCAGTGGTGAAGATTCGCACCCGCACGCCCTCACGCTGCTCCACATCTGCCTCACGGCGTTCCACAAACGTCGTCTCGCTCAGGTTGAATTCGATGGCAATTGCCTGCATCTTCTGCGTGCTCAGCCCCACTGTGTCCATCACGACGGCGAGAGGATTGCCCTTCAAAGCCTCTTCGGTAAAAACATCGACAATGAAGTATTCGAGACTCATGCGTCCGCACCATGGGCAGCGCTTGACACGATTCCGCCCAGACAATAGTCTACGGTTATCGGGTGTGTTGAGACTTCTTTATCTCGCGCGCCCAGTCAAGTATCCAGATAAGGATTCTAATGGCTCACACAAGCACCTCCGCCTGCTGTCTCTGCTGCTGTCAGCATTGCTCCGCGCGGGCGTGTTCTCTGGGCTAGATTCAAGAACTCCGAATCAATGCACAGGCAACCCACCCGCTCTCAAGCGCGGTGGGTTTTTCGTTTACAGTGATAAAGGTCGAAGCGACGAAACAAGAGCGCAAGGAGAAAAGGAATCGGCTCGGGCATTCAAAGGGAATAGCCAAAACAGCTCGATTGGCAATCCCTGGTCCCTATTCCCTAGTCCCTGCTCTTAAAGCACCGGTGGCGAAGTGGCTAACGCGCAGGTCTGCAAAACCTGTATTCGAGGGTTCGAAACCCTCCCGGTGCTCCAAATCCCCAACAGCAGCAAAACGGGCCGCAGCCTCTGGGAAAGAGGTTGCGGCCCTTTCGCTTCATTCAGTCTAGAGGGCGATCAACGGCCGAGGCAAGCGAGTCCGTGCACGGTCGAGAAAGAGCCGCATACGCAGCGCTTCAGCCCGCTGAATGGCCACCAGTTGCATATGACGACGGATATGATCCCCATCGATCAGCGCCGCCACCTGCGCTTCATCATGCACCGCGTCGCGCTCCAGGCGCGCAATCCGCTCTTCCACAGTGCGGCGAAATCGGGGACTGATCTCAAAGCTCTCACTTGCAATACAATTGGCGATCATGGCAAGCACCTCACTGCTCAATTTCCTGAGACTGAAAAATATTTCTTCGCAGGCCTCAAGTATTTTCTGCTTGTGCCGATACTAGAGATGACTCCATCTGCGCGCTAGATTACGGACGATTCTCACCGGGGTAATGAAGTGTCCAGAATCAGGACAGGGCCTTCAATCCCGCTACCGCACCACCGCAACCTGCAACAGCATCTGCGTCCCTCCGTCCAGATGCACGTTCTGCCCCGTCGCTGAAAACCTCGCCGCGACCTTTCCGCTCGCATCGTGCGCCAGCCTTACCCCATGAACTGCAGTCAAATGCGCTGAGTTGTCCGATGTTTGAACTGCGGAGTCCACTTCCGTTCCGCCTCTTTGCGCAGCCTTGCCATCGCCCACCATGAGCCCATTCGCGGTCGTGATCCCGCCCCCGTTTGCTCCAGCAATACCCGGCCCGGTGCGGACAACCCCGGAACCCGACGCCGTTTTTACACCACCACCCATCACCCCGCCACCCAGGTCGTCCCCGCTATGCATTGCGTCCATCACACCCGCCGTTGCCGGCGGCAGCAACGCGTCAATCCGTGAGTGAATCGCCATCGCCTGACCGCCCTTGAGTTCGGCGTGATCAAAATCGACATCGATTTCAGAGTCGGCGACAACCTTGTCATGCGCCTGCACTGAGGCAATGTGCCCAACCAGCCTTGTGCCCTTGGGGACGTCGGTTCCGTCAGCGGTCTTCATGGGTGCCTCAGTCTTCACCACCACTGCATCCCCGACTTTGGCAGACTTCGAGTCCAGTTTTCCTTGCAGTTCCACAAAGACGGGGCGCATTGCGATAGGCATCGCTGCAAAACTGCCTGCCGATTGGCTCACCTCGACATCCGGGTAGGTCGCCGCGGCACTCTGCTGTACGGTTCCGCCTGCCTGCTGCGCCATCATTGGAAAACTCATCAGCGCTGCCAAACCCGCCGCGAGCAAGATTGCAGACTTCATGGAATTCGCCTCCAATGACTATTCCGCCCGCCCCGACGGCCAACCTGGGGAGTTCAGAACCTAACATCGATTGCACTGAGAAGGGGAAGTGCAAATGCTTGAGGAGAGTCTATGCCCATGAAAAATACTCCCGAGTGTACGTCTTGTTTTCAATTTGATTGCAATCAAACGCGGGGAACTCAGTGATTCACACCACCCCGTGGCGGCTGGCGATTACTGGTTATCCTGCGGCGCCGTCGCGTAATACCCCTTGCGCACCTGCACCTTCATCCCGTCGCCCTTGCACTCCACTGACACATGCCGGAACGTCCCGTCCAGCTTGATGTTCGAAGGTGTATACGTTGCCACATACTGCGTGCGCAGCTCGTCCTCAATCTGCTGGAACGCATCCTGGAGCTTCTTGCCGTTGTTCCCGACGTCGATCAGCCGCCCACCCGTCTCCTCGGTCATCTTCTTCATGGCCGAGAAGCCGGTGTACCCAAAGGCCCCATATCCGCCGAACATCCCCCGGTCGGCAATTAGAATCGTATACACAATCACATTCGACCGCTGCGCCGCTGCGATTGCGTCCTGGATCTTGTGAACGCTGCCTTCGTCCTCGCCGTCCGTCAGCAGAATCATCGCCTTGCGGCCCGTCTCCTGGCTCATCTTTTCGTTCGATGCGAGATAGACCGCATCGTAGAGCAGCGTCCCCTTCGGTGCGCCGATCGTCGGAATCGTTCCCCCGCCTGCTCCGGGAATCCCCCCCGCGCCGTTGCCCGCCGCGGTGTTGATCTGCGCCTTGTCCATCGCCCGGGTCAACAAGCGCGGACTGTTGGTGTAGTCCTGCAGCAGGTCGACGTTCACGTCAAACGAAAGCAGAAACGCCTCATCCTGCTTCTGCAGCACTCGCTGCAAAAACTGGCTGCCCACATCCTGCTCCAGCGGCAAAACCCGCTCCTGGCTGCCCGATGTGTCCAGCAGAATGCCCAGCGTCAACGGCTGATGTGTCTCCGCGACAAAGGTCTTCAGCTTCTGAGGAACCTTATCCTCCAGCACCGTGCAATCGTCCTTGGTGAGGTGAGGAACCAGGTTACCCTGCTTGTCCTTGACTGTGAAGAACATGTCCACCAGGTTCACTTGCAGCTTGAATGTGGCAACCGACTGTTCATCCTGGGCCTGGGCCGGGGCAGAACTCACCGGCGGCGCATCCGGCGAAGGCGCAAGCTGCGACAGCGCCAGCGGAGAAAGAACCGGCGAGCCGAGCAACAATACTGCCGCTGCATGCCAAATGCGCATCCTACTCCTTTAGACGAAAACGCGACCCCGAGGAAAGCATACCTGAAGTCTTAATGGGCCGTCAGACAACCTGCAAGCCTTCCGCGCGTCTGATACTCTGACGGTTGGAGACCTGTGCATTGCATTTGCGGCATTACGCCTAAGGAATTGGATAAAATCTCAGATTGATCACGGAAAACTGATCACTGACAACTGATTACTGGTTTCTGGAGAAATACCTGTGAAGCTTGGTTTGACGGCAATGGCGCTCGCAGCGCTTTTGAGTTTCAATCTGAACCTGAGCCCAAGTGCTGCGGCACAGCAGCCAGCTGTCCCCGACGCTCCTGCACCCCAGGCGCCCAAGCCGCTTTCGGATATTGGCCCCATTACCCCCGGAATCGGCGCCAACGAGCAGCCCGCCGCAACTACCACCGGCGACAGCCCCTCGCAGCCTGAAGGCGTGGGAAACCAGCCGCCTCCGGACGTCAAAGACGAGTTCAAGCAACCGCCGCCGGAGATCGCCGACGTAGAAAAAACCAACTACCTCATCAAGACCTACACCACCTACGTCGAAGTCCCAGTCACCGTCAAGGACCCCAAGGGAAAGATGGTTGCCGGACTCACCTGGCGCGACTTCAAGGTCTACGAGAACAATACCCGCGAGCCCATCAAGGTCTTCAACGTCGATCCCTACCCCCTGTCAATCGCCTTTGTCGTCGACCAGAGCCTCACCTCCGACGTCATGCGCAAGGTAAACGATTCCCTTGACGCTATTCAGGGCGCGCTCACCCCGTACGACGAGGTCGCGGTCTTTTCCTATAGCAACGGCTCCCAGGAGCGGACCGGATTCACTGGCGCACAAAGCGCACGCCTTCCCGCCGTGCTGGCCCTTACCAAATCCACCGGCACAGACGAGTTAGTCCCGATTGGCGGTGGCAACCCGTTTACCGGTTGCAACATCCGCCAAAACGGCGCCTGCGTCGACCCCAACATCCAGGAGGGCCGTTCGGCCGGAAGCACGACCGGTAACGTCATCATTCCCAAAGAGATTCACACCCTCAACGACGCCATTCTCGCCGCCGCCAAGGAGCTTGCCAGAGTTCCAAAAGGCAGGCGCCGCATTATCTATGTCATCTCCGACGGCCACGAGTACGGCAGCAAGGCAACCGTCAAAGAAGTCATTCGCTTCCTCGAGACCAACGAAATCTCTGTCTACGGCACGCTCGTAGGAACTTCCGCCGCATGGGGCGAAGGCTGGATCAGCAAGATCCACCTGCCCTTCACCATGTACGACAACATCCTCTACAAGTACATCGCGGCCACCGGCGGCCAGGCAGACTCCGAGCGCAACCTCAACGGCATTGAGAAGAGCTACGCAGACATCGCAATGCAGGCTCGCAACCAGTACACCATCGTCTATGCCAGCCACGAGTCTCCTTTGGACAGCAAGTACCGCAAGATCGACGTCCGCGTAGACCGGCCCGGCCTCGATGTGACTTCCAAGCAGGGCTACTACCCCTCTGCGCAGATGTCGAACCCCTAGCAAAAGTGAACGCCCCCTCATCCGCCGCCGGCATAGGCCTGCTCTCCGCCGCAAGCTGGGGCGGATCAGACTTTCTGGGCGGCCTTGGCGCGCGACGAGCCCCAACGCTGCTGATCGTCGCATCAGGCCACGCCGTCACGCTGCTCGTCCTACTCTCAATCTGCGTCGGCTGCCATCTGGCACTTCCCGGCAGGTACAGAATGCTCATGGCCGCGGCTGGAGGCTTTGAAGGAGCCCTGGCCCTCGCGCTCTTCTACCGCGCCCTGGCCATGGGCGCCATGGGGCTTACCGCCGCCCTCACAGGACTGCTCACAGCGCTGGTGCCCGTTCTCTTTTCCCTGATCCACGACGGCTTGCCAACCCCTGTTGCCTGCGCCGGCCTGGCCCTCGGGCTCGCTGCGATCTGCCTCATTACCCACTCCCCGGCGGCAAAAGACGGCCAGGAAAAAGAAGCAGCGACACCGGTCGCCGCTCTCTGGATGGGCGCACTTGCCGGCACCGGATTCGGAACCCAGCTCATCCTGTTCAAATTTGCTTCAGGTGGGAGCCTGCTCTGGGTAATGACTTCGGCACGCGCCGCCGGCGTGGCAGCGATGCTGCTGGTAATTCTTTTCATGCCTCCAGCCCGCCCCTGGCGCGGCTTCTGGCTCTTCGGCATCCTCACCGGCTCGCTGGACACATTCGGCAACCTGCTCTACATGCAGGCCACTCGCCTCGGCCGCCTGGACACGGCTGCGGTCGTCAGTTCCCTTTACCCCGCCGGAACCATCCTGCTGGCGGCGCTTGTTCTCCGCGAGTGGCCCTCCCGCCGCCAATTCGCCGGAATCGCCGTGGCCCTGGCGGCTGTGGCCCTGCTCAGCGCTTAGGCTAGACCAAAGAACAACAGGCCCGCGCATAAGCACAGGCCCGTAGCCAATTCAAGAAATGTTGTTTAGCGACCAACGCCGGATGTAGCGCCGGTCTCCAGACCGGCTGTCGTGCGGGCGTCCCGCCCGCATCGCATCAGCTAGCTCTGCTTCGTCTCTGTAGGAGCGGCAGGAGGAGGAGGAGGAGCCGCATTCTGCTGCACGACCGGCGGAGCAGGAGCTGGATCGGTAACCCCTTTAATGCCTTCCTTAAAGCCTTTCAGACCCTCGCCCAGCCCCTTGCCCAGTTCAGGCAGCCGCTTGGCGCCAAACAGCAGGAATACGATGATCCCCAGAATAATCAGGTGACTCGGTTGCAGTATATCGCCCATCTCATCCTCCGCGCGTCAGACATTCCGGCACGCAATCTCATCCGTTATTGTCGCACAAAGCCACATCTCCGCGCAGAAACACGATTCAACCCAAAAACATCCGCTGGCATTTAGAGTACGCCCCAACCTGCGAATCAGATGCTCCTAAGCCCTAACCCCTAATCCCTACCCCCTGCTTTAGTTCACCTGCGCCGGCCGCCCCAGCCTCTCCGTGACCATGGCGTAAAAGGCGCTCAGGTCGTCTTCCTCCCCCACCGTCAGCCTGCGGTACACCTTCATCAGTGGAAACAGCCTGGACCCGCGCACGTCCACCGCCGGAACCGCGACCACGCCGCCCGGATACTGGGTCATCTCCCAGCTTCCGGCATACCGCTGACGCAGCACTTCACCCAGGTAACTGCCCCACAGCCGCGCCTCAAAATCCACATCCAGCTCCGGGCTCTCCCCGGCCAGAACCAGGATCTCGTCCAGCGTATCGATCGACTCTGCTGTAAAGTCCAGCTTCTGCTTGAACTCCCGCTTGGCGCACTCCACCGCCGCCTGGGCATAGGCCTCCATCATGGCTCCCAGGTCAGAATAGGTAGCCGACTCCAAACGCTTGCGCACATCACCGAGACTAGACATCCAGTCTCCAGACTACAACCAGCGGCAACCGAAACAATGTTACAAAGTGGAACTTCCAAGCATCTCTATGTCAGACTCAAAACACGGAGGCTCCCCTTTGAAGTCCCTCAAGCTACAAGTCCTCGCGCTCCCAGCACTCGCCATTCTTCTCGTTCTTGGCGTCACAATCGCTCATTCTGCAGGTCGCGACATCTAC
>Ga0302319_10022610_pt1 | contig 11256 bp, 8 predicted proteins | sample Bog_T0_2_FD_203319 | JGI IMG/M metagenome (GOLD analysis project Ga0302319, IMG submission 203319) | Peat permafrost microbial communities from Stordalen Mire near Abisko, Sweden - Bog_T0_2 | ecosystem: Environmental > Terrestrial > Soil > Wetlands > Peat | place: Sweden: Abisko, Stordalen Mire...
AGCGTCTTGTTCAATTTGCGACGTACTGGCTAATTTGATACGCTCAGGCATTCTCGACACCGGGTAAACTGAGCACAAGGAGAAATACATCATGGCAGAAGACAGCAAATCCTACGGTATGGCATGGTTTTTGGCTGGTTTGGGCGTGGGCGCTTTGGTGGGCATTCTTTATGCTCCGAAGAGCGGACGCGAAACTCGCGAAGATCTTGCAGCCGGCGCCCGTGAGGGATCAGAATATCTGCGCCAACGCACCCAACAGGCCGCCCAGGAAGTAAGCGCGCTGGTGGATAAAAGCAAAGAGCAGGTCAGCGCCCTGGTGGACAAGAGCAAAGAGCAGGTTACAGAGTACGTGGAGCGCGGCCGCGAGGCCGTAGACCGCGGACGCGCGCAATGGGAAGAATTTGTGGAGCGCGGCAAGCACCTGGTGGCCGACCAGACCAACCGGGTTACCGCGGCTGTGGATGCCGGCCGCCAGGTTTACAAGACCAACACCGGCCCCTCCGACCCTTCGCAATACTAAGGTTCGTTCCCGGGAGTTGATCCCGGCGAATTTTGGTCTTCCACCTTCTACCTCCGGAGCTGACAGCGAGCGAAGCACCGCTCGAACCAGGCTCCGGATCGTATCTCTTTATCCAGCGGAATGCGCGCCCAATAAAAGGTATTTGCATGGGGATCTACATCCCCTGCGTGAGATCGACTGAATGCCGAACATCGACAATCAAACCATCCAGCTCGTCATCATCGGTGTTGCCGCATTGGCGGTGGTGATGCAGGCTGTCGTTCTTATCGCAATTCTTCTCGCGATGAAGAAGGCGGCCACTGCAATGCATCGCGATATCCAGGAACTGCGTGCATCGGTGACGCCCATCATTCTCGACTCTCGTGACTTCTTCGAGCGGACTGCTCCCAAGGTGGAGGATTTCATATCGAGCGTTGCTCCGAAGATTGACGATTTCATCACGAACACTGCTCCTAAGGTTGAAGCGACGGCGAGTGACGTGGCGGAGATTGTCCATACGCTTCGAGTGAAAACGGCGGAAGCTGAATTTACCGTGACGGAGATGCTGGCGCGGGCACAACGGCAGACCAGTCGAGTGGATGGCATGGTAACAACCGCGCTGGATTCAGTGGAAAGAGCCGGTGGATTCCTCGAAAAATCCGTGAGCAAGCCGGTGAAGCAGATCTCCGCCTTGGTAGCCGCCGGCCGCGCAGTCGTCCAATCGCTCAATGCGACTTCATCGCGTTCGCATTCTTCAAACGGGTCGGGAAATCACGATCCCCTGGCTTAGGGCTCTCCCTGAATTCCAGAGCTTGCTAGACAATCCATCCGCCGCCGACTACTTCGTCGCTATCGTAGAAGACAGCCGATTGGCCCGGGGTGACGGCGCGCTGCGGCTCGTCGAAGCTGGCGATGACTTCACCTGGAATCTCAGACGGCTCCAGCGTGGCCCACGCCGGCTCATGGCGATGGCGGATCTTGGCGCGGACGCGCATCGACGTGGTCAGCTCGGGGATGCTGATCCAATTCAGATTGCGCGCGCGCAGGGTTCGCACGGCTAGTTCGGCGTCGGCGCCGACGGTTACGCGGTGGCTTGCCGGATCAATATTCAGCACGTAAAGCGGCGAGGGCGAGCTGACGCCAAGACCCTTGCGCTGACCTACCGTGAAGTTGGCAATGCCCTCGTGGCGGCCCAGTACATCGCCGTTCGAGGCGACGAGCTCTCCGGCACTCTCCGGGGCTTGCTCGCCCTGCTCCTCAAGATAGGCCGCGATGAACTGCTTGTAGTCTCCGCCGGAGATGAAGCATATCTCCTGCGAGTCGGGCTTCTCGGCGAGCGCGAGACCGCTGCGGCGCGCGACTTCGCGTACTTCAGGCTTGGTGAGATGGCCGAGCGGGAACAGCGTGCGCGACAGTTGCTCCTGCGTGAGGCCGAAGAGGAAGTAGGTCTGGTCTTTGGCGAGGTCCGCGGGGCGCTTCAGGATCCAGCGTCCGCGCGCGGCATCAAATTCGTTGACGGCGTAGTGCCCGGTGGCGATGCGGCTTGCGCCGATGGATCGCGCGGTCTGCAGCAACTGGTCGAACTTGAGGTGGTTGTTGCAGAGAGAGCAGGGAATCGGCGTGCGCCCGGCGAGGTACTCATCGACGAATGGGCGGACCACGTCCTTCTCGAAGCGGTCTTCCTGGTTGACGACGTAGTAGGGGATGCCGATGTGCTCGGCCGTGCGGCGCGCGTCGTAGACGTCGTCGAGCGAACAGCACCGGCCGGCCTTGGGGGCTTCGGGAATGCCATGCTTGCCGGCCAGGCGGGTCTGATCCCAAAGCTGGAGGGTGAGGCCGACGACTGCGTTCAGCGGCGCGCCGGTGCTATCCGTTTCGTGGGCGAGCATGGCCGCAACCGTCGAGGAGTCGACCCCTCCGGACATGGCTACGGCGATGGTTGTGCTCTTGGTCATAGGGGAAACTGCCTGCTGATGGGCATTGCATAAAAAGAGGGTAAATCGTTCCACTTGCCCAAAGAGTCGATCAAGGGGATGGTTTCTTAGGCAAACTATTACTATCTGTCTTGCCTATAAATCCTAACGAAACTGTCAGCAGCACGGCAAAGGAGAACAATATACCAGCCGTCAAGGTGAACAGATCATGCAGGTGCCAGTAACTGACGAGGCCACGGCCCGTATAGAGCACTACAATCAAACCGATTATCACCCTTCCTAGCTGCGATTTCATCCTATCCAGCCACGACATGGCAACGACCTCCTTACACTGCACTCTGACAAGGCTTCCTTTTGCTCCCTATCCCAGCGTTCCTGCCGCGACCGGCGACAGGGCCCGCAGATGTTCGACCGCTTCTGGAACCACCTGCAACACATAGTCGATGTCGGCGTCCGTTACGGTTTTGAGCAGGCTGAAGCGGAGGCTGGCGCGGGCGCGGTTCTTGTCGACGCCCATGGCCATCAGGACGTGGCTGGGTTCGGTGGCTCCGGAGTGGCAGGCCGATCCTCCTGAGACGGAGACGCCCTTGAGATCGAGCGCGATCACAAGCGCCTCGCCCTCAAGCTGGTCGAAGTAGATGTTGGTGGTGTTGGCCACGCGGGGAACGTACTGGCCCGCTGCTCCGGACCCGTTCAAGCCGGTTCCGGGAAGCTTCAGGAGCTCGATTTCGAGGCGGCTACGCAGGCCCGCGAGCCGGTCGATGGTTCCATCTTCCAGCGAGTGCATGGCCAGCTCCGCGGCCTTGGCCAGTCCTACAATTCCCGGCACATTCTCAGTGCCTGCACGCTGCTTCCGCTCGTGGCTTCCGCCGACGAGGAGCGGCTCAACGGGCGTTCCGCGACGCACAAACATGGCGCCGATGCCCTTGGGCCCGTGCATTTTGTGGGCGCTGATTGAAAGCAGATGGCAGCCGAAGCGGCGCACGTCAAACTCCATCTTGCCCGCACCTTGCACGGCATCGATATGGAAGAAGATGCCCGTATCGGCGGCGATTTTGCCGATCTCTTCGACGGGCTGGCGTACGCCGGTTTCGTTATTGGCGAGCATGACGCTGATGAGGCGGGTTTCCGGGCGAATGGCGCGGAGAATGTCCGTGGGGTCGATGAGGCCGCTTGGTTGCGGCGCCACGAAAGTGGTTTCCACACCGCGATGGACGAGCCGCTTTGCCGCCTCGAGGATTGCCGAGTGCTCAATCGACGTGGTGATGAAGTGGTCGCCGGGGTGCAACAGGCCGAAGATCGCGGTGTTGTCGCCCTCGGTGCCGCCGGAATTGAACACCACCTCAGCCGCATGGCAGTTGAAGAAGCGGGCCATGGTCTCGCGAGCCCGGTCGACGGCTGCGTGGGCGTGTTGCCCGTGCTGGTGGATCGAAGAGGCGTTCCCGAAATGCTCTGTCCAGTATGGACACATGGCCTCCACTACCTCGGGTAATAGAGGTGTGGTGGCATTGGAATCCATATAGACTCTGCGCATGGCGTGCATCTCCTTGCTTAAATTGTACGGGCATTCCGGATTTTCTGCGCGATGCGTTGCGCTGAATGGAGCGGGAGGGAGGTTGTATTGTTTGGAATCGATGCTGGGAAGAGACTGCGATGGGCATTTGAGCTGAGCAGCGGAGCACTTTTCGGGAGGGCTGCCTCCCAGGATCACCCTCGCTTAGTATCGCGCGCGAGCAGGCCGGATTTTGCAGCCTGATTCAGGAAACTCTGCCAGTCCGCCTTGGCGCGTGTGCCGCCGTATTCGACGAACTCCGATGCTTGCTTCACCAGTTCCCCAACCCCGGCCTTGTCGCGATTGCGCAGCACGGTCTTGCATTTCGGGATCAGATCCAGAATCGCGTGATCGGCCGCCGCCTGCATCCTGGAGCGGGCCGCATCTGAAACCGAACCGGCAAACGTGGATTCTCCCAGTGCGGAAACCACCCACTGGATGGTGCTTTGGGCCGCCGGCATATCCGTTTCAAGAACGGTGTAGGCTCTGCCGATCATGCGGAATGCGGCCTGTTGCTGTTCTTCCCTGAGGGCAGACTCTGTGGTTCGCACACGGACGGATTGCCGCACAACTGGTGGCTGTGCTGCCAGAAACTGCACAGCCTCGTCCGGCTTGCCCGCTCGAACCAGTTTTCCCGCTGATGCCAGGACCGTTTCAATCTGCTTGAGCAGCAAGTCTCGGCTGTCGACTGCCTGATTCAAAAGCATGCGCAGTGGAGACTCCTCGGACTGTTGCAGAGCCTCATTCAAAAACTCGATGGCTTCGTCGAAACCTGAATAGGCGATCAGCGACTGCGCGCGAATGACTCGACTGTTGAGAAGCTCCTGCCGTTGCTGCTCGCTCTCTTCGTGGCGGGCAAATTCCAACAGGGTATCGATTTCGGTTGTCGCAATGCCTTCCCTCTGGCAGCCTTCAAGGATGCGGACCGCTTCCGCATACACCTTGTTGCTAATCGCTTCCCGGGCCTGGGCGAGATACTCATCGCGGCGCTCTTCGGCAGTCTGTTTCCTGACCCGCTCGGCCAACAGCCCTTCGAGTGCCAGCAGCCGCTCGTCTCCCGGAAGGTCGCGCCGCGCCTTCTGAACCAATGTCAGGGCCTGACGCGGAAGCAGGTCGCGGCAAGCCTGCGTCGTGTCGTCCACTAGACGGCGCTTCTCCTGCTCCCGAATCTCGCGGTCAATTTTCCCCAGCAACATGACCAGCGCGGAGTCAGTCGGCATGGTGACCATGGCGTCTCGAATCTCTTGCGCCACCCGCTTCAGGTCGTCAAGGCTTTCGGCTGCCTGTGCGTCGTTCTCCAACCGGGCGACCAGCTCCTTCCGCTTTACCTGGTCAATTCCGGAATTGGCATCCCGCATCAGAAGCTGCAATTCAACATTGTTTGGGTCGATTAACTCGGCTTTTTGCAGCAGCTCAATCGCTTCGTTGAAGCACTGCGCGGCCAGTTGTTTGCCGGCAGACTGCAGCAGAGCTCGAACCTCCGCGCGCTTCTCCGCGTCTTCAGCCTCTTTCAATAGCTGATTCAAAAGCGCAAAACTCTTGGAGTTTGACTTATCGACTTTGACCGCTTTCCGCACCAGGGAAATAGCCTCCTGGTAGTCGCCTCCAAGCCGCGCGCCGTCAGCCATCCGCAATAACTCGCTTACGCGCTTATGCTTTTCTTTTTCCTTCTCGACCCGTTGCCGCAGCTTCGTCAGATCGGCATTTGCAGGGTCGATCTCCAGTCCCTCATCCAGAATTGTGCTGCTCTTATCCAACTCGCCGCTCTTAAGCAGACCCTCTGCCTGCGCCCGAATCTGCTGCACTCTTTCGTCACGCTGACGCTGGGTTAGTTGCTTCTGGATTCCAGCGAGTAGGTCACGTGCCTCCGTGTTGTGCGATGTTCGCACTTTCAGCATCTGCAGCAGCACGCTGCGCGCTTGCAAAAGTTCCTGAGATTCAATCAGACGCTTGGCTTCCGGCAGCATCTTCTCTGCCTGTTCCTGACGGATATCCGCGATCATGGTCGAAAGCTCGGTGGCGAACTCTTCTGCCGTTGCAAACCGATCGTCTGGAGACTTTGCCAGGGCGCGGTCAATCACGCGATCGAGGGCCGCAGGGCAGTTTGCGATTTTGCTGCTGAGAGGAGGGTGCGGCTCATTCAATATCCGCTGCATCAGCACGGTATCTTCGCCGGAAAACGGAAGTTGTCCGCACACGAGTTGATAAAGAACAACTCCGGCTGCATAGATGTCCGAGCGCCCGTCGAGCGGCTTGTCGCGCAAACGCTCCGGGGCCATGTAATCGAGCGTGCCGATGATGTGGCCTGCGCGAGTAAGGCTCAGTTCCTTGCTCTTTTTTTCGCCAAGGCGCGCAATGCCGAAGTCCAGGAGTTTGACCATTCCATCCGGCTGCACAAAAATGTTTGGCGGCTTCACGTCGCGGTGGATTACGTTATTGCGATGCGCATAGGCGAGCGCGGAACATAGCTCCTCGATGATCCTCAGGCACTCCACCAGCGGAAGGGGCCGTTCCGGGCGAATGAGCCTGTCGAGTGGGTTCCCGTCCACCAATTCCATTGCGATGTAGGGGACGCCATTGTGATCGCCGAGTTCGTAGACGGTGACGATGTTGGGATGTTTGAAGCTGCCAGTCTTCCGGCCTTCATCGTAGAAGCGCGCAAGCATGTCCGGGTCGTTGCTGATTGCACCGGTCAGCGTTTTGATTGCGACCTCGCGGCCGAGGCTTCTGTCGATGCCCCTGTACACAACGCCCATGCCACCGCGGCCGAGCAGGCCAACGATATCGTACTTGCCGATGCGTGTAATCTGGCCCGGGTTTGGATGCTCAGCAGAACCCACGTGCGTTGCTTCCTCTCGACAAACTCAAATTACTTGACAGCGCTATTGGGCCGCGCTGGGAAACGTCACAAAATTGAACTGATCCTGCAGGAACTTCTCAGCCTCGACGCGCTCGGGTGTCTTTTCGGCCTGTGTTACGCGCAGGTACCGCATATAAGCCTCCCCGGCATCGTCCAGGTTCTGCTGTTGCACGCTCGCCCTGGCGTCTTCAAAGATCTTCGCTGGCAGTTCGCCCACTCTCTTGCCGACCTTTTCAATCAGCAGTTCGCGCACTTTGTTGCCGAGAGCGGTCTGCATCTCCAGTATGTTGGGTTGGGAATCATTCATCTTCACACCATCGGTGTCGTCCCCTTTAACATCCAGGACCAGCACATATGGTTTGTGTTCTTCCAATCCCACAACATCGGGTGTCCACATAGCGGCGCCTTCCGCGCGTCCAATGCTGAACTGCAGTTTGATGTTGTTCTTATAGTCGAGGGTCTTTTCCCGGTACTGATAGGTGCGAAGGTCGTCTACTACGAGGGTTTTATGGGTCGAATCCCTCGTGGCACCAGTTTCCGAAATCAACTTCTTGTCTTCTCCCATCTTCTTAGTAATTTCGTTGATCTCTTTTTTCTTATTTTCCTTGACCGCCCCGCTCAGTTCCGCCTCATCTGATTCCAGCTGTTGGCGCGCTTCCTCGTACGCCCGATTTGCCTTGGTCCAGTCTTGATTGTCCTCTTGATGAGTTCCCGCACGGTAGTGAGACTCCTTTGATACCGAGGTCTCTTTCGGGATCAAGTCGTGTTCAAGAATGCTTCCTTCCAGGTGAAAATCCGGTTCGATTCCGCTCGTCGTCTCTCCGTTGCGCACTGCTTTCGCATGGTAATCCGGCTTTTGTAATTCTGTAGCGATCGCATCCTCCAATTGGAGGATGAATTCGTTGCCCGTGCGCATGGAGGTCTGGTCTACGAAATGGACGCGGATGGATAGTTTCGAATGCATGTCATGCGCCAGCGCCGAGGCTTTTTCCTGATCGCGCACCTGCTCCAGGTTTGTGGCTTTATACGATTCGGCTTCTTTGAGATAGGCCCAGCCCACTTCAGTGAACGAACCGGCGGGCTTTTCAAGATAACGCTTTGCTTGTTTGAGGAACCAGATGCTGAGCTCATCGGCCAGATTTTCCGCCCGAGTTTCGAATGCTGCCTTTGCTCCGGAATCGTCTGACAGTTTAATAGCGTTCTGCAGCAACAAGTAAGCCAGCTCCACCTGGCGCTCGTCTTCAATCCCATTGATATCCGAGAAGCTCTTGGTGATGCTTTTCGCCCTTTCCGATGCGGCTTGGATGTACGCCGGAATCAATTTCGTCATTTCGTCAGAGACGATTGCCTGCTGAGAAGGCGTGAGGCTATTCAAGGCGTTGTATGCGTCGATGTAGTCCTTTTGTGCTTGGTAGTTCTGGCTCTTCTCCGCCGCTGCTTTTGCTGCCGCCTGGTCTTGTGCAACGGCCAACTGCTGCGTGGCCTGCTTCAATGCGTCCTGGGCCTCGGTCGTATCTTTGGTGTTTTCGGCTTTCTCATACTCCTTTACCGCGGTGGCAAAGTCCTGCCCTTGCTGAGCCTGTTGTGCCCGCTCAAAGTGGCTCTTGTAAGTAGCGTCGATGATTTGCGCAACCCGAGGCTCTTCCGCCGCGAATGCGCGATATGGAAGCACGAACTGGAAGGCATCGTCGAATTGTTTTTGATTGATCGCGGCGCCAGCCGATTTCAGTGCCGCCTCGATAGAATTGCTGGCAAGCATTACGTCATTCAACAGCTTCATTCCAGGTGCAAACCTGGAGTCAATTCCTGTAACGCCCTGTGCCAGGCCCTGCGCAGTTACCAGGTGCACATAGCCTGGGGAGTGTGCAGCCAGCGCGCTCGAATACGCATCCAGCTCGGTGCGCCCCTTGTCGGTAAGTGCTTGCAGTTTGGCGACGATCTCCGTTGCCAGTTGCTTTGTAGAATCGAAATCCGGCCGCAAAGCGTGCGCGAAATCCTCCTGAGCTTTGGCGTCCTTCAGATCGGCATAGTCTGGAGTGCCCGTCGCGGGAGACTTCTGGTAGGCGGTAAGGGAGTTTTCGCCTGCTTGCGCGTAGAGTTTCGCCAGAGAGTCTTTCGCCTGGTCCGTGTGGGGCGACGACGAGTATTTGCCGACGTAAACTTTCCATCCGGCAATGTTCATGGTTCTCTGAGCAAGGAAGAAGTCGGCTAATTCCACATTCTGTGCGGCGACGAAGACCACTTTAACGCCGTTTTTTAACGGCTGCGCCACTGTGGCGCCATCTGTTCCCGGAGCGATTGGAATTCCCGTGAACGGGATATTCTCAGCCATGTCCCGCGGCGAAAGGGAAGAACCGTGCTCGAACTTGATGTTTGCCGGAACCACGCAAATGGAAGGGCCGCCACTTGCACTATACCGAAGCACGCCATCGGCTCCCCGGTCCAGAATTCCGCCTGCATTGATCGTCAGTTTTTCGAACTTGTTGTAAGCAGACTTTTCAATGGGAGCGGTCCCAGCCGAATTGCAGTCGCGCAACTCTATTTTGCCGTTAATCAATACATTCTGAAGCTGAATGTAGGCCGCGCCGGAGGCTCCGTCGTATAACTCGATGGCTGTAAGTGATACATCCTTCGCCGAGGCCGCCGGGGAATATAACCACAGAAAACCGAGTCCTAATGCTAACGTCTTGCACAGTGAATTTCGCAGACCAATCCGCACTTCCATAGCTTCACGCGATCCCAGGATCCCTTGAATTCATAAATCACACGGGCAGTCCCAGCCCTCTCAAAAACAAGAATGCGCGGAGAACCCTTGAACGGACAATCTCACGAAGGTGTTACTCAATTTGTTTTTGGGGTGCTGCCCCTGAAAGTCGCGCACAAATTGGCGACCCCGCACCGATGCTGTTAAACTACCAGTTCCCCCTATCAGGTGCAATTGTTTTTGAGTGGCAACGCATAGTGGCGTAGAGTAGGTTCCACAAAGACATGGCTGAGTTGCGGCACGATCGGGCGCCAGACCAAACAGTTGCGCAGACTTCTGCGTTCGCCGGCAGCGAAACACGCGCCGCGGGAGCTGTGGTCTTTATTCGTGTCTGGACCAATCGGGAAGGCGGCCCGGCGAGGGATTCTTCCAAGGGCCTTGAGCCTGCAGTCTGCCTTGCGGTCGACCTGATAGCCGCATCGGGGGGCGCTGTTCAACAACCGGGAAAGTCCCTGTTTGCGACCTTTCCGGATGCCCCAACCGCGATCCTGGCCGCGCGAAGAATGCAGTGGGCTTTTCAGGGATTCTCTGAGGCTGAGGGATTTGCCGGCGCAGGCATCGCGGCATTGGTGTATTCCAGTGATGACCTGTGTGGGAAGCCCGCCAGCGATAGCGACGCACTGCCATTGGAGCGGGCGGCTCCGGGCAAGATCCTTCTGGGCCAAAAAGCGACTGAGTTGCTGCACGATTTACCAGGTCTCGCGACAGAACCCGCCGCCGATTCCGTGCTGTCTGAATTCATTTGGCGTGGTCCGGATAGCGGGCCAGTCAACGCCGACGAACTGACCTTATTCCGGAATATCAAGGAACAACGCAGGCGAACCGGCGAGCACGCTGGGGAGGAATCGCTTCCCACCGCCGGTGACTCTCCAGAGGCCGCTTTCGCCATTTCTGCGGAACCTGCTGAACCGGAAAACCCGTTCCCCGATACACCGGCAGGAGGGTTCTTTGCTCGGTTGAGCAATGCCCATCGGCTCATGCTGGGCGGAGGAGCCGTGGTCCTGGCGTGTGTAGTTGGCTTCACAGCGATTGCCCTCACCCGGCACCCCGCTGCGCCCACTCCGGCTTCGTCCACTCAGGCGGCCGTGGCTGCCCCCGCAGTTCCTGAGATAGCAGCACCCCCGCTGCAATCGGCAGCCGCCCAAACCGCTCCGGTCGCGCCGCTCCAATTGCCGGTCAAGGTTGAAACTCCGGCAGCAAAACCCGCCGAAGCCGAATCGCCCCGGGAGCACGCGAAGAAGCAACGGGAAAATTCCGCCAAAGAAATCCCCGCAGCGGGCGGGTGCGAAGTCGGCGCAGCGGGCGCCAAACGGACGCTCGACCGGGCAAATAGCAGCCTTCATGCGGGAAAATATGACGAGGCGGAGAGGGCCTTCAAATTGATTTTGGGCTGTGAGGGAGCAAGCGCCCAGGCGCGCGTGGGATTGGAAGAGGCCCGTGTGAAAAGAGAAGCCGCAAGGTAAGAGAGTCCTTAAAGGACTCCTGCCTTGCGGTCGCTTGCAACCAGATCCTCAGGCACACCTAAAGTTGGTTCAAGTTTCTTTTAAATCTTGGTGGAGGCGGCGGGAGTCGAACCCGCGTCCGAAATCGCTGTCAGCCAGGAGAGTTCATGCTTTGTCCGCTTCCTTTTGGTTTCGCCCCCGCAAC
>Ga0302319_10022611_pt1 | contig 11256 bp, 13 predicted proteins | sample Bog_T0_2_FD_203319 | JGI IMG/M metagenome (GOLD analysis project Ga0302319, IMG submission 203319) | Peat permafrost microbial communities from Stordalen Mire near Abisko, Sweden - Bog_T0_2 | ecosystem: Environmental > Terrestrial > Soil > Wetlands > Peat | place: Sweden: Abisko, Stordalen Mire...
TTCCTGATGAAGCACGCCAAGATGGGCGAGGCCCAGCTCCAGGCCGGGCATCAGGACGAGTCCCCGCCGCCGGACGAGCGGATGTGATATCCTGTCCTCGCCGTCCACGGACGGTCTGTCGTCAAACTGACGCCTTGGGCGTATATAAGGCCGGCGACTTGGGGCGGGCGGAGCCGATCGGCTTCAGGACGGGGAAACAATGGCCAAGGCGACGCACTCCGCGGATTCTACGCTGGAACGATCTCCCAGCCATCTGTTGCATCGCGCCCTTCAATTGGCGCTGGACATCTACGCCGAGGAGGCCGGAGCCGGCGCCATCACCCAGCGGCAGTTCGCCGTGCTCACCGCCGTGCAGTCGCGCGAGGGCTGCACCCAGAGCGATCTGGTCAAGGCCACGGGCATCGACCGCTCGACCCTGGCTGAACTGGTGGCCCGGCTGATCGGCAAGGGGCTTCTGGCGCGCGAACGCTCGACCCTGGACGCCCGGGCCAATACCGTCAGCCTGACCGACGCGGGCCGCGCCTCCGTGCAGGAGGCCGCCCCGCGCGTGGCCCTGGCCGATGAACGCATCCTGGCCCTGATGCCCTCTGCCAAGCGCGAATCCTTCCTGAAGACCCTCGCTGAGATGGCCAAGGCCGCCGGCAAGCCGCACGCCGAACCCGAAGCGGACGCCGCCGAGCGCCGCAAGGCCAAGGAAAAGGCCAAGGCCGAGAAGAAAGCCGACAAGAAAAAGAAGAAAAAGAAGGCCAAGAAGAAGGCCGCCGTGACGACTGACGCTGTTTAACCTGGCGTGATTTGCCCTCAATTGACGTCACCCCAGGGACAAGCCCTAGGATGACGGTTGGGGTGGATCTGGCCTCGTTCTAGACCTTGATATCGATCAGCGATCCGGGCCGCAGCAAGCGGGTGGGCGGCGGCGCGTTGGCGTCGAACTGGGGCGTGGGCGCCGCGACAGGCGCCATCGGCGCGCGCGGAGCGACCGCCTCGGCCATGGATTTCGCGGGGGCCGCGGCCGCCGGGGCCGCCGATGGCGCGGCCTTGCCCAGGGCCGCGCTGAAAAACGCCCGCTGGGCCGCGATGGCCTCAGGGCTGCGCGCCCGGCTCGGAGCGAGCGGCGCGGTCGGCGGCGGAATGGGCGTGATCGGCGGCATGGGCTGGAATTATGGTTAACCAGCCGTGAATTTGCCCCTCGGCGGATGAAGCAAGGGTTAACGCGCGGCCTGGGCGCGCAGGGTCGCGATCTGGCCAGCCAGGGTCTGCACGTCCTGATCGGTCATGGGTCCGATGTGCTTGGCCACGATCATCCCGTGCGTGTCGACCACGAAGGTCTCGGGCACGCCGGAGATGCCGAAATTCACGCCCGTATCGCCCGAACGATCTTGCAGCACCTGACCGAAAGGATCGCCGTACTTGTCCAGAAACGCTTGGGTGGCGGACGGCTGGTCCTTGTAGGCCACGCCCACCATGGGCACGCCGGCGGCCTTGAGCGCGAGCAGCTGCGGCGCTTCCTCCGCGCACGGCGCGCACCAGGAGGCGAACACATTGACCACCATGGGCGGCGCGGCGGCCGTACCGATGGGCACGGGCTGTCCACCGGTCAGGGGCGGCAGGCTGTCGGACGGCAAGGGCTTGCCCACCAGGGCCGCGGGATTGACGTGCGGATCGTGGTGCAGGCCGTAGCCGGCGAACAGCAGCACCAGCAGGCCGCAGACCGCCAGGGGAATGAGGGGCAGAAGTCCCTTCACGGTTCAGTCCCGGTCTTGCCGAGCACCTGCTCCAGGCGCCGGACCTCGGCCCGCCAGCGACGCGCGCGCAGCCAGGTGTCGGCGACCATGATGGCGATGGTCAGGGCGCTCACGCCATAGGCCGCCAGAACATAGAACGCGTACTTGCCCATCAGCGCGCCGCCTGCACGGCCAGGGCGCCGGCCCGCCGGCGCCACACCTCGGCGCGGATGCGCGTCAGCCACAGGGCGCCGAATCCGAAGGTATAGGCCAGCGCCATCAGGGCCAGAGGCCACAGATAGACCGCCGACAGCAACGGGCCGCCCTTGACGAAGATCGATTCCCCTTGGTGCAGACTGTTCCACCAGACCACGGAGTAGTGGACGATCGGCAGGTTGACGGCGCCCACCAGGGCCAGGATCGAGGCGGCGCGATCGGCCTTGGCCTCGTCGTCGATGGCCGCCTGCAGGGCCAGATAGCCGACGTAAAACAGAAACAGGATCAGCTCGGAGGTCAGGCGCGCGTCCCACACCCACCAGGCGCCCCACATGGGCCGGCCCCACAACGATCCGGTCACGAGCGCCAGCAGCGCGAAACCGGCGCCCAGCGGCGCGGCGGCGCGCGCGGCGGCGTCGGCCAGGGAATGACGGAACACCAGGCCGAAAAAGGCCGAGCCGGCCAGACAGGCGTAGGCGAACATGCCCAGCCACGCGGCGGGCACGTGCACGAACATGATCAGCACCGTGGCGCCCTGCTGGTAATCCGGCGGCGCGTTCAGCCCCATGCCCAGGCCCACGCACGCCAGGACCACGGCCAACACGCCCAGGCTCGGCGCCAGCCAGCGCGACAGGTCCATGAACCTCTGCGGATTGGCGAGGAAGGTGATCATCAGGGGGAGATAAAGGGTGCGTGCGGCAGGGGCAAGGCTAGGAAAGCGCGTTCCGGCACGCCGCCGCCATGGCGAAGGGACCGAGCGCCATCGCCGCTAGGCAATACCCGCCGAGAAACAGAAACCCCGGCGTCCAGTTCAAGCCGTCGGCCAGGGCCTCGATGGCCCCGGCGCCGAAGATCACCGGGGGCGCGAACAGGGGCAAGACGATCACGGCCACGAGCACCCCGCCCCTGCGGCTGCCAAGGCTGAGCGCCGCGCCGATGCCGCCGACGAAGGAAAAGCCCAGCCCGCCCAGCAAGGCGGCGGCCAGGGTCAGGGGGATCAGCCTCGGATCGGCGCCCAGCGCGATGGCCGCGATGGGCGTCAAGGCGGCCAGGGGCAGACCGGTGGAAATCCACTGGGCCAGACACTTGACCGCCGATACCGCCTCCAACGGCAGGGGGCCGAGCGACAGCAGGTCCAGGGCGCCGTCCTCGTAGTCGCGCTCGAACAGGCGCTCCAGGGATAAAAGGCTGGACAGGGCCAGGGCGAGCCACGCCGAACCCGGGGCTACGGCCGCCAGGCGCTGTGGCGCCGCGCCCGCCGCGAGCGGCAAAAGGGTGGCCACGCTTGTGTAGAAGGCCAGGGCCACCAGCGGTCCGCCGCCCTTTCCCCAGGCCAGGGCCAGTTCGCGCCGAAGCAGAGTGATCAGGGCGCTCACGGCTCGATCTCCACGCTATCGGCCTCGATCGGCAGGGGGTCGTGCACGGCCGCCAGGATCAGGCCGCCCGCCGCGAGGTGCTCGCTCATCAGGGCGCCAAAGCGGGCGCGGTGGTCAGCGTCCAACGGGGCGAAGGGCTCATCCAGCAGCCACAACGATCGCGGCGCGGCGATCAGGCGGCCCAGCGCCAGGCGACGCCTCTGCCCCGCCGACAGCTTGCGCACTTCCAGCTCGCCGATGCGGCCCAGATCCAGCGCCAAGGTCGCACGGGCGATCCCGGCCTCATCGCCGCCGCACCAGCGGGCCTGGAAGGCGAATTCCTCGCGCGCCAGCCGACCCGGCTTCAGCCCGTCCTGATGGCCCATCAGGTGCAGGCCCGCCGCACGCGCCTCCTCGGCCTCGATCAGGCCGTCGGATCCCTCGAACGTCACCAATCCCGCCCGCGGCCGAATCAGTCCCGCCACGGCGCGCAGCAGACTGGTCTTGCCCGCGCCGTTGCGGCCGCGCAGGGCCGTGGCGCGTCCCGCCCTGAGCTCGAGGTTGAACCCTTGAAACAACAGCCGGTCGCCGCGCGAGAGGGCAAAATCCTCGATCCTGACCTTGGAAATCACCACGCCGGGCGATCCTGCGCGGGTCGGCCAAGGCGCGCATGGACGGCAGGGCCGCGCGAGGCTAGAACGGGCCCGGCCGCGCGGGCCCACCGCTGCGCCGGGCCGGACGCTGTGTGTCCGATCCGATATGCGCGCGATCCCGCGACCGGATTTCGGGCGGCCCTGAACAGACAGAGGATCATCATTCCATGCCGTCTATAGACAGCCTCAGCACTCGCAAAGACCTGAAGGTCGGGAAAAAGACCTACCAGTACTACAGCCTTCCCGCCGCGGAGGAAGCCGGCCTGACCGGAGTGTCGCGTCTGCCGGTGTCGCTCAAGGTGCTGCTGGAGAACCTTCTGCGCAACGAGGACGGCGTCACCGTGACCGCCGACGACCTGAAGGCCGTAGCCGCCTGGGTCGAGAACAAGGGCAAGGTCGAGCACGAGATCTCCTTCCGCCCGGCGCGGGTGCTGATGCAGGACTTCACCGGCGTTCCCGCCGTGGTGGACCTGGCGGCCATGCGCGATGCGATGAGCAAGCTCGGCGCCGACCCGGAAAAGATCAATCCGCTCAATCCCGTCGACCTGGTCATCGACCACTCGGTGATGGTCGACTTCTTCGGCACGGCCAAGGCCTTCGGCCAGAACGTGGCCAAGGAATATGAGCGCAACCTGGAGCGCTACAACTTCCTGCGCTGGGGCTCCTCGGCCTTCAACAACTTCCGCGTGGTGCCTCCCGGCACCGGCATCTGCCACCAAGTGAACCTGGAATATCTCGCCCAGACCGTATGGACCAACGACGGCGTGGCCTACCCCGACACCCTGGTGGGCACCGACAGCCACACCACCATGATCAACGGCCTGGCGGTTCTGGGCTGGGGCGTGGGCGGCATCGAGGCGGAGGCGGCCATGCTCGGCCAGCCCATCCCCATGCTCATCCCCGAGGTGATCGGCTTCAAGCTCACCGGCCTGATGCCGGAAGGCGCCACCGCCACCGATCTGGTGCTGACCGTCACCCAGATGCTGCGCAAAAAGGGCGTGGTGGGCAAGTTCGTGGAGTTCTACGGCGACGCCCTGACCCATTTGTCCATCGAGGACCAGGCGACCATCGCCAACATGGCCCCCGAATATGGCGCCACCTGCGGCTTTTTCCCGGTCAGCGCGGCGACCATCGCCTACCTGACCAAGACCAACCGCGACAAGGACCGTGTGGCCCTGGTGGAGGCATACGCCAAGGCTCAAGGCATGTTCCACGAGCCCGGCGCGCCCGAGCCGGAGTTCACCGACACCCTGGAGCTGGACATCTCCACCGTCCTGCCGTCGATGGCCGGGCCCAAGCGTCCGCAGGACCGCGTGCTGTTGACCGAGTCCGCCCCCCGGTTCGAGGAAGCCCTGTCCGGCGACTTCGCCAAGGCGCTGGACGCCGCGCGCACCCCTGTGGGCGGGACCAAGTACGACCTGGGCAACGGCGACGTGGTGATCGCCGCCATCACCTCCTGCACCAATACCTCCAACCCCTCCGTGCTGATCGCCGCGGGCCTGGTGGCCAAGAAGGCCAACGAGCTCGGGCTCACCTCCAAGCCCTGGGTCAAGACCTCGCTGGCGCCCGGATCGCAGGTGGTCACCGAGTACCTGACCAAGTCCGGCCTGCAGCCGCACCTGGACGCCCTGGGCTTCAATCTGGTCGGCTATGGCTGCACCACCTGCATCGGCAACTCCGGCCCCCTGCCCGAGCCGGTGTCCAAGGCCGTGCAGGACGGCGACCTCGTCGCGGTCAGCGTTCTGTCCGGAAACAGAAACTTCGAAGGCCGGGTGAACCCGGACGTGCGCGCCAACTATCTGGCCTCTCCGCCCCTGGTGGTGGCCTACGCCCTGGCCGGCACCATGCGCCTTGACCTGACCACCCAGCCGCTCGGCAAGGGCAAGGACGGGCAGGACGTCTATCTGAAGGACATCTGGCCGACCTCTCAGGAAGTGGCCGACATCCAGAAGACCAATGTCACCAACGCCCTGTTCGCCAGCCGCTACGCCGACGTGTTCAAGGGCGACAAGGGCTGGCAGGCGATCAAGGTCAAGGGCGGCCAGACCTATGACTGGCAGGGTGATTCCACCTATGTGCAGAACCCGCCCTACTTCGAGGGCATGGAGATGACGCCCAAGCCGGTGACCGACGTGATCGAGGCCCGGATCCTGGCGGTGTTCGGGGACTCCATCACCACCGACCACATCTCCCCAGCCGGTTCGATCAAGAAGGCCTCGCCAGCGGGCGCCTATCTGATGGAGCACGGGGTCGATCCCGCGGACTTCAACTCCTACGGCGCGCGCCGCGGCAATCACAACGTGATGATGCGCGGCACCTTCGCCAACATCCGCATCCGCAACAAGATCACGCCGGACATCGAAGGCGGGGTGACCAAGCACTTCCCCTCGGGCGAGGTCATGGCGATCTACGACGCCGCCGTGCGCTATCAGGCCGAAGGACGGCCGCTCGTGGTCTTCGCCGGCAAGGAATACGGCACCGGCTCCTCGCGCGACTGGGCGGCCAAGGGCACCGCGCTTCTGGGCGTGCGCGCGGTGATCGCCGAGAGCTTCGAGCGTATCCACCGCTCCAACCTGGTCGGCATGGGCGTGCTGCCCCTGCAGTTCAAGGAAGAGGGCTGGCAGAAGCTGGGCCTGGGCGGGGACGAGATTGTCTCGATCCGCGGCCTGGAGAACCTGTCGCCGCGTTCGACACTGACGGTGGAGCTCTACCGCCCGTCGGACGGCCGCATCGCCCGCTTCCCGGTGGTCTGCCGCATCGATACGCCGACGGAGCTTGAGTACTACAGGAACGGCGGGGTCCTGCCCTTCGTGCTCCGCAACCTGGCGCGCAAGCCCCAGGCGGCGGAGTAGCTCACGCATTGGTGAGGGCGCTGGGAGATCAAAGCCGGTTAAGTACGACATGATGCTTAGCCGTGGCTCTCTTCTTCCCGTGGCCCTCGCCGGGCTCTGTCTCGCTTGGTCCCCGCTCTTTGTCGGGGCGGCCCCGGCCGCCCCGCGCCAGCCGGTCGTGGCGGAGCTCTACACGAGCCAGGGCTGCTCCGCGTGCCAGGGGGCGGACGAGCTCACCGAGGATCTGGACGGGCGCAAGGGTGTGCTCGTCCTGACCTTTCCCGTGGACTATTGGGACTATCTGGGCTGGCGCGACACCTTCGCCCAGCCGGCGTTCACCGATCGCCAGAAGGCCTACGCCAAGGCGCTGGGCGTGCGCGAGGTCTATACGCCGCAGGTCGTGATCCAAGGTCGCGGCCAGATCGGCCGGACCGAGCCAGGTCAGTCGTTGACGCAAAGCGCCGAAGCCTTGATCGGCAAGGCGGCCAAGGCCCGCGGCAAGGGTCCCGCCATCCGCTTTTTGACGGGCGGCCGGATCCGGGTGGGCCCGGGCCAGGCCCCGCGCGGCGGGGCGGAGGTATGGCTGGTGCGCTATCAAGTCGCCCCGCCCGAGGTCGCGGTGACGGCGGGAGAGAACATCGGCAAGACGGTGCGCTACCACAATGTCGTGCGCGAACTGGACCGGTTGGGCGTCTGGAGCGGCCGCGCCCGCGCCTATGCCGAGCCGCAGGCGGCGGAGGGCGGCCTGAAGACCGCCGTCCTGGTTCAGGCCAAGGGCGGCGGCCATATCATCGCCGCGTCGGAGCTGTCGGACGGTCGCTAGAGCCAATATTCCGATAAGCGAGCGCTGGCCGCCTCTTGTCCGCAAAAAGAAAGCCCGCTTGCGCGGGCTTAAATGTATTGCAGGGAGGAAATGCCGACCAACCAGAAGCCTTGATCCCAGGGGGGCTGGGGGGGCTGTTCAGGGTCCGAGACCACTGCTTCCGGCTGGCCGACACCCATAAATTCGTGGGTCAAGGGGGCGGCGGCGGGACCGAAATAAGGCCATTTCAAGGTGCTTTTCGCAGATCCTTGTTCGTTGGCTAGGCGCTGTGGCGCCTCGGACACAGGCGGGCCGCGAGAAACTCTTCAGTTCCCGCGCATTCCGACCTAGGCTTGGCCGGGAATGAGCATGAACGTCCAGGCTGCCCCCCTGCCCGGGGTGGTGTTTTTCGACCGGCGCGAGCTGAACCAGCTCATGCGCCTCTATGGCCGCATGGTCGCCGCCGGAGAATGGCGCGACTACGCCATAGACGGGCTGAAGGAGGCGGCGGTGTTCTCGGTGTTCCGCCACGCGGCCGAGACTCCGGTCTATCGCGTCGAAAAACGCCCGGCCCTGGCCAAACGCCAAGGCGCCTGGGCTGTGTTCGGCCAGGGCGGCCAGATTCTCAAGCGCGGCCACGATTTGGGCCAGGTGCTCAAGTGGTTCGATAAGGGACGGTTCCAGGTGGTCGATTAGGGCGCGCCTTCAACAACCCTCGCCCCACGCTTGTGGGGAGAGGGTTTATAAAAAAGCCCGGCGGATCGCTCCGCCGGGCTCAATCTTTGTCGCGCTACCCCGGCGCTTCAACGCCGCTGCTTGAGCGGGCGCTAAAGCAGCGAAGCGTTAGCGCAAGACAAAATGCCCTACCTGCGGTTGCCCGTGAAGCTCAGCAGGAACTGGAACAGGTTGATGAAGTTCAGATACAGGCTGAGCGCGCCGTAGTTGGTGGCGATGCCCATGGCCGTCTGGCTTCCGCCCAGCTGGTAGTAGCTCATCTTCAGGCGCTGCGTGTCGTAGGCGGTCAGGCCCGCGAAGATCAGCACGCCCAGAATGTTGATGATGAAGGCCATGCCCGCCAGATGCAGGAACATATTGGCGATCATGGCGATCACGATACCGAACAGGCCCATGATCAGGAAGTTGCCGAAGCCCGTCAGGTCCTTCTTGGTGGTGTAGCCCACCAGGCTCAGGGCGCCGAACGCGGCTGCGGTGATCAGGAAGGTGGAGGCCACCGATACGCCGGTATAGGCCAGCATCCAGACGCCCAGACCCGCGCCGATCAGGGCGACGATGGTCCAGTAGAACACGCCAGAGCTGCGCGGGGTGACGTTGCGCATGCCGAACATGCCCACCAGCATCACCACCAGGGGCGCGAAGCGCAGCACCGTGCCCAGCAGGGTGAAGCCGACCAGCCGTCCATCGGCGTCGACGACATAGATCTGGTCGCGCACGGCCGGAATGTCCGCCGTGACATAGGCCAAGGCGGCCGAAAGGATCAGGCCGAGGGCGAGCTTGTTGTAGACGCCCAGCATGAAGGCGCGCAGGCCCGCGTCCACCGCCATGTCGGCGCGAGCGGTGATCGGGCTCGTGGCGCCGCGGTTGAAGTCGCTCATGGAAGGTCAAACCTTTGTTAGACGCCCCGATGGGCGCATGCGGAATATCGGCCCGAACGCCTTTAAGCGCAAGGGTTGGCCAAAAAGGTCACAATCGGCCGAATATACGTTCCCTCGGCATTGAAGGGCCGGGCGTCATATTGAGAAACAGCGCGCCGGGCCGGCCTCTCCTCCCCTGTGCAGCGCACCGAAACGGGGGAGGGGGGACCGCCTGAAAGGCGGTGGTGGGGGCTTTTAGCGCGGCATGAGCCCCTTCCACCACACTTCGTGTGGTCCCCCTTCCCCGCTTCGCAGGGAAGGAGATGCAGCCAAGGAGACAACGCCCAGCTCTGCCATCAAGGGCCGAAAGGGCGCTACTTTAGCGACCCGTCAATCGCCTTGCAGGCGTCCATCAAGCCGCGCACCGACTCCACGGACTTGGCGAACATCGCCTTTTCATCCTCGTCGGTCGGGAATTCGATGATGCGCTCCACCCCGTCCTTGCCGATCACCACCGGCACGCCGACGTAAAGATCCTTCAGGCCGTATTGGCCCGACAGGAAGGCGGCGCATGGCAGGACGCGCTTTTTGTCCTTCAGATAGGATGTGGCCATGGCGATGGCGCTTTCGGCCGGGGCGTAGAAGGCCGAGCCGGTCTTTAGCAGGGCGACGATCTCTCCGCCGCCGCCGCGGGTGCGCTTGACGATGGCGTCCAGTTCGTCCTGGGTCATAACGCCCTGCTTGACCAGTTCGGGCAGGGGCAGGCCGCCGACCGTGGAATGGCGCACCATCGGCACCATGTCGTCGCCGTGCCCGCCCAGGGTCCAGGCGTGAATGTCCTCCACCGACACGCCGGTCTTCTCGGCCAGGAAGTAGCGGAAGCGGGCGCTGTCCAGCACCCCGGCCATGCCGACCACCCGGGTCTTGGGCAGGCCCGAGAACTGCTGCAGAGCCCAAACCATGGCGTCCAGCGGGTTGGTGATGCAGATGACGAACGCATTGGGCGCATGGGCCTTGATGCCGTCGCCCACCGCCCTCATCACCTTCAGATTGATGCCCAGGAGGTCATCGCGGCTCATGCCCGGCTTGCGCGGCACCCCCGCGGTGACGATGCAGACATCGGCGCCGGCGATGTCTTCGTAGGCGTTGGCGCCCTTCAGCGACACGTCCTTGCCGAACACCGGCGAGGCTTCGGAGATATCCAGCGCCTTGCCCTGGGGCGTGCCCTCGGCGATGTCGAACAGGATCACGTCGCCCAACTCCTCGCGCGCGGCGATGTGTGCGAGGGTTCCGCCGATCATTCCGGCGCCGATCAGGGCGATCTTCGCGCGAGCCATGCGAATCTCCGAGGCTGTCTGTTGCGGCCGTTGAGCCGATTGTGCGCTGCGGTCTAGCCGCCGGAACGCCGGGCCGCAAGAGCGGCGCACGGCGAAGTGACCGATCGCCGATAGACGCGGGCTCCAGAGGCGTCTATGCAGCCGCCCGCGCGGGGAGTGTGCATTCGACTCCACCCGTTGAAAGCGTCAGACTGTGCAGAAATTCGCCCTCGATCCCGCCTTTCTCGCCACATCCGAACCCCTGTGCGATCTGAAGTTGTGCTCGGCCCGGCTGCAGACCGACGCGCGCTGGCCGTGGATCGTGCTGGTTCCGCGCAAGGCGGGCGTGCGCGAACTGGAGCATTTGTCGCCGGCCGACCGCCAGCAGATGATCGAGGAAACGGTCCTGGCTGGAGGCGCCGTGCGCGCCATCGCGGCGTCGCTGGGCCGGCCGATCGAAAAACTCAATGTGGGTCAGCTTGGCAATGTCACGCCCCAGCTACATGTGCATGTCGTGGGCCGGCGCCCGGACGATCAGGCTTGGCCGGGCCCCGTTTGGGGCGTGCCCGAGCCTGTTGGCTACACCCCCTCGGCGCTGATGTCGGCCCTGCAGGCGGCCGACACGGTGTTCTGCCGGCTCAGGACCGCGTCATGACCACCGGCCGGCTGTGGTCGGCGACGCGCAGCGCGCCGGTCCAGCGTCCGTCCGCGCCCTGCGCCAAGGTGACCACGCAGGCGTCGCCCTCCTCGAATTTGAGCACCAGATC
>Ga0302319_10022612_pt1 | contig 11256 bp, 12 predicted proteins | sample Bog_T0_2_FD_203319 | JGI IMG/M metagenome (GOLD analysis project Ga0302319, IMG submission 203319) | Peat permafrost microbial communities from Stordalen Mire near Abisko, Sweden - Bog_T0_2 | ecosystem: Environmental > Terrestrial > Soil > Wetlands > Peat | place: Sweden: Abisko, Stordalen Mire...
CAGAATCGGTAGACGACTATCTCAAGGGAATATACGAGCTCAGCGGCCCGGATCTTCAGAACCGCGTGACCAGCAACGCTCTCGCCCGGCATCTCGGCATACGCGCCGCCTCCGTGACGGGAATGCTGCAAAAGCTCGCTGCCCAGAAGCCGCCTCTGGTGAATTACCAGAAACATCACGGGGCACTCCTGGCATCGGCCGGAAAGATGCGCGCGCTGGAGATCCTACGGCACCACCGCCTGCTCGAGCGCTTCCTCCATGATGTTCTCGATTACTCCTGGGATGAGGTTCACGACGAAGCAGAGCGCCTGGAACATTTCATCTCCGAGCGGCTGGAGGATCGCATTGCGGCCAAACTGGGCGATCCGGCAACCGATCCGCATGGGCATCCGATACCGGAAAAAAATGGCGCGCTTCCCGCCCGGGAAGAAGTGCTGCTGTCCAAATGGGCCTGCGGCGTTCCCGCGGTGATCAGCAGTGTGTCCGACCGCGACGCCGCCGGACTGCGTGAGATGAAACGACTCGGGCTGAAACCCGGCCTGCCGATCACGGTGGAAGCGGGAGCGCGGAACGCTTTTATTCGGGTCCGCTTCAGTGGGGAAACTGCATCCGTGCGTTTGAGCCAGGCGCTTGCGGCCGGAATTTACGTGGTCGCGGCACCAACCCGCTAACGAAAACTCCGCTCCCGTGCGCCATCCGACCATTTCGGCGCTTCCGCCGCGTTCGCCACCGCAGCCACCCCCGCCGCGATCCCCCGGTCGACTTTCGCCAGGTTTCCGTAATCGATTTTCTCGGCGATGTCGGTCACCTTGTGGTAATCCGCAAATTCGAATGCGACCACAATCGTGTGGGCCACAACTCCGGCCAGCGCAAACTCATAATTATCGCTGCGATCGAAATAATCGTCGGCATTTCCTTCCTGGTAGACGGTGTCGCCTTCAATCTTCGCCGCGGGACTGATGATCGCAGCGAGGTTGGAATAAGAAGGCCCGGATAAAGCAAATCGGGCTATTTCGGGTCCGTCGGAGGAATCCGTACGCCCCAGTTGCTCCAGATTGATATCCGCGACCGTCCGGGCCAGCGGGATCACGGGATGCCGCACATAATACCCCGAGCCGAGCAAGCCTTCTTCTTCGCCGAAAAGCGCCAGAAACAATAAGCTGCGCCTCGGATGCGGATCCGTCCCGAGTGCCTTCGCGATTTCGATCAGCGATGCGACACTGCTGGCATTATCGTTCGCCCCGTGGTAAACGGCGGTTTGTTTTCCCTTCCCCGCGGACCGCAGCCCCACATGATCGTAATGCGCGGAGAGAATCACGAACTGATCGCGCATCGCGGGATCGGAGCCGCGCAGAATTCCGGCGACGTTGCGGAGCGTAACATCGTGCCGGTCGGGCGGCGCAACGTGCAAAGTCAATCTGGATGGAGCGTCGCTCTCTCCGTAAATCGAGTTGCCGTTCGGGCCATATATTCTGATCACCGGAGGAAGATCGGTCTCCATCAGCAACGGCGCTTCCGGCTTCGGACGCGACCCGCGCACGAACAGAAGGATCAGCGAAGGCTTTCCCGCTTCGACCGAATGCAACGCCGTCTCGGATACGTACCTGTCGTCTCCCTCGACTACCTTACCGGCAATCGAAGGAAAGGGAGCGTGAACAGGCAAACGCACTACGGGCACATCTTGATAATCCAGCGCGGTCAGCGAGCGCACCGCGACGGCACTGGCGCCGAAGATGGTTCGCTGCCCGCCTCTGTCCAGCGTCATCCGGAAATCGCTGAGCCGTGGCGTGACCTGGCTGAACGGCGCGGATTGAAAATAAGTGCCATCCGATCCGCCAGGCGCCAGTCCCGCCTGCGCGAACTGCCTGCCGATATAGTCCGCGGAAGCTTCGAGCCCTGCCGACGGCGTCATGCGTCCTTCGCGCTCGTCCGCCGCCAGCCAGGCAACATTCATTCGCAGCGAATCGCCCGAAACACGGCTGAAGTCAACGGCGCCCGCGGTAAAAACCACGGGGGCAAGCAGCCATACCGCATTACGAATAAGCCTGCCTGGCACTCAATCCTTCAGGATGGTACGTGCATTTTCCGTGGCCCGATCCCACAGCATCATCAGATCGTTGGAACAACCCACAAACAGCATCCCATGTTCCTTCCAGAACCGCGCCATCGGCGTCGCACGCGTATGAATTCCAGGGATAATCCCGTGCCGCAGGCAGGCGTCGCGAATCTTTTCAATCGCGGCAATCATTTTCGGATGATCGAAAACTCCGGGCACACCGAGCGAGATTGAAAGATCCGCCGGACCCACCATCACCGTATCGAGACCCGGAACGCTCAGAATCTCGTCGATCGTCTCGACTGCGCGGACCGTCTCGATCTGGACCACCCGCAGCAGATTCGCGTTGTAGTGTTCGATCAGCTGCGGGAATGTCCGCGCCTCGAAATCCGCCATATTGGCCGCGAGACCGTAGCCGCGAATGCCATCGGGCGGAAAAATCGTCCAGCTGATGGCCGTCTCCAGTTGCTTCGGATTTTCCGTGCGCGGAAACACGATGCCGCCCGCGCCGGAATCGAGCGCCCTGGCTACGAGCGAGTACTGGAAATCCGCCACGCGCACAAGCGGGCACAGATTCACGAGGTTCGCGACCCGGCAAATGTCATTGACCGTTTCCAGATCGAAATTGCCGTGTTCGGTGTCGATGAAAACCCACTGAAAGCCGGCCGCAGCCAGCAGTTTCGCAATCTCGGGCGAACGGAAATAGCCGAACCCGCAGCCGAGTTGAAACCGGCCTTCCTTCAATGATTTTTTAACGGAATTCTCGCGCATAATTACGAAGATAGCAGCGCGCTTCTCTAAAAGACTTTGGTCCTCAGATATTTCTTCGGACTGGAGCGGAAGTCCCGCACCAGATCCTCCAGACTCTTGAGCGACCCCACCACCGATTCATACAACTCCGGATTGGTCAGCAATTCTCCGGCTTTCCCCTCGCCGCGGTTCAGCGCCGCGACCATTGCATCGGTGGATGCGAGCATGCTCGTGATCTTCCGGTAACTCTCCTCGTCGCGCAATTCCGGCGCGGCTTTCGTCATCTCGTCACGTACCTGGGCGATCGATTTTCTCAGACTCCGCAACTGGTTCAGAATCGCGTTGTACTGGTCGTCGCTCACAAAAAGCTGGCCAGCCGCACCATCGCCTTTCTGAATAGACTGCATGGTATCGTCGATCTGCCGCAAAGACTTGTCCCAGCCAGCGTAAAGACCCGTGGTAAAAACGATCTGGCCCGTCGGATTACTGCGCGCCGCGAGCGAATGCAAACTGCTTTCGAGGGCATCCACGCTGTTGATCACCTGCTTGTATTCCGTCTCGCCCACCACGTAATGTCCGATCGGCGTAGCCGGATTCGACACATCCTGAAGGATCGAATCCACCTTTCTCATGCTGTCCTGCAAACTGAAGATCAGGTCGGCCTTGTCGGCCGCCGTATCGGCCGGCTCGCTATCGAGTTCACTGTCGGCTTCCACCGGCTGTCTGCTCTTGCCGGGCGCGATATCCACGAATTTGTCGCCGATCAAGGTATCGGAACCGATGCTCGTCTGCGAATCGGCCGGAATATCCCGAAGATAAGTTCTCTCCAGCCGCAAATCCACCCGAACCGCGCGCTGACGGTCCAGATAGCGCGATATCCCGATGTTCTTCACCGCTCCAACCTGTATGCCGTTCAGCCGGACTGGCCCATCGACCGCGAGACCCGTCGCGTCCGGCATGTAGGTTCTCATATCGACCTTGCGTGCGAACAAGCCGACGCCCCCGCCCGTCAGCAGCCAGACAAGAACTCCCACAAGCACGGTCGCCGTCACCATGACTCCCGCTACACGGGACTTCATCGCCGACGTTGGTTTGATTTCGAGTTCCGCCATAAGCCACTGCGCCCACATGGGACCGCTGCGCCCAGTTTACCAGCGCGCAGTCTTACCGGCGTTGCGCTACTGTCGTTTGCGTTAATGTGGTTTCTTGCGCCTCTTCACCGGAATCGATCTCGCCCCGCACGCAATCGACCGACTCTCAGCCGCGCTCGAACAACTCCGCTCAACCGCGCAGCTCAGCTGGTCGCCCATTGAAAACCTCCACATCACCTGCCGGTTCATTGGTGAATGGCCGGAAGCCGGTCTGCCCGATCTGACCCGCGCGCTGGGTTCATTGGCCGTCGCAGCCCCCATCCCGATCCACATCTCGCGCCTCGGATTCTTCCCCAACCCTCACCATCCCCACTCGTTTTTCGCCGGCGTACAAAGCGGGCCCGAACTCGCCGGTCTCGCCATAGCCATCAGCCAGGCGCTTGAGCCTCTGGGCCTCGCGCCCGAAACCCGCCCGTACCTGCCCCATGTCACCCTGGCCCGCATCAAAAAACACCACGCTATCCGCGCTATCCGCGAGCGCATCGCCAATATGACCGATCTGGAGTTTGGCGCCTTCGACGCCATCGCTTTCCATCTCTTCGTGAGCCGCCCCACACCAGCCGGATCCGTCTACACAAAACTCGCCACGTATGATTTGATGAGGGAGAACAAGACAACTTCATGAATGGTTTGCTCAGTGTAATCGTCGCGTACCTCGTGGGCGGCATTCCATTCGGCCTCCTGATCGTCAAACTGAAAACCGGCGCCGACGTCCGCCAATCCGGCTCCGGCAATATCGGAGCCACCAACGTTCTCCGCACCACCGGAAAACTGGCCGGCATCCTGACTCTCCTTCTCGACGCGGCCAAAGGCCTTTTCGCCGTCTGGCTGGCCGACACGCTCACCCAGGGCGACATCTTCTGGATGAGCTTCACCGCGCTTGCCGTCCTTCTCGGCCACGTCTTTCCCCCGTGGCTAAAGTTCAAAGGCGGCAAAGCGGTCGCCACTTTTCTGGGCGCTTTTGGCTATCTGACCCCCGTGCCGGTTCTGGTGATCACGCTCATTTTCGTGCTGGTCGTCGTGATGACGCGCTATCTTTCGCTTGGCTCGGTTTCGGGCGCGGCACTTTATCCCTTTGCCTGCTTTATCATTCTGCATCCGCCTTGGCCAGTGATGGTGGCCGCTTTTGCCGCCGCCGGGCTCATCCTGTGGCGGCACCAGGCCAACATCCGGCGCATCAAAGAAGGCAACGAAAACATTCTCAGCTTCTCTTCCCGCGCCGGACGGCATCCCTGACGTGAAGACTCTCACCATCATTCCTGACGTGAAGGCTCTCGCCAGCATTCCTGACGTGAAGGCTCTCGCCATCATCGGCGGCGGCGGCTGGGGGACGGCGCTCGCCTGCGTGCTCTCCCCGCGCTTCGAAGAAGTCCGCCTCTGGGTGAAGGAGCCGGAACTCGCTCAACGAATGAGCGCCAGCCGGGTCAACGATATTTTCCTGCCCGGCATCGTACTTCCATCGAATGTCACTCCCGGTCATTCGCTGGAGATGGCTCTGAACGGCGCGGGCATTGTCCTCAGCGTGATGCCGTCCCACGTAGTGCGCGAAGTTTATGAGGGAATGAGCCCCTGGCTCACCCCCGCCATGCGTCTGGTGAGTGCGACGAAGGGTCTCGAAGCCGCATCGCTGCTGCGCATGTCGCAGGTGATTCGCTCCGTCGTGGGAGAAGCGTACGGGATCGCAGTGCTATCCGGCCCCAGCTTCGCCAGGGAGGTTGCCGCCGGCCACCCGACTGCGGTGGTCGCAGCTTCCGAAGATCCCTCCGTGGCCAGGGAAATTCAAAACAGTTTTTCCGGTCCCACCTTCCGGGTTTACGCCGGGGCGGATCCGGTCGGAGTTGAAATCGGCGGCGCCCTGAAAAACGTCATTGCCATCGGCGCGGGCATCTGCGACGGCCTCGCGATGGGCCACAACGCCGTGGCAGCCCTCATCACCCGCGGCCTGGCCGAATTGACGCGTTTGGCCGTCGCGCTCGGAGGCCGCCCGGATACGCTCTCCGGCCTGGCTGGCTTGGGGGATCTGGTCCTGACCTGCACAGGAGACTTAAGCCGAAACCGTAAGGTTGGCCTGCAACTCGCTGCCGGAAATACACTTAGTGATATTATTAATTCCACTCCAACGGTGGCGGAAGGTATTCGCACCACCTCTGTCGCCATGCAACTAGCCGAGCGTTACGGCGTGGAACTGCCGATCACCGCTGAGATGCACGCCGTCCTGAATGAGGGCCGGACTCCGGCGGAAGCCATCCGGCGTCTGATGTCCCGTACCCCGCGGGTAGAATTCTCGTAGAATGATTACGTTAGCGGCAAATGGTACCGAAACTATCCGTGTCCGATTGGGTTAACCATAGTATGGAGGCCGTCTCGGCGCTGGATCTCGACGCGGAGTTGATGCTGCGTGTTCGCGACGGCGACAACGACAGCTTCCGCGTGTTATTGGACAAGCATCGCAATCCGCTGGTGCATTTTCTCCAGCGCATGGTGCAGGATGCCGGGGCTTCGGAAGAGCTCGCGCAGGAAGTTTTCCTCCGCATTTACCGCGCGCGATCCTCCTACGAACCGTCGGCGAAGTTTACGACCTGGATGTTTCGCATTGCCTCCCATCTGGCGCTGAACTGGATGCGGGACGAACGGCATGAGCGTGCGGCTGAGCGGCTCGATGGAATCGCCATGGTCGATCATCGCGGCAATGAACTTCCGGTTCGCGAGCTGCGGGATCTTCAGCCGTCCGTGGAGCAAAGCCTGGTGCAGGAAATCAGGCTGCGGGAAATTCGCGATTCCATTGCCGCGTTGCCAGCAAGGCAGCGGGCGGCGGTGTTGATGCATAAATACGAAGAGATGGATTATTCGCAGATCGCACAGGTGCTGGAATGTTCGGAATCGTCGGTGAAGAGCCTGCTGTTCCGCGCCTATGAGACGCTGCGTGCCAGACTGGCGCATTTGGATTCGACTAAAAAACACGGGAGCGCAATATGAACTGCCCAACTGAAGACATTTTGCTGGATTACACTGCCGGGCACCTGGATCCGGCTCAGGCCGCGCTGTTTGAGCGGCACGCGGATCACTGCGCGCATTGCGCCCGGCTTGTCGCGGCGCAGTCGGAAATCTGGCGGACTCTCGATGAATGGAAACCCGCACCGGTCAGCGCCGGCTTCAACCGCGAACTCTGGCGCCTGATCGATGCCGACGCCGCAAAGCCTTCATGGACTACTGAACTCGCCGCGGCCCTAGGGCTCAATTTCTGGAAGCAACTGGCTCCGCTCGCCGTCGCGATTGCGCTGGTATGGACGGCTTTCATGTTCGATCATTCCAGCCGGCAGTCCAATATGGCACCCGCCACAGGCGCTGCGCCGATAATCGTGACCGCCGGGGATGCCGATCAGCTGGATCGGGCGCTCGACGATCTCGAGTTACTGCACGAAGTCGACGCGGCCTCTCCCCCGGTCAAGCCGGAATCCGGGGTAATGTAAATCGGTAATGTAACCCGGGTAATGTAACGAGCGACGGTGAATGAGAGTCTTCTTGAGGGACATGCGCACAATACGGATACGAGCGAGTCTGGCGGTTTTGCTCCCGCTCGCGCTGTGCGCGGCGGAACCAAAACCTCCGGCGCCGCCCAAGCCTCAGAAGCCTCCTCAGGCCGCTCCCCGCCAGCCGAGCGGGCCGCAGGCGCAGGCCGAAAGGGCTCAGGTAGTTCAGTCGGCCAACAAACAGGCCCGGGCCGCGCAACAGGCGCTGAACGCGCCGAATGTAGTCAGATTGGCGCAGATGTCGCCCGAAGAAAGAGCGGCGGCGCTGGCCAAATTGCCCCCGGATAAGCGGCAGCAACTGGAGCAGCGTCTCGACAAGTTCTCCAGTTTGCCGCCCGAACAGCAGACCCGCGCGATAAGCCAGTTTCAGCGTCTGGAGGCCCTGCCGCCCGAAAGGAAGATCCAGGCGAGGGAAGCGCTCACGCAGTATCTGGACATTCCTCCGCCGAGGCACGGCGTCATCGGCATGGAGCTCAATAAACTGGGCGCGATGACCGACGAGCAGCGCGCTGCCTATATGAGCAAACCGGCCTTCCGGTCGCGTTTTTCAGCATCCGAAATCGAGATGATGAACAACCTGCACGGGATTGTTCCGTAGCCAGGTCTGGTCTTTCGAAGCCGTCTCCCGAAGGAGGTGGCCGATAGAGGCTGGCTCGGGCGCTTCCGCGGTCTGCCAGACAATTCGGCCAAATGGATCGAGATCGCTGAGACGGCGCTATTCGGGAAATTGCAATTGGGCTTGCCAACTCCGTTACGTTCTTGTATCTGGCCAGAAATCGAGAGGTTTGATCCCTCTCGCTCCCGTTGCGCAACCGAAGAAGTATGAGACGGGCACAACCTCAAGCCCTGCCTCCTTCAAACAGCCCACGAAATACGTCGCATTGTCAAAAGCCTCGGTGTACTCCCCCAACATGCGATAGCTGTCAGGATTGCCAAGCAGTATCCGCCCGACGAGCGGAATCAACCATTTCAGGTAGAACATATACGCCATTCGAAGCGGAGGGAACGGGGGCACTGAAATCTCGACGAATGAAAAAGTCCCACCGGGCCTTAGCATCTTAGCAACTCTGTCTGCCAGGAGTCGCTGCTGACCGCGATTGAATGTCTTCAGCCCAAATGAGGAGAACTACGACGTCTGCAAAGTCTGATGGTGAGTCCCAGGCCAGCACATCCGCGATCAGGACCTCCGTTGAGAAGTGCCATTCTCGTTGCGTACGACGAGCCATTTCAGTAGAGATATCAATTCCGGTTACTCGGGCGGAAGCCGGCAAGGTCGTCGCCAGGGAGCGCCAGAGCTCTCCCATGCCGGACATTAGATCGACGACGCAATCTGCCGAGGCGAGGGGGAGGCCGGCCATCGCCTGGTGGCGCCATCGCGCCGTGAAGCCGAAAGACGAAATCAGGTTGGCATGGCCATACGTCGACGCCATGTCGTCAAAGAGCGTCCGAATCGCCTCAGGATCGTACCGAGCTTGCGCCAAAGCACTAACCTATCAGAAACTCGTCGACGATAGGTGCAGCCATACTCCCATGGGCGCGTATTCGCCAATTCACTGGCGCGAGCAGCGCCGCGACGCGACCGTAAAACGCGCGACCAGTCGAATGGCACGCGCGGCACTTATCTTCGCCGTCAACCGACCAGCCGATCATAGTCGGCGTGGGACCCGATCCATACCCACGTGATCGTGTCAGCGGTGATTCTTCCGAGTGCGCGGTAGTGATCACCTATCCGGACCGTGAACCGGTCGGGGCTCCCCGTCAGGCGTCTGAAGCGCAGAGACGGATGATCGGAATCATGCTGCCAGAGGCGGTAATTTTAACTGCAAAATCCCGAATATCGGGAGGCGCAAGGGGTGAAACAGTTCCCAGAAACGACGGCTTGCGACTGATTTCACGTTCGCGGCGGCCACTCGCGAAGAGTCCCCGCGGCAGATTCGTTTTCGGCCTCAGTGAACAGGAAGTCCAGCCTGCCGGTCGACGAATCCCGATCCAGCTGTTCATCCCACCGGGATTGTTCAAGCGCACGAAGCCACGCGACGAGGCGGCTGTAATCTTCAGGCGGCAGGCTGTCGATGGCGGTCTCGATCTCTTCAACCCGGTCCATGCCCTAAGTTTAGCATCCAGGTCGAGAACTTATTTTGGGCGTGGACACGTCAACGCATACCGCCCAAAGCCGCAGATTTACACTCTGAAACCAACCCTAAACCGGCGCGATCTCGATCTTCTTCTTCTCAGCATCAAGCTTAGTGATCTGGAAGCTGCGCACCTGGCCCTGCTTCGGCGCATCCTTCTTCTCTGACGACTCGCCCGGGCCAGCCGCACCGCCCGCACCCTTCCACTTGCTCGCCAACATGGAAGATAAGGCCGAAACATCGACACTCTCAGTCCGCTGCTCGGCCTTCTGTTCCTGAGGAGCCAAACTATAACTCGCGTGGACCCCTTCGCCCAGTTCCACCGTAACGCGGTTACCCTTCACGTCCGAAACACGCCCCGTGACCGTCTCGCCCTCTTTATGCTCCGTAATAAATTCGTCAACCGATGTCGGCTGCAGTTGCTTGAGTCCCAGCCGCAAACGGCGCTTCTCGCGGTCGTTCTCCAGCACCAGCGCCCTCACCACCTGGCCGACCTTCAGCACATCCTGCGGATGATTAATCCGCTTCTCATTCACGATGTCGCCAACGTGAATCATGCCTTCGATGTCTTCGGCCACCTGCACAAAAGCCCCAAACTGCTTGAGCTGCGTCACGGCGCCTTCCACAATCGAATCCACCGGATACTTTGTCGCGACATCGTCCCACGGATCGCCCAGCGCCTGCTTCAATCCGAGCGCAATGCGCTTATCCGCCGGATTGACGTTCAGAACCAGCACCTCGACCGACTCGCCTGCCTTCAACACATCGGAAGGCTTCCGAACCTTCTTCGACCAGGACATTTCCGACAAATGAATCAGCCCGTCCAGCCCCGGTTCCAGTTCCACAAACGCGCCGAAATCCGTCACACGGGCCACCGAGCCCTTCACGCGCGCGCCAACCTGATATTTATCCGCCGCCGTCGTCCACGGATCCGGCTGCAGCTGCTTGAGGCCGAGCGAAACGCGCTGCCGCCCCGGATCCACTTTGAGAATTTTCACTTCCAGAGGCTGACCGATAGTCAAAACATCGGAAGGCTTATTGACGCGCCCGTGCGAAATATCCGCCACGTGCAGCATGCCGTCGATCCCGCCAATGTCCACAAAGGCCCCGTAATCGAGCAGGCTGCGCACAATACCCTGCAGAACGGCCCCGACCTGCAACTGCGTCAGCAGTTCTTGCTTCGCGTGTGCCCGTTCCTCTTCCATCACAACGCGCCGGTCCACGACAACGTCTTCCTTCTCGGTGTCGAGCTTAATGACCCGGCAGGCAATCTCCTGCCCCACCATGGTCTGCATCTCCGGAACGTCCCGCGCGCCGGATCGCGAGGCCGGCATGAACGCCCGCACCCCAACGTCCACGGCCAGACCGCCCTTGATCACCTGCGTCACCACGCCGGAAATCGTCAGCCTCTCGTCGAACGCTTTTTGCAGGGAAGACCAGTCCTTTGGCCTTTCCACTTTGATCAGCGAAAGCTGGTAATAGCCCTCACTGTTGCGGCTCCCCACCGACACCTGTACCGTATCGCCCGGTTTCACGGGGATCGGACCCTGTTCGTCGCGCAGCGTATCGAGAGGCAGCACGCCTTCCGTCTTCTGGCCAACGTCGAAGAAAACACTGTCGGCACTGACCGCAACCAC
>Ga0302319_10022614_pt1 | contig 11255 bp, 8 predicted proteins | sample Bog_T0_2_FD_203319 | JGI IMG/M metagenome (GOLD analysis project Ga0302319, IMG submission 203319) | Peat permafrost microbial communities from Stordalen Mire near Abisko, Sweden - Bog_T0_2 | ecosystem: Environmental > Terrestrial > Soil > Wetlands > Peat | place: Sweden: Abisko, Stordalen Mire...
TGCGCACCGGCTGGGAAACACATCCGGTGGTATCCCGGGGCGCCCGGCGCACCATTCAGATGGAAACAGCCTCGTCGCTCGCGGAGATAGAGGCGCGGGCCACCCCATGCCACGCCATCAAGGATGTTGGCGCCTCGCCTGCCAGCGGGACTTTCAAAGCCGCCGGCATGGTAGTGGCGCTGTGCAGCATGAAAACGGTGTCCGGCATCGCGCACGAGTTTTCCGAAGACCCGATCCATCCGGGCAATCTGCCGCCATCGGCGAACCCGGGCGTGACGATCCTTCCGCCGGTTCTCGCGTTCTCCAATCGGCCGGCGTCCACTAAGGAGGCGCGCGTTGCGTAGTTGGAGTGAAACCTGGTCGCGAATTACAGTCGAGGCAATCGACATACCCATGGGCGACGACCATTGCGTCGTGATCACCGGGGGAGACCGCCCCCACCTGGGCGCGGTAGCGCTCGCCCAAGCCCGGCCCAGCCTTCGAGATCCGGCGAGGGTGAGCGCGTCCACTTCCGTGCTGACCTTGTTGGGCCATAAGGAAGACGTCCTGGCGCATCGCGTAGCCGGGCGTCTGGCCTCGGCGCTGAATCGCAACGCCGTTATCTGTTGCGGAATCCACGTGGACGCGATTTCGCCCGCCGAAATGGAGTTTATCGACCGCGCCGTGGATCGATTTTGCGATCTTGTGATTCAAGACGCACAACGTTTGAAAACAAATCCATAGACTTCCCCGGATCGCTTCAGCACCGGGGCAAATTCCGCTGGACCAATCGGCTGCTGTACACTGTCTGTAATGAAGAAAACAGTCGCACGGGTCCTGGCGCTGGCCTTTGCCTGCCTGGCATTGGCGGCGCCCAAAGACGTCACCATTCCGTTTAAGCTGTTCAAGCTGAAGAACGGGCTGACACTGATACTATCGGAAGATCACACCGCCCCCACGTACTCCCTTGCCGTGGTCTATAACGTGGGTTCCCGCGATGAAAAGGCGGGGCGCACGGGCTTTGCCCACCTCTTCGAGCACATGATGTTCCAGGGCTCGGAGAACGCCGCGCGCGGCGAGCACATGGCCCTCATCACCGAGAACGGCGGGTCGCAGAACGGCACCACCGATAACGACCGCACGCTGTATTTCGAAACCCTGCCGGCGAACCAACTGGACCTCGGCCTGTTCCTCGAAGCCGACCGCATGGGCAAGCTGGCTATCACCCAGTCGAACCTGGATAACCAGCGGAACGCGGTGCAGGAAGAGCGGCGCCTGCGCGTGGATAACCAGCCCTACGGCAAGACCTTCGAAGCCGTCGACGACCTGGCCTTCGACACCTTTGCCTACAAGCATTCCGTAATCGGCTCCATGGATGACCTCAATGCCGCCAGTCTCCAGGATGTGCAGGAGTTCTTCAAGCGCTACTACGCCCCCAACAACGCGACCATCGCGATAGTGGGCGACTTCAATACGGACGAAGCCCTGGCCAAAGTGAAGAACTACTTCGAGAGCATTCCGTCGCAGCCCGCGCCGCCCCGGCCGGATGTTTCCCAGCCGGAACAAACCGCCGAGCGGCGCAAGCAACTGGAAGATCCGTTCGCGCAGTTTCCGCGCCTCGACATCGTCTACCGGATTCCGGCGGGCGACAGCCCGGACTACTATCCGCTCAGCGTGATGAGCCGCATTCTCTCTTCGGGCCAATCGTCGCGTCTCTATCAGAAGCTGGTCAAGGACGCGGAGGTGGCAACCAGTGCGGGCGCCTTCACCGGTCAACGGCCGGGGCCTTCCCTGGAGCAGATCAGTGTGACGGTGCGGCCGGGTAAGGACCTGGCAGCCGTGGAGAAGATGGTGTACGAAGAAGTCGCCAGGCTGCAGACCCAGCCCGTGGAAGACTGGGAGATGGACAAGGTGCACATGGTCCTGCGCCGCAGCCAGGTCTCGGGAGCGCAAGGCACGCTGAACCGCGCCGCCAATCTGGCGGAAACCTACGTGGAATACGGCGACGCCAATCTGGTGAACACGGAATACGCGAAGCTGGCAGCCGTATCCAAGGCGGATATCCAGCGGGTGGCGAAAAAGTATCTGGTGGAAACCAATCGGTCGGTCGTCGTGACCCTGCCGAAAGCCAGGCCGGCGGGCCGGGCAGGTCAATAGAGAGGAGACGAACATGCGAAAAGCTCTGATATTCCTGCTGCCGATGGGCGTGTGGATGGCGTGGGCGCAGGCCCCGCAAACTCCCCCGGCGGGCGCTCCTCCCGCTGCCAAGAAAGAAGCGTTCAAGAACCTGGCTCCGGTTTCGAAAGAGGTCCTGAAAGTCAAGCTGCCCAAGGCCAGGGAAGTCCAATTGGAAAATGGCATGACCGTGCTCATCCTGGAGGACCACCGGTTGCCGCAGATTTCCATCTCCATGGACATTCGCGGCGGCGGTGGTCTCCTCGATCCGGTGGAGATGAAGGGGCTGGCCGGTCTGTCGGCCTCGCTGATGCGCGAGGGCACGGCCGGCATGACCAGCAAGCAGATCGCCGAGGAGGTCGACTTATTGGCCACCAGCATCGGCGGCAGCGCGTCGACCACCACCATGTCGTCGGCTTTCAATATGTCGGGCCTGAGCGACAATTTCGATAAGTGGTTCGCGCTCGGCGTGGATATCTTCCTGCATCCTTCGTTTCCGGCCGATGAATGGGCCAAACTGAAGCAGCGGACCCTGCTCAGCTTGCGCAACCAGCGCACCAACCCGTCCTTCCTGGCGGCCGAGCGGTTCGACAAGCTGGTCTTCGGCGACCATCCCCTGTCGGCAACATCGCCCACGCCGGCCAACATCGAGGCCATTACCCCCGAGGCCATGAAAAAGTGGCACGACGAGCGGCTGGCGCCGCAGAACACGCTGCTCGGCATTGTGGGGGACATCTCGGAAGCCGAGATCCTGCCCAAGCTGAAGGCGGCGTTCGGCGGCTGGAAGAAGACCGATTATAAGCCGGTGCAACCACCCAATGCGCCGCCCAATCCGGAACTGCACATCGCCATTGTGAACCGCACCGGCTCGGTGCAGACCAACATCGTGATGGGGAACGTGGGCATCGACCGCCGCAGCCCCGACTATTTCGCGATGACCGTAATGAACCAGGTGCTCGGCGCCGGTCCGACGGCGCGCCTGTTCAACAATCTGCGCGAGGACAAGGGCTACACCTACGGCGCTTACAGCCGTTTTTCCGCCGGTATGCTGCCGGGAGCCTGGCAGGCCAGTTCCGAGGTGCGCACCGGCGTCACCGAAGGCGCCATGCGGGAATTCTTCAACGAACTGCGGCGCATCCGCGAGGAAAAAGTTCCGGCCGGCGAACTGGAAGAGAAGAAGCGGTCGGTGGTGGCCAGTTTCGCCTTATCGCTGGAGAGCCCGGCTACCCTGTTGAACTACGCCATGCAGCGCAAGGACTACAATCTGCCGGAAGACTACTGGGACACGTATCCCGCCAGGATCTCGGCCGTAACCGCCGACGATGTCCAGCGCGTCGCGCGGAAATACCTGACGCTCGACAACATCCAGATCGTGGCCGTGGGCGATGCTGTGAAGATCGGGCCGATTCTGGAGAAGTACGGCAAAGTCGCAGTCTACGACGTGGACGGCAAACTGGCGCAGTAGGGTTGCCGGTGGGTATCCCACACCCAGATGTGCGTGAAAAAACCCCGGCATTCGCTGTAAACCACCGCGAAACTTTGCTTTATTCCACAAGTTGAGGAATTTTCCTGCATTCCGGAGTGGAAGGCGGCGTGCATAGGTTGGCTCGAATCCGGTGGACCCCAGGAGGATACGCCCAGTGGACAACGAGACTCTGACTATTACCGATAATCGGACCCAGAAGAGCTATACTGTACCGATTTACCGTGGCACCGTGAGGGCCATGGACCTCCGTCAAATCAAGACCGGCCCGGACGACTTCGGGCTGATGACCTACGATCCAGCCTACATGAATACCGCGTCCTGCCAGAGCGCCATCACCTATCTCGACGGCGAGAACGGGATTCTGCGGTATCGAGGCTATCCCATCGAACAACTGGCCGAACACTGCACCTTCCTGGAGGTCGCTTACCTGCTGCTGAAGGGCGAACTGCCCACGAAGGACGAACTGGAGGCCTGGAATGCGCGGATCATGCGCCATACCATGATCCACGAGAACCTGAAGAAGTTCATGGATGGCTTCCACCACGACGCCCACCCCATGGGCATCCTGCTGAGCACCGTGGCCGCGCTATCCACCTTCTACCCGGACGGCCGCAATGTGTGCGACCCCAAGTCCCGGGACACGCAGATTGTCCGCCTGATCGGCAAGCTGCCGACGTTGGCCGCCTATGCCTACCGGCATCGCCTCGGACGGCCTTACATCTACCCCGATCCCGACCTCTGCTACGCCAAGAACTACATGAACATGCTGTGGAAGAAGGCCGAGCCGAAGTACGTGGCCAACCCCGTTTTGGCGCGCGCCCTGGAAGTGCTCTTCATTCTGCACGCCGACCACGAGCAGAACTGCTCCACCAGCGTCATGCGCGCCGTGGGCAGCTCCAATGCCGACCCCTACGCCACCACCGCCGCCGCCATCTCCGCGCTGTGGGGCCCGCTGCACGGTGGGGCCAACGAGGAAGTGCTGCGCATGCTGGATGAGATCGGCAGCAAGGATCGCATCCCCGCATTCATCGACCAGGTGAAAGAAGGCAAACGCAAGCTGATGGGCTTCGGGCACCGGGTTTACAAGAACTACGACCCGCGCGCCCGCATCATCAAGCAGGTGGCCGAGGAAGTCTTCGAGGTGACCGGGCGCAATCCCCGGCTGGACACCGCCCTGGAACTGGAGAAAATCGCGCTGAACGACGAGTACTTCGTGAAGCGCAAGCTGTATCCCAACGTGGATTTCTACTCTGGCATCATCTACCAGGCGATGGGTTTCACGCCCGATCAATTCACCGTGCTGTTCGGCATCCCGCGAACGGTGGGTTGGCTGGCCCAGTGGCAGGAGCTGATGGGGGACCCGGACAAGAAGATCGCCCGTCCGCGGCAGATCTACACTGGCGAAGAACAGCGCGAGTTTGTACCGCTTACGCTTCGCGGCCAGCGCGAGCTGGTCGGCGTGTAACTCAGGATTCCGACGCCCATACCTTGCGGCCCAGCCCTTCGGGGTTGGGCCTTTTTTCATTGCGGGGACGCCATGGGAACTTCCCTTCTTATCTGGGATCCTCGGGCGAGTCCTATCGAATTCCTGAACGGAGAAATCACTGCGGATTGAAGAACTCCAGGAGCGCAATGGCAACTACCGTGGCGCCGCGACGCGCTACTTCTTCAGAAACGTGCCCTTCTCCAGTTCCTGAAATGCCTCCTGCAGTTGCTCTTGCGTGTTCATCACGATGGGCCCGTACCACGCCACCGGCTCCTCGATCGGCTTGCCCGATACCAGCAGGAAGCGGATGCCTTCGTCCCCCGCCTGCACCGTCACTTCGTCGCCGCTATCGAACACTACCAGCGAGCGATTGTCGGCCGACGTGGGAGGCGCCGTATCGGCCCACCCCACGCCTTCAGTCGGCACCGCCAGCGGCCCCGAGGCATTGCAGAACTTCCCCGCACCGGCGAAAACGTAGGCGAACGCATGCCGCGCGGTCTCCACCGGCAAGCTCTTCCGCCGCCCCGGAGCCACCGACACGTCCAGATAAATCGGCTCCGCCGCGATGCCATCCACCGGACCGTTCTTGCCCCAGAAATTCCCGCAGACCACGCGGACGTGTGTGCCGTCGTCATCGGTGATCTCGGGAATTTCGGCCGCCTTCACTTCCTGATACCGCGGCGCCGTCATCTTCAGCGACGCCGGCAGATTGGCCCACAGTTGGAACCCGTGCATCCGCCCGGCCGCATCGCCTTTCGGCATTTCCTGATGAATGATCCCGCTTCCCGCCGTCATCCATTGGACGTCGCCGGCCGCGATGGCCCCGCGATTCCCCATGCTGTCGCCATGTTCCACCGTACCGGCCAGCACATAGGTGATGGTTTCGATCCCGCGATGCGGATGCCATGGAAAACCCGCCAGGTAATCCTCCGGCACGTCGTTGCGAAAGTCGTCGAGCAGCAGGAAGGGGTCGAACTCCGTCGTATTGCCGAAGCCAAACGCCCGGCGCAGATGCACTCCCGCGCCTTCGAGAGTGGGCTTGGACCTTGCGAGTCTCTTGATCGGCCGAATCGACATATTACGAATTCCCCAGGTACAACACGTGAACGTAAGTGCCCGTGCGCTCGTTATATGCCAGGTAATAACCTTCGTGGTCCGGGTCGTCGTAGATCACGATGGAGTCGGAGTCCCACAGCCAGCCATTCGCATACACCAGGTCGGGATCGGCCACCGAGAAATAGAAACCGCCGAACCAGAAGCGCGAGGGGCCGCCGCCGGCCAACCGCCACACGTGACTCGGTCCGAAACCGGCCGTAAAGTGACCATGCTCCCACGGATGGTCGATGTGAAATCTCGGGTCGGCTTTGCCGGAGTCGTGCCCCACCCACGTCTTCCCGTCCACGTGAGGAGCTTCGGGATGTCCGGCCCGGTCGGAAAAGTGCTGTTGTTCCGGGGCCTTCGCGGGAGCATTGTGCGCGGCCACCGGACCGTGGGCCGGCGGTTTACTGGGTTTGAAGGTTTCGGTTTTAGGCTGCTCGCCCTTGCCCTTTTCCTGGGCGAAGCTGGCCGTGCCCACAATCACAAACAAACTCGCGAGAATGGAGAAAGTAGTTCTCATCATCTTAAGACTAAGCGAAGAATGGGACGGCCGAAAGTGCCGGCTGTGCGATTCCTCACGTTGTCTCGGATTCCACTTCCGGAAGCACGTCGCCGTCGCGGGCGATCCACACGTACAGGGTCGGCAGCAGGAACACGCTCATGCCCAGCGCCGCAATCAGCCCGCCCACAATCACGATGGCGAACGGTCGCTGCGAATCCGAACCGATTTCGTGCGACAACGCCGCCGGCAGTAGCCCCAGCGTCGCCACCAGCATGGTCATCATGATGGGACGCAGCCGCAGCACCGCGCCCTCGATGGCCGCCTCTTCGATGGGGAAGCCGCGAGCGCGCCGCTGATTGATGTATTCCAGCATGATTACCCCGGTCTGCACCGAAACTCCAAACAGCGCCAGCATTCCCACACCCGAGGACACGCTGAAGTTGGTGTGCGTCAACAGCAGCGCCAGGAAGCCGCCCACCGATGCCACCATCACGTTAGCCAGAATCAGCAGCGCCCACTTGAAAGAGCGGAACATCACATAGAGAATCATGGAGATCAGCATGATGGTCAGCGGCACGATGATGGACAGCCGCTTGCGCGCGCGCTGGGCGCTTTCGTATTCGCCTTCCCACTTCAGATGGTAGCCGCGCGGCAGTTGCACCCCGGTCTCTACTTTGTGGATCGCCTCCTCCACCGTGCTGCCCAGATCGCGGTCGCGCACGCTGTATTTCACCGCGATGTAGCGCTCGTTGCCTTCGCGGTAGACCTCCGAAGCTCCGTCCTTCACCTGGATGCTGCATAGTTGCGCCAGCGAAACCCGTTCGCCGGTGGGCGAGAGCAGACGAATGTTCCGGATGGCATCCTCCCCATCGCGATACTGCGGCAGGTAGCGCATCACCAGATCGTAGCGAGCTTCGCCTTGCAGCACCTGGGTCAGCGCGTTGCCGCCCACCGCGGTCTGGATGGCGTCCTGCACGTCGGCCACGTTGATCTGGTAACGGGCCGCCTGTTTGCGGTCCACCGTGACATCCAGATTGGGCTGGCCCAGCACGCGAAAGATGCCCAGGTCCGCGATACCTTTCACGCCGCTCATCACCTTGACGATTTCGCCGGCTTTGGCTTCGAGAACCTCCAGGTCCTCACCGTAGATCTTGGTGGCCAGTTCTCCCTTGACTCCGCTGACGGCTTCCTCCATGTTGTCTTCAATCGGCTGCGAGAAATTCCAGAGCACGCCGGGAATTTTCTGCAGCTCCTTGTTCATGGCCGCGATCAGTTCGTCCTTGTTCTGATGAAAGCCCGGGCGCCATTTTTCCTTGGGCTTCAGTCCCACGAAATACTCGGTGTTGAAGAAGCCCGTGGTATCGGTCCCATCGTCGGGCCGGCCTACCTGGCTGGTACAGTCGGTGGCTTCGGGGAAGGAGCACAGCAGCAGCCGCGCCTGGTTCGCCAGCCGTATGCCTTCGCTCGGTCCCGTGCTGGGCGCCAGCGTGCCGCGCACCCACAGCGAGCCTTCGTCGAGGTGTGGCAGAAATTCCGAGCCGATCACCCCGCTGGTCATCAGATAAATCGCCAGTCCCAGGCTGGCCACGCCGCCCGCCACCGTAAGCCCGCGCATCCTGATCGCCCACCGCAGCGTAATCCGGTATCCCGCCCTCAACCAGGACATAACCGGGTTGTCCCACTCCTTCGTGCCCTTGGGGAAGAAGAAGCTGGCCAGCACCGGCGCCACCACAATGGAAAAGATCAGCGCGCCACACAGGGCAAAGGCCACCGTCCACGCCATGGGCTTAAAAAGCCGGCCTTCCACCGCCTGCAAGGTGAAGATCGGCAGGTACGCCGTAATGATAATCGAGACGGCGAAAAACACCGGCCGCTGCACTTCGTGGGCCGCCTCGAAGATGATGTTCCTGGCCGATCCCTCCGCACGCCGATGGCTCAAGTGCCGGACGATGTTCTCCACCATCACCACCGCGCCATCCACCACCATGCCGAAGTCCAGCGCGCCCAGCGAAAGCAGGTTGGCCGGAATGCCCTTCAGCTTCAAACACGACGCGGCGAACAGCAGTGAAAACGGAATAGTCAGGGCGACAATAATCGCGCCCCGTATGTTTCCCAGAAACAGCAGCAGAATAATGACTACCAGGATGATGCCCTCGGTGAGGTTGTGCAGCACCGTCCTGGTGGTATGGTGGACCAACTCGTCGCGGTCGATAAAGGGAACGATTTTCACTCCGGCCGGAAGAATGTGATCGTTCAACTCGTCAATCTGGGCGTGCAGTCCCATCAGGGCGGCTTCCGCGTCCGCGCCTTTGCGCATCGGCACAATCGCGGAGACCACGTCGTCGTTATCTATAATCTTGCCGTCCTCGCGGTGAATCGAACGGGCAAACTGTCCCAGCCGGATCTTGGGCCCTTGCGAGACCACCGCGATATCCTTCACGCGCAGCGGGGTGCCGCTCTTGGTGGTGAGCACCGTATTCTCGATGTCGTGGACGTTCCTCACCAGCCCCACTTCGCGTACGTTGATCTGCTGCAGACCGGCTTCTACGAAGCTGCCTCCGGCGTTCACATTATTATTGGTGAGCTGCTGCTCCACCTGCGCCAGACTGAGGCCGTAAGCGATCAGTTTGTTGGGGTCCACGCGCACCTGGTATTCCCGCGTGGGACCGCCGAAGGTGTTCACATCCACGATATCCGGGACGGACTTCAGGTTCTTCTCGACCACCCAGTCTTCAATCGACTTCAACTCCATCACGTCGATTGCCGGATTGGTGCTGTGCAGGGTGAAGAAGTAGATCTGGCCGACCGGGCTCCAATCGGTTCCCATCTGCGGAGTCACGCCCGGCGGCAAGCTGACTTGCGCCAGGCGCTCCAGGGCCCGTTCGCGGTTCCAACTGTTGTCGGTGCCGTCGTCGAACATCAGCTTCAGGTCGGACAGCCCAAAGATGGAGAACGACCGCAGGTGCACCACTCCGGGGATGCCGTTCATCACGATTTCGAGCGGTATGGTGACCTGTTGCTCGATCTGTTCCGCCGAGATTCCGGGCCACTGCGTGATGATCTCGACATAGTTATTGGCCACGTCGGGATAGGCTTCCACGGGAAGTTGGTGAAACGCCACGCCGCCGCCGATGAACAACAGAATCGCGGCCGCCAGGACCAGAAAACGATTGTTCAGAGCGAAATTGACGAGGCCGTTGATCATCTACTGCTCCACGGTATTCTGCAGCACCAGGGCATTGGCCACTACCTGCGCGCCGGGTTTTAGACCGGTCACGATTTCCTGCAGATTCCCAGGAAGCATGTTGCCGCCGGTCACTTCGACGCGCCGGAACGTCCCGCCCTGCTGTGGCACGTACGCCCAATCCCGGTCGTGCAGGTGCAGGATCGCCGCCGCCGGAACCGTAGCGTGGCTTTCTTTGTTCTCCCCATGGAAGGCGGCCGTAACGAACATCCCGAAACGCATCAGACCGGGATTCTCCACCTCCAGCCGCACCTTGGCGGTATGAAGGTTCGGATCCATGATCTGGCCGATGTTGCCGATCCGCCCGCGCAGCACTCGGCCGGGATAGGCATTCAAATGAATGTCGGCGTACTCCCCCAGATGCACCTGCGCCAGATCGTTCTCGTAAACATCGCACACGATCCAGACATGCGACACGTCGGAAATAGTGAAAGGATTGGGTGCCGTCAAAGCCGTCACGCCCGACGAGCTGGTAATTTGCTGGTCGGTAATCACGCCCGACACAGGAGCGAAAATCGCCACAATGCCGGTCGGATGGTCGGGGTCCGACCCCAACAGGCGCAGGTGTTCCGAAGTGGTTTCCAGATCGACCTTGGCGTTGTCCTCGGCGTTCTGGGCGATTTCGAGAGCGCTCTTGGCGACGGCCCCGTTGTTAAACAGCAGTTGCGCGCGTTCCAGTTGGATTTTCGCCAGTTCCTCGTTCTTCACCGCCTTCCGGTAATCGGAAAACGCGCCCGCGATGTCGTTGCTCCGGACCTTGAACAGAAGCTGCCCCTGCTTCACTTCGTCGCCCAGCCGCGCGTCGATCTCCACCACGCGTCCCGAAGCCAGCGACGGCACCGGGACCTGCCGCGACACGTCCGGGCTCACCACGCCGGTCACGTTCAGTTCCGGTGCGGCCAGATATTCGCCCGCCGTCACCACCGGGAACTGCTCCGGATGGTCCACCTTCAGGTTGTTGGCGTCCATGTCCGGTTCCACGGCGGCGGGGTGCGGGCCCGTGTCGCTCTCTTGCGCCGAAGCGGCAGTTACTCGCCGCCCGCATGCCGCCGTAGACAGAGCCAAGCCAAGACACAAGCCGATTTCAAGCAGATACAACCGATTCATTGAATCACCTCCCGGCCCACCGCCATGTTCATCTGGGCCGCCGCGGACCAGTAAGCGCCAATCAGGTTCAGATAGGCCAGCCGCGTATCGCGAAAGGCCTTCTCCGCATCCAGGTAATCGAGTAACGAGGCGCCGCCGTTCTGATACGAAAAAGCGATCCGGTTGCGGGTATCCTCGG
>Ga0302319_10022615_pt1 | contig 11255 bp, 9 predicted proteins | sample Bog_T0_2_FD_203319 | JGI IMG/M metagenome (GOLD analysis project Ga0302319, IMG submission 203319) | Peat permafrost microbial communities from Stordalen Mire near Abisko, Sweden - Bog_T0_2 | ecosystem: Environmental > Terrestrial > Soil > Wetlands > Peat | place: Sweden: Abisko, Stordalen Mire...
ACACTTTTTCTCGACGAAGTGGGCGATATGAGCCTGAAGACGCAGGCTAAGGTGCTGTCTGCGCTGGACGATCAACTCTTCACGCCGGTCGGTGGGACGCAGCCGTTACGCGTGGATGTGCGGCTCATCGCGGCAACAAACAAAGATCTGGAAGAGGAAATTGCCAAGGGGAATTTTCGCGAGGATCTTTTTTATCGGCTCAATGTGGTTCCTTTTGGCGTGCCGCCGCTCCGCGAACGCAAGCAGGATATTCCGCCTCTGGCGAAGGAGTTTCTGGCCGAATTTGGCCGCCAGTACGGACGGCCGCGCATGGAGATTCACGAAGACGCGCTGACCACGCTGGCCGCATATCACTGGCCGGGCAATGTGCGCGAGTTGAAGAACGTGATTGAGCGCGTGATGATCCTGAATCCCCGCGTGCTGCGCATCGAGCGCAAGCATCTGCCGCCGCTGACGCATAAGGCAGGCTCACGGTCTACTGAGGAGTTTTCGTCGCTGCAACAGGCGCGCGACGCTTACGAGCGGGAGTACATCCTGAAGAAGATTGAAGAGGCTCGTAACAACGTGAGCCACGCGGCGGAGTTGCTGGGGCTCGAGCGTAGTCATCTTTATAGGAAAATGAAGGCGCTGGGGATCAGTGTGCGGGAGTAGCCGACGTCCTTCCAAATTCAATACGGCAGATCGTCGGGTTGCACTCCGATGTAGTCGGGCTCCGGATCATCGACAAAGCGGACCGCCTCGATTTCGCCACGTCCTTCGAGCAGGGCCTTGCAGATCCGGTGCATTCCATCCATTACACGACCATCACTGGACAGAATGATGGGAAATGCAAGGTCGCAGTCGAGCATCAACTGTGCGTGTTCGACCACCTGGCGGCAAGTCATGCGCTGGTTCGGTCCGCTCGTCCAATAGGGCTCATCAAGTTCTCGGATCGCCGACAAGGGGAGGCGCCCGGGAATAAGGGCGCTCGAAAGCTGGACGAGCCTGCGCACATCCCACGCGCAGAGCCCCTTTGCTGAATTTCGGAAATGATATTGAGCGCGCATAGCCTTCGAGCGATCAGTTTAAATAATTGATGGAGCGGTTATCCATTGATGCCGTCTCAAACCCAAGTCGCGACGTCTCCAGATTCCAGAGCGTGTGGAATAACAATCCTGTGCCCACAAGCAGCAGCGTAGAAAGAGCAATCTCGGCCGCCACTTCCGCTGGTTGCGAACATCAACATAGTTCAATCACAGCGCGACTTCGCTTGGTTCCGAGCCTGAACCCCATGTTCAGAATCGGAGGCGACTGTCCGAAAACGGAAAACAGTCAGTCCCTCTTTTAAGGGTAGCGCGGTCTCCAGACCGGCTGTCGCGCGTGCGTCCACGCCCGCATTTTTACCGGCGATTGCCCTGCGCACAGACTGTTCCAGAGGCCGCATAAGCCCCCTTTCTGCTAGCATCCCTGTTGGAGACTTTCGCAAATGGACGCACTCACCAGCGCAGGCCTAGGCGCCCGCCGCAATGAAGACATCGCTCTCGACCTTCTTAAATTCGTAGCCGCCACAGCCGGAGTCGGCCGCCCTGCCGTTGGCTCAACCGGCTTTAGCAGCGCCTCCGCACCCAAGCCCGAGGAACACGTCACCCAACTGCTCGAACTCTATAGCCGCTGCCTCAAGGCCGTGGAAGCCAAGGAGCCGGCGCCAGGGGTAACAAAATAGCTGGCGAGCCCATCCTTCGTGTAGCCGTTGCCGGGGCAGGCGCTTTTGGCCGCAACCATCTCCGTGTCTATCGTGAGCTGGAAATTGCCGGTCTCGGTGTCGCCCTGGTCGCAGCCATCGAGCCCGACGCGCCCCGAGCCGCGGAGACAGCCGCCAAATACTCCATCCCCGTTTTCGCCTCGGTGGATGAGCTACTCTCTGCCGGCCTCAAGCTCGACGCAGCCACGTTAGCCGTCCCCACCGTCCACCACCACGCCGTTGCGTCGCCGCTCCTCGATGCCGGCCTCGATCTCTTGGTAGAAAAGCCGCTGGCCGCCTCACTCTCCGAGGCCGATGACCTAATCGCCCGCGCCGCCAAAGGCAACCGCATCCTGCAGCCCGGCCATCTGGAGCGATTCAACCCCGCCGTTCTCGCCGTCGAACCAAAACTGCGCCGCCCCATGTTTTTCGAAGCGCATCGGCTATCGATCTTCACGCCCCGCGCCCTCGATGTCGATGTAGTGCTCGATCTGATGATTCACGACCTCGACATCGTGCTCACCTTTGCCAAGTCCGAAGTCCGCGAGGTGCGCGCCGTCGGCCTGCCGATTCTCTCGCCCAAGGTAGACATAGCCAATGTCCGTGTTGAGTTCGAATCCGGCTGCGTGGCCAACTTCACAGCATCGCGTGTCTCTACGGAACGAGTCCGCAAGCTCCGCTTCTTCGAGCCGCGCCAATATGTTTCGATCGACTACGCCAGGCAGGACCTGCTGGTCATTCGCATTGACGCCGAGTCAGGCGCGGCGCCCAACCCGCTCACCTTGTTGCCGCCCCACATAGCAGCGCTCATCCCGCCACAAATCGCCGTCGATCTCGCTGCCGGAAAAATCGACCCAGCCCTCATCGCCAAATTCGCCGCATCGGCAAACATCGATCCAGCCCTGGTTGCCCAGTTCACCGCGCCCAAAGGTCCCGCGCCCGGGCTTTCCTTCGACAAGCCAACCGTCACTCCCGGCGAACCGCTGCGGCTTGAGGTCGAATCGTTCCTGGATTCAGTCCGCACCCGCCAGCAGCCGCGCGTCACAGCGCAACAAGGCCGCAACGCGCTGGCACTCGCATTGGAAATCCAATCCTCCATGGCCGCCCACGCCGTCCGCGCCGGGCTCGAAGATTTCTTCGCGCCCAGCGCCTGATACGCCTCATAAATTCAGAAGCTTTCCCAGCTTGAACAGTGTCGGAATCGAGACGACCAGGACTCCCGCTACACCCACACCGAACCCCACAGCCTTCCAGCCCGAGACATATCCCTCCCTTAGCGCACCCAAAACCAACAGAGTTAATACTGGCAGGTTTAAGACCACGGCAGTTACGACTCCAGGAACATAGCCGCGCAACACGATGGTCGCTGCAACGTGTGGAATAAGGACGTTGACTAACATCGCAGCGATATATCCGAAAGCCAGGTACGTCCAGACTGTCTGTTTGCCTGATTTCTCACTCAGACAGGTGGCGGCGAAGGCCAGCAAACTCAGAGCCGTCGCGGCAAACCGAAAGGTCCCAGGAGTAACGGATGCGTGCCAACGCCCGGCCCGTTTCGACCAGCCCGGAAACCAAATGGCTTCTTCCGCATTGTGAAGAGTAACGACGACCGGGAAAAGCCACTCCAACCCCCTGAACGTCATCTCCGTCTCCTTCCAATAGAGTACGGCCTTCCGCATATGACTTATCCTCGGGCTCTCGCTGTTCGAAACTAAAGCGATTTTCCAATAGACAATTTCCAAAGTTCCCCTCCCTTGACAGTAGTCTCCCGCGCCCTTTAGGGTTGGCTTCCGAGGAATTGGTGCGGATTTTTCGGCAACGAGAATTCGCGTTGGCAACAAGTCACTGAAAGAGGGAAGCGATGAATAGACCTGGATTGAAAGTTGTAGCGCTCGCGTTGACTTTGTGCGCAGCGTGCTGCACATCCGCAGCACAGGAAGCACCGAAGCCCGCGTACCTCGACCCCAGCCTGCCGCCTGAACTGCGCGCAGCCGACCTGGTGCAACGGATGACGCTGGAAGAGAAGGCCACGCAGCTCGTGAACCAGGCCCGCGCCATTCCCCGGCTCAACATACCCGCGTACGACTGGTGGAGCGAATCTCTCCACGGCGTTGCCACCAACGGAACCACCGAGTTTCCTGAGCCCATCGGCCTCGGCGCCACCTTCGATCCCAGCGCCATTCATCAGATGGCCATCGTCATTGGCACCGAGGGCCGCATCAAGCATGTACAGGCCGTACGCGCTGGTCATAGCAACATCTTCGAAGGTCTCGATTTCTGGGCGCCCAATATCAACATCTTTCGCGATCCCCGCTGGGGCCGCGGTCAGGAAACCTACGGCGAAGACCCATTCCTAACCGCGCGCATGGGTGTGGCCTTTGTCACCGGTATGCAAGGGGACGATGCCCGCTACTACCGCGTCATCTCCACGCCCAAGCACTTCGCCGTGCACAGCGGCCCCGAGCCAACGCGCCACACCGCCGACGTCCCCATCAGCAAGCACGATGAAGTTGACACCTATCTGCCCGCTTTCCGCGCCGCCGTCACCGAGGGCAAAGCTGACTCAGTGATGTGCGCCTACAACAGCATCAACGGCCAGCCTGCCTGCGCCAACGAGTTCCTGCTTCAGAATGAACTGCGCGGCTGGTGGGGCTTCCAGGGCTACGTTGTCTCCGATTGCGGTGCCGTCCTCGACATTCACGCCGGCCACAAATTCAACTCGACCCAGGCCGAGTCTTCAGCCGTGAGCCTGCGCCGCGGCATGGATAACGAGTGCGTCGACTTCACCTTCAAGGTCAACGACGACCACGACTACAAGCCCTACCTGGACGCCGTCAACCAAGGCTACCTGAAAGAGAGCGAGATCGACACCGCTGTGACGCGCCTGTTCACCGCGCGCATGAAGCTGGGCATGTTCGACCCACCCGAGATGGTGCCCTACAACAAGATCGACGAGAAGCTGCTGGACTCCGCCGAGCATCGTGCCATGGCCCGCAAGCTCGCCAACGAGTCCATGGTTCTGCTCAAAAACGACGGAGTTTTGCCGCTGAAAACATCCGGGATCAAAATCGCCGTCATCGGCCCGCTTGCCGATCAAACCAAGGTCCTGCTTGGCAACTACAACGGCACGCCGAGCCACACGGTCTCAATACTTGAAGGTATTCGCAAGGAATTTGGCGGTGCAACCATCAAATATGTCGCCGGCACCCAGTTCCTCGGCAATGATGCCGTGCAAGTGCCGTCCTCTGCGCTCACCACAGATGGTCAACCCGGCATTAAGGCGAGTTACTCCAAGCTCGATATGTCGAACCTCAACAATCCCTCAGCTTCGAAGCCGGTCGCGGAGCGCGTAGAGGCCAATATCGATGCCTCTTCCAGCAGACTGCCTGCCGAAGCGGCAACGCTCAAGCCCCTCGCCATTCGCTGGGACGGAATGCTGACGGCCCCTGAGACCGGGGACTACAACCTCGGCCTCATGGCTTCCGGTTTCTTCCGCATGCAACTCGACGGCAACAACGTAACTTCGTCCTACGGAGGCACCGGCAAGGAAGCCAAGCTCGGCCGCGTGCATCTTGAAGGCGGCAAGCCAGCGAAACTGCATGTGGAATATGCGTTTGGATTCGGAGCCGATGAACTTATCGCAAAGCTGGTCTGGTCAAAGGTAGACCTGAAGCCGCAGCAGGCCGCCATTGACGCAGCGAAGAGTGCCGATGTGGTCGTTGCTGTTGTCGGTATCACCAGCGAACTTGAAGGCGAAGAGATGCAGGTCAGCGAAGAAGGCTTCAAGGGTGGAGACCGCACTTCGCTCGATTTGCCCAAGCCGGAAGAAGAGCTTCTCGAGGCCGTGGCCGCCGCGGGCAAGCCTGTTGTAGTGGTACTGACCAACGGAAGCGCGCTCGGTGTCAACTGGGCGCAGGCACATGCAAACGCCATTCTCGATGCGTTCTATCCCGGCGAAGAAGGCGGCGCGGCAGTGGCTGAAACTCTCTCTGGAAAGAACAATCCAGCAGGCCGACTTCCGGTAACTTTCTACAAGGATGTTAGCCAGTTGCCGGCTTTTGAAGACTACGCAATGAAGGGCCGCACTTATAGGTACTTCCAGGGAACTCCGCTCTATCCGTTTGGCTATGGGCTGAGTTACACAACCTTCTCCTATAGCGGACTTACAGGCCCAACCAATGCGGTATCGGCAGGCAGCCCCGTCCCCTTCGATGTTACGGTCACTAATACAGGAAAAAAGGCAGGAGATGAGGTAGCCCAGCTCTATCTCGAATTCCCCAGTGTTCCCGGCGCCCCGTTGCGGGCATTGCGTGCCTTCCAACGTGTCCATCTCGAAGCAGGAGGTTCACAGAAGGTTCACTTCGAACTTCAACCGCGCGATCTCAGCATGGTGACTGAAGCCGGGGATCCAATCATCGCCGAGGGCCAGTATTCGGTCTCAGTAGGTGGCGGACAACCTAACTCCGGCGCACAGGTAGTCAATAGCAAATTCAACATCAAGGGCAAGCTATCCCTGCCTGAATAACGAACTCTCGAAAACATCAAACAGGCGCTTCCAGTGTATGGAAGCGCCCGTTGCTGCTTTGATCGTCGTGAGGCGTGTTCCAAAGACCGAATAACAAATCTGTCATCCTGAGCATCTTGGCTTGCGGGGCGAGTTACGGCGAGTGAGATGAACGCCGCAGTACAAAAGCCCCGTGCCCCGTTCTTGAGCCTTTTTTCTGGAGCAAGGGCGGGAAACCTCAACCCTCAACAAGCCGGTCATCAGGAGCGAAGTCGAAGGACCTGCTTCTGCTTCTCGGGATCATCGACGAATTTCCGTCTCCGTTAATTCGCAGCAGCTATTTCCTTCATCTTCAGATACACTGCATTGCTCCAACCAAACCCAATCTGATTGCTTTTATACCCCGTCTGCACCTCGACATTCGAATTCCCGGAAACCACATTGAATTTCTCGCGAATCGTCCCATCCCTGGCAAACCCCGCATCAATAGTGGCGTCGAAGTTACGTGCAATACGCCGAGCCTCGTCGCGGAAACCCATCTCCTGAAGTCCTTCTACTGCGACCCAGTTAGTAGGTGCCCATCCAAACGGCTCATCCCACTGCAAGCCGGAGTTGAAGTTACTCATCGACAGCCCACCCGGCCGCTCAAAGAGATTCAGTTTATCCACCACTTGCTTCGCCTCCTCGCGCGTTGCCACCCCCGCCCACAGCGGATAAAGCGATGAGATATACGCATAACTCGACGACTTACCATGCACAAAGTCATAGTCCGCAAACACGCCATCTTTGGCGCGCCACAGATACTTATGAATTGCCGCACTGCGTGCTTTCGCACCCTTTTCCCAGCGCATCGCGTCCTCAGGCTTCGAAAGCAGGTGTGCAAAGTGAGATAGGTCCTGCTCATAGCGATAGAGAAGGCTGTTCAAACACACGGGCGCATAGTGAGTCGTAGCTCCATCGAAGGGACCAAAGCGAAATCCGGGGTCGAATCCCGATTCGCGCATGGCTCGATCGCCCTGGTAGAAATCGTGGCTCAACCTGTACCCTGCAACCCATGCCCGCTCGCAAACCACACTAGCCTTGATGTCGCAACTTGTTTCCTTGAGCCGCTCGGCTTCCGCCGCATCCGGATGCTCTGAGCCTTTCACCAGGAACTCTTCACCCTGTCCAGGATGAGCCTCAAGCCACCGAATAACATCGGGATAGTAAGTGCTGTCGTCGGCCTGTTCGGGCACCGGGCCACTAGCGAAATCGTAGTAGCGAGTCAAACCGGTTGTCCCCGCCTGGTGCTCGGCCCGGGTCCATGTGGTGTAGTCCTTTTCCGCCAATGTATATGCGCGCTCCAGCCACGCCTTTGCTTCCGAGCGACCCGCCGGAGTGGCCGCAAAGCTAGCCGGATTCTCATACACCGCGCGAATCATCGAAGTTAGAAACGGAGGCTGCGAGCGAGTTAGATAGTAAGTCCGATTCGCATTCAATACAGCGCCGTAATGCTCAATTTCAAACAGGAAGTTATCCACCATTCCCTTGGCCAAAGCGGCCCGATTATCCGCTTCCAGCCCAATAACAATGAAATAACTATCCCACCCATACATTTCATTGAATCGGCCGCCCGGCACTACATACGGATTGGGCAAATAGAGCAGTCCCGGCGCACTAAGTTCCTGCGGCCGCACGTCAGCGAGCTTCTCAATGCGCCGCGGCAGCGACAGGACCTGCACATGGCACTTGTCCTTGAGAGCCGCTACCTCCGGTGGCGCCGCTAACTCCGCGGGCATATAGACCACCGGATTCACCGTGACCTTGACATCCACCAGCGAATGGCAGTCCGTCATGGAACGCGTGAGCGTGTCCCATGCAGAGTGAATATAAGCGAGCGTTGCGTCCGGATTGGGCGCAGGGTTAGGTCCGGCGCCCACATCCTGCGCCTGGAGGTTCGAATTCCCGATTGCGGCTGCTGCAAGTAAAAACAAGTGAAACAGTTTCATACCAACTCCAACGACTAGCGTTGTGAATCCTCTGGAGTGTAACTCACCGGGCTTGCCGTTTGCTCCATCGATTCGGCAAGTCGGTTTTTCAGTTCGGGAACACTTCTCTCACATGCGGTGTCTACACAACCACAGTGGTTCCGATTGGGAAGTACGGAGTGCCTTGAGCCCCGCTCCCTGCGCCCTTGATTGTGTCCAGATCGAGCGCGCGCAGAGCGGTCTACCCGCCTGCGCGTTGCAGAAGGTCACGCGATCTCCCGCCCGGCGCGGCTGAATCAGTGAATAGGAGGCTGGCCATGTTTGAAGACTCTACCTTTGAATCGAACGGCACAATTCGCACCCGCAGCCGCGGCTGGATGATCGCGGCACTAGCCCTCAACAGCTCGATTGTTTTTGCGTTGATCCTGATCCCGCTTATCTACCCGGAAGCGCTGCCGAGCCAGTTCATGCCCTGGCTCATTGAAGTCCCACCACCGCCGACCGCTCCGCCGGCACCGCCTCATCAGCCCATGCACGCTGCCTCTGCTGCGACCGCGACGTATGAAGACCCGCTCGCGCCGCCGCGCCAGATTCCGACCAGCATAGTCGCGGATGACAGTCGCGATGCCGCTCCCATAGGCCCCATTGGCTCGCTCGCACCGGAAGGCAGTGGCATCGACTCCATCCCAGGCGGACTGGGTCATCAGCCTCCGCCAACGGTCGTGCATCCCGAACCGAAGACCACAGCTCATCTCCCATCCTCCGTAGCAGCCGGCCTCCTAATCCGCAAAGTCGTTCCTCAGTATCCGCCCATCGCGAAGGCCGCCCACGTCGAGGGCGCGGTAGTTCTCGCAGCCACCATCTCCAAAGACGGAACCATCATCAATCTGCGCGTCGTCAGTGGCCCGCCGATTCTACAGCAGGCAGCGCTCGATGCAGTGAGCCAATGGCGCTACCGCCCGTATCTGCTCAACGGCCAGCCCGTCGAAGTGGAGACGACTGTGAGTGTAATCTTCACGCTGGGTGGCTGATGCGTTTCAATCGACTCGGAGAGCAGTAATCGAACGATCACCCTCCCGCAAGCTTCTCCCTCGTCAGCTCGTTCCATGTCGCAATCGACTCCGGCATGGGCGGGCTGACGGCCCCTGGCGCAACGCTCTCAATCACCTTTTGCGGTTCCACTGTCCCTTGTGTATCGCGGAGAATCCCCTTCACCCAGCCCACCGCGGCCAGCCCATCACGCAGCGTAAAAGTCTGCTCGATGTAGAACCACCGCTCATCCCAACAAAGCAGCCTTGAACTCAGCGTGTATGCAGAAAACACCGGCAGCGAGCGCCGATAAGTGATCCACACTGCTCCCACCATCGGCTTATACCGCGCGCGGATGACGCGTTCCAGCAACCCTGTCCGCGCCAGCAAGTGAGTACGCGCGTAGTCCATGATGTTCAGATAGCGTGCGTTGTTCAGATGAAGATTGAGGTCGATATCGTTAGGCCACACGCGCATGCTCAGCACGTCTTCATCCAGCACACCGAGCGGCGCAAGCGGCCAAAGATGCTGCCGAATAGCCAGCGCCGGAATGCGAATAAAACTGATGATGTGCGACAAGCGGCTCCCTCGATTGCACGGCGGTAGGCTTCAGTGTAAAGGGTGCGCTGGTCACTCGACCGGAACTCCCCCGCGCGGTATTCTGGACAATCGAATTTACTAACAGGAGCTAAGAAATGAAGAACAAGTCTGCCAGTTGCGAGGTGTTGCTTGTTGCCTGTTTCGTTCTTGCTGGTAGTTCTTGTTTAGCGCAGCACATGAACGCGACGGACGGCCCGTGCCAAAGCCCATCGAGCAACGCCGATAAGACGGCCTGCTTTGCTTCTGCGCTAAAACGCTCCGACTCTGAACTCAATCAACTTTACGTTCGTGTCCAAGGCGTCGTGGACGGGGACGAACTCGTGAAGCTAAAGTCCGCTCAAAGACTTTGGATTCAGTTTCGAGATGAGAATTGCGACGCAGAGCACGAGCTTTACCTTGGTGGAAGTGCGGCGCCTATGATTAAACTCGCCTGCCTGGAAGCCGTCACAAGGCATCGCACAGAGGAACTAAAAGTGATGTATGGTTGGAGGCTTGAAAAGTGGGATAAGTAGTCTATTCGGCAGTTATGAATGCGTCGTAGACTTTTGGGACAACATTCATGGTAGTGGCGCATCTCCCGCCCTATCGGCGACAATCTCTTTGCCATGGGAAAACTGAATCGCAGGGACTTCATGCTAACCGCCTCCGCCGCCACACTTGCCGCCGCAGCCTCACCGTCTCTCGCAGCACCCGGAACCCAACGCGTCTTCGTAGGCTCAGGAACGCCGGACGGCATCCTGGCCTATGACTGGAGCGCAACGACCGGTGAACTCACTCCTTCCGGCGTCGCCCAAAAAATTGCCAACGTAGATTGGATCACCTTTTCGCGCGGGCATGAGTTTCTATACGCTGCCGCAGAGGTGGACACGTTCAACGGCAAGCCCACCGGAGAGGTTGCCAGCTTCCGCGTCGACAATGGGGCATTGAGCCCGCTCTCCGCGCAGAATTCCGCCGCCGCAGGCACATGCCATGTGGCTCTCGACCACACGGGCCGCGTGCTTCTTTCAGCCGACTACGGCGGCGGCAGCGCTGCCAGCTTTCTCGTTACAGACGGCAAGCTCAGCCCCGCCGTATGGACTGAGCATTACACTGTCCACGGTCCCAACAAGGATCGCCAGGAAAGCGCACACGCCCACTTCGCGTCCTTTTCGCCCGACAATCGATTCGCCTATATCAACGACCTCGGTGGCGACTGCATCCACATCCACGGCCTCAATTCATCGACGGCAATGCTCACCGCTGCAGGAAAATACCAGGCGAAACCCGGTGCCGGTTGCCGCACACTTCACTTCCATCCCAACGGCCATACCGCCTACTGCGTCAATGAACTGGATTCAACGGTCGATGTCCTCGCATGGAGCAAAGGCGATGGCGGCCTGACCTTCGTGGCCCGGATAGAGTTGCTCCCCGATGGCTATCACGGCCCCACCCGCGC
>Ga0302319_10022616_pt1 | contig 11255 bp, 3 predicted proteins | sample Bog_T0_2_FD_203319 | JGI IMG/M metagenome (GOLD analysis project Ga0302319, IMG submission 203319) | Peat permafrost microbial communities from Stordalen Mire near Abisko, Sweden - Bog_T0_2 | ecosystem: Environmental > Terrestrial > Soil > Wetlands > Peat | place: Sweden: Abisko, Stordalen Mire...
ATCGTGCAGGCATTGGATTCATTGCAATTGCTCGAATCGCTCGCCGCACAAGGCATCCGGTTCACCTTTTTCCTGTTTCCCAGCGAGGACACGGAGAGCATGAATAATCTGCTCGACCTGTTTTTCTTCGCGGGCGACCGCGTAGATTATGTCGTGGTTCACAATCCGGCCAAAGTGCGGACGAACCTGTTCAAGAAATCCAACATTGAGGCCGAACTGAAAAAGTTTGGAGCGAAAGAATTGACGTTGCCGGTCGTCACGTCCATCACGTTGCTGGCCATCAAACGCGCCGAGGCCAAGGCCGGTCGCAAATTGAGTTTTGCGGAAGTGGCGACTCCAGGATCAGCGCACTTGGAATTGATGCTGGCCGGTGAAATGCAATGGGCGATGCAGCAGATGTTCCGGCAATACGACGCCATTGCCGATTTGCTGGTGCCATCGGAACAGGTGCCGGAGGTTGAAGCGCAGTCCGAACCGGCGCCGAAACCGGCTCGCGCCAAACAGCCCATGCTAAACTTGGGCGAATGAGGTTATGGATTTGGATAAAGATGATTTGGCGGTTCTTTGCCGCGATATGACGAAGGAAGAAGTGGATCGAATTCACCGATTTCTTCATGAATGGGGCATCGGCCCGGAAGACAGTTTTCCCGTTCAATTCGTATTGTTGACCCGCGCACAATTGCGGGCGGCAGCCAGTATCCCGCGCACCATCGGCGACAGCCGGAAATGGCTGGAACAGCATCTGGCTGAATATCGGCGGCAAACCGCCGCGCTCGCCGATGATTTCGCGAGCATGGTGGACATCAACCACGGCGAATTAAAGGACATCGTTCACAAGCACACGGAAACCGTGAAACGCGATGCGTTGTTCGTCAGCAACCAGCTGGCTGATGCGAATGATGTTGCCAAAAGCATTCAAAAGAACCTGCAAGCCGCCGCTGCCGAATGGAATCAATCCCAAGACGCTTTGGAACGGGAACGACAGCGATTTGAAAAAGTCTGCCGAAAATTGAACGAGGCCATCAATCTTCGCGGCGTTCACTGGTATATTGTTGGCACGTTGTCGGCCGGTGTCGTCGCCCTGCTGATCGGCCACTGTCTTTGGCATCACTGAAATCTGCCATTCAATGCCGGGAATTCATCATGTGAGCGCGAATCCAGATTTCATGGTATGTCGCCGGTCGTCGCGTCAAGGTCGTTCCTCGGTATACCCTCGGCTTCCACCTTGACGCGCCGCCCGGCTTTGAGGCTTTTCCGTTTAGGATTCTGCGCGGGGAATGCTGTTCACTGATGCAAACCATCCAGCTTTCAGCATGACATTCAGTAAGCATTGATATTTATGTTTTTTACCATTGCGCCTTGCGTTTTGTTCTCATCGGCCACTTCTATGCCATCGGGATTCTACTTTCTAATCAGCCATGCTCGGCGTGGCCGTGACCCCGGCCAACATGACGGAACGCGACGGAGCGCACGTGGTCTTGGGGCGGGGTGTTGGTTCACTTGGTTCCATATCCTCTGGGTGGATGGTGGCTACCCGGTGCGACATTCGCGCAATGGGTCAAGGGACGTTGCCCTCAGTTGGCGGTCGCGGTCGTTAAACGCTCCGACGGATGCGCTGGGCTCCAAAGTGCCGCCGCGCCGCTGGGTGGTAGAACGCAACTTCGGCTGGTTGATGCGCCAGCGCCGACTGGTCCGCGATTACGAAACCACTGAAAACTGACCCTTTTTGTTCCCCGATTACGCATTGATGGTTACCATCCTGACGGCATCTGAACATCATGAATGAACCGGAGCACAATGAAGAAGCCATGCTTGAGGCGGCCGCGCAATTGCCGGCGGAACAGCGCGCGGCATACTTGAAGGAAGCCTGTGGCGCCGACACCGAGCAGCGACAGCGCCTTGAAGCCTTGCTTGCGTTATATGACCGGGGAAGCAATTTCATGGAGGAACCGGCGGCGGCCAGTTCGCAAAACATACTCCTGGCCATATTGGTTTCAGAAAAACCCGGCGACAAGATTGGCCGTTACAAGCTGCTGCAGCAAATTGGCGAGGGCGGTTGCGGTATTGTTTATATGGCCGAACAGAAGGAGCCGGTCCGCCGCCGGGTGGCCCTCAAAATCATCAAGCTCGGGATGGACACGAAAAATGTCATCGCCCGCTTTGAGGCAGAACGCCAGGCCCTGGCGCTCATGGATCATCCCAACATCGCCAAAGTCTTCGATGCCGGCGCGACGGAAACGGGCCGGCCCTATTTTGTGATGGAACTGGTGCATGGCACCAGGATCACGCATTTTTGCGACGAGAACACACATCCCACGGAAGAACGACTGAAGCTTTTCGCACAGGTTTGCCAAGCCATCCAGCATGCCCATCAAAAAGGGGTCATTCACCGTGACATCAAGCCGTCCAACATCCTTGTCACGTTGCGCGATGGTGTGCCAGTGCCCAAGGTGATTGATTTTGGTATCGCCAAGGCCACAACCGACCAGCGGTTGACGGACAAGACCGTGTTCACCGCATTCGCGCAATTTATTGGCACGCCGGCTTACATGAGTCCCGAACAGGCGGAAATGAGCGACCTCGGGATTGACACGCGCAGCGATATTTATTCCCTGGGCGTGCTGCTCTATGAGCTTTTGACCGGTATGACGCCCTTTAACTTGCGTGACCTGCGGCAAGCTGGCCTGGATGAAATTCGCCGCGTCATCCGTGAGGAAGAGCCCGCCCGCCCCTCGACCCGGCTGAGCACGGTGACCTCAGTTGAGCTGGCTGAAATTGCCAAGCAGCGAAATGTTGATCCGGGCAAACTGGCCGGTCTTTTTCGGGGTGAACTGGACTGGATTGTGATGAAAGCGCTGGAGAAAGATCGTACCCGGCGTTACGCCACCGCCAACGCGCTGGCCAGTGACGTGCAGCGCTATCTGGCGGATGAACCGGTTGAGGCGCGTCCTTCGAGCGGTTTTTACCGCTTTCAAAAATCCGTCCGGCGGCACAAGACCGCTTTCTCGGCGGCGGCCATCATTGCCGTTCTGCTGGTGGCGGGGGTGGTGGTGAGCATGTCGGAAGCCGTCCGGGCGAGGCTGGCGGAACGGGAGCAGACGCGGCTACGCCAGCAGGCGGAGGCAACCGGTGAGGCGCTCAAGACACAGGAGCAACTGGCCCACCAGGAACAACAGGTTGCCATCGAACAGGCGTCGCTCGCCCGCCGCCGTTTTTATGTGGCGCAGATCTATCTGGCCAGCCAGGCCGCAGAAGCGGGGAACCTGGCGCGCACGCTGGATTTGCTGGAGACCCAGCGCCCCAAGCAGGGTGAGTCGGATCTGCGAACCTTTGAGTGGTATCACCTCTGGGGATTGTGTCGGGCAAATCTTAACAGGACATTTCCGGGGCAAAATGCGCCCGTGCGTTCAGTGGCCATTTCACCGGATGGCATGACGCTGGCGGCCGCCAGTGATAGTGAAGAGATTCACCTGTGGGATATCGCCACCGGCCGCGAGAAAATGGTCCTCAAACCGGAACCTTCGGTCGAAGTAGGCTCCATTGTTTTCACGCCGGACGGGCTGTCGCTGGTTTCCGGAAGCTGGGATGACCAGGTACGGGTGTGGGACCTCGCCACCGGAAAGGTTCGGAAATCATTTTCGGGAGATGCCTGGCGATCGCAATGTGTGGCCGTTTCACCGGACGGCAAAAGCCTGGCCGCGATTTGGGAAGATGGCCGGCTGCAACTCTGGAATCTGGCCACCGGCGAGCTTCAGGCCAACTTGCCCGTGACGGCGGTTCCGGGGACTGATGTGGCGTTTTCGCCCGACGGCACGATGCTGGCCACTTCCGGGAGCTGGTGGGTAGAGGACAAGGTGAAGCTCTGGGACATCACCAATGGCTCACTCCAGTTGCGGGTTACACTGGGCAGCAAGGGACACGTTGCCTTCCGGCCTGATGGCCGGATCATCGCGACCGCTGACACCAAGGCCATCTATTTATGGGATACGGAAACCGGCAAACTTCAAGTTACCATGAAGGAACGTGCCGCGGAGATAAACTCCCTGGCCTGGTTGCCAGACGGCAATACTTTGGTGTCGTGTGGCGCAGACCGGTCGGTCCGGTGGTGGCGATTTGGCACGAACCTGGATAACCGTTTGGCCAGCCAGGTCATTGCGGCGGATCAGGATTCGCTTATGTCCATGGCCGTTTCTCCCGATGGATCGCTTTTGGCAACCAGCGCGAACGATGGTGCCATTCGGCTGTGGAACTTGCCGCCAACGTCCGGGTCGGCAGATCATCCGATTGCGTACCGGCTCAACTTCGCAGCCGGGAAATCAAAGAGTGTACTGCTATCCATGATGTTCGCACCAGACGGCCAAAAGTTGACCGGCATAACGAGTTTTGGCGCGTTCACCAAGGATGTCGCATCCGGCCAGAATTACTCTGTGTTGCCGGACGCAACCGGCCGTGGCGCGCTTTCTCCAGACGGGAAATTATTGGCCAGCGGCGGCCTGGATGGAACTTTGAAATTATGGGATTGCGCCACTGGTCACTTGCTGGCCTCCGTCAAAGCTCACCATGCAGAAATTGGTGTGATCGCTTTCTCTCCGGATGGTCGCTTGGTCGCCACTGGTGGCGCTCAAGACCCGAACCTCAGGGTTTGGGATACCAGTGCCGGCTTGAAGCCAATCTGGACCCAAGCCGACTTCCATACCGGGCCCTCCTGCCTGGCGCTGGCTTTCTCCCCCGACGGCAAGGATTTGGCGGCGGTCATGTATAATCAAAGCATTTATTTATTTGACGCAACCACTGGCCATCCCAAGCGGGTGCTGAAACTGAACACTGGCGGCGCAGGCACCAGGGCGCTTGTATTCTCTCCTGACGGACGGTTGCTGGCGACAGCAGGTGAGCGTGGCACCGTGAAACTATGGGACCTGGAAGCCGGCCGGATGCGTGGGGTCTTGCAGGGACATACGTCTGGAATCTATTGCCTGGCATTTTCCCCGGATGGGAACACCATCGTCACGGGCGACAACGACTTCGCGGTCAGACTGTGGGATACCGTCACCGGCCAGGAGCGCATGACCCTGGGAGGATTGAATGACAGAATTACAGCCGTGGCCTTTTCGCCCGACGGCAACACTCTGGCGGCCGCCTCCCGCGACGGATATGCCCAGCTCTGGCGGGCAAGCCTGGCACCGGAAGCCAGAACTTTTGACAACCGCCCGGCTGAAGACAAAAGCTCCGCAATGGATGACGTCGTGCTGGCCAATTTGCTTGATCGGTATTCGCAGGACCTGCGGGACGCCGGAGATTTTATCGGCGCCGAATCATCCGTCCGCCAATGTCTGGCGCTCCGCGAGAAGAATATTCCTGATGACTGGCGGACCTTTGACGCCCAAATCCTTTTGGGCGGCTGCCTGCTGGACCAGAAAAAATATGCCGAAGCGGAGCCGCTGTTGCTTTCCGGGTACACCGGCTTGAAGCAGTGCGGCGATGCTGTCTTGGCCGACGGCGAACCGCACCTGCAAGCCGCGCTTGCACGCCTCGTGCAACTGGACGAAGCCACAGGACGCTCCAACCAGGTCGTCGGCTGGAGAAGCGAGTCAGCCGGCTGGGATCGCAAAACTCTGGAGCAACTGCGCAATGCGGCGAAGCAAGGCGACCCGCAGTCGTTGAACGATCTCGCCTGGTTTCTGGCAACTGCCGGCACTGCCGGGATACGGGACGGGACAGGCGCCCTGGCCATCGCAGAAAAAATAATGGCGGCAACCGGCCGGAAAAAAGCCGCCTATTTGGACACACTGGCTGCGGCTTATGCCGAAACCGGTCAATTCACCAACGCCGTCAGCGTCCAAAATGAAGCCATCGGTTTCGAGTCCGACGAACGAGTGAAGAAAGGGCTCGTGCGGCGGTTGAAGCTTTATGAGACAAACTCACCCTACCATGAGCAGGAATAAATTTGAACCATTGGCCGGTTAACTCCGGAAAGCGGGTCGCAATGGTCAATTTTCTGGCGTGGCGCTGCAAAATTTGGTAGCAACAGGCCGTGAGCGAAGTCACCCGCATACTCGGGGCCATTCAGAAGGGCAATGCGCAAGCTGCGGATGAATTGCTCCCGCTGGTCTATGAGGAATTGCGCAAACTCGCCGCCGCCAAAATGAATTCGGAGGCGCAGGAGCACACCCTGCAGCCCACTGCCCTGGTCCATGAAGCCTGGCTGGCGTTGATTGGCAGTGAAAGCGTGAGGTGGGATGGTCGCGCCCATTTTTTTGGGGCCGCCGCCGAGGCGATGCGCCGGATTCTCATCAATAACGCCCGCCGGCGTCTCGCTCGGCGTCATGGCGGCGGCCAGCAGCGGCTGGACATTCACGAACTTGAAATCGCCACCGCCCCGAAGGATGACGAGATGCTGGCGGTGGACGAGGCGCTCGAGAAACTTGCCGCCCGCGATCCCGCCAAGTCCGAACTCGTCAAACTGCGATATTTTGTCGGGCTGACCAATCAAGAGGCGGCCGCCATCCTCGGAGTTTCCGAGAAAACAGCCAAACGCTCCTGGACCTACGCCAAATTATGGCTGTTGGCCAGCATCGAATCTTCGCGCTGAATCCGCCCCGTCCGCCGTGGCGGCCCTGAGCGACCTTCGGACTTTTTCTAATCCTTCGCTCGTCTCATTTAGCTGGCCCTTTTTGTCTTGGAATTACGCATTGATGGCATACGGCAGGAGCATCGGCGCTGCAAAGCCGGTGGAATCGCCAAAAATTAAGTCATAGCCCATGCAAAATTTGATTCGACTCGGGTGGTCCTGTGTTTCTCGTTCGCCGTCAATACCACGAAAACCAAATGACCATGAATATTAAATCACTCAGTTCTTTGCGGCCCGCGAGCCCGGGAAACCGGCCAGGATTAACGATCAAAATCGCCTTTTGCGCGGCAGCACTGGCCGGCTTGACGACGTTGCCAGCATTGGGGATGGATCGGTATTGGACCGGTGCGGACAGTGGAAATTGGAGCGACCCGAATAATTGGTCGCCGTCGGGAACGCCCCAGACCGGTGACGCGTTGTTTTTCGGTTCCGTGACCGATGCAGGCGATGCCAATAGATCCATGGTGAATGACGTTGGCAATTTATCCGTACAATCCCTCAATTTTCAGCAAAACAGCTACCAAATAATCGGGAATGCCATCACAATTAGTTATGGAGTTTTCAATGACGAGGCAGATGCAGGCGTCCATGATTCTGAGACGATAACCATCAATTGTGCCATTATGTTTCCCAATGGAGGGGAAATCTATACTGGCGGAGTCAATGGTGCATTCACTCAATCAACTGACGACATGCGGGTGAATGGTTCCATCTACGTGGGAACCGGAAGACTCTTTTTGAGCGCGGAATCCACTGACTTTCAGGGTGGCGGGAACGGACATCTTTATGTTGCGGGGTGCATTTCGGGAAATTGTGATGTTAAGGCATGGGCGGACGAGGAGGATGGAAATGTCAGCGAAGTCCAATTCGACGGCGCATCGGCAAATACGTTCAGTGGGACGCTTTATTTGTCAACGACGGGCAATGCGCAAATGGTATTCAACAACTCGGCGGGGGCGGTGGCTCCCAGCTCGTTGGCCGTGGCGGACGGCTCGGTGGTGAACCTCCAACTGAGCGGTGGGCCGCAACAAATTGGCAATAATGCGGTCGTGACGATCTCGGCTGGCAGCACCCTTGCATTGAGTGGTAATAATGTGACCGTCGGCAGCATCGTCCTCACCAACATCTCGTCTGATGCAGACGCTTCCATCCTCGATACCGGCAGCATCCTGGTGGGATTGAACGGTGGTATCCAAACGGATTCGGAAAACCCTTCCGTTCATCCGATCATCAAGGGCAAAATCAATTTTAACGGGCCGCTGCCCGTTGAGGTTGATGGTTACAGCAACCCTGGCTTGGAAATTCCGGCAATCATCGAGGGTGCCGGCTTTAACAAAACCGGAGGTAATACGTTGCTCTTGGATGGAAACAATACCTTCATCGGCAATTTGGAGATTTCCGCTGGCACCGTCATTCCTACGAATGCGGCCGCGCTCGACCCCTCGGCAAGCGCCGGGGTCATTCTCAATGGCGGCAATCTCCAGCTGACCAGCCTCGCCATTAACACGGACCCTTTGTTCGTGGACTCTTCCAATTCCACGCTGATCACCTATGGCACTTGCTCCTGGGCCGGGCCTGTCACGCTCAATCAAACATTGAATGTCCTGCCAGTTGATATCAGCAATTCCTTCCTGTTCACGACTTTTTCCGGCGCTATCTCCGGCGTCGGCGGCATGACGCTGGAAGATGCGGGGTTTGCGACCGGCAATGTGCAGTTTTCCGGCACATCGGCCAATAGTTTTAGCGGCCCCCTTACCGTTCAGTGTCAAGTGCTGGAAATCAATAAGCCAACTTATACCGAGGCCTTTGGCGGGCCTCTTATCATCGGCGGCGGGCTTTCCAGCATTTGCGAAGTTTTTTGGGAGAACCACTATCAAAGCCCGAACGGCTCGCTGACGCTCTATGCCAACGGCTGGGCCAACATCAACGGCTTCAACGAAAAGTTTGATGCCATCACCTTCAATGGCGGCACTATCAGCACATATGGGGGCCAGCTTTCGCTAAATGGCCCGGTGACGGTAAATCCCGCCGGCACAACCGCGCTCATCACTGGCGGCCTCACGCTGCCCCCTGGCAACGCAGTGGCGTTCAACGTGGGCCAGGGTTACACGTCAGGCGGCATTGATCTGCAATGCAGCGCCTCGATCTCCGGCACTGCGCTGGATCTCATCAAACAAGGCACGGGCATCATGTCCATGGCGGGAACGAATAATTACTTGTCCACCACGCTGGTGCAACAAGGCATTCTCGACGTGGATAATGCGTCCGCCTTGAGCACTTCGCCGGTGGTGGTATCGGGCGGCGCCACCTTGCAATTCGATGTGGGCGCCACTTTAGGCCAGAACTTCGAACTGGACGGCGACGGCGTCAATGGAAACTTGGGGGCGATTGACTGCGCCTCGAACAGCTTCGTGACTTTAAATGGCAACGTTTTGCTGGATGCGGAAACCACTTTAAATCCAGCGGGTGGCAACAGCCTGATCACGCTGGGTGGAATAGTTTCCGGAACCGGCCCTTTCACCAAAATTGGCGGAGGGTATCTCTATTTCACAGGCAACTCTGCCAACACTTACAGCGGCACAACTTTTGCCAATCAAGGCACGTTTGAGCTATCCAAGTCGGCCGCGGTGATTGCTGTGCCTGGTAATCTGGTAATTGGCACGGAAAATTCCTCTTTTAATAATAACGGCACGAGCGCGACAGTCCTGGAGAACCAATCGGGGAGCATTGGCGGAACCAATGTGACCGTCAATGGCGGCTCGTCCTATCTTATGGAGGGTCATAATCAATCATTGGCCAGTGTGAATCTCAACAATGGCGGTTCCATTCAGACCGATTTTGGAGTTTTGACTCTCACCGGCGGCAATGGCACCACGGTTGTGGGGGTCAATACAAGCAGCAGCGGTTCGGTTATCGGGGGCTACTTGCTTCTCCCCACGGGCGGCAACTTCACCGTCAACGGGTACACCGGCGCCCTTCTGGGCGCGGTGCCGCCGGAACTGGACGTGCAAGCCGTCATCAGCGACACGCTGCCGGAATTCATCGAGAAGGACGGCGGGGGCCAGATGCGGCTTTCCGGCCCGAACACTTTCAATTCCGCGGTAACGGTCAATGGCGGAACCTTGACCGTCATTAATTCCTCCGGCCTGGGCACCTCCAGTTTCGGCGCCTTCGTCAATAATGGGGCCATTCTTGCCCTGTCCAACAATGTGACCATTGGGAAATTTTTGAATCTTAACAGCACCAACTCCTCCGGCGCATTACAATCCCGGAGCGGCTCCAATGTGCTGACCGGCGGCATCACTCTCAACCAGACGGCCAATATCACCGTCAATCCGGGTATCGGTTACCTGGATATTGCCTGCGCCATCAACGGCCCCGGCGGATTGGACATTGGTGGCCTTGGCACCTTGCAATTGGAAGGCACCAACGCCAACGCCTACGCCGGCCTGACTACCATTGGCAGCGGGACACTGGAAGCCGCCCGCTATCAGCTCGTCGTTAAACGCAATTTCATGACGGGTGTTCTCACCACCAACAAGGTCTCCCAAGTTTGCATCCCCGGAGACGTCGTTATCGGCAGCGACGCTCCTGGCAGCCTCCCGGCCGCGCTGCAAATTGATTATCTGCAACAGTTCCCGACTACCGCCAACATTGCGGACCATCTGAGCGGCTCGCTCAATTTCGTTTATCTGGGCGACGGGCAACTACAGCCGGCCATTGATACCATCCAAAGTTTGACCGGCTCAGGGCAGGTGAATCTGGTCCTTAACTCCACTTTAACCCTCGACAGCAGTTCACCCTTCACTTTTTACGGTTCTGTTTATGGCGACGGTGGCTTCGTGTTTAACGGCTCGGGGACGATGACCACCTGGGGCGATATCAACACCACTGGGAATGTTGGCATGGGCGGCGGCAATTGGGAATTCTTCGGCGCACGGCACAACGGAGGGATTGCCGTCAGTAACGGCGCACGGCTGGGCGGCAATGGAGTCGTTGATGGGGTGGTAAGTCTTTCCAGCGCCACGCTGGGGGTGGACACGCCACCCGGCACCTTCCACCAAAAAGGCAGCCCCTTCCTTGTAGGAAGCCTCACCAATGCCGCCGGTGCCACAATCCAGTTGGACATGTTTGGCCCCTCACCCGCCGGCGGCAACGACCAGATCATTACCACTTCGGGCGGCGTTTCATTGTTTAGCGATACCATGCTTTCGACGAGTTTCAGCTACCCACCGCGCGCCGGCGACGTCATAGACCTGATCAGCGTCGCCAGCGGCCAAAGCATCACCGGGACCTTCACTAATTTTTCCGAAGGGGTCACGACCTTGGTGGGCCAGACGCCGGTTCTGCCCAGTTACCATGGCAGGTCCGGCCATGACTTTACATTGACCGTTACCAACCTGGCTTTGGCCTATGTCGGTTATGAGTTGGCGGAGGGTAATGGCAATCAAACCGTGGAACCCAACGAGTGCAACCTCCTGTATGTGTCGCTGGTCAACCGGCGGAACAATGCCCTGACCATCACCAACGCCTATCTGCGCGCAACCACGGCACTGGGAGTGGTCGTCACGGTTCCCGTGGCCGTCTATCCGGCCGTTCCGGCGGGTCAGACCGTCACCAACACGAC
>Ga0302319_10022618_pt1 | contig 11255 bp, 7 predicted proteins | sample Bog_T0_2_FD_203319 | JGI IMG/M metagenome (GOLD analysis project Ga0302319, IMG submission 203319) | Peat permafrost microbial communities from Stordalen Mire near Abisko, Sweden - Bog_T0_2 | ecosystem: Environmental > Terrestrial > Soil > Wetlands > Peat | place: Sweden: Abisko, Stordalen Mire...
AGGACACCAGGTAGCGCATGCTTCACTTGTGGGTCGCGCGCAACTCGACGTCCCTCCGCCCCCGCGTCATTCCCTATGCGCCGTCCCATCGGCATTCACACCAACCTCTGCCGTTTTCCCGTTAACCAAAATAGTAGCCTCATAGCTGACCGCCTTACCCACAGTCACACTCTCGACCTTCTTCAGCGTTCCCTTCCCAAGCTTCTTCTGAATCGCAGCCTTCGCCGCCGCCGGGATCTCATCGAGCTCCACCTCCTGCTCCACAGCCACCACGGCGCCCGTCTTGTCGAAGCTGACATCGCGGCCCTTGCCATTCACCGTGGTCTCAGCCTCCCAAGTCGTAACTCCATGCTCGGTCTCCTTGACGAGCCCCAGCAGCTTCGAGTCCTTAGTCTGCTCCTTCACCGCGGCCTGAACCGCCGGCGGCAGATCCGACATCTGCACCTTCACATCGGCGCCCGCTGCCAGAGCCGCGCCAAACACCACCAGAGCCGCCATTCCGATGAGTCGCATCCGTATCCCCTCCGCCACTCATATTAAGGACTGCGCCTGAAGACTCGCTGAACCGACTATAATTCGGTTGTGGCTCGCAACGGCAGGATCGCCGGTTTCGTCGCCGCCGCCGTTTTGACTCTGGCGGCCGGAGCGCTGGCGCAGCGCGGCGGACGCGGCGGTTTTGGCGGTGGCTTCGGCGGAGGCGGCTTCGGCGGCGGCTGCATCGGCAGCGCTGAAGGCGAACTGCCCACTCTCCCTTCCCTGGGCGAGTTCCACTTCATCCGCATGGAATACACCGACCTGCCCAACCACCATCGCGGCTTCGGCGCGGCCTCGCGCACCGCCCGCGGCAACGGCTGGTGGGTAGTCGATTGGCCCGATGCCGACTTCCATTTTTCCGAAGGCGTCAAGCGCCTGACTCGCGTCGGCACCGGCGCGCCGCTCCACATGGGCCTCACCGACGATCGTATCTTCGACAACCCCTGGATTTACGCCACGCAGGTCGGCTGGTGGGATCTGAGCAAGGCGGAAGTCGCGCGCCTCCATGAGTACCTGCTGCGCGGCGGTTTCCTTGTGGTCGACGATTTCTGGAGTCAGGACCCCGACTCATGGCCCGTCTTCCAGAACACCATGGCTCGCGCGATGCCCGGCCAGCCGATAACGGAGTTGGCGGAGTCGGATTCGGTGCTGCACGTCCTGTACGACATCAAGGACAAGGACCGGACCTGGATCCCGGGTTCCCGGCATCTCCGCTGCATTGGCGATTCGGTGGAACTGGTGCAGCCAGCCGGCACGTCGCCCGCCTGGTTCGGCGTTTACGACGAGAAGAACCGCATGGTGGTCGCGGTAAATTACAACACCGACGTAGGCGACGCCTGGGAATTCGCCGACTCCCCGAAGTACCCCGAAAAGATGACGGAACTGGCTTACCGCTACGGTATCGACTACATCATTTACGCGATGACTCACTGACCTCCGGTCCAAGGGGCAGGTGGCAAGAACTCCGGTGGTTTTACCCAGTGCCGCCGGTGCTGAATCCTCCTTGGTTGCGCGTCCGGGAAGAGTTCGCTACCGAAGAACAATGGGGCAAGGTTGCTGACGCCCACTATGGACGGTAGGCTCACGAAACCCCAGTGCCAACGGGCTTCTTCGGCATCGCACCAATTCCTTGTCTTGCAAACTCCTCCCTACTCGGTACCAGCGAGCTACTGACATGTCGGTCCACCGTGACCTTGAGGTCCAGGACCGTTCCCCATTCTTCCGTCACTTCCTTTACGACTGCTTCCGGTGCCCGCGGCGATATCGCGACACCGGTGATTACATGCCTCAAGAGCAGGCGGCGGCGCTTGAACTCGTGAGCCCACGAATGCCGCTTATACAAATGGTCTAGCGCCTCGCGATGTGGCACATTGTTCTCGTCGTAATTCCATGCCTGCCCGCCTTTTTGGGGTCGGGCCCCCATAACGCGATCCGCACCTCATTCTCCCATCGGAATTTCGGCCGCTTTGTGAATAGGGCCTGGAACAGATTGTCTCCGGATCCGGTCGGGAAAAGTGTCCACCGCCGCCCGAAGTCGCCCAAACGTCGTTGACCGCAACGCCCTCAGGGGCGTATTCTTGCCACATCTGCATTTCGTGCTCGGGCCTGTAAAGGTTCCAGCAACTCAGGTAGTACATCTCCGTGAAGAGCCGATTCGATCCCTGCTGCGCGTCCAGAGTTCGTTCATCGTCGGGATAGCCCCTGCGAAGGCCGCGGCTGCCGAGAAATGTAGACGTCGCTCGGAATTCCGTCCTGCGGGTCGTCTTTCGCGTACTTGTCGCACCGGCGGAGATACAACTCCTCATTCGCCATGAAGTCCTGAAAGAACTCCAGCGGCATGAACCGCCAAAGCGGAGAGTCTGCGGGCGGGTCCGGCAGCTGCCCGTCATACGGCTCTGGTGGCATCTCCCAAGCATATACAAAAAATCTCCGTTGTTATGCGCCAACCTGCAAGTGGGCGCACAACTGATGTGTCGAAGCCGGTCAGCATCCTCGACCGGTTACTGGAGGCGACCACTACCATCACGATGCTCGCAAGACCGACGGCCGAGAAGTACTCCTCACACCCCAAAACCGGGCTTTCTCCGCGTCCTCTGCGGGTCTTCGCGTCTCTGCGTGAAACTCCGAATGGCGTAACCACCGAGGGTCGGTCACAAACTCTTGACATTTATATTTCCGTTTTTATCAATAACTTGACAAATTAAATCTCAGTTTCCCTTCCGCCCCCATGCTACTTTTCGGGCGAGGAGACCACCATCGTGGCAACAGAACGTCAAATCGCGGCCAACCGCGCCAATGCCCAACACTGCACCGGCCCCAAGTCCGAAAAGGGAAAAGAGACCTCGTCGAAGAACTCTTTCAAAACCGGCCTCGACGCCAAATCCGAAATCATCCGCTACGAAAAGCGCGAAGACTACGACGCCCTGACCGCCGAATACCACAATCGCTTCCGCCCGGCCACACCCGACGAACGCGCCCTCGTCGACGACCTCATTAAATCCGAATGGCACGGCCGTCGCTACCACAGCATCGATGCGGCCGTACTCGAACGCGCCATCCAAAACACACCCTCGGGCAGCCTCGGCGCCGCCTATACCAACTGCGCCGACACCCTCAGCCGCGTGGAGCGAAAAATCAACTCCGCCCAGCGCAACTTCCAAAAGGCGCTCAAGCAACTCATGGAAATCCAGGCGAAACGCCCGCAGGATCTGCCTGTCGAACTCACATCCGAGTCCCCGGCGGAGCCCCAAGCCCCGGCAAACGCCCAAAATCCGCCTGCGCCCGACGTTGCAAACACAACACTTAACCAGAAATCGGTTTCGTTCCTCACTTTCGAAGAATCACCCGCCGAACCCTCCCGGGAAACGCAGCTCAACACCCCGATAACGGAGGAAAATCCGCCAATCGCCGCCTGAAACTCATGCCAAACTCCACCAATTTCGGCCCCGGCTTCACGGCCACGCAATCCGTCCGCCCAAATCTCCGCGACACCTCCGCAAAACGGAAGGTAGAATAGACCAATGTCGCGCCGCGTTACTTGTCTGTTGGCCCTGATCCTGTCGTCGGCGTCCGTCCTTCCCGCCGCGACTGCTTCACTCTCTGTCGCCATCGCCGCATCGAACGGCGACACTGCCGCGCTTGCCGAAATCACCATCACCGAACGCGCCACCAGCCTCACCCGCACCCTCACCGCCGACGCCAAGGGAGCCTTCAGCACCGACCTCCCGCCCGGCACTTACAACGTCACCGCCATCTCCTGGCGCACCCGCGCCACCGCGCACGCCACGCTCGAACTCCACAGCGGCGAAAAGGCAACCCTCGCACTGCAAATCACCGGCGGCTGGACCGTCTTCGAAGTGGCCCAACCCACCAACGCGCTCGACGCTCTCGCGCAAGGTTCCGAAATCACGCGCGGCGAACAGGGCGGCAACGTCGAAGGCTTCGGCCCCGCTTCCACGCGCGGCAACTTCGGCGTCAACAGCATCGGCCAGCGCAGTCAGGACAACAACTTTCAGCTCGATGGCCTCGATAACAACGATCCCTGGCTTCGCGGTCCTATCCTCAACCCCTCGCCAGACGGCATCTCCGCCGCCAGCCTGACCGCCGTCTACACGCCGGCCACCGAAGGCCATCAGGCAGGCGCGGTCGTCAACTCGATCACCAACTCGGGCACGGCCGCGTGGCACGGCACGGCTTTCGACTATCTGCGGAACTCGGCTCTAAATGCACGCAACTTCTTCGACGGCTCAACCAAGCCCGGAACTACGAGCAATCAATTCGGCGCCACCGGCGGTGGACCGGTGACGAAAAACTCCTGGTTCGTCTTCGCCGATATCGACGCCCTCCGCGCCCGCGACGGACTCACTGTCATCTCAACGGTTCCCACGTTTCCCGAAGAATCCGGCACATTCACCACTCCGATCTACGACCCGGTGTCCATCACCCAATCCGACATCGTCACCTTCAGCCGCCAGCCTTTCGCTAACAATCAGGTTCCGCTCTCCCATATCCTCGGAACGATGTGGGATCTCATAGCGCTCTACCCCACCCCCAACCTTCCGGGCCTTGCGAATAATTACCGCTATACGCCGTCTTCCATCGATAAAGCCGAACACTATGCGATCCGCACCGACAAAACGATTTCCCCGCGCGACCGGATCTTCGCCCGTCTGAACTATGAACGCAACAATACGGCCTCGCCCAGCGCGCTTCCCGGCAACGCAGCCAGTGACTCCATGCAGCATGCGGATAACGCCGACATCCGGCTGACTGCCCTGGGCGCGGCCGCCTCGCAGACGTTCGAACTCCGCCCCGGCATCCTCAACGAAATTCGTGTCGGCATCACCCACTCCACCTGGACAGGCACTCCGACCAGCGTGACGACCACCGCCGCCGGCGTCCCGATCGCCGGCCTCGCGCCCGGCAATCTACCCATCTTCAGTCCCGAAGGCTACGCGCAGTTAGGTTCAGCGCAAGGCCTGCCGAGCGCGATGAAATCGACCAGCTATGAAGTGAAGGACACCGTCGCTTTCACGAAGGGTCGCCACAACCTGGTCGCGGGATTTCAAATGCTGCGGCGCCACCTCGATGGCAACGCTGCCGATTTCACGTCCCTCGGCACCTTCTCATTCACACCTGATTACACGGACCAGCCGAACACACCCTACACCGGCAACTCCATCGCCTCTCTGCTGCTCGGCGATCCCAACGAGATTCGCCAGGACATACAGCTTCAGAACTACCAACTGCGCGGCTGGGAACTGGCCGGCTTCGCGCAGGATACGCTGCGCATCGGCGCACGGCTCATCGTCACCGCCGGACTCCGCTACTCTTATGACCCTCCCGTTACGGAAGCGAGCAACCGCATGGTGAACTTCAACTACAGCCGCACCAACCCCGCAGCCAACCAGTTCGCGGGTGTTGGCGGCGTCAACGCATACGGCGGGCTCAGCTTCAATAAACGCACCATCGCGCCCCGCATCGGCTTCGCGCTGGATATCGGCAGCGATGGCGCCACAGTTCTCCGCGGCGGTTTCAGTCAGGATTACGACCCCGGCTCTTACATGGCCGAAGGCATGCTCGCCCGCAATGCCCCTTACGAATCGCAGCTCGATTACTACAACGGCTCGCTGCAACCTGGACAACCCATGGGAGCCGGTCTCGTTTCCTACAAACCGCTGGCGATTCAATCCGCCATCAACGCCATTGAGCCCAAAAGCTACACCCCCTACGCAGATCAGTGGGGCCTTTACCTCGATCGCCGCCTCAGCCAACACCTCACAGCCGAACTTTCCGGCACCGGCTCCATGGGCATCCACCTCTACGAAACCTACAACATCAACCAGCCTTTCCCCGCGCCTACGCCTTACCCCTACGAACGTTATCCATTCCCTTCCACGCCGGACCTCCGCATCCAGTACCTGGGCTTCGCCGCCGGGTCCACTTACTATGGCGGCGAGGCCAAACTGACCGGCCAGGTTCGCCACGATCTCCGCATCCTGGCGACTTACCGCTACGCCAAGTCCATCGACGACGCCACGCAGCCCGAAACCCCGCAAGCCAGCCGGCCCTCCGGCCCCCAGTACATCTACAACCTCCGTGGCGATCGCTCGGCGTCGCCTTTCGACGTTCCTCAGCGACTCATCGTCACCGCCGCGTATGACCTGCCTTTCCACGTGCAGTTCGACGCGCTGGTCACGCTGCAAAGCGGCTTCCCCTTCACCCCGCAACTCGCCATCAACGGTCTGAACAACGGCGCGTATCAATTACCCAACCGCGTCGGCACCGGCGCACTTCCGGCAAACCGGCAGTCCGCGACCCAGTGGTTCAACACCAGCCTCACCGGACCCACGGCGGCCTTCACCGTTCCCGCGCTCTTCCAGTACGGTAACTCCGGCTTCGACATCGTGCGTGGACCCGGACTCTCCAGCGTCGACATGTCACTATCGCGTACCTTCAGTCTCCGCGAGAGAATGCGCCTGCAGACGAGGATTGAGGCGACGAATCTCTTCAACCGAACCAACCTCGCGCTCCCGAACGCAATCCTCGGACTCGATTCCTCCGGCACAATCAGTCACACGGCAACGCCGTCCCGCAACATGCAACTGGTCGCTAAACTCATATGGTAAATACCGGTATGACTATGAATAAGTGCTCACTGTTTCTGCTGTGCGCCATCGCGATCGCTCCGCAACTCCACGCGCAAACCGCACCCGCGGCCCCCACGGCGGCGACTGCTTCCACGCCCGCCGCCACTGAACGCGAAGCCTCGTGGATGACCCTCCTCCCCAACGTCGCCAGCGACCAAAAACAGATCTGGCTATTCCCGAGAAAGCTCACCAAACCCCGTTATATCTGGCCCACCCTCGCCGTGATCGGCGCCACCGCCGCACTGGTCGCCCTCGACCCCAAAGACGCGCCCTGGTTCAAGAACAACTCCGCCTTCACCGGCTATAACACCGCGCTCAGCGGTTCCAATACGCAGTGGCCCACTCTCGCAGTCCCGGTCGCACTCTACTCCGCGGGCCTTATACGCAGAGACAAGCGCATGAAGAGCACCGCAATCCTGGCAGGAGAAGCCGTCGGCGATGTCGAAATCCTCACTACTGTGATGAAGGACATCACCAATCGCACGCGCCCCGCCGCCATCGGTACGGGCCAAAGCTATTCCGATACCTGGTTCAACAGCAGCGGGTCATTCCTGCGAGGCCACGGCAGCTTCCCCTCCGGCCACACCGTCGCAGCCTTCTCCGTCGCCACCGTGATCTCACGCCGCTACGGCAGGAATCATAAGTGGATCACGCTGGTCTCGTACGGCCTCGCCAGCGCAGTAGGCTTCTCCCGCGTCACTCTGTCCGCGCACTTTATCTCGGACGTCTTCATGGGAGGCGCCCTTGGCTATACGATCAGCCGCTTCGCAGTTCTGCACGAATAGCGTCGGTGGCGCAGACACGGATCCCGAGGGCTGCCCCCGATTTCCGATGTACGGACAAGCGCCCCAACGCATTCGACCAGGCGAGGCCGACTGGACACACGGCGATAGCCGCGTTCTTCCATTCCGCACCGACGGTACAATCATCGACCTCATGCCGACGCGCCCCCAGTCGTTTCCGATGTTTGGGCAAGTGCCCCAAAGCGTTCGCCCAGCCGAGGCCGACCGGACACGCGGCGATAGCCGCGTTCTGCCATTCTGTACCCACGCCCTGAAAGCCCGCCGCGACCACCAGGTGGCACGGGCTGCAACCTGGGGTGTCGAATGTGGAGACTCCAGCGTCGTCGAGCATCTCTCGACTCACAAGCTGAAGCATGTGCTACCTGGCACGCACGGGCAGTCGTCTCAATGTGGAAGGTCCAGGGTCGCAGCCTCGCTGCTTCTTTTTTTTTGCCTTGCCCAAATTGCGCCTGCCCAGCTCACGACCGGCATCGTCGAAGGCATCCTGCGCGACTCGCAGCACCACGCCCTGGCGAACGCCACCATTTCCATCGAAGGCCGCGCCGGTCTCGTCACCTCAGCCCACACCGACCCCGACGGCCACTTCACTGCCACCCTGCCCTACGGCCAGTACAAATTCAGCGGCGTCGCCGTCGACGTAGCCCCGCTCGAAACCACTCACATCGAACTCACCGCAACCAACGCCACAACCTCCCTCGAAACTCTGCCGGGCTTCTGGCTCGACACCACAAAAGCCCAAACCTATCCCGAAGCCTTCAGCCTCGCGGCCGCGATTCAGAACCGCGAACCCTCCAGCGTCGCCGCGCCCCAGAACTTCACCGGCCTCGCCGATACCCAACTCAGCGTCGAATCCCAAGGCGGCATTTCCTGGACCCAAACTCACTACACACTCCAGGGCCTCGACGCCACCGATTCCTACCAGCCCGGCCGTCCCGCCATCCTCCCCAACATTGCCGATATGGCGGCCATCACCATCCGCGGTGGCCTTGCCCAAAGCCCTTCCGCCAGCGCTGGCACTGAGATTGGCCTCTTCATGGCCCAACCCGAATCTCCCTGGCACGCGACCCTCAACAGCTCGGAAACCGGTTCGCCCCTCGCAGCCTCCAACCTGCCAGCCAACAGCGGCGAAGTGCAGCAATCCCAGTACTTCAAATGGCAGACCCGCGATGGCCTCGAAATCGGCGGCCCCATCCACCACTGGGCCGACGTCTTCGCCTCGGCCTGGGGTCAATGGGCCGACCAGGCCGTGCCCCTTCAGCCCGCGCCCAACGATCAGCGCAGTCGCCTTCTCTTCGCCAACGTTCGTGGCCGCATCCGCCTCACCGCTAAGGATCAGCTCGACGCCCTCTACCTCGGCTCCCGCATCGACCTCTCCAACTGGGGCTCGCCAGATGGCATCGAGGCCTACGCGGGCAACCGCATGATGCCGTCCTTCCCTCTGCCCGGCGGCATTCCTGGCCAGGAAGAGGTGGATCACCTCGACTTCATCCAGACCGGCTGGACGCATCTCTCGGACGACGCCTCGCGTCTCGGCACCCTGCAGGTTCGCTACGGTTACTCCACCGCACATCTGGATACCGATCTTGTCGGGCAAGGTCCCGCGCAACAGCAGAGCCGCATCGAACTCACCACCGGTATAGTGACCGGCGCGCCGCCGCTCGGCAACTTCGCCATCCGCACGCGCCAGTCCGTCGAGTCCTCATGGCAGCCGCGCCCCTTCACCACCGCCTTCATCCACCACCGAATCGCAGCGGGCGGTGGTGTTGAAGATTCCACGCCGCGCAACCGCTTCAGCACTCCGTCCAACATGAACCTCATCACGGCCAATGGGGCGCCTGCGTTCCTGATCGCGTTCAACACGCCCGCCGATACCACCGACTCCATCAAGGTTCTCTCCGGCTATATCAACGACCAAATGACACTCGCAACCGGCGTTATCGCGAACGTCGGGATACTCGCCGAGCGCTCCACCGGTTCCGTCCAGGGTGTGAACGGCAACCTCATTGGGTGGAACAGTCTCTCTCCGCGCGCCTCGCTCGCATGGACCCTCCCCCACTCACAAGGCCTCACGCTGCGCGCCGCCTATGCCCGCCTCTACTCACCGCTCGCCGGCCGCTTTCTCGATTACGGGGACCCCAATTCGCTCAGCGGACAGGAATACCAATGGAACGACGCGAACTCCACCGCGCACGGCGCACTGCTCAGCCGCTTCGGGGGACCGTACTCTTCCATCTCCCCGACCCTGCGCCAGCCCTACTCCAATCGCATCACCGCAGGCGCCGATGTTGCGCTCTCGAAGTTCATCCCGCACACCACAGCAGGCATCCAGCTTTTCCGGGTCGACACCAATAACCGCATCGCCGCACAGGATGTGGGAGTGCCCGCGCAGGATTACACGCCGGTGGTCATCAACGACCCAGGACCCGACGGCGTCCCCGGCACCTTTGACGACGCGAAGCTCACGGTCTACGCTCAGAACCCCGCCACGCTGGGGCAAGATCGCTACCTGCTCACCAACCCCTCCGGCCTGAACGCAAGGCACCTCGGCTTCACCGCCGATGCGCGCACCGAATGGCATGGACTCCACATCAACGCAGCCTTCACCGCCGAGAAATCGCAAGGCGCCACCAACCCCGGCAACGCCCTCTATCAGAACGATCCGGGCGTCCTGGGCGCCTTGTACCTCGATCCCAATACAGCCATCAACGCATCCAACCGCACCTACACCGACCGCGCATATGTCGGCAAGATCTACGGAACATACCGTCTGCCCTGGCTCGGCATCGAACTCGCCAGCACCGCCGTCTATATGGATGGCCTCGCCTTCGCCCGCGACCTTCTCGTTACCGGTTTGCCGCAAGGCCCGTTTATGGTCGCGGCAACCGTGCGAGGCAGTCCCGAAGGGGGGAACCGCGCGCAGCACATCGTCAACTGGAACGCCGGTCTGCGTCGCGATTTCCGCACGCGCGCGGGCCTACTCACCGCGAAACTCGACATCATGAACGTGATGAACGGCGCGTCGGCGACTCAGCAAAACGATCTCACCGGAACGTCGTTCAACCTCCGCCTCCCGGTAGCCATCCAGGCGCCGCGCGCCGTAAGCCCGGGTTTCGTGCTGACTTTTTGAAGCGTTAGAAACTCCAGGATCGAGCAAAGCTCGACGCGGCAGGGACATTCCTCCGTCGCGTTTCGGCCGCCGCTCTTGCCCATTCCCGCTATGTCAGCAGTTTTTTTGCCCCGCCTTCAATAGTGGTTGGTCAGACGCTTACGCGTCGAGCTTCGCTCGTCCCACAAGCTGAAGCATGTGACACCTGGTGGCCCTCAGGCTGTGAGTGTGGCAGCGGCAGAACCCGGCTATCGCCGCGTGTCCAGTCGCCCTCGGACACACGGCCACGTGCCAAATCTTCAGTCCGTAAAATGTAGAACGTCCAGGGTCGAGCGAAGCTCGTCGAGGCCGGTTGAAAACCGCCTGCAGGTTGGCAACCTGCCCCACAGGGGATGTCTGGAATTGTTCAGAATGCTCGACCGCTCGGGGCTTCTGCCCGCCAGGCTTCTGCTGCCGGGCATGCCCGGATCTGTACGTATGGCGGATGACAAAGGGTCCAAGTCGACGGATGACGGGTGGAGCGGACACACTTGTCCCATGAGTTACGGACATTCCCTATTCGGATTTCAAAGACCTTGAGGACGGAGCCCCTTGCGGGGACGGCCTCGGCTTAAACACAAACAACACCTGCAAAAATCGATGCGGCCGGAGGGCGACTTGATG
>Ga0302319_10022619_pt1 | contig 11255 bp, 10 predicted proteins | sample Bog_T0_2_FD_203319 | JGI IMG/M metagenome (GOLD analysis project Ga0302319, IMG submission 203319) | Peat permafrost microbial communities from Stordalen Mire near Abisko, Sweden - Bog_T0_2 | ecosystem: Environmental > Terrestrial > Soil > Wetlands > Peat | place: Sweden: Abisko, Stordalen Mire...
TTGGGGCGGTGGCAACACGACCGGCGCTCTGAACGATACCGCAGCCTATACCCTGCCGCAGATCATGTATCTCTATGAAAAACAGTGAACGGCACTGAAGTCCTTTTGCGCAACTTGATGATGCCAGGCGGAAAAACCTGACCATTCATTTTTACAACCGTTTTAATTTTTAAATTGTTATACTGAAATAGGTTACATAGATAGTGAGAGCCTGAGACCGCATCCAACCCGCTCATATTGTCTAAAGTTTTATGTTTAGCCTCCGATGTATACCCAGTGGTTCACGTTTACCACGGACGGTAATCAAACCTACATATACACTATGAGCAGCATATCCAGCGTGTCATCGACGACCAATCCCTACTTGGCCACCACCCAGAGCAGCTACGCGCAAACGAATCAAAGTTTGCAGACCATCGGCAGCGCCCTGCAAGCGGGCGATCTCTCCACGGCGCAAAACGCCTTGACTTCGTTTCAGCAAACCCAGTCCAGCCAGAGCTCGTCCCAAACCTCAACGACCCAGCCGTTTGGCAAGAATGCCCAGGCCAATTCCGATTATCAGAACCTCGTCGGCGCCTTGAAAACCGGCGATCTTTCGACCGCCCAAAAGGCCTTTACCAGCTTGCAGTCTGATTTGAAAACTCAGGGCACTCATAAGGCCCATCATCATCATTCTAAGTCGAGCGCGACTACGGCCAGCTCCACTACCGCCACGACTGCCGGGACCACCACCCCGACCACGCCGACCGCCGCGAGTTCCACGACCGGCGCCAGCAACAGCCTGTTGAATGTGACCGCCTGATCCGCTCGCCAGCATCCGGCTAAAAATGGGATGCGGCCGGTTGTTCGCGGCAGGCGGGCATCCCTTGTCGTTTCCTCACTTGCCCCCGGCCGGGTTCCAGGGATATTAATAATTCATCATGAATTCTAAATATCCGTTGCCGGACGCAAAAACCCTGCTGCTGCGGGGTTGGCGGAAAAAATGTCCGCAATGCGGCGAAGGACCGTTGTATCGCCGCTGGTTTACCCTGCATGATTCCTGTTCTGTCTGCGGGTTGCGTTACCTGCCGGACCAGGGCGACTTGTTCGGTCCGCTGGTTTTTCTGGATCGGGTGCTCTTCCTGATTCCCTTCATCATCCTGTTCTATTTCCACCTTTGGCATCCCGGCGTGGTGGTTTTTGTTCTCACGGGCGCCGCCATGCTATTTGTGATGGTCTATACCATGCCCAATCGCAATGGCATTAGTCTGGCCTTCGATTATTACATCCGGCGCAAGAGCGGGGACCTTTCCGACGAGGGTTGAAGGGGGAACGACCCGGGACGAAATGCGGGGAGTCACTTGCGGGCAAAGCAAATCGTGCTAGTTTGCTGTTCGCGAAACGAATTCCCGTTCCGCCCCAAAAAAGGAAAACATGAAACGTAAAGCATCGGCCATCTGGCACGGCAGTCTAAAGGAAGGCAAAGGCACCATCTCCACCGACAGCGGCGTTCTCCGCGATACGCAATACTCCTTCAGCACGCGTTTTGAAAACGGCATTGGCACCAATCCTGAGGAACTCATCGGCGCGGCCCATTCCGGCTGTTTCGCCATGGCCTTTTCGGCCGAACTTGGCAAGGCGGGCTTCACGCCGGACACCATCAATGTCACGGCCACCATCACCCTCGATAAAGCGGGCGAAGGCTTCGCCGTCACCGAATCGCATCTGGACCTGACGGCCAAGATTCCGGGCATCGACCAGGAAAAATTTCTGGCCATCGCCAACGGCGCCAAAGCGGGCTGTCCGATCTCCAAGGTCCTGAACGCCAAGATTTCCTTGGACGCCAAGTTGCTGGCGTAGTTTGAGGGTAAGTTCTCTCCCGAATCCGTTTAAGGCCAGCTTGATTAAGAGGTGGTGATCCGTTTTCAAGCAGGCCTTTTGTTCCCACTGTTCAAGCGGGGATTTTGGGTTACATTGCCGACATGCCGAAAGCGAGAAATGTTTTCCTGACGCTGGTTCTGGGGGTGATCCTGGGGCTGGCCGCTTACCTGACATTTACGGCCTCCCATTGGCTGGGCCGCGGCGGCGGGCAGCATATTTGGGACACCACCAGCGTCGTTCACGAGGTCCAGACTTTATCTGACCTGGTCACGGTCAAATATGTGATGGACAAGGTTGTGGTGCTTGAAGACGTCAAATGGTATGGGGAAAGCCGGGTCTTGTTGCTGGCGCACGGAGTGGTCAAGGCAGGCGTGGATCTAAAACGATTGCAGCCGGGAGACATCACCATTTCGGACACGACCATTTCCGTCCGGCTACCCGTTCCGCAAATCACGGATGCCTACCTCGATGACAAGGAAACCAAGGTGATCGACCATAGCACAGGTCTGCTCCGGGCTTACGACAAGGACCTGGAACAAACCGCCCGGCAGAACGCCGTGGATGATATCGCGCGAGCCGCCCGGCGGGGCGGGATTTTGGATGACGCCAATACCCGCGCCAAGCAGGAATTAGAGACTTTGCTCAAACGTACTGGATTTGAACGGGTTGAGTTCCGCTGATGGGTCTGCCCAAATTCTGGCCACCGTGTATGATTTTTATCTCTTGCGGTACGCCAGAATCGAAGAGGACCGGCATGCGCGAACGGGCCAAATAGATCTTTTTGACCCTGGGCGCCGGCCCATGGGCACGATTTATTCCCATTTCGCCGCGTAATCGCATTGCGGCGATCGTCGCCGGATGACGTGCCCCTCTATGTAATTGAATTTTTCTGGCCACGGTCCCCACTCATGCAACTCGTGTGCCAGTGATTCTTAGCCGCGCCGGCGGGTCGTTTTATCCCCAACCGGCAAGTCACCACCGGCTTAAGCCCATTTCTTACTTCCGCTCAAGTCGTTGTAAGAGTTTGCCGTGAATCCCGTCAAAGCCGCCGTTGCTGAAGACGCAGACCACGTCCCCGCCCCGGGCGCCGGCCGCCACATGGGCCACAATCGCCCCCACGTCCGCCAGATAAGCAGCCGCTTTGCCCGCCGTCTTCAAATCCTGCATCAGCTTTTCCGGATTCAAACGCTCCGCGACGGGCAGTTGATCAAGCCGCGCCACCTCAGCAATAACCACAAAATCGGCATCGCCAAACGAGGCGGGGAGCTCGGTTTGGAAAACGTTGCGACGGGTGGTATTGGAACGCGGTTCAAACACGGCCCAGATTCGTTCCCGCGGGTACTTCAGCCGGAGCGCCTTCAAGGTCTCCCGAATCGCCGTGGGATGATGGCCAAAATCGTCCACGACCGTCACCCCTCCGGCGATCCCCTTGACTTCCATTCGCCGCTTGATGCCTTTGAAGGTATCGAAAGCGAGCTGAATCTGTTTATTGGAGAGGCCGCAATGCTTGGCGGCCGCGACCACCGCCAGGGCATTCCGGACATTCAGTTCGCCCACCAGGTTCAGGTGAAACTTGAAACTTGGAATTTCAAACTCCGTAGCCGTCGGTCCCAAGCGGAGATTGAAGGCCTGAATGGCGTTGTGGGCCCCCAATCCAAACCGTTTCACCGGGCAATGGGTCACGTCGAGCAGGGACTCAAGATTGGCGTCATCGCCGTTCCCAAGCAAAAGCCCGTTGCGCGGCACGAGGCGGATGAAATGGGAAAAGGTTTTTTTAACCGCCGCCAGGTTTTCAAAAATATCCGCATGGTCGAACTCAAGGTTGTTGATGATCGCGATCTCCGGCTGGTAATGGATGAATTTGCTCCGTTTATCAAAAAAGGCGGTGTCGTACTCGTCACCCTCGATGATAAACCATTCGCTGTCGGTGAACCGGGCGCCCTGCGAGAGATTGTTGGGGATGCCGCCAATCAAATAACTCGGGTTTAGGCCATTGTGCTCGAATACCCAAGTCAGGAGCGAAGTCGTGGTGGTTTTGCCGTGCGTGCCGCTCACCACGATCGACCGCTTGCCGCGGATGAAGAACTCCCGCAACAGGTCCGGCAGGGAACAGTAGCGCAATTTGTGATCCAAGACATACTCCACCTCAGGATTGCCGCGCGAGACCGCGTTGCCAATAACCACGAGATCCGGCTGATGCGCCAGGTGCTGTTCGGCATAGCCGTTCATGACGGGGATTTTTTTGGCCGCCAGGAACGTGGACATGGGCGGATAAACGTTCTGGTCCGAACCGGTCACCTGATAGCCCTTGTCCTGCATGGCGGCGGCAGCCGAGGCCATGGCAGTGCCGCATATGCCCGTAAAATGAACTGATTTGATTTCCGATGAAAACATTCCCGCGATTTAACCACGAAACCATCGCCACAGAAAGTTTTTTGGATGCAGCCGTCCTGGAAGGCATGCTGACCGGCAAGATTTGCAAATTGACCCGCAGCGGGTGGATTGCTAGGATTTCACTCCGTTCCAAACGGTTTTATGCAACATACCATTTCAGTTTTGGTCGAGAATAAATTTGGCGTTCTGACCCGCGTAGCGGGGCTGTTCAGCGGCCGGGGGTACAACATCGACACCTTGAATGTCGGGCCGACCCATGACCCGAAGCTTTCGCGCATGACGGTGGTCACGCATGGCGACGAGCCAACCATCGAACAGATTATCAAGCAATTGAATAAATTACCGGATGTGCTCAAGGTCCAGGATTTTGCGGCGGGCGATGCGGTGGGGCGCGAACTGGTCTTGATCAAGCTTGGCGTGGATTCCACGACCCGCGCGGAAGTCATGCAAATTTCGGATATTTTCCGCGCGAAGATTGTGGACGTGCAGGCGAAGTCCCTCACCATTGAAATCACCGGCAACGAAAGCAAAGTGGAGAAGTTCATCAGTCTCCTGCAGTCGTTCGAGGTGCTGGCCATCACGCGCACCGGCCAGATTGCCCTGCCCCGCAAGTAAAGCAGACAAAACAAAAACAACCCTCCCATTGATTTATGGCAAAAGTCTATACTGATAAGGACGCTGATTTAGGCGTCCTGAAAAACAAAACGCTGGCTGTGCTCGGCTTTGGCTCCCAGGGCCATGCCCATGCGCTAAACCTCAAAGACAGCGGCCTCAAGGTCATCATCGGCCTTTATGAAGGCAGCAAATCCATCCCGGTCGCCAAGGAAAAGGGATTTGAAGTTTTCACCACCGCGGAAGCGGTCAAGCGCGCCGATGTCATCATGGTCGCCCTGCCCGACACCAAGCAGGCGGCCGCTTATGAAAAGGATATCGAGCCGAACCTTACCAAGGGCAAAACCCTGGTGTTTTCGCATGGATTTTCCATCCACTTCAAGACCATCGTTCCGCCCAAAAACGTGAACGTCATCATGGTGGCCCCCAAGGGCCCCGGCCACACGGTCCGCAGCCAATACAACGAAGGCAAGGGCGTTCCCAGCTTGATTGCCGTGTACCAGAACCCCGGCAAAGACGCCAAGAAGATCGCGCTCGCCTGGGCCAAAGGCATCGGCGGCACCCGCGCCGGCGTGTTGGAAACCAATTTCAAGGAAGAAACCGAAACGGATTTGTTCGGGGAACAAACCGTCCTGTGCGGGGGCGCGAGCGCCCTGGTGCAGGCGGGTTTCGAGACCCTGGTCGAAGCCGGTTATTCCCCGGAAATGGCTTATTTCGAATGCTTGCATGAGTTGAAACTGATCGCCGATTTGATGAACGAATCCGGCATCAGCGGCATGCGTTTCTCCATCTCTGAGACGGCCAAGTGGGGCGACGTTTCGGTGGGACCAAAGATCATTGACGGCTCCGTCAAGAAACGCATGAAGGCCGCCTTGAAGGACATTCAATCGGGCAAGTTTGCCAAGGATTGGGTCAAAGAATACAAAGGCGGTTACAAGAAATACAACGCCCTGCTCAAGAAGGGCGAAAGTCATCCGATTGAAAAGACCGGCGCCAAGCTGCGCGCGATGATGCCGTGGATGAAAAAGCATTCCATCAAAGGCGCCCAGGCCGCCTATTAAGAAAACTTAAATGGACACCCCCGCAGGAGCAATCCGGCGGGGGTTTTGTTTTGCAGCTATAAGCTAAAATTCCTTTGCTTTTATACCTATTTTCGATTTCACTACTTTTTCCAACCCGATGTGTCCCAACGGATGGACTCTCTCGTTTGAGATGTGGTTTTATTTATGCTTTGCCGGCTTGATTCGGTTTTTTGGCGGCCGAAAGCCGGCAAGATATTGCCGAGCCTGATGACCGCTTCAGTCGCGGCGATGCTGGTTTTTTACCACTCGGCGTGGTTTTTGCCCAAATTCTTTTTCAACCCGATGGTTCTCGAATTTTGTGCCGGATGTGTTTTGTATCATGCGCGCAATTTTCTGGGAATACCCACTTTTTGTTTGATGTGCGTCGGGGCCCTCATATCGCTGTATTTTGTGAGTCAAACCCAATTTTTCGGCCAGCATTACCAATGTATCGTCAATTTAACGCCAGCATGGCAGCGCTGCGTCATTTGGGGCGGCTTCGCAGTTTGCCTGGTCGGAATCGTAACCCAAATGGATCTCAAACGTCCTGGCCACTGGCCCAAGGTTCTTTCGCTGTTCGGCGACGCTTCCTATTCCATCTATTTGTTGAGCCCGTTAATCATGTGGACCGTGGGCGGTGTGGCCATCAGGTTGAATAAATTAATGGGAAATGAATACGTAGTCTTGTCGCCACTTTTGAGCGGCGTCATCTATATCGGGCTCCCTTTTGGGAGCAATCCTCCTTTGGAAATATTTCGAGGTCCCGGCCACCCGCATCACCCGGAAATATTTGTTGCGGTTCGTTTCAAAAGCCATCATGCCGAAGGCGATTCCGTCCGTTGTCGAGACCCAATAAGGCTTTAAAAAATAATTTGAGTAATCATGGTTCAAAACTTTGAGTGCCACCAATGAGTCCGCAATGCGCAGTCCCTCTGATCGGTGATAAAAGAGCCGCAACAGCCGTCATTTTGAGCTAAAATGCTTAAATTGTTCGGGATGCCGAACCGCCGGCACCAATCCAGCCCCATACCGACAAGCTTACTTAACCGGCTGCGGCAGGCGCCGCGCCTGGCGCTTGGGCAGACCCGAATCAGCGCGATGATTGGAACCGCCTTCGCTCGCCGGCAAATAATCCTTTAGAAAGCCAGGCTTGTCATGACGGCCGCCGCCTTGATAATCCTTCCACAAGGTTTCGGCGACCAACTTTTTATCCAACAAGACTTCCTTGGTCAGATATTCGAACAGCAGTTCCAGCAATCGCATCAGCGCAATGCTATCAGTGCGTTGAAGGCGGGCGTAGAGCCAATCGCTCAAACGGAGAAAAGCATAAAACGGTGACGCTTCGGCCACCGCTGGAATATCTCCGACCCGGACAGTGGGTGAAACGCTCCAAATCAGCGGCGTCACCTGAACAAAATTCCCGCTATTGCCGATGGTATCCCAATACTTGGCAAAGCGGCGCAGCCGTTGCATCAGCGAAAAATCCAGCAGACGGTTTTGCAAGATCTCGTAGGTCGGTTGGACACGGTAGATCATCTGCCAGGCGGTATCGTGCCGGCTGAGGGGCGTTCCGCGCAATCGCTTAAGAATGCCTACCTGGATTTCCTGAGGCCCCAAGGCAATTAACCGGTCAAATCCCGCCGCGAAACTTTCCAGCGTTTCGCCCGGCAGCCCAATGATCAGATCCGCATGGATGTGCACGCGGGTTTGGGTGCGGAGAAAATTAAAATTGTCCGCCATCCGCTCGTAATTCTGGCGGCGACTGATCAGCGAGCCGACATCAGGATTGAAAGTCTGGATCCCCACCTCGAACTGCAAGGCTCCGGCCGGGAATTTCTCGATGATCGATCGCAACTCTGCCGGAAGACGGTCAGGGATCATTTCAAAGTGATAAAAATGCCCCGGCTGATACCGCTCCAGAAAAAACTCCAGAATCGCCTTGCTCGTCGGCACATTGAGATTGAACGTACGGTCGACGAACTTGAACTGCTTCAAACCACGATCCAACAACTTTTGCATCGCCCCCAGAAAATTGGCCAACGGAACCTGTCGGACCGGTATATCCAGCGATGAGAGGCAAAACTCGCAGGTGAAGGGACATCCCCGCGATGCCTCCACATACACGATGCGATGGGCCAAATCCGCGTCGCCGTAAAACTCGTATGGCAGGGCGATCCGCGAAAAATCCGGCAACTCCGCGGCAATTATTTTCGGCAATTGACTCCCGCTGGAGTTGGCCGCACCGGCGGGCAGTTCCAAAAGCGACCGGCAGACTTCAGCAAATTTCAGGTCCGCTTCCCCGGTGATGACGTGATCGGCCCATTGAACGATCGTTTGACCTTCGGTTTCGTAGCTTACCTCGGGGCCGCCCAAAATGATTTTGATTTCCGGACGCACACCCCGAATGGCGGTGATGACCTCCAACGTCTCCGTCACATTCCAAATATAAATCCCGAACCCGATGATCTTTGGATTCCGCGCCAGCAACGCCTCCGCAATGTCCAGGTGACGCTGGTTGATGTCGAATTCCACGAGACCGGCCCGCGTTTGCAGGCTGCCCAGATTGGCATAGAGATAGCGCAACCCGAACGCGGCATGGATGTATTTGGCGTTGAGCGTGGTTAAGATAATCTCCGACATTGATCCGATTTTACCACCTCCAAGCGCCAACAGCAATGACCGGCAAGACACGGCGAAACAAAAAACCCCAGCATTTGACAGGATTTGCGCAAAAAAATTCAAACGAAATGGCGCATCGCAAGCTTGCTTGTCGGGCGTAAATCATGAACATTTTGCAACCGGTGTTGTCTGTTTAGAAAGTTGGATTTAACGATGCGAAAACCAATCGCCATACTGGTATTGCTACTGAGCCTCGGCCTCGCGGCTCGGGCGGCGAATTTTAGCGTCTCCCTGGACCGCAACACGATCCGGTTGGGTGAGGAAGCGACCCTGTCCTTGACGTTCGAAGGCGGCCAGCCGAGTGTGGTGCCCGAACCGACCGTCGCCGGGCTCGATTTTGCCAACCCCGTCAGCACCCAGAATTCCAGCGACATCAACGGGGTGATGAGTTTCACCGTCACCATCAGCTATGCGGTCGTCGCGCATCAGGCGGGCGGTTTTACGATTCCCCCCATGACGACGCAAATTGGCGGGCAACGTTTTACCAGCCGGGCCATTCACTTGACTGTGCTCAAGAATGACGCACCAAATGAACAAGAGATAAATTCCGGCTTGGAACCAGCATTCATGAAGCTCACGATGCCGTCCAAGGCGATATACGCCGGCGAGGCTGTGACTTGCGAATTGGATATTTATTTGCGGGACGATGTTCAAAACTATGGCAATTTTCAACTCACCAGCACGCCGACGGATGGCTTTTCGCTCGGTAAAAGCGTGGAAGGACGCCGCTTTCGCGCGCAGGTCGGCAGCCGCGTTTACACCGTCATTCCGTTGAGCCTGGGCCTGACGGCGCTCAAAGCAGGGCCGGTCACCGTAGGGCCGTTTACCGGCAGCGTAGTGGTTGTGCTCCCGGAAGGCGGACAGCAAAATCAGGATCCGTTCTTCCGCTCGTTCTTTAACCAAGGCACGCAAAAACAGGTCGCCCTTTCCACGGAACAGTTGGCCGTCAACTCCCTGCCGCTGCCCGACCCGAAGCCCGCCAACTTCAATGGCGCGATCGGAACTTTCACGCTGAATCTCAGCGTCGGCCCCACGAATCTCACGGTCGGGGATCCGTTGACCGTGCGGGTGCAAATTGCCGGCCGTGGGGCGTTTGACAGCATCACGCTGCCCGACCAATCCGGCCTGCGGGATTTCCGGATTTTTCCGCCGACCACCAAGACCGAACTGACAGACAAACTTGGCTTTGAAGGCACCAAGACCTTCGAAGAAATCGTGACGCCGCAGAATAACGATATTCATAAATGGCCCGAATTTTCCTTTTCCTATTTTGATCCCGAAAACGGCCAATATCACACGCTCAATCAGGCTGCCGTGCCGCTGCTGGTAAGCGCCGCCGCTGCCGTGCCGCCACCAACGCTGGCGGGCAACAAGACAACACCGCAGGAAAATCAAACCCCGCGGGACATCCTGCCCATCAAGGAATCGGTCGGCCCGCTGGAAGCCGTGAGTGTACCGCTGGTATTTCAAACTAAATTTATCGCCCTGCAAAGTGTGCCAGTGCTGGCATTTCTGGCAGCTTTCGTTTGGCGCAAACGCGCGGACAATCTGGCGAATAATCCGCGCCTGCGCCGGCAGCGCGCCGTAGCCCAGCTCGTGCGCACCGGCCTCACGGAATTGCGGCAGTTGGCCACCGACAATAAACCCGATGAGTTTTTCGCGCTCCTGTTTCGTTTGATGCAGGAACAGCTGGGCGAGCGGCTGGATTGCCCGGCCACGGCCATTACGGAAGCAGTGGTTGATGAGCGGTTAAATCGCCCGGGCGCGAGCCCGCAGCTCCAGGCGGACTTGCGTGAATTATTTCAACTCTGCAATCAAGCGCGATACGCACCCGTGCGTGGGACCAGCGAATTGAATTCCGTGGCCGTTCTTCTGGAAAGAGCCGTTAATGAACTCCAGGCTTTGAAAACATGAGAACCTTGCTCACTTTTCTCCCAGTATCCTTGCTACTCGCGGGAAATTTGTTTGCCGCAGGAGTGGACGATAATTTCGCCGCCGCCAATAAGCTGTACGCGGAAGGAAAATTTGCCGCCGCCGCAAAAGCGTACGATCAAATCTGCCAAAGTGGCGTGCGCTCGACCGCCCTGCTGTTTAACGACGCCAATGCCCACTTTAAAGCTGGCAACCTGGGCCAGGCCATTGCCGCCTATCGCGAGGCCGCTCTCCTTTCACCCCGGAATCCCGAAATCAACGCCAATCTGGAGTTCGTCCGCAAACAGGTCCAGGGACCAACGCTTCATGTGAGCCATTGGGCGGGCTCGCTGAATTTGCTCAGCTTGAACGAATGGACCGTGTTCACCGTCATCGCGTTTTGGGTGACCTTCCTGCTGCTCGGGCTGCGGCAACTTCGCCCCGCGCTGGCAGGCTCGCTGAAAACTCTCACCTGGTTCTTTGCCCTGCTGACCATCGCCAGCGGTGGCGCATTGGGCGTGCATGCGGCGAACCATCTTTCCAACGGCACGGCGGTTGTTCTATCCGCCGAAGCCACGGCCCGGTCTGGCCCGTGGGAGGAAGCCCAAAGCGTTTTTACGGTCCATGACGGCGCCGAACTGTCGATAGCCACCCGGCATGACGATTGGGTGCAGGTCACGGATGGGACCGGGAAAATCGGCTGGCTGCCGAATCGGCTGGTCGCCATTTTGCCCGGCG
>Ga0302319_10022623_pt1 | contig 11254 bp, 6 predicted proteins | sample Bog_T0_2_FD_203319 | JGI IMG/M metagenome (GOLD analysis project Ga0302319, IMG submission 203319) | Peat permafrost microbial communities from Stordalen Mire near Abisko, Sweden - Bog_T0_2 | ecosystem: Environmental > Terrestrial > Soil > Wetlands > Peat | place: Sweden: Abisko, Stordalen Mire...
CGCCTTTCGTCCAGTCCAGGAAGCGAGCAGCGTGATGACAAGTTGGGTGGTAATCACGCACGCCGACATGAACATCATTGAGCTTCGGCCGTGACCATTGGCCAGCATCTCGCCCAAGAGCGGCAGCATTGCGGCATTGGCAAAGTGAAATATCACCGCGCAGACGAGGAAGATCACCAATGGGCGATCCCGGAAGAGCACCCGGACGCCTTCCGATTTGCCGCCTTTCTCGCCATCATCTGCTCCCCGGGCGATCTCGTAGTCAATCTCGGATGGGCTGATCAGAAGCAGGGCGAGAATCGTGGGGACTGCGAGAACCACGACGAAGAAGAAAATGCTCCGGTTGGAGATGAGGTAGCCGAGGAAGCCCATCGACAAGGCGGCTGTCACGTTTCCTGCCGAGTTGAACGTCTGGTTCCGGCCTTGGCGGATGTCGAATGCCGCACGTCCCACAATCCCGAGGGAAACGGCACAGATAGCCGGACCAAAAATGCTTGAGGTGCCGCCAATCAGGACCTGGACGGACATCACGCACCAAAAGGTCGGCACGAGCGCAATCAGCAACGCCCCGACTGCCAGCGCTACGATCCCGGTAGCAATCAACGCACGTTTGGACTGAAGGCGGTCCACCAGAGCACCCGCCGGGGTCTGGGTCAGAATCCCTGCGATTCCGCCGACTGTTAGCGCAAGCCCGACGCGCTCTTCGTTCCACTTGTAGCCAGCGAGGTAGATCGCGAGGAACGGTCCGACGCCGGTCTGGACGTCGGCGAGGAAGAAATTGAGCCAGTCGAGACCCCGTAGGGTTCGCTGAGACGGTGGTGTTTTGGTCAAGATTAACGGGCTCACGCGACTCTTGTTCGGCCCGCTCAGTTTGACCTCGCCGGAACGTCCTGACATCTCCTTGGCCCGGTACGAGGAACTGAAATCAAATCGTCAACGGGAGATGGTCCGCCGATGGAAGATTAGCAACCGCGAGCGCGGACCTTATGGCCGCTGCTCAGGAGGCGTACCTGTCCGCTATCAAGGAGATCGGCGACGACGACGGCAGTCTCGCGGGAATTGCGGCTGCAACTGGAGACGGCGGAAATGAGGTCGCCGAGGGAAAGCTGGGACCGGTGGACTTTGCGTAGATGTTTTTTCATATAGGACAGTTCCGTTTGGTGGACATACTAACTACGATTTGATGCCTTGCCTTCTTTACGCCGCTAGATGGCTTAAGAGACAGTCTTCCAGCCTTTGAGACTTTGGGTTTGTGGTGGATGCCTTGAATCGCGGATTGAAGGCTTTCCAGATTGACCGGTTTGACGAGGTGCTGGGCAAAGCCGGCCTCGCGGCTCTGGGCCATGTCCGAGCGCATTCCGAAGCCACTCAGGGCAATCCCCGCCAATGACGGGCGCATGAGCCGTAACCTTTTCATCAGATCGTACCCCGTTCCGTCCGGCAGTCCGATGTCGCTGATGAGTAATTCGACCTCGCGCGTCTCAGCGAGTTGGAGCGCAGAGGCTGTATCCTGCGCGGGGAAAACGGTGTGGCCCCGGCGTTCGAGCAGTTGTGAAAGCACTGCGCGCGTCTCGGCATGGTCTTCGACGAGAAGGATGCGCAGGGGATTGGGCATGGACTTTGCAATCGGTTTAGGCGGCTGGACGGCCTGAGCGATTTTGAGGGCCAGGTGGAAAATCGCACCTTTGCCGCAGCCTTCGCTCTCAGCGGTCAAGGCGCCTCCTTGGGCCTCTGCCAGGCCTTTGGCAATGAATAGGCCCAAGCCGAGCCCGCCATAGCGCTGCTGCATCGAGGTGTCGCCCTGCTGGAAGGCGTCGAACACGAGCGGCAACAGGGCAGGCTCGATGCCGATCCCGTGATCGCTAACATGGAGCGTGAGCCTGCCCGGCTCGGCATTACTTGAGGTAATCTCAACGACACTCCCGTGCTCAGAGAATTTCACGGCGTTTTTGATCAGAATCCAGAGTATTTGCTGGAGTTCGGTTGAGCCGGCGCACACGTGATTTTCCACTGCCCGGAGGTCGAGGCTTACGGCGATTTGCCTCGCGGCGATCTCGCTTTGGCAAATCGCCAGCGCGTTATGAACGGCGGCGTGGGCATCGACCGATTCGAGCTTGATCTGGAGTTTGCCGTGAATGATGTGGTTGAAATCGAGCAGCGCTTCAAGCAGGCGCGCCTGGATCTCGATGTTGCGTCGGATCATGGCGAGCGTCGGTTTCGCCTCGGCGAAGCGCTCGTCTTCCTCAAGCGCCTGAATGCCGAGAAGCGCGGGCGTGAGAGGCGTTCGCAATTCGTGGGAGAGCATCGCGAGGAGGCGGTCCTTCGCGAGCGCCGCCTCTGCCAGCGTGGCTTCCCGCCGGGCCGCCTCTTCCTGTGCCTGCTGGCGCCGGGTCATGTCGCGGCAAGTCAGGACGCAGATCGCTGTGGAAGCATCTCGCAATTTGCTGACGGTTGCTTCGAGCATGCGATACGAGCCGTCGTGAGTCTTGTGACGAAACTCCATGGTAGCTTCGGCGAGGAATCCGCTGATGACGTTATGGAATCCAGAATAAACCTGCGGCAGATCGTCGTCATGCACGAAATCGAAGAATATTTTCCCCACCAATTCCGCCGGGCCATAGCCAAGCACGCGCCTTACGGCGAGGCTCTGCGAAAGAATCAAGCCGCCGTGGCTGATCGCCATGATCAGATCGCAACCGCTATCGAGCAGGGTCTGGAGTCGCGCTTCGTTTCGCCGGAGTTTTTCCTGCGCCGGGCGCAGCAAATAGGGATTCCCGTCGAGATCGACGATCGCATCGACCTGACCCGAGGTGACCGTCTGCAGTTCCTTTTCGGCGTGGGCCAGTCCTAACGCCAGTGCCAGCACCCTGTCGGCAATGTTCTCAGGAGGTGTATGGGGCGTTGCGGTCATGCGGTTTTCTTCGAGGGCGTGGTGATGAAGCGGGCGGATTCGATCTATCCGGTGCAGTTGCGGAGCGCCACGGAGGAATGCAGGGGGTGGTGCAAGCATCGGTTTGTTGCGTAAAGGGCCATCCGCCACGAATTATGATTTCGGTTGGGTTCATTTCATGAATGGCGCCTCGGCGTTTAATTCAACATAAATGGTCTACTTCCATGCCGAGCAGGCATACGTCGTCCTCGAAGTTCTCCGTTACCGAAAACCCGCGAATCTCAGTCAGTAACTCATCGAAGATTTGTTCTAACGGCAGGCCAATCCGAGTGCGCAAGGCCTCCAGTAAGCGTTCCTGTCCGAACAGTTCTTCGTCCGGGCCGTCAACCTCGAATATTCCGTCGGTGAATAGCATCACAAAATCGTGCGGCGCCAACTTGCGCCGAGCGCTCCGATAGCTCGATTCCCGCATCAGCCCGAGGGCCGGCCCATGGGCGAGGCAGCCGATTCGCTCAATTCGGGCAGTGTTCCGCCGCACGAGGAACGGGCTCGGGTGTCCAGCGTTTGCATATTGAATTTCGCCACTGGCGGCGTCTGCGGTCATAAAAAAGGCTGTCGCGAACATCGGCGTGCCGGCGTTCCGCATGATTGGCACTAGTGTCCGGTTGATTTTGGCAAGGACATCGCCCGGATCGGACATCACCCGAACCAACTCGACAAGCATGCCGCGAATGACCGCGGATACGAGTGCCGCGCGAACTCCGTGGCCCATCACGTCGCAGATGAAAACGCCGGCCTTTGTGTCGGACAAGGGCGGGAAGTCAAAAAAATCGCCGCTGACATTGCCTTTCGGCGCGAAGCGTTGATGAAATTGAAACGCGCTTTCCGAGAGTGGCATACTGCTGGGGAAGCTCGGATAGCTCCTCGGCATCAAGGCCATGTGCGTCTCGCGAGCCATCAGCATATCTTCTTCAAATTGCGCGTTTTTTTCGCGCAAACTCTCCTCGCTTTCAGCCAGCGCACGCGACAGCACGAGGAGTTCGTGATGAGCTTGCAGAAGTTTATCGGCCACCTCCAGGGAATTGCGATTCTGTTTCTCCAAACGCGCAGTCAGATTGCGCGCCTTATCGCCCGGACCGAAGTCGGCCGTTTCGGACCCGAGCGCCTCAACGCGCCTGCGCTCTGCCTCCCTGAGCACTTCGCGCAACGTGGATGTGATCGTGTCGAGCGGAGCCGGCTTTCGCAAAAAACGCACCGCACCGAGTTCCGAAGCGAGCGTCTCGCTCTCCGGTGAAGTAAGCACACCCGAATACACAATCACGGGCACGTCATTGAAGCGGGGGTCGCCGCGAATCTTGTGGCAGAGTTGATAGCCATCCATCGCCGGCATCAACGCGTCCGAAATCACGGCGTCGATTCTCTGCTGTTCGAGCAAGGCAAGCGCGCTTATTCCATCCGTCGCTTCCATGACAATGTATCCCTCGCTCCCCAATAATTCCGCAAGCATTGTCCGGCTGAGTGAATTGTCATCCACCACCAGGATATTCAGGCCCTGGCACGACGCCGCGACGGGCCGTGGTGCGGGCGCGGTCTCGATCAGAAACGGCGCGATATATGACAAGAGCGCGCCCGCTTCCTTCGACTTGCTGATGCAGCCGTCACAGCCCGCCGCCACGGCCTTCTCCACCCCGCATTTTGTGGTCGGGGCAGTCCATGCCACAATAAGGATGTCTCGCGTGGTTGGCTCCGCCTTCAAATGCATGGCCAGAGTCATCCCGTCCATACCCTGAAGTTCCAACCCCATCAAAATCAAATCCGGTCGCCGAGCGAGAATTTGGCCAACAGCCGTCGCCGAATCCACTGCTGTAGCCACTTTGTAGCCCGCCCTTTCCAGCGTTTCAGTGGCGCGCTTCAGCCAGTAGAATTGTTTTTCCACCACGAGAATGCGCCGTGGATTCCTCTCATACGCAACATCGCCCGCCGCCAGGGTATTAATTTCGTTCAGGTACATTTGCCATTGGCAAGTCAGGAGAGTTTGCGTTCGCCTAAATTAGTGCGCTGCGACCGTGCTCCGGTTCGCCCAATCACTTTGACCGGGATTGGCGCTGTTAGCTTGGCTAAAAGAACAGCAAGTGGAAACCATTCAGAAAAGTCCTCGTCATAATAGAAATCAGAGGGGAAGAGGGTGACATCCCCCAATCGCCTTTTGATCTGAGCGACTGACCATTCACGCATGACTGGGTTTCCTTTGGAAATTCTCACCGAAATTTATTTCCCGATCACCGGCGCCACTCATTCCTAATTCCTCTCGAAGCGCCTCCTCAAAAATCTTTAACAGGGTTTCGGCGGTATACGGTTTAGGTACAAAATGCTTTACCCCTTCAACCTTCGCCTTGGCAACATCCCCGTCCGAGGGCAGGCCGCTGGAGCCGATGATTTTTAAGTTGGGATTCATCGATTTCAAAGCGACGATCGTCGCTGGCCCGTCCATCACGGGCATGGCCATGTCCGTAAGTACGATGGCGATCTGCTCGCGTTTTTGAGCATAAAGCGCGACCGCTTCTGCTCCATTGGCTGCGAGCAACACCCGATAGCCAAATTGTTCCAATGTACCTTGCACAACGATCCGCATCCGTTCCTCGTCATCCACGACCAACACCAGTTCTCCATTGCCTCGAGGTAAAGGAGTTTTTCCGACATCGACATCCACCTCCCCTTTCGATGCCGCGTTCGCAGGCAGGTACACCTTGAAAGTGGCTCCCTTGCCCATCTCGCTGTAGACCCGGATGAAGCCACCATGACTCCTCAAGATACCCATCGTAGTGGCTAATCCCAATCCCGTTCCTTTGTCTATTTCCTTGGTAGTAAAAAAGGGTTCAAAAATCTTGTTCTGGATGTCCACTGGGATGCCGCTGCCGGTGTCCGCCACCGTCACCATGACATAATCTCCTACCTTGGATTCAGGATTCATGTCCGCATACATTTGGTCCAGCACCACGTTCTCAATGGTGACTTTCAGCGTGCCGCCGTTAGGCATGGCGTCGCGGGCATTCACGCACAGGTTTGTGAACACCTGGTGCAGTTGTGTTGGGTCTCCCTCCACCGTCCACACACCGCGGTGAGGATTGTAACTGAAAGTTATATTCTTCGGAAAAGTATCCCGAATCATGTCTTGGATTTCGTTTAAAATGTGGACCGGATTAAGCGAAATTCTTTTCCCTTCCACTCCGCGCGCAAAAGCCAGTACCTGCTTGACCAGGTCGGCGCCATGTTGCGCACTGTCTTCCAATACTTGCAGCCATTTTCGACCCTGGACATCAGTGACCTGACTCTTGAGCGTCTCAGCGATCATGAGAATGGGTCCCAGCACATTGTTCAAGTCGTGGGCAATGCCACCGGCCAGCGTGCCAACGCTCTCCATGCGCTGTGCCCGAAGAAACTTGGCTTCGAGCAGTCTTCGCGCAGTGATGTCCTGCTTGATCGCGATAAAGTGCGTAATCCCACCCTGGCTGTCCTTTATCGGAGTGATGGTCATTTCCTCCGTATACAAGGTGCCGTCCTTCCGCCGATTGGTCATTTCGCCATGCCAGACTTTTCCGGCGGACACGGTTCCCCAGAGGTTCCGGTAGAACTCCTCGTCGTGTTTGCCGGACTTCAGCAAATTTGTCTTCTTGTCAACGGCTTCTAAAACGCTGTAGCCGGTCAAGGTGGTGAAGGCATTGTTGATCCACTCAATCATACCATTGCCATCGGTGATGACAATGGCGTTTGCCGCTACTTGGAGAGCGCTGCTTATCAATTTCAGATGTTCCTCCCCCTTCTTGCGCTCGGTGATGTCGCAGACGGTTGTGGCAATGCTCTGGCGTCGGTTGGTTCCAAGTTCCGTGATGAAAAATATCCGTTGCCAGGTTGGGAGTGCTGCGCCGGTCCTGAAATTCCTAAAAATGGTTTCACCGTCCCAATAGCCGTCGCGGAACAATTGCGGCAATACTTGATTTTGAAATCTCTCCCTATCAGTCTCATGTACATAATCCAGAATCATGCTGGCACTTACCGACTCCTCCTGATCAAGCCCGATCATCTTCCTGCCTTCAGGATTGACGTATTCGGCCCGGCCGTCAAGTGAGGTAAAGCCGATGAAATCCGGGCTGGTTTCAACGATGGACGACAGCTTGCGCGTCCGCTCTTCGCTTTGGCGCAGCGATACCTCCGCCCGCTTGATCTCGGTGATATCCATATACGTTCCAAGAATGCCGCAAATCTCTCCCTTGGAATTGCGCAAAGGTATCTTGCTCGAAAGAAGCGTGAGGTGCTTCCCTTCGGGTGTCGTCTGAGGTTCTTCGAAGAGAAATCTAGGGCAGCCACTCTCGATGATCTGGCGGTCGACACCGCGATACAATTCCGCCTGATCATGCCACCCTATCTGGTAATCATCTTTCCCGATGATGTCCTTCGGATCGGCAAACCCCGCATCGTGCGCGAATACCGCGTTGCAGCCCATGTAAACAAGATTTACGTCCTTCCAGAATACCCTCACGGGTATCGCGTTGAGAATCCCTTCGGTGAGCCGCTGTGATTCACCCAGCATGTCATTTGCCCGCTTTCGCTCGGAGATGTCGCGCTCGGTGGAGGCCAGGCCAATTGGCTTTCCGTCGCCGTCTATCAGTTTGGTCACCGTCATCCAGACATCGAGAATACGCCCGTCTTTGGTCACCCGTTGGGTCTCAAAGGAGGTGATCGCTTCGCCCTCTATCAGCCGGCGGATGAACTCCTTTTGCTCTGCAACCTTGCCGGGCGCCGTGAGGCGCTCGATATTCATCAGAAGCGCCTCTTTCTCGCTATAACCATACATCTGTTCAGCGCCGTAGTTCCAGGCGGTGATCCCGCCCTCGAAGTCCTGAATCGTAATTGCATCGTTCGAGTCTCTGACCACCGTCGCAAGGCGTCTGAGGTTCTCTTCCTCATGCTTGCGCCCGGTGATGTCCTCGATCGTGGCCATGGTGCAGACCGGGTGGCCGGCGGAGTCCCGGATGACGGTCATGTTCACGTTCACCCAGACCAGCGAGCCGTCTTTGCGCACGTAGCGGTTCTCCATGCGGTAATCCGACGCCTCGCCTCGCACGACCCGCTGGAATGCCTCCCAGTCCTTCTGCCGGTCTTCCAGATGCGTGACGTCGGGGACTCGCAGCTTGAGCATCTCGTCGGCGGAGTAGCCGGTGATCGTGCTCATCTTCTGGTTCACGCGTAACCACTGCCCTGTTTCCACATCGGCCTGCGCCATGCCGATGGACGCCATTTCGAACATGGCTTGGAACTGCTCACCGCTGTCCATAGGCACCCCCCCCTCTGCCCGCTTGAGATCATGCTCCTGTACCGCGGCGTCGGCGCATATGCCGGGCAGCGCTGCGGAATCGCGAACCCGTTTAATCATAATTATCTGTAACCTCCATAGAACCAACGGATCGCCTGCGGTCGGCGGCTTTGTCAGGATTTGCCCGATGCTTTGCATTCTTTGCGCCGACCTAGAGTGATCAATCCGAGATTTCTCATGCCCACAGCCTTTGCTGCCGGGGCGCGCCGGTACATCTGTGGCTCCCATCGCGCTCTTCACCCCCGACGCGAAGAAAACGTATGCGGCTGAAAGAAAAAACGTGCCGCCTCAGCCGGATACGGTTAAAGCACGATTGGGTCGGGTGAAGGATTCCCAGTCGGATAATCAAAATCGGCGCCCCGCGCGCAGAGGCATGCCGCTGGAAGATTCAAGACCTCGGAGATGCTCGCCGCTTGAAGCAGCGCCTCGGGAACGTATTCATCGAATCGGTCACGCTGGAGATCGCTGCAGAGCATCACCAGTTGTTCTGCCGTGAAACCACCGGTGGCAATCTTTGCGCGGTGGGCGTCGAAATCGCTGGGCGTGATTTTCCGATAACGGAGACAGAGATTGTCGCGTTCGGCCTGGATGCCATCCGCCTTTGCACAGAGTTCCAGTGTCAAAAGCACCCGGCTGCCACTCCAAGGGAACCACTCCACGCCGCTGAGTCCGATAACCATGTCCTTGGTGAGAAGGCCCGAATCGGTGAACGTCCGTCGGGCTTCGCCGAGAAGCTTCGTTGCTGCCTCATTGAGGTAGGAAAAGCCCGAGTCTTCGCTAAGAACGCGCCGCATCCGCTGCATCACGACTGGGTGCAGGCCACCAATCCCGCCGGTGAAGCGAGGCTGTTTCCAACCCCTGGCTGGCGCAACGGCAACGCGCTTCGCGTTGTGGTCGATCAACTCCACCCGCCAGCGCCGGCCGGCAAACAGAAGAAACTCTCCCTCCGCCGGAATATTATCCTGGGCAAGCAATCCGATCTGTTGGCCGTCATGCTCAACCCGGTATTCCACCGTGCTCGCGAAAGCGGCATAGAAGTCGTAACTCTCCACGATGCGCTCTCCTGCAGGCGCAAGAATGAGTTCGCCCGTTGGCACCTGCTCAATGAGATCGCGAGCAGCAAGTCCGCGAAGCAATGCGGCAAACTGGCCTGGGTTAATCCGTCGAAAGGCGCCGCGGCTGCAAAGAACATCATGCAGATGTGCAGCCGAGGCACCGCCCGTCTGCCGGCAGACGCTGAATATCTGGTGGACGCAGGTGCTGAAGTGGAATCGGTCATTCTCCGGCGGCTCCAGCCATCGCTCGCGGTGCAATTCGAGCAGGGCAATTGCCCGGATGAGTTCGGGATAGAGCCTCTGGCCTAATGAGGAGTGTTGCGTCAGCGGCTCATCCAAAGTGTAGAGCCTTAGAATCTGAGCTTCTCCGTCGCGGCGGCCGGAGCGTCCGAGTCTCTGGACAAGGGAGGACACGCTCCACGTCGGTCCAACCTGGCCAACCGCGCGCACCGAGCGGATATCGATTCCCATCTCCAGGGTGCTCGTGCAGATCGCGGTGACCGGGTGGCCGGACTTTAACTCCCGTTCCGTGTCCTCCCGCAAATCGCGGCTCAGAGATCCGTGGTGAAGCAGAAAGGGATTTCGTGGCCAATGCTCCAACTCCGCCAGTTGCCGCAGCTTATCCGCGAGCAATTCCGTTTGGCGCCTGCTATTGCAGAAGATGAGATTGCTCTCCCGATAGAATCTCTGCGCAAGGTCTTGGGCGATACCGGACAGGCCAGACGGCGCGTCGGGCGCACGCTGTGGCTGATCTGTTTCGTCCCCCTCGCCAGGTTCGGGAACATCAAGATAAGCCTTGAAACCAACGCGCAACTCCTTCTGCTGGTCCTTGTCTTCGAGGATTTGGACAGTCCCAGGAGCTTCCGGGCATAAGAAGGTCCTGACCGGTCCGAAATCGCCAATGGTCGCGGACAAACCGAAGATCCGGGGCGTCACACCAACGGCAATCCGCAGTCGGGCAATCAGGCTGCGGAGATGGATTCCCCGCACGCTATCGAGAAAGGAGTGCAACTCGTCAATCACTACAAAACGCAGAGACAAGTAGATGCGCCGCAGGTATCGGTCGTAATTGATGAACTGGCTTTCTAGCGACTCAGGAGTGATGAGGAGTACGCCGCCCGGCGACTGCCGAAGTCGTTGCTTGTCGGCGGCATTCACGTCGCCGTGCCATCGATGGACAGGTATTTCGGCGTGAGTGCAGAGGTCTTCAAGCCGTCGAAATTGGTCGTTAATTAGGGCCTTCAGCGGGCTGATGTAGAGCGCCTGAACGGATGGTTCGGGTTCCGCCGCGAGGATCGATAACACCGGCAGAAACACCGCTTCCGTCTTTCCACTTGCGGTTGCCGCAGAAAGGACGAGGTGATCCGTCGTGTCCAGCACGGCCCGAATGGCCTCCGTTTGTAGCGGACGCAACTCCTCCCACCGCTGATCCCACACCGCTTCCTGGATTTTTGGATGGAGTCTGCCGAATGCCGTGCTCATGCGGCAACCCGGCTATAGCTTGAATGCGGTGAGGTCATCGTTCGCGTCATCCGGCGGCGGTGCGCCGTTGGCGATTTCCTCTTCCGCTGACATCGGGGCAGTGGCCTTTTGGAATACGTTGACGCCGAGCAGATCCTGCCACGTTTTGCCGGGGTTCTGATCAAGCAAATTGAGTAGGCCGACAAACGAACGCACCACATCCCGCGGCGTCTTGAAATAATCCGCCCCGAGTTTTTCGCTGGCTTGGCGCAACGTGGCAACGATTCCCTCGTCGGAGACCGCGATTTTTCCTGGATCGCCGCTCGCGTGAACGAATGCGATATTCTTGAGCAGAACAAACAAGTCCTCCGGAGCAAGCGGCTGCAGCCGGACGACGGGGCCGGAAAAATCCACCAATCCCTGTTCTCGGGCGAGCGTGTTCTCCGCCAGGCGGCTGCGGAGAGCCTCATAGCTGAA
>Ga0302319_10022625_pt1 | contig 11254 bp, 19 predicted proteins | sample Bog_T0_2_FD_203319 | JGI IMG/M metagenome (GOLD analysis project Ga0302319, IMG submission 203319) | Peat permafrost microbial communities from Stordalen Mire near Abisko, Sweden - Bog_T0_2 | ecosystem: Environmental > Terrestrial > Soil > Wetlands > Peat | place: Sweden: Abisko, Stordalen Mire...
TGAAACTGCACCTTGTTGCGCGGCATCGCTAAACCCTCCCGAAAACAGTATGTTCTGTTTTTGTTCTCGCAAAAAACCCAAGCTGACGCAAGAGCGAATTCAGGAAATTCTTTGCCGCCCGCTCGTGGAGACGGATCGTGTCCTCGCCGTTTTGTTCCCTGACGGCCGTGATCAAATCCGTTCGATGTTGGGGCCGCGTCATGCTTGGCGGCCCAAAAAAGAGCAGATCCCGATAGAACGCATGGGGTATCCCGATGTCGATGCCGTAATCCTTCAACCACTCTTTTTGACGTGTGTAGACGGTCTGCAAAGAGCGCTCAGCCTTCTTCGCCAGCCGCCCCGCCCACCCTCTAGGCTCGGCAATCTCGTCGGCGCGCCACGCGGCGGCGACCTCATCATCGAGCGCGACAAAGTCGTGCAAGTTCTCGCGCGTGAAACCGGTGATCAGTTTGAGGTGCAGCATATGGTCGATCATGTAAGGGAGCAGCCATTCGCCGAAAGACTTGCGAACTAGGTGTCCCTCGTTGAGCCGATGAGACAGAATGAAGATCGCGGCCTCCAGCCACCATGCGGTCGGCTCGACCTCTCCGCTGAGGAAGTCGTCGATGAAATCTTCGTCGAGGGGAACAACCCCGCGTTCCTGCAAGCGCCTTAGGCGCTGACGCGCCGCTTTGGCGATTGCCACTACGCCTTCGGAGTGGGCGGTGATGTCGAAGCGCACATTCTCGCGGATGGTCGCGACCTCCGCCGGCAGCAATGTTTTTCCCTGCTTCATATCGGCGATGCGCTTGCGCTTGTCATAGAAGAGGAGGGAAAAGAGCGGCTTTTTCCCGTGCTTCTTTTTCAAAAGGACGCCAGTTAGGTTGTCGGTTTTTTTGTTGCGGTACTTCTCGAAGCTAAAGCCCAGGTGATCGGCGAGATGGATGATGCCGGTGCCCCTTCTGATGTGATGGCCGGTTAAGGTCGTGAGAAACAGCAGGAATTGTGAAACGTCAGGGGCCGGCAGGTAGGCGCACCACTGGGCGCGCGTAATATGGAAATTGCCGCTGTCGATTGCCGCTCTAGTGTTTCGACGAAAGAACAGGCTGTTGGTGCTCCTGGCCTGCTGGCACAGCTCCTCCAGCAAGTTAAAGCCGAGCCGGTGCATCTGCCTCATGGCCCCCAGCTCCGAAGACGGATAGGGGGAGACTTCTCCGGTCTCTGGATCGGCAATCGCCGCGGGGTGGACGTTGTTGCCGGCGAGGATTGTAGTTGGATTAAACTCGGCGGTAAGCCAGCCTGATTCTGGATCTTCACCGGCGGCCCTCACCAGCTTGTAGCTCAAGCGGACTTGCTGCGCCGGTTCGTCGACGCGCGCAAGGACGATCTGTGCCTCTCCGCCACCGCCCGGTGTGGGCCTCCATAGCGTGCCCTTCGAGGAATCCGCCGGCCTTGTCGGAACAACCCTATGCGCGCGACCGCAGATGATAAACAGGTGATCTTGATCCGGATCGCATATCGCTCGCAGTCCCCTAGCTATAATGGCAAATTCAGACACCACGGAGCGATGGAGCGGACTCGGGCCCGAACGGTCGACAACAATGCTTGCGACGACAGGTTCGTTGATCAGCGTCTCTGTGGGCATGATAATTTCCTCGATATTTGAGGCGTGGAAGCCATGAGGCCGGTAGAAATTAAGCAAAATCCACGGTTCGCCGCCTGCGCTATGCGGCTGACGTCAGCGCTCGCTCATTTTGATAATGCGTGGCCGCAACCGCTCGACGCGGGCCTCGTTTTCCGCGTCGAAAGCAAGCGCCGAATCCTCGGACATCCCGCGATGGCGGGGCAGGTTTTTGGGACAAAGCGCTATTGCAGTTAGGCTAGCATGAATCATCTAGAAACGCTAGAAAAATATGGCATTTCAAGCGATTTTCGTCGGTGTTTTTTTCGCGCTTTGGAGCGACCGGAACCATTCCGAAAGGCCCCCCGAAAAGCATGGCGAGTTGTGTCGCGTCAACGTTCATACGGCCTTCTCGAATCGACGCCCAAAGGAGCCCGGATCGTCGCGCCGGGGATGTCGATCTCTATCGTGCTCGGCGCTGTGGCGGTGGTCTTGTCAGTTGGGACGGCTGTCGCCTCCGGACGATGGCGCCGGCGTCATCGCCAAATCGTGCTTGTCGTCACCAGACGGTCAAAGTCCACGGCTGGCCGCGCGACCTGCCCGATATCGCAAGGCTCAATGACGCCTGCTTGCTGGACATGGACAGGGGGCGCTGAAATGGCCGGCGCACTTCAATTCCACGACGGCGACGACGAGGCGAAGGCCCGGTGAACAATGGACGGGAACGCAAACTTTTGCTCAGTCACTTTTGGAAAAAAGGGGCCGTGAACCCATCCTTTTTTCCAATCGATCGCAGGCCCCGTTGCGCGGATATGGGTCTATCGTCGAAACGCAGCGCGAATTCGTTGGGCGACGTTTGGAAAAAGAGGCCTAAAACGCGTGGTTTTTCCAATCAATCGCAGGTCCGCGTTACGCAGATATTTTTTACCGCGCGGGTTGCCGGGGTCTAGAGATCCGGGGACGCCTTTCAAGCTGTCTGGCGCCGCCTGTTGTTCTGGCGAATCGACAGGCGCCGGCGCCAACTAAATCTTCGTCGTGGCGCCCGGCTGGCTCTAACGTGGTCACATGTGCTGCGGCGCATATCGACAATCTAACGGCCATATGGCAAACTAGTGTGCAGCCTATAAGCCAAACAACCTCTCTTATTCATTATAGAGACACTTCTACGTCACAATATAGACGCTTCACCATAGGCACACCACGCCATATATACGTCACTTATACATTATAGATGCGCTTCAATATGGCAGCTTGCTGCTGCGAGATGCGCGTTTATTGCAGCTGGGCGGGGTATTTGTGCGAGACGTGGAGCTATTGTAGCTGGCGGATAGAGCTGGTGGTGACAAGATTGTGTGGATACATCGGTACGGGTACGCGTAAGTTATTACAAGCACCTGTGGAGCCCTTGGGATGCGCATATGCCGCCCGCTTATTGACGCTCCAGCAGACCAGATCCACGTCTTTGGCGCCTCAACCCACATCCGCTGGGGGACGGTTTTAGAAATTCCACCCCTAAAAGCCGCCCTTTTCTCTAGAATCAAGGAAAGTAGCGCCGAAAGTTCCGCGAAACGCGGGCCAGCCGCGCATGTGCGTGGTAACCGCTGCGGCGTCGGGCTCGCGCGCGTATCAGTCCAGTGGCGCGACGACGGGAAAGTCGAGATTTCGATGTCTCCCGCCGCCGACGCCCCTACAAGGCCGACGAGCCAGGTCGCGCCATTTTGGGCCTACCCTGGTCAACGATCCCTCGACGATCCCGGGCTTTAGGTGGATCTTGTTTTTGAGCGGCGTGCGCTGCTTTTCGATCTTGGCCGGCTCGTGCCTCGCAAGCTCTTGCGCGTCAGCGACGTGTTCGTCACGCACCGGCACATGGACCACTTCGCCGGCCTTGACCAGCTGCTGAACTACCCGTTTGTCGGGGATGTCATCGATCACCTCGAGATTCGCAGGATGGCCTTGTACCGATATTTCTCGCCGGATCGTATCAGGGAGCTCCGGAATCAGCCCTGATCGGCCGTCTCTGCCCGTGTCGCATTACGTACCTTTGCGTCAAGGAACCCATCATCGAAGCATGGTGCGCCGCCACCATCATCGCCGTGGTGCTGGCGTCGCCGTGGTGTGTCACGCTGTTGCTCTGACGGTGGCTTCGCCTTTGGACCGAGAAGCCGGAAGCGCCGACTTGCCGCAGCGTTGGCCGATGGCTCGCCACCGACAACTTGGTCTCAAAAGTCCGGCCACTCGCGCTTGAGGCGGGCGAGGGCGTAGGAGCGGGTGTTACCCGCGTTTGGCTTGACGCCCTACATTGCCAGCATCAGCGTGAACATGCTTCGGACTGGCCGTCGCCCCGCGGAACAGCGTAGGCGCCCCGGCTTCACCGGCAACCAATTTTGCATGGCTTCAATTTGAAGCCATACGGAAACGCAACGATCTGAAGCCAGCCAACGCTTGAGCAAAACTTTGCGCAGGTGAATAGGATGTTGCGCGCCCCCGACACTGCCGCGAAGCAAGCCGCAGCCGCATCGTCCAGCTTAGAACCGCCGGGGCAGGCCGCTTGACGCCGCCAGGAGCGAGACGCGCGGACCGCGACGACCTGATCAAAAACCCCCGGAAAACCAGCCCACGGCGCGGATTCGTGCCGCGCTTTTTGCCGTCTCTTTTTTGGGCTTTTCGCCAAACCAAAGCTTGACATTAGGAGTAAATTCCTATACGCTAGGGAAGCGGCAGCCGCGCCCCGGTTTAGGGCGACCCACCAGGAGCAACCCCCCATGAATGCAAAGCCCACGAAACCCCAGCAAACCGCCGGTTCCATGGCGAAACCTTACGCCCGCGCGACCTCGACGATTCTGGGCGCCGTCGAGCCGAGTCCTGCGCCGACCGAACGGCCTTGGGCTGGCGGCGCCGTTTACGCCCCGCGCACCGCTCGCTTCGACGACGGCGCCCGCGCGCTTTCGCAAGACGAGATGCGCCGCGCCGCGCCGTCGATTTTCGCGGCGCGGCCGCACGCCAGCCGTTCGGAGCGTTTTCGCGCCATCCCGACCATCGAGGTCTTGCGCGGCTTGGAGAAGGAGGGCTTCTTCGCCGTCGGCGCGAGGCAGTCGGCATCGCGGGACGCCAGCAAGACCGACTACACGAGGCATATGATCCGGCTTCGCCGTCTCGACGATGCGCGGCAGTACCGAGTCGGCGACGTGGTCTGCGAGATCATCTTGCGGAACGCCAACGACGGAACCAGCGCCTACGAACTCATGGCCGGCTTGTTTCGCATCCGCTGCCTGAACTCGCTGGTGGCGCAAATCGCGACCATCGACACCATCAAGGTTCGCCACTCCGGCGACGCGCTGGAAAAGGTCATCGACGGGACATACCGCGTGCTTGGACAGGCCGAAGCGGTGTTGGCCGCGCCGCTGGATTGGAGCCGCATCGCGCTCGATTGCGACGCCAAGGCCGCGCTCGCCGCGAGCGCGCATGCGCTGCGCTTCGGCGACGCCGACGGCAAGGTGGCGACGCCCATCATGCCGGCGCAGCTGCTCACGCCGCGCCGCGCCGACGACCGCGCCGACGACCTTTGGACGGTAATGAATGTCGTTCAGGAGAACGTCATGCGGGGCGGTCTGTCGGCGCGCGCGCCGGCGACCACGGACCAGCACGGACGCTGGCGCCGCGGCCGCGTGGTGGCGACGCGCGCCGTCAACAACATCGACCAGGACGTGAGGCTCAACAGGGCGCTGTGGGTTCTCGGCGAGCGCATGGCCGGCTTGCTCGGACTGGCCGCGTAGCAGCGCCTCGCTGTCGCGTGCACCGCGACGACGCGTGTGATCGCGAGCACGAGCATCGGACGACAGCGCGGGTCCCGTCAGCGGGTCCCTTTTCTTTGCGGAGAGCCTTCGGCGACGACGCGCGCGCTGATGCTCATGCCCCCTGACGAAGACTGAACCAACCGGCGCCAACGCCCCGCGCTCGCCACCCCGAGCTTGGCGCCCTCGCCTTCCATTCCCCGAAACCTTTAAACCAAGGAGATCGGCAATGCCGGGTCGCCAAGCCAAGATCATTACCCCCACGATGCTGCGCCGCATGCTCGGCGCCGTCGCCGGGCGTCAAACAACAAAACGCGACCGCGTCATCATCTTGCTGTCGGCCAAGGCCGGCCTGCGCGCCTGCGAGATCGCCCGGCTCGACTGGTCGATGGTGCTCGACGCGCGCGGGCGGGTCGCCGATTGCCTGGCGGTCCGCGACGCCATCGCCAAAAGGCGCGGCGGTCGGCGCATCCCGATGCATCCCAGCCTCGGGCGCGCGCTGGTCGCGCTCAAGCGAGCGTCGGCGCCGGTGGGGCCAGTGGTTCGCTCGGCGCGTGGCGGGTGCATGCGGCCGACCAGCATCGTCAACTGGTTCGCCGCTCTATTCGCCAGCTTGGAGCTTGAGGGATGTTCGTCGCATTCCGGCCGTCGCAGCTTCATTACGGCCGCGGCAAGAAACGCGCACAAGACCGGCTGCAGCCTGCGCGACGTGCAATTGCTGGCCGGGCACAAGTCTATCGAGATCACGCAGGGCTACATCGACGGCGACACGCGCGGGCAGCGGCGGCTGGTTACGTCGCTCTAGCTGTCACGCGCGCTCTTGCGCTTTCGTATTGGCGTGCGGGCGCCGCCGCGATCAAAGCGTCGCCGCCGCGATCAATGTCGCGGCGGGCGCGGGCAAGGCTCGGCGCGAGGCCGGAGCCGCGCGGGCGACAACATGGCTGAAAGCCCCGGGAATCGGCCAATAGTACACATTGTGACAAACGTACTATCGATAAACGCGACCCCGCGCGCCGCGCCGCGCCGCCGGCTTAAGCGGCGATGACCTTTCCGGGCGTCATTGGCGCCAAGAAACCATGTAATGCGCCACTGCGCCGCTGGTAGGCGTCGGGCGGCTCGCGTCAGAAATTCAACCGCCCGGCGTCGATGTGGATATCGCCGTTCCAGTCGGACCTCGATGCGATCTTTAGAATCATACGCCACGGAGTCGGCGACACCAGACCCAGTGATTTCGCCGTGGTCGTTCGCTTGGTTAACCGAGAGCATCCCGCCGAGAAATGTTCCGCCGCGGGACGCCGACCAATTTAGAGACACGGGGGAGAAATGATGGGCGAGCAGACTCTCATAGGCGTCCGTCGGCCGCGTCCCGTCGTTTGATGACATCACGTACCCGCGACGGTGGTCCGGAGCTGCGTCACCGCCACCGCACGAGCTTGAGCAGGATCGGCTCGACATAGCGCCGGCGCGCACTCGCCGCGATGCGCCGGCCAACATTTCGATGCCGCCAAAGACAGCCCCATCACCGCGAGGCCTGCAAGCGCAAGCGCCATGGCGCGGCGGGACGACACGGCGGCGCGCCGCGACCTTCAGACGACGGCCCACCAGGAGCATCTGCCGAGAAAGTTCGCCGCAGGACGTCGACCGATTTGGCCGAGATTTTCGATGAGTAAATATGAAGACAAGGACCGCACATGCCGGCCCAGCGACGGACGCAAGCGGAGATGGTTATGGATGAACAAGAGACAATGGAGCAGCTGGAGCGGCGTCTGTCGGCCGATGCAATCGCCACCGGTGATCGTCGTTACGTTGACGACGCTCATCGTGTGCAGTTGAGAGTCGTGGCGCTGGCTCGTGGGGCTAACGCCTCTAGCGCGTTTGAGAATCTGTACTGGTTTGCCGACCATGCCGCCTTGGCGGTTGAGTTGGCGCAACCGAACAGTCGGTTGCCCTGCCTGTGTGAAATCCTCTTCGCGGTTGGCGCATTTATCATATTGCCTTGCCGTCCCCAAACGCCGCATGCCCACGCCAGTCCGGCAACACATCAACGCGCCCGGAGCCGCACGCCGAACACATGAAGCGCTTCAACCTCGCGATGTTCGGAAACGGCGTCTTTGGCGCGAGCTTGATCGCCTCGAAGGTCACGGGCTCCGAGCTCAGGCAATTCGGATTGCAACAGGTCACCCAAGCTCCGGCGACTCCTTGCGATTGAAGCTGGGTGATTGTGGGCGGGACGGGCATGGGCGGTCCAAATCTAGTGGGAGTTTCCAATTTCCACCTACCACGGCTGCGGCGTCAGATGAACAAGAAGGCCGTTGTGCACTCGCGGCGGCGACGATTATTAGAGGACGGTGAAGGTGTCTGACAGCTTGCTCCTAACGATTTGAACGCCAGCCATAGCATCACCCAAATCACGGTAGCGGTTAGACCTATTCGACGGCGGTGATGCCGGACACCGTCGGTTCCAAGTTTGCGCGACAGCGCAGAGACTCGCGGTTGAGACACGTCGCGCTAATTCTCTTTTGAGGGGACAGACCAAGTATGGGCATCTTTCAATAGAGGCGACCGCCGTCGCGACGCCAGCTCGAACGACGATCTCGCCCTCGGAATTTTTAACCCGAATATACGCGCAGCCGCTGGTTTGAATGCGAAGAGCCAGAGCTTCTACCTGGCACCAAATTGCTCGTTCATCGGTTAGTCTCAAAACGTGAGCGATGACTGATGTGTCGCGTTGCCGAACGATTTCAAAGCTGAACTCAGACATCCAACATGTCCCTGTTGTTCGCGAATCATATTTGCGCTGAAATCGATGCAAATGTCATCTAGCACTGCAACATGCCGCCGCTGTGTCGCAAACTGACGACGATGAAAACTCTCAGCAGTGGGTCTGAAGCGCGCCGCCGCGATCAAAGCCTTGCTGCTTCGACATTGATCGGGACGGCATCTCTACACTTCGCATTAGAATCCACCGTTGCGCTGCGCTGCGCAATGCGTCACGCCTTGGTGATATAGTCGTGAAGCGCCTTGCGTTCGTTTTCGATCTGGTCGAGCCGATATTTTACAACGTCGCCAATCGAGATGAGACCCGTTAGCTCACCGTTATTCACGACCGGCAGATGTCGCTGGTGTTCCAGCGTTATCGTCTCCATGGCGGAGCTGACAACATCATCTTCGGTCGCCAGTCTCGGGTTTGTCGTCATGTGATGCGCGACGGCGTCGAGCAAGGCGCGAGGCCCATGATCGGCGACCGCCATCACGACGTCGCGTTCGGAGATTAGCCCGACGATGTCGTCGTTGGCGTCGACCACCACCAGCGCGCCAATGCCGTGTCGCATCAATTCGACCGAGACTTCTTGCAACGTTCGCTCTGGCAGCGTCGTCACGACGCTGCGGCCTTTGTTGGCGAGTATGCGAGCGACAGTCATTTCTCATCCTCCACTTTGGTGTCGTGAGCCCTAACCGCTCGCATCTTACCACGCCCCTAACGTCTGAGCCGCGGATAGTATGGGGCGCGCGGCGTGGGCATAGCGCCTTCGCGCCAGCACCGTAGCGCCTCACCCATTGCGCGAAAGCCGCGCGTGCGGCCAGTAATAGGGCGGTGACTGCGCAAAAAAGAGCCCGACCATTGCTGGATCGGGCTACGCATACACCTGAGAGAGTCGATGCTGAGAGCTGCCAGCGACGCTGCGCGCTATCGCTCCGAACGAAAAAATGCTCGACGAGCAAAAGCTAATCGGGCGTTTTTTCGTTGGCCGAGATGCGACGCGCTAACCCGCGTGAAATCAGTTCTGCTTCGCGGCGACGGGTGCCTTCGACGGCTCGTCAACGACAGAGGGCTGCGCAGGCGACGAGACTTTGGTCGGGGAAGTGGCGATCGTTGTTTTTATGTGCATCGCACAAACATTTCAAGAAAAATACCGCGCTGCCGCATAAGCTGTCCGCCGAGGAATGTCTCGGACGCGCCGCTTTCGCAGCGTCTTTGATGGTCGCGAGCACGACGGCATTCTCGCAGCAGACGGACGACCACGCCAAAGGCGCGACATCCCATAAATCTTTGGTCGCTCTCTGCCAGAGAAGCTTCCATAGCCGTTGCGAATCGCCAACAATGGGGCTCTAGCCAGATGCGAGCGGCCAGGTGAGCCATCTGGCCTGCTTGCAGCCTACGAACGTTCGTTTATGCGCGCGCGGAGAACCCCAGAGGGTTTGAATGTCACGACGCGACGCGCCGAGACCGTTGCGGCGATTCCGGTCGTTGGATTGCGTCCAGGACGTTCTTTCTTCGAGCGCACATGGAAGGAGCCAAAGGATCGGAGCTTGAGGTCCTCTCCCGAAACGATCACGTCGAAGATCTCCGCCAGAACCGCGTCCACGATGCCCGCCGATTCTACGCGCGAAAGGCCGACACGCCGAAGCACGGCGTCGACGAGATCAGCGCGCGTCACGCTGCCAGAATCCCTGCTGGGCGCATCCGTCGGAGACAGCATCAAATCCTCCATTCAGCGATCGTCTTTGTTCGGTCGATAGCAGGGCCCGCAGGCCGCGTCACCTTGGGGTGATGATGATTTCGACGGTGGCGTCCGGCCCGAGATGATCGCTGTCATGAGCATGATGCTCCGCGAACCAGTGGTAGAGTCGAGGAAGGGCGCGGTGACGCGCTGTAGCGTGCTCCGTTTCCCCTCCCACCGGGTCGTCGGAGGCGGTCACCCGCCCCCGACTCCCACAGAACGTAGCGTGCGGAGTTACCGCACTACGCTCTTCGGCAGTTGATTCACAGCACCGCGAGCGCTTGCAACTCCCGGTCAGGAGCCGCCGTTTTGGTCGCACCCCAGTTTTGGTCGCAGCAGGTTCGCTGCTATTTGCTCAAGTTTCGTTGCCATGGCCAGCAGGTCTTCTCTTTGAGAAGCAGGCTGTATCTCCCATTGAATGGAGCCCATGTCGCCCAAGAACAATTCAACCGCCGCTGGCCGCTTCCCCATGTAGCCGGCTCTCCCGACCTCAAAGTACTATCAGCCAGTCTGACTTCCCCCCGATCATTAGACCGTTCTCACCTCATCAGCTTGGCGGGTCCTACAAGCTTGCGCTTGAACCGGGTGGATCTCCCTTGTTCCCGTCAATCCCTTTGGTTGCATGCTGGCGGTACGAACCCCGGGAGCACCGCAGGCCGCTCGCTATGTCGCGGGCTACGATTCCGCCTTCCCCTTTGAGCGATAGGCCAGTTACCCAACCGATCCGCTCGTCAGCTTCCAGACCAATCGACAATTGTCCAGGTGGAACCTTCCTCCACAGGTGACACGCGCCTTCGGGGCGCACCCTAATTCTCCAGTCGAAGGGCCAAAAAGCGCCAAAATCAGGCTGTTTTAAAAATGAGATCCTATGGGGCGGTGGTGGATAGCAGCCAAAGCTCTGGCAGAGTGAGGTTGCCACCACACACTCTGGAGACGATCATGCCGAACGCCGCCGACCGCGCCGAAGCGCCGACTGCTATCCATACCAGTCTTGCGGCAATTTTCGTTTCATTGGAACTCAGCCGATCTGTCTGGCTGATCACATCTTTGTCTCCGGGTTCCGGCGAGAAGATGTCGAAGCATTCTGTTCCAGCCGGAGACGTCGCCGCGCGGTTCTGTCGCAAACGTTTCTTGGCGGTTGACTGGGATATGATCGCTGGAAACGCTTCCAGCGGAAGAGCAAGATGATCGAGTTCAAGGGCAGCCATTTTGAACGTGACGTGATCCTGTGGTGCATCCGTTGGTATGTGGCGTATCCGATCAGCTATCGGCAGCTTGAAGAAATGATGGAAGAGCGCGGCGTCGAAGTCGACCATTCCACGCTCAATCGCTGGGTGGTCAAATACGTGCCGTTGCTGGAT
>Ga0302319_10022626_pt1 | contig 11254 bp, 9 predicted proteins | sample Bog_T0_2_FD_203319 | JGI IMG/M metagenome (GOLD analysis project Ga0302319, IMG submission 203319) | Peat permafrost microbial communities from Stordalen Mire near Abisko, Sweden - Bog_T0_2 | ecosystem: Environmental > Terrestrial > Soil > Wetlands > Peat | place: Sweden: Abisko, Stordalen Mire...
GCTACAACAGCAACTACGAATACTTACTCAAACCTTCTGCTGGATAAAGGCTCTGAATCTCAATCGCTAAAACAGCGAACCCCACCAGAAAAGGTAGGGTTCGTCAGCACTCTGACGGTCCGCATCGCGGACCGCTTTTCAATCTCTCTTCGTTACTTCCCGAACCCTTTTCGCCGTTGCTTGCTGTAGGCCGCCAGCGCCGCCTCAATAATCGGATACGCGTCTGCTGCCGGTTGAACTTCGTCGACTTCAACCGCCTTTTCCTCCAGCATTTTGTAATCCTGAAAGAAGCGGCGCAGCATCATCAAACGGTGCGGAGGCATCTCCCGCGCGTCCGTGTAGCTGTTGAACTCCGGATCTTTACTCGCAATGGCGATGATCTTGTGATCTTTCTTGCCGCCGTCGATCATGGTCATCAAGCCAACCGTCCGCGCCTGAATAATGGTCAGCGGAACCACCGGCTCCTGGCAGAACACCAGCACGTCCAGCGGGTCGTCGTCTTCCGCAAGCGTCTGTGGAATGAATCCGTAGTTCGCCGGATAGTACACCGCCGAGTACAGAATGCGGTCCAGTTTGATCATGCCGCTGGCCTTGTCCAACTCATACTTGACGCTGGAGCCAAACGGAATCTCGATCACTGCGTTGAACTCGCGCGGAATGTTCTCGCCCGGCGTAATGTCGTGCCATGCATGGATCATAAATGAGTCCTCAAGAAATTCAATCTCTGAACATTGTACCAATCGCTGAAACCTCGGGTGCCCCAGGTTCGCCAGCGCCCGCGGCCGGAGCGGCGGCGGTTGCCGCGTACCCGGCTGCGAAGCAGCCGATGCTTCTCGGCGATAACCTGGGAATCAAAAATTTCTCCCCTCCTTTCGCTCTCGCCTTTGCCTTTGACTTGGCCTCTAACCTTGAAACCTGTGAAACTTTGAAGCCTTGAAACCTCGCTCCTGTAGAATCGTCCCAGCCTCCAACGCCATGACTGATACCACCTCCGACGCCGTTCCGAAAGCACGCCGAGGCAAAGCCGCAGCCGCCATGGTTGCCGCCGGAATCCTTCTCAGCCGTCTCAGCGGACTCATCCGCGAGCGCTTCTTCGCCCACTATCTCGGAACCTCGCTCGCCGCCGACGCCTATCGTGCCGCCTTCCGCGTGCCCAACATGCTGCAGAACCTGCTCGGCGAAGGCGTCCTCTCCGCATCGTTCATTCCGGTTTACGCCCGTCTCCGCGCTGAAGGCCGTCAGCAGGAGGCAGGCGAACTCGCCGAAGCCGTATTCGCCGTGCTCGCCCTTGTCGCCAGCCTTGTCGTCGCCCTCGGAATTCTCTGCGCTCCCCTGCTTGTCAGCCTGCTCGTGCCCGGCTTCACGGGAGAAAAGCGCGCGCTTACCATCGCCCTCGTCCGCATCGTCTTTCCCGGCACCGGCTTGCTCGTCTTTTCCGCCTGGTGTCTCGGCGTCCTCAACAGCCATGGACGCTTTTTTCTCTCCTATGCCTCCGGCGTCATGATGAATCTCGTCATCATCGCCGTCCTCATCTGGCAGGGAGGCATGCGCGGTCAGGGAACTGTCCCGCTCGCCTACGCCATCTCCTGGGCCTCCGTCGCCGGAGCCGTCCTCCAGTTTGGCGTGCAGGCGCCCATCGTCTACGGTTACTTGCGGCCATTGTTGGGACGCATCGATCTCCGCTCGCTGCACGTTGCCGCCGTCGTCGCCGCCTTCATCCCCGTCTTTATCAGCCGCGGAGTTTTCCAGATCTCCGGATTCATTGATCTTCAAATCGCCAGTTTTCTACCCAAGGGCAACGTCCTGCTCACCTACGCGCAGACGCTCTACATGCTGCCGGTTTCACTGTTCGGAATGTCGGTCTCGGCCGCCGAATTGCCCGCCATGTCCAGCGCCACCGGCACGGACTCGGAGATCGCCGCAACCTTGCGCTCGCGTCTCGTGAGTGGATTGCAGAAAATATCCTTCTTCGTCGTTCCCTCGGCGGTGGCGTTTCTCGTTCTCGGCAACGTCGTCTCGTCCACTCTCTACCGCACCGGCAAATTCAGTGAGCAGGATGTCTTGTTCGTCTGGGCGGCTCTCGCCGGTTCCGGCGTCGGTCTGCTGGCGCAAACCATGGGACGCCTCTACTCTTCCACCTTCTACGCCCTGCGTGACACTCGCACGCCGCTGCGCTACGCCCTCGTGCGCGTCGCTCTCACCCTCTGCCTCGGATACCTTTTCGCGCTGCCGTTGCCGCGCGCGCTCGGCATTGATCGCAACTGGGGAGTCGCCGGACTCACGGCCTCGGCTGGCATTGCTGGATGGGTGGAATTTGTTTTATTGCGGCGCGGACTGCAAGCCCGCATCGGTCACGTAGCCTTCTCGGCCACGCGTGTCCTCAAACTCTGGGCCGCTGCTCTAACGGCTGCCGCGCTCGCCTTGCTGCTGGAGCGCGTGTTGCACCTGGCTTCGCCGGTCCTGCGCGGACTCGTGGTTCTCATCCCTTACGGCGTCGCTTACCTGGCGATGACCCACTTGCTCGGAGTCAGCGGAGCGCTCGCCTCGATCCTCGACCGCCTCGGCATCAAGCAGAGAAGCTAGGGATTTTGGATCAGGTGGCAGCAACAGGAATCCTGAGGGTGCCCCTCCTAACCATCTTTTGGTTAGGGCGGGTTTCTCGATTCTTGAATGTATTGGAACCTACCCTGCGGGCTTCAGTCGCGTCGTTTTCATCACCTTCATCGCGTTCCAGTCATAACCGTATCGCCGCCCGCAATCAAGGCACACAACGTAGTGCGCGCAATCTGCAGGCAGCTCTTCCGCCCAGTCCAGGTGCGCCTGATGCTGCCGTGCCACGTCCATGGAAAACGGCACGGACATATGATTATGTCTGCAACCGAACGCCAAAAGGTTGAGCACTTTCTCCAGCATTTTCAGAATGCACCTCGCGGAAATCTGCCCAGCGTCAGCGGCGGGCGGGGCCGTCTGGCCCACTCCCGTCGCTGAAAGCTGTCGTTACTTGTCTTTCGTTCAGCCCGCACGAACTGCCGATTTGTCCGGAACCGCTGCGGGAGTAGCTTCTGCTGCTTGCGGTTTGTCGTTCGCATTCGGCTTGCGGATATCGATTCCGCCCTTGAAGAATGCGCCGTCTTCAATGCTGATGCGCTGTGCCACTACGTCCCCGGTCAGCGAACCTTCATTGCGAATGTCCACCCGGTCCGTGGCCGTCACGTTGCCGCGCACTTTTCCCAGAATCACCGTTTCCCGTGCCGTGATATTGGCGGCCACTACGCCATTGCGCCCTACCGTGACCCGGTTGCCGGGCAGGTGAATCGAGCCTTCTACTCTGCCGTCGATGTACAGTGACTCCGACCCTGTCACCTCGCCTTTAATCACAAGCGATTTTCCAATCGTCGCCTGGTCGTTAACGGTGGTCGCCGTGCTCATCGGCTTCGGCGGGTTGTTGGTGTACTCCGGTGCCGGAGTCGGTGTAGAGGGCTGGCGCTGCGCATCCGCAGGCCCCGGATTATTGCCGGACGGTGTTGAGGGCTTCCACATGGTTTTCGTGAGTCCTTTCATAAAGCAGGTCTGCACCTGCATCGCCATTCGCGGCGCTGTTCGTAACTCTGAACAACGCAAAGGCTTTAGGGTTGTCTGTTCTGAAATCCAGGCGTGCTCTTTCGTTCCCTGTATGCACTATATTCCACTCCCCCGGAACTTTCTGCACTCCTGCACCCTCAGCCTTCAATAAATCCATCCGTAATCAGCCTCTCTGATACGTAACCCCCAGGTCAGCGCCCGTCTTTGGCCCGTACCCGTCGCAAACGCCGTTGCGCATAATCGCGTGCATGTCCTGCTCTCCCGCGTCAAACCGCCCGTTCTCTCGATCCCACCGTCAGTACCGGACAATGTGCGTTCACGCTGATCGGATAGGTAAATCCTTTCGGCAGGTGGGTGCGCTCGGAAACCTCGCTCGCCGGACGCAGTCCTTTCACGATCAAGTCGGCTCCGCATCCAATCGCAACCTTTATGATCTCTTCTGAGATGTGCCCGGTTCCAACAATGACCTCTGGCTTATGCGGTAGCGCAAGTTGGCTTTCGACGAGCAACCGCATCACTTGCTCGCGTTTCTCCTCTTCCAGTCTGTAGAGCTTCTCGCCATGCACTCCAAGCGACTGCGGCAAGATACTCGCCACCGTCAGATACGCGCCGCAAGCGCGCGCCAATGTCATCGCATAATGCAGCGCGTCCGTCGTCGCCGGCATCTCTGGATTGATCGCGAGCACAATCGACTGGAAGCGCCCATAGCATTTGGATAGCGAAACGTGAGGCCCAACCGTCAATACCGGACACAGCGCGTTCCGGTAAATCTTCTCGGCGTAGCCGCCAAACAGAAGTTTCGCCGGCCCTTGCAGCCCGTTCGTCCCCAGGACTATCAAGTCAATCTTCTTTTCCGCTACAACCGCTTTCACCACATCCACAGCCTCGCCTGACCGGACGACGAACTCAATCGGCAGAACATCAATGCGGTGGCGAGCCCCAAAGTCAGCGGTGAGCTTGAGGGCGATTTCTTCGCTGGGCGCAAGCTGGTAAAGCGGCTCTCCCCAGTCATAGCTTTTCTCCCAAACGGCATGAACCAAGAACAGCTTCGACTTGAAGTGCGCGGCCAGTTCCCGTGCAACATAAGCCGCGCGATCAGAGGCGTCGCTGAAGTCGGTTGGCAGCAGAATGGATTTAAGGTGGAATTCAGTTGCAGGATCCGTCGTTGCGGCAGGCAGTGAGGAATGCGTCATACTAGCACCTCCCAAACAAACCCGTTCGGGGTTGATGTTGCCTCATTTCCCTGAAATTAGCTGTGACCGCTCTCGGTATATTTTCCTAATTCCCAATTTGACTTAGCAGGCGCAGCTCCGCATCCGCACGCCCGAGCACGAAATCGGCGCGCATCCCCGCATAAACATTAGTTGCTTCTTACTTAATGGGGTGCGTCTTACTTCTTGTCCAGTGCAATCTGCGAAATGGCAAGATCCCAGTGCGCTTCCAGAATTTCAAACCGCCGCTGTTCTTCGCGTTTGAAGGTCGCCTGATCGGTATAGAGCTTGAGCTGAATCGCGTGCTCATCCACCGGAGTGAACGCTGCCTGCGCATTCTTGAAGACAATGGTGACGCGGTAATCCCATCGCTCCTGCTCGGGCATGTGATACGCGGGAGTATCAAGCCTCACCGATAGAACGCGGCCCATTGCAACTTCGCTCTGCAAAACCGGGTAGTGATTCTTCTTGAACAGTTCGAGAAACTCCTCCTGATGTCCCCAGTGCGTCTTGTAGTAATACTCCATCACGTAGGGCTTATCCGGGTCTGGCGCAGGCGGAGCTTGCGCCGTGCCAGCGGCTGTGAGGAACAGCATCGAAGCGAGAAGCAGAGCAGCGGATAACAGTTTGCGCACGGAGGCCTCCACGAGTTTGAGAAATTGTAAACCACGCGGGACAGGCCACAAAAATCGAAGAGTCCGCGGGTGGCCCACATCCGCCAATTTAATCCACCTTTGGCTTATCTGAGGCACACCCGTGCGTGATGGGCATCACCAGCTACTCTGATTAGACTGCACTATCCTGCTGCTCACGTATCCAATATCTGCATGCTGAACCCACTGCGTACGGATTATGGGAGGCGACCGCCAACGTGCTTCCGACAAGTCGTTTTCGGTGAGACGCGAAGTTCAAAAGGGGCGAAATGGCAAGCACGACAAGCGCGGAATCTGAATCCCAGACAGCTCCAGGGCAGACGTGCCGACCGCAAAACCGTTGGACGCTCGGTCCGGCCAAAGTACTTCGGCAAGCGGGAGCAGCCATTCTTGTTGTAATTCTTCTTTCTGTTTTTGTTGGATCAAATTATTTCAAGAATGAGACGTACGTGAGATCGTACGAGGTCTGGAACGTTTTCCACTACTATCTCGGCGCGAAGTATTTTCCCGAAGTCGGATATTTCAATCTGTATACGTGTGCACTCGAAGCCGATCAAGACTCAGCGGGGTACTGGTATAGGATTCCGAGAGCACGCGATATGGAAACGTACCGAATTGTCCCACGATACAGCCTCCCTCCCTGTCCACGCGCAAGTTTCACGCCTGAGCGGTGGACTGAGTTTTCCAATGACGTAGAGCATTTCGCGAGTCTCGCTTCACCATATTATTTCGCACTTCTCTTTGCAGATAAAGGTCTCAACCCTCCCCCTTCGTGGGTAGCAGTTGCAAGACCTATGGCACAAGCTATTCCGATTTCCAAAAGTCGAGTGGCAAATGTAGTCTTTAACCTCGATCTTATTGCGCTATTGAGCGGCGTCCTAATTATCTGGAAGACCCGCAGTGGAGCCGCCGCCCTTCTTACTGCGGGGCTGGCGACATTCTGTTTCGGAAATTTCGGACGAATCGGAGGGAATTTTCTCCAGTACTTCTGGTTTCCGCTCGTAATCATAACGATTGTTTTGTGGCGGAGAAACAGACCCGGTTATTCCGGCGCAGTGCTCGGGATAGCGGTTGGACTTCAAACGTTCCCTCTATTTTTCGGTTTGCCGATTTTGGCTCGGGGGGTCATCGGCGCATTACGGGGACATAAAGAAGCGGAGTGGCTCCCACATTATAAGTTCGGCGGTGCGTTGATCGCTGTTATCGTTGCCAGCTTTCTTTCCGGTAGTCTAGCGGGGCGGGGAGTTGGCGGATGGAGCGAATGGCAGAAGAAAATCTCGATCCATAAGAATTATCTCCAGGGAGAGATTTTCGACATCGGATTGGCGAACCTCACAGCAGTGACTGTTTCAACGAATCGTAATAGTGCGGCTACATACATAGATGATGTCGCGAGCACTTTCATGCGACTCGATTCGCTCAAAAGAAATATGTGGATTTACTATGCGCTTAGCACATTGTTCCTTGCAATGTGGTTTTTAATCGTGGTGCGTGCTCCTGCTTGTGATCTTTTCGGACACGGATTTCTGCTATTGTTCACGGCTGTTAACCTATCGCCTTATTATTATCTTTCGCTCGCGCTTGTTCCATTCATGTTTTGGAATGCGGGCCGCATATTACGCCTATATGCAGTTTGCGGAACCGTCGTGCTCTTTACTGCCAACGGACTTCTTTTTCGGGGAGAATCCGCTTCTTTCGTGTATTTGCCTCATCTCGTGAGCGGATGGTCGATTGCTATATTTTTGTTGGGACTCGGGGCGATCTCTGTCTTTTCGTACCGTCATGCGGCTCTCGGCACGCCGCAGCGCAAATCGTCATACTTTATTAACCGGGTTGCGTTGGATGATGCGTCGGTTCACGATACCTCGCGGTAACAGACCTATCTTCTCTTCCTATCCCTTCCGCCGCAAACTCCGCCACCCTCACCCACTCGCGCATCTGCCGCCAACGCGATACCATCACACCAGCGACGAATGATCTCTGAAAGCGATCTGCTCCAACACATCGAAGACCAGCCCCAGCGTGCCGCCGGATACAAGCAACTTGTCCGCGAGCTCTCCTTGCGTGGCCGCGAGCGCCAGGAGCTCGAGTCACTCCTCGCCGATCTTGTTGTCCGCGGCAAGCTGGTTCTCGTCGCGCGTGACCGCTACGCCATCGCCTCTGCGGCCATCAATCGCAATCTCGTCGTCGGAACCCTCACCATGCACCGCGATGGCTTCGGCTTCGTCCGCCCTCTCGACCGCGAAGTCCGCGAGCGCCTGCAAGGTGACATCTTCATCCCGCCCTTTGATACCGGCGAGGCCATGCACGGCGACCAGGTTCTCGCCGAACTTTCTCCGCACTCCCGCGAGGGACGCCACGAAGGCCGCATCGTCCGCGTCATGGAGCGCGCCCACGCCACCGTCGTCGGAACCTTCCACTACGGCCAGCGCCAGAACTACGTGCGCCCCATCGATGACCGCATCAAGATGGACATCATCATCGCCGAGGGAGACGAAATTGTCCCCGAGCCCGCGGCCTCCGCTGCCCGCCTCGCGCAGGATCGCGTCATCGGCAAAGAGGCCAGCCTGCGTCCCTGGGAAGACCTCGAAGGCGTGGTCGTCGATTGCGAAATTACCAACTGGCCCACCGCGACAAAAAATCCCCGGGGCCGTGTCGTCGAAGTCATCGGCTATGAAGATGATTTCGGCGTTGACGTTGAAATCATCATTCGCAAGCATCACCTGCCCCATCACTTTCCGCCGTCGGTCATCGCCGAAGCCCACGCCATCTCCGCCGGCGTCGTTTGCCGCGTACCCGACGCTGGTGAACTCGCGCCCGCCGAGCTCACGGGCCGCCGCGATTTCCGCGATCTTCCCATCGTCACCATCGATGGTGAAACCGCCCGCGACTTCGATGACGCCGTGCTCGTCCGCAAACTTCTCGGAGAAACTTACGAGCTCCAGGTCCACATCGCCGACGTCGCCCACTACGTCCGCCCCGGCATGGATATTGATCGCGAGGCCGAGATTCGCGGCACCAGCGTTTATTTTCCTGATCGCGCAATCCCCATGCTGCCCATCGAGCTCTCTACCGACATCTGCTCACTCCGTCCGCAACTCGACCGCCTCGTCATGTCCTGCATCATGCAGATCGACGCCCGTGGCCAGATCCGCTCTTATGAAATCATGCCCGGCGTGATCCGCAGCGCCGAGCGCATGACCTACTCCGCCGTGCAGCTCGTGCTCGATGGCGACGCCGCCACCCGTGAGCGCTACGCTCCGCTGGTTGAAAATTTTCTCCTCATGCAGCAGCTCGCGGTAATTCTCAATGAAAAGCGCCAGCGCCGCGGCTCCATCGACTTCGATCTGCCTGAGCCTCTCATCGACTTCGACGAAAACGGATTGATGAAAGCCGTCACCCGCTCCGAACGCCTCTTCGCAAATCGCCTCATCGAGGAGTTCATGCTCGCCGCCAATGAAACCGTCGCCACCCACCTTGAGCAAAAAGGCGTCGCCTCCCTCTATCGCGTGCATGAGCCACCGGACCCCAAGCGCGTCTATGACTTTGAAAACCTCGCCGCCGCCTTTGGATACTCCCTCGGCATCGGAGCCCTGCCCGTCAGCCGCTTCCGCGTCAAACCCACCCGCCAGCAGGCGGAGCGTCGTCATTTGCCGCGAACCCGGCTGCGGACGCGGCCAGACGACATTGAGATTCCGCAGGAAGTCGCCATCACTCCCATGATGTATCAGAAGCTCGCCGCTAAAATCGCGGGCAAGCCCGAGGAGCAAATCCTCAGCTACCTCATGCTCCGTTCGCTTAAACAGGCGCGCTACTCTGAAATCAATGACGGACACTTCGCTCTCGCCGCCACTTCTTACACCCATTTCACCTCGCCCATCCGCCGCTATCCTGACCTCCTGATCCATCGCATCCTCAAAGGCGTGCTCGCCGAAAGCCCTGAGCGTCACGAGGGTTCACTCAACATCGGCGCCGGAGGTTACGTCGAACAACACGCCGAGTCCATGTGGACGGAAAGCAAGAGCGCCGCGGCAAGAAAATCTCCCGAGAAGCCCGCGAAGAAAGCTACGAAGACAACGGACAAGAAACACCCCGGCATTGTCTCGCCCATCTCTGAAGACCAGCTCCGCCATCAGGCCGAGGACGCCAGCTTCGCCGAGCGCCGCGCCGATGCCGCCGAACGCGAGCTCATGGAATGGAAGAAGATGAAGTTCATGTCTGACCGGGTCGGCGAAGACTTCGACGCCCTCATCGTCAGCATCACCAAGTATGGAATTTTCGTCGAACTCACCAATCTCTTCGTTGAAGGACTCATCCCTCTCAACTCGATGTATGACGACCGCTACACTTTCCATGACACCACTCGCCAGATCATCGGCCAGCGCACCCGCAAAACGTTTTCCCTCGGAGATCGCGTCCGCGTAATTCTCGACCGCATCGACCGCGTCGAGCGCAAACTCCAATTCGCCCTCGTCGAGGAGCGCCCCACACCTGCCCGTCGAGGCAGAAAACGCCCCCACTATTAACTATCTGGGAATCGCTCCACCCTTCACCCGTGCTCACCTCGTCAATCCTTTCAAAACTCGCTCAACTATTGCCGAATCCGCCAACTTCCAGTTTTCTACGATTAACCGCCTCGCCAATCGTTCAGGTCCGCCGCAGAAGAGCCATCCGTCCCCTGTATTCGCCTTCGAAGCACCTTTTGCATGTTGTCTCAGTCCTAGTACAATCTCTGCAAGACATCATCACGAGGATTTCTTTCAATGGCACACATGGTGCAATGCGTAAAGCTGGGACGTGAGGCCGAAGGTCTCGACGACGCGCCCTTTGACAGCCCTCTCGGACAGCGTATTTACGAGAACATCAGCAAACAGGCTTGGTCTGACTGGCAGAACCACATGAAAATGCTGCTCAACGAATACCGCCTCCAGCCCTGGAAAAAAGAGCATCAGGATTTCATCGTGCAGCAGATGGAGCAGTATTTCTTCGGCCAGGGCGGCCAGGCTCCCGAAGGCTACAAGCCACCGGAGCCGTAATCGCCGCATACTCACGCCAAAATGAAACGCGGGCAGCGATGCCCGCGTTTTCCACTCCGCTAGCCGTTGTGCGGTGCTAAAATCAATTTACCCCTTCGGCGCACCCGCGCCGTAAACCGTCGGGATGTGGCTCAGCCTGGTAGAGCACTCGCTTGGGGTGCGAGGGGTCGGCAGTTCAAATCTGCCCATCCCGACCATTTTCACCCTTGTATTCAATGATATAGCTTTATCTCTTTCCTCAGCTTCATTCTTCCATTTACCCAATTGTGACGTGATTGTGACGTTGTCCAAAGACGCCACGGCTCTGCGCTTGGCCTCTTGGCGAATGTGACTGTAGTGCTCCAGCATTTCTCTGCTGACATGTCCCGCGATGCTCATGATGGTTTGTTCACTGGCTTCCGAGGATTCGGCCAGCTTGGTTATGGCATGGTGGCGGAGGTCGTGCGGTCTGAGTCCACCCAGACCGCACGACTCAGTTAGCTTTCGCCATGCTGTCCTCCAGCCCCAGCGACTGGGTGGCTGAGTCGGGTCATACTCTTTGCCTTTGACCCGGCTTGGAATCAGATAGTGGTCTGGACGGGTGCTTCCCAGTTTCTGAGCGCGGCTCATTAACTGCTCAATCGCCCACAAGGCTGTCTGGTTCAGCGTGAAATCTGAAATCTGAAATCCTGAAATCCGGGGACAGACGGGACGTTATCTGTTAGTTTGTTGGCGTGGCCCGATTTCGCTCGCGTGGTTGCTGCGACATTCCGCATCATGTCACTGACCTGAC
>Ga0302319_10022627_pt1 | contig 11253 bp, 8 predicted proteins | sample Bog_T0_2_FD_203319 | JGI IMG/M metagenome (GOLD analysis project Ga0302319, IMG submission 203319) | Peat permafrost microbial communities from Stordalen Mire near Abisko, Sweden - Bog_T0_2 | ecosystem: Environmental > Terrestrial > Soil > Wetlands > Peat | place: Sweden: Abisko, Stordalen Mire...
GCACCGGCACGAAGACCTTCACGCGACCTCCGTCTCCGCCGCCTCCCCCTCCGCCAGGCGAAAAGCGGCGTGATGGCCGATCTTCAACTGGCTTTGCAGTTGCCGCGCGCGATTCGCCACCCGGCGGGCGGCGGCGGAATCAGGCTCCGGCGCAAGCGGACTCAGCAGATGCAGATTCGGGCGACGCAGACGCGGCTGGTGCAGCGGCGCGGGAGCTTCCGGCTGGCGCAGTGCATTCAGCAACGCCAGCGTGCCGTCGCGGTTCGCGACCAGTTGCGCCCGCACGACATCGCGATTGGTGATCACGTCGGCAAAGCGTTCCAGGTCGTTTTCCACCTGCGCCTCGGTCAGGCGCTGGCAGCGATTGCGGAGACTTTCCAGCTCCGCCGTCTGGCTGCGCAACGCCACGGCGATCTCGGCATCCGTCGCCGGGCCGGGCAGGTGCAGCTCTTGTAGAATTTCGTTTCGTAGATTCATTTCGTTTTGTGGTAGTGGCGGTCTATGACCGTCGCTGATTGAAGGATCAGAAATCGGAACCTCTTCCTTCTTCCTTCTCACTTCATCCTTTCGGTTGCTCAAGGGCGCGAGCCCGGGCAGGTTCGGATCATTCGTCAGCGCCAGCCGGTCGAGCCGCCGCGGACGCAGATGCACCACCTCGCGGCCATCCGGCGCGGGTGCGGTCCACTGGTCACAATCGGCCCGGTTCCACACCGGCGACGCGAGCCGGTAACGCCCGCCCGTCAGCGCCTGGTGCCCAAGGTCCGACCAGCGGATCTGTGCGTACAGCCCGTCGTCGCGATGCTCCAGCCCCCCGATCCACCCCGCCGCCGTCGTCGGCTGCGCCGGATCGTGCGAGAAGTGATCGAAGTCGACCAGCAGCCCCGGAAAATTCGCCTGCCGCGCCTCCTCGTTGAACGTCCCCAGCATGGCCTCGCACGCCTCCGCATCGATCACCTGCATCGCGCCCGTCGGGTGCGGAAAAGTGCCGTGCGGCGCGATATGAAACCAGCCGTCGGGGGCGGGTTGAAAATTAGTTGGTGAATTCATAAATTAATTATCAGATCTCATTCTCCACCGGATCAGGCTCGGTTTCCTATTCCCTCGTTCCCTGACTCCGTCTGGGAACGAGCTTGCTGAGGCGACTCCGTCGCCGATTTCGCTCGTGTATTGACGAAGCCGGGCGACAGAGTCGCGCGGACAATTGCGTTCCCAGACAGAGTCTGGGAACGAGGGAAAGGGGAATTCATACTAAATCTCCTCCTCCACCGGATCAGGTTCCGGCTTCCCCTCCGGCACCGGCGGCTTCGGCAAAGGCAGCAGCGCGTAATTGCGCAACTTCAGCCGGTACCCGGTCTTCTCGCTCAGCTCCGCCGGATCGATCTCGTATCCCGCCCGCGCCAACGTCAGCGCCTGCGCGATGATGTCCGCCGGGTCGAGCGACCGCGTCACGGCCAGCTCGAAATAAGCCAGCTGCGGTTCGCCGGGGAAAATCCTTTGCAGCAGCGGACGGTCGAACTGATCCTGGAAAATCTCCGAGATCAACGCCGCCTCCGCCTCCGTGATGTCGTCGAACGCCCGCTGATGCGCGCCACCCGCCAGCGTGCCGGAACCCGACTCGGTCAGCGTCGTCAGCTTGCCGCCCGTCGCCGCCAGCACGATCATCTCGTCCTGGTAACGCAGATGCTCCGCGAACGGATTCTGCCCGCGCCCGCCCGAATCGACCGTGTGGATCTGCGTCCCGTGCGGCACCGTCCCGCGCGCATCGCCGATGATCGCCTCCGCCTGCGCCTGGTACTCAGCCTCGCGCTCGGCGGGAATATCGGCGGGCAATTCCAGGAACAGCGGCGGCAGCCCGTAGGTCTCGACAAAGCCGTCCCAATCCTTCTGGCTCAGGCTCTGCCGCACATGCGCGATCACCGCGACCTCATCTATGGGCGCCTCCGTTTCGCGAAAAATAAATCGCTGCGCATCGAGCACCGGGTCGTCCGGCATCGGCAGACCCGGCCGCGCCATCGCGTTGTATTGCCACGGCGCATCGGGCCCCAGCCTCGCCCAGAACCATTGCGGCACCGGCTTCAGCGCCACCGTCCGCCCCTGCCGGTCGAAATGCCGTTCCACATGCGCATAGCCGCGAAACTCGGCCAGCGAGAGGAACGTTACCGCTTCGCGCAGATTGGCGAGCCGCTCGTAGGCATCGCGGAGCACCGCCGCCTGCCGCGCCGCCAAAGTGCGCGGACTGGCCGTCACCGCCTGCGTGTCGCGCACGCGGATGTCCCAGTCGAGCCGGGTCATCGACGCCTGCCGCCGCTGCAGGACCGCGCGCAAAGTCGAGTTCCGCTTTTCAACAAAGCGGTAAAGCCATTGCAGCCGCGCATAATTTCCGCGCTCGGCGGCTTCCAGCATCGTCACCAGCTGCGCGATGGTCAGGCCTCGCAGCGGGTTGTACTGGGCGCGCCAATTCGTGGAAAGCTGTAGATTGTGGAGATAAGTCGAAGGTCTCATAAAGTAAAAAGGTAAAAGTTAAAAGGAAAAGGGATCGATCAAGCGGATAAGGAATAAGGGCGCGGAATCAGGAAAGCGTCTCTGCACTTTTACCTTTTTACCTTTTCCTTTTACCTTCATCCGATCACCCCCCGTGGCGGTCGCATCCTTGCCCGCGGCAACGCCCTGAACGACGGCACCACCGTCCGCGTCGTGGCCCGCGCCGGGGCCAGCAATTCGGCCAGCGCCGCGTAGGCCGTCGCCAAAAGAAAATGGTTCTCGCATTTGTCGAGGTAACGCAGCGTCCGGCCATCGGCGCTCCGCTCCTGCCGCGCCCCGGCCAGCAGATGCCGCTCGTAAACGTCGAGCACCGAGCGCGTCTCGTCCGTCGCTGTCGGCAAAAGAAAACGCGGCGTGGAAATTTGCACTGCAGTGCCGTCGGCCTGCTCGAGCAAACGGGGATGCGCCCCGTCCGGCGGCAACAATTCCTGCACCACCGCATCGATGGTCTCGTCGCGATGCGCCGCCAGCAGCGGATAAAGCCGACCGTCCTGCGTGCGCCCGAGCTTGTGCCGCAACCCCTGCCCCTCACGCTGCGTGAACTCGACCGCCGCGCAGCGGACATTGCGCCATTTCTCCGACGCCGCGTGCCAAGACAAGGTGGAGGGATGACGGAAGAAGGAAGAAGGACTGCATTTTTCAGCGTCGCTACTTCTTCCTTCAACCTTCTTACTTCTACCTTCAAAAAAGATATCCCGCCCCGGATCGTTCGACGACGTCACCGTCGCCTCATCCAGCCCGTTCAGCATAAAAACCAAATCGCGCGACAGATCCCGCAACGGCCCCGCATCGACGCACAGCGCGCTCAGCCCCAGTTGCCGGAAAAGCTCCGGCACCCGCGTCCGCACCCGCTCCGCCGCGATCGGCTCGATCCACAACAGCCGCGCCTGGTGCGGCGCTTTCTCCTCCACCGCCCGCGCCACGAACCAGCATTGATCGCCCAGGTCGAGGCCGCCGAAATGGAAGGTCGAAGGATGAAGGCAGAAGGAAAAAATATCCGACAAATCATGATCTGCCTTAACTTCTACCTTCTTACTTCTCACTTCTACCTTTCCCAAAACGTAGTCCCCCCGCGCCGCTTGCAGCACCGCAGGCGTCAGCGATTGCGTGGTCGATTTCGGCAGCGCCAGCCGGTCGGTGCAAAACACCGTCATGTGTTCCGGGTCGCGAATCGCCTCCTGCCACGCCGCCACGATCTGCCCGAGGTCGATGGCCGGGATCAGCAATTGCGAGAGCCGGTAACTCCAGCGCCGCAGCGCCTCCCGCTCGGGTGCCTGCGCGTGCCACTGCGGATGCTCGCGATCCAAAACCGCCCCGCACTCAGGACAGCAGAGCTCATACCTTTGGCCCGGCGAGTAAGGGAGAAGTGAGAAGGTAGAAGGTAGAAGTGTGGAATCGGAAGAATCCAGTCCTTCTTCCTTCACACCTCTTCCTTCCACCTTCTGAAAATGTCCCTCCACCATCAACTGCGGCCACTCACACGACGGCTTCCCCTCCACCACCAGCCGGCAAATGCCCGGCCATAACGTCTCCGGATTATGCCGCGCGCCGCAACCCGGGCAATTCAGCAGGCCGATATGCTGCGTCCCTTCCGTAAAGGCCAGGTTCTGCCCCGCACCGTGATAACGCTGCGTGCCGATCAGCAGCGACAGCCGCAGGTTCGACGCGGTCATGCGCCCGGCCAGGAAGCGCGCGTGCTCCTCCGGCAGATCGTCCTTCTCGTCCTGCACCACCACGTCCATCGAGAACGAGGTCGGGATTTTTCCCAGCCCGCGCATGAAGGCCAGCGCCGTCCGCGTGCCGTCCGTGCAGAGAAACGCGCCCTTGCGATTCACCGCGCGGCCCGAGGGCGAAAGCGTCTTGCCCACCGCGATCAACCGCGACAGCCACGGAATCTGGTCGAGCACATCGGGACGCAGCTTGCCATCGACCAGGCCGGAAACGAGATCGTCGTCCGGCAGATAATAACCGACATTGCGAAAACGCACCGCGACGAGATACGCGAGCAGATTGAGCATCAGTACCGTCTTGCCGAACTGCGCGCCGCCGCAAATCGCCAGCGAGGCGTCGGTCTCGCCCGAGGCCAAAATCAGGTCGAGCCGCTCGACAATGGGCCGCAACGCCTCGCGTCCGCCAAAGTGATAGGCGATGTAACCCGGACCGCTCTTCACCCGCGCGTGCCCCGCCAGGAAATCGGCGAATGAATCGATCCGTGGTGGCTGGGCATCGATGCGGGTGCGGTTGAGGCGGCGGGAGACGCGGGAGGTGGCAGGTGCTTTGGTGATGAGTGGGCGACGGGGTTGATTTTTTATTCCGTCATCCTGAGCGAAGGCGAGAGGCGGCGTTTTCTTTTTGAGGGGAATGTTTCCGAGCCGCAGTCGAAGGACCTGGCCGTTTTCCGGTGGAGTTTTGAGGAGGCAATCCGATGCCGGGGCGGGAAGCGATTCACCGGCCTTTTGCGGCGAAAGTTTCTGGCGCTTCTGGCGTGTGCGGGGAAGAGGCCAAGGTCCTTCGACTGCGTTCCGCTTCGCGGAACTTCGCTCAGGATGACGGAGTTTTTTATGAGGCGTTTTTTGGCCGATGGTGGCGGCGCTCATAGAGATTCGTCCTCCAGATGATCGGTTTGGTCGAGGAGCTGGTTTTTGAGGTTCTGAAAGGCTTCGAGGGCGGCGGGATTTTGGGGGAGTTCGCGGGCGAAGGCATCGAGGGCTTTTTCGGTGGCGTTGCGGCGGACGAGGCGAAGTTTTTCGTTTTGCAGATCGAGGGCGCGTTCGGCGCGATCCTGCTCGCGGGCGCGAAGAAAGAGAGAGGTATAGCGGGCGAGGTCGGCGGACTCGACTTTGCCACTGGCGATTTGACGAAAGGCTTCCTGGCCAAGAGCGGCGAGGACTGCTTCGGGAATCTGGCCGGGACTGCGGCGCACCAGGGCGATGAGGGCATCAGCCTCCTCGGCGGCGCGGTCGATGCGACGGGTCCAGCGTTCGTGGGCGTACTCGGTGAAGAAAACGTCGATTTGATTTTTGGTAGCCGAGGGAAGACCGGCGTCCTGGAGGCGGAGGTTGATCGCGTCGTGATCGGAGCCTTCGCGCAGCCAGATGAAGATGTTTTCCTTTTGTTCCTGGGCCAATGCGAGGAGTGGATTAGAGGAGGAATCACTCATAACGGTTGGGCCAGCGCGTGGCCGGAAGGGGTCAGCCGCCATTCGGTGAGGCGCGACAACGGGTCGACCCGGAAATCGAGATACGCCTTGTCCCGCAATTCCCGCAGCGCCGCCTCGAGCCGCGCGCGGGTCACGGCAGGCCGCGAGAGATTGAGCGTGAGATAGAGCGTCTGCTCATCGAGCCAATAACTGAGGCACGGCTTCAGGATTTTCAGGACGCGGGCCTGGAGCAGCGCTTCAGGATCGGTGTAGGGGGCTTCGGGTTCGGTGGTTGGGTTCATAAAAGGAAAAAGGAAAAGGGGTAAGGGAAAAAGGATGAGGTTTGAGCAAGGGCGATAATCAATTGCGGAACTTTTACCCTTTTCCTTTTCACCTTTACCCTTTCAGCACGCCCGTCTTGTGCAGGAGATCGACAATCTCGCCGGGCAGGCGCTGGAGTTTGTTGTTGAGGTCGTGGGTGAGGAGATCGACCCGCTGGTGCGCGCCCTCGACCCGGCCCCGCACTTCGGTGAGGTGCTCGGTCTGCTCGTGGCGCAACTGGTTCAGCTCGGTGCGGAGCTGGCGCAATAATTTCTCCAGCTCCTGTTCGAGCGACGGACGCCGCTTGAAGTGGTCGATGACCTTGAGGAAGACGAGAAGAATCGCGGCCAGCGCGGCGGCATCGATCAGCCACGAGGAGAGATGCTCGGGATCGGGCGCCGGAACTTCCTGCGCCAGGACCGGCATCAGCAACAAGGCCAAGGCGTCGCGGTAAAAATAAATCATGGTTCAAGTGGTGGGGAAAAATGTGTCTGCAAAACCGTCGCGCAGGGTCCGCTTGGGGACGGGTCCGGGGAGGAAAATCGTCCTGGTGGTTCCAGTGGCGGTAGTCCCCGCGCGACGGCGGCAGCTTTCTTCGTTCGACGGGCTGTTGGTGGGGGTTGACGGTTTGGGCATCGGGAGGTTCGTGATGTGGTAAGGGCAGGAGAAGAGCCTCGGACAAACAAGCGCGGGTCGGTAGCCGGGTTAGACACGCCAGTCCGACTTGCCGTTGTCGAGGAAGTCGCCGATGCGGTCGACCGTGTCCTTGAGCAGCGAGGCGACGAAGAAAATGACGATGCCCGTGGAGGGCGAGACGCAGGGAATCGCGTTGAGCGTGGCAACGAAGCCCGCTGCTTTCGCGACGTAGGAAAGAACCAGGAGGATGTTTGACATGCCCCTGTTCTCTCACGAAAAAGAGCAAGGGCGGTAGCTCTGGAAATCCTATATCGGCTGCAGAGCCTAAAAAGATAAGCTATCTAGGCTTTGGAGGAGAACCCCCGGAAAATGGGGCGGGATTTGGGGAGTGCGACGGTCATAGACCGCCGCTACATGAGTCAGCGGGCGTGGTATTCCTGGAGGGATTTGACGCCGAGGGGTTTGGTCTTGAGGGAGCGAAGGGCGCGGAGGGTGGCCTGCGCGGCGGCCAGGGTGGTCATGACGGGGACGCGCTGGTAGAGGGCGGTGGTGCGGATGCGGACTTCGTCCTGGCGCGCGACGGGTCCGGCGGGAGTGTTGATGATGAGGTGGATTTCGCCGTTCTTGAGCATGTCGAGGACGTTGGGGCGGCCTTCGTTGAGTTTGAAGAGGCGGACGACGGGAACTCCGGCGGCCTCGAGCGTGCTGGCGGTGCCGGAGGTGCTGTAGACCCAGAAGCCGAGGGCCTGGAGGCCGCGAGCGAGTTCGGGGATGGCGGGTTTGTCGGCATCGCGGACGCTGATGAAGACGTTACCGGAGATGGGGAGCGGCGGGCTGGCGGCCATTTGGGATTTGGCGTAGGCGAGGCCGAAGTCGTCGTCGATGCCCATGACTTCGCCGGTCGATTTCATTTCAGGGCCGAGGAGGATGTCGGTGCCGCGGAATTTGGCGAAGGGGAAGACGGCTTCCTTGAGGGAGTAGTGGGTGGGGATGATTTCGCGGGTGAAGCCGAGGTCCTTGAGCTTCTTTCCGGTCATGATTTTGGCGGCGAGCTTGGCGAGGGGGACGCCGATGGCTTTGCTGACGAAGGGGACGGTGCGGGAGGCGCGCGGGTTGACTTCGAGGACGTAGACGATCTCGTCCTTGACGGCGAACTGGACGTTCATGAGGCCCTTCACTTCGAGGGCCTGGGCCATTTTGATGGTGGCGGCGCGGATTTCGTTCTTCACTTTTTCGGAGAGCGTCGGCGCGGGGATGACGCAGGCGGAGTCGCCGGAGTGGACGCCGGCCTGCTCGATGTGCTCCATGATGGCGCCGATGACGGCGTCGGTGCCGTCGGCGATGCAGTCGACGTCGACTTCGGTGGCGTCGTCGAGGAAGCGGTCGACGAGGACGGGGCGCTCGGGGGAGGCGGCGACGGCGTTGCGCATGTAGTAGCGGAGTTCGTCGTCGCTGTAGACGATTTGCATGGCGCGCCCGCCAAGGACGAAGGAGGGGCGGACGAGGACGGGATAGCCGACTATTTTAGCGGCCTCGACGGCTTCGTCCTCGTTGGTGGCGGTGCCGTTGGGGGGTTGGTTGAGGCCGAGCTTGTTGAGCATGACCTGGAAGAGTTTGCGGTCCTCGGCGCGCTCGATGGATTCGACGCTGGTGCCGATGATGGGGACGCCGTTGGCTTTGAGTCCGGCGGCGAGGTTGAGCGGGGTCTGGCCGCCGAACTGGACGATGACGCCGTCGGGTTTTTCGTGGTGGCAGATGTTGAGGACGTCCTCCAGCGTGAGGGGTTCGAAGAAGAGTTTGTCGGAGGTGTCGTAGTCGGTGGAGACGGTTTCGGGGTTGGAGTTGACCATGATGGTCTCGTACCCGATTTCGCGGAGGGCAAAGGCGGCGTGGACGCAACAGTAGTCGAATTCGATGCCCTGGCCGATGCGGTTGGGGCCGCCGCCGAGGATCATGATTTTCTTTTTGGTGGAGGGGCGGACTTCGTCGAGCTGGTTGTCGTAGGTGGAGTAGTAGTAGGGGGTGTAGGCTTCGAATTCGGCGGCGCAGGTGTCGACGAGGCGGTAGGAGGGGTGGAGGTTAAGGCGGGAGCGCAGATCGCGAACCTCTTTTTCGGTTTTGCCCCAGGCCGCACCGATCTGGCGGTCGGAGAAGCCGAGGGATTTGGCGCGAATGAGATGCCGGACAGGATCATTTGGGTTGGCGTCTTCGCTTCCTGTCGCCTGCGGCGACCCGGGCAACAAGTAGCCCGGGCCACCCGAAGCTGCACCGCCGCTGAGGACAGCGGCGGCTACCTCGGAGCCGGATTCGTAGAGCGTTTCTTCTTCATCGACGAGTTCTTTGAGCTGGGCGAGGAACCAGGGGTCGATTTTAGTGAGGTTGTGGATTTCGTCGGCGGTGAAGCCGGCGCGGAAGGCGTGGCGGATGTAGAAGATGCGCTCGGCGTTGGGGGTGACGAGTTTTTGTTGGATCACATCGCGTGGAGCGATGGGAGGGCGAACCGAATTTTTGACGGAATTAACGGAATCTACGGAATGGGGGGAAGAGGAAGGCAGGGAGGCAGGGGAGTTTTCAATGGGATTAATATGATTAGGAGGATTGGGGGAGGCAGAGGGCGACGGAGTCGCACTGACAATTGCGTTCCCAGACAGAGTCTGGGAACGAGGGGGAAGGGAACCTGAAGCGGATATGCCGCCGCTTTGGTAGGCGCTGACGGGTGGTTTGTATTCGGCGGAGCCACCGCCGAAGCCCCAGGCGCCGACTTCGAGGGAGCGGAGGGCTTTTTGGAGCGATTCCTTGAAGGTGCGGCCGATGGCCATGGCTTCGCCGACGCTTTTCATTTGCGTGGTGAGGGTGGGATCGGTCTGCGGGAATTTTTCGAAGGTGAAGCGGGGGATTTTGGTGACGACGTAGTCGATGGTGGGCTCGAAGCTGGCGGGCGTCTCGCGGGTGATGTCGTTTTTGATTTCGTCGAGGGTGTAGCCGACGGCGAGCTTGGCGGCGATTTTGGCGATGGGGAAGCCGGTGGCCTTGGAGGCGAGCGCGCTGGAGCGGGAGACGCGCGGGTTCATTTCGATGACGATCATGCGGCCGGTCTTGGGGTCGACAGAGAACTGGATGTTGGAGCCGCCGGTTTCGACGCCGATCTCGCGGATGACGGCGAAGGAGGCGTCACGCATGATCTGGTATTCCTTGTCGGTGAGGGTCTGCGCGGGGGCGACGGTGATGGAGTCGCCGGTGTGGACGCCCATGGGGTCGAAGTTTTCGATGGAGCAGATGATGACGCAGTTGTCGGCGCGGTCGCGCATGACTTCCATTTCGTATTCTTTCCAGCCGAGGAGCGATTCCTCGATGAGGACTTCGCTGACGGGGGAGAGGTCGAGGCCGCGCTTGACGATTTCCTCGAATTCCTCGCGGTTGTAGCCGATGCCGCCGCCGGTGCCGCCCATGGTGAAGGCGGGGCGGATGATGAGGGGGAAGGTGCCGATGCGCTCGGCGACCTGGCGGGCCTCGTCGATGGTGTGGGCGGTGCCGGAGATGGGCATGTCGAGGCCGATTTTTTCCATGGCCTCCTTGAAGAGCTGGCGGTCCTCGCCTTTTTTGATGGCGTCGGCGTTGGCGCCGATCATCTGGACGTTGTGCTTTTTGAGGACGCCGGAGTTGTAGAGCGACATCGCGGTGTTGAGCGCGGTCTGACCGCCGAGGGTGGGGAGGAGGGCGTCGGGCTTTTCGCGGATGATGATTTTCTCGACGATTTCGGGGGTGATGGGCTCGATGTAGGTGCGGTCGGCGAACTCCGGGTCGGTCATGATGGTGGCCGGGTTGGAGTTGATGAGGATGACGCGGTAGCCTTCCTCGCGGAGGGCTTTGCAGGCCTGGACGCCGGAGTAGTCGAATTCGCAGGCCTGGCCGATGATGATGGGGCCGGAGCCGATGAGGAGGATGGATTTGAGGTCGGTGCGTTTGGGCATGGTGCGTCGCGATTAGGCTTTAGGGCAGCCCCTCTTTATAAAGGGAGTCGAGCGGGGAGCAACGAAGTTTTTGTGAAGATTTTAAAGGCAGGGAAGCAAGACCAAATGACCAAATGACCAAATTTTCCAAATGCGCCAAATGGGAGGCAGGGGAATTTTGACGTAATGAACGGAATGGACGGAATGGGGAGGGAGAATTTTTTGACAGGAAAACATGAAGTCATGAAATACAGGAAGGGAAGGCAGGCGATGGGACTTATGGGACAAATGGGACTGATATAAGGGCGGAAGGGCAATACGGTCTGGATCAGGGTGGGGTTTGGTCTAGGGTTTGGGGTCATGGGAGGATCTGTTTTAAATCGGCTGGGGCGGGCGTGGATGATTCCGGCTTTGCTGGCGGTGGGGCTGGCGGTTTACCTGGCGTTTTTTTATTTTTTTGGCGGGTGGAGCTTGAGCGCGCCGGCGGATTTGACGCTGTGCAATGGCACGGAGCCGCAGACGCTGGACCCGGCTATCCTAACCGGCGAGCCCGAGTTGCGGATTGTGCAGGCGCTGTTTGAGGGGCTGACGAGCCGCAACGCGAAGGGGGAGATTATTCCGGGCGTGGCGCAGAGCTGGACACTCTCGCCGGACGGGCTGACGTAC
>Ga0302319_10022629_pt1 | contig 11253 bp, 9 predicted proteins | sample Bog_T0_2_FD_203319 | JGI IMG/M metagenome (GOLD analysis project Ga0302319, IMG submission 203319) | Peat permafrost microbial communities from Stordalen Mire near Abisko, Sweden - Bog_T0_2 | ecosystem: Environmental > Terrestrial > Soil > Wetlands > Peat | place: Sweden: Abisko, Stordalen Mire...
CGCATAATCAGGAAATCCGCTCACAGCACGGCGAAACTCGATCACCGCCTTGTGCCATCTGCCTGCCTTGAGGTAGGCATCAGAGCGCTTCAGATACAGGTCGGGGATCACGGTAGAGGCCCAAGCCTTGTTCGTTTGCAAGAACCCCTTCGAGAAATCCTCGTACTTCATATTGGGGTAGAAGGTCTGGTTGAGCTTGCGTGCAACAGCATCATCCGTGGCTGTTGCGTACTCCGGGTAGAGAGCGCGGAATTGCTTAATATTACTCAGCAGCACGACCCCACCGATTTGAAGAGAAATAGCTGTGGTGATGTCGTGAATAGCCAGGTCCCACTGCTGCGTCTTCAAGTAAGCGTCGGCGCGGTTCTCGTAGCTGCTGGATTGCTGTAGCTCGCGCTTCTTGTTGTCGATCGCTTTGCCAAAATCCGAAATGGCCTCGTACACATTCCCAAGCTGAAGTTTCGCCAAGGCACGGTCGTTATACGCGCCGGCATCCGTCGTATTGAGCGTAAGAATTTTGTCGTAATCGGGAACGGCCTGCTGGAACTGTTTCAATTCGAAATACACTTCCGACCGATCACTTAGCGCCGGCAGGAGGTTCGGATCAAGCGTCAGGGCCTTGTTCAGCTCGCCGAGCATCACGCGGTTGAGGTCTTGGCGTTGCGCATCGGACATGCCCAGGCGCTTGATTGAGAAAGCTCTATTGAGCATGTGAGCGGTAAAAAAATGCGGCAGGGGCGAGCCGGCATTCATCTCACCCGCTTTGCGAAGGTTATCAATTGCTGGGTTGATCGAATCCTCGTTCCACTGCCCAAAGAAGCCGTAGTAGAGCCCTCGGAGCATATACGCCCGGTAATCGTTCGGGAAGCGCTGCACGAGCGCGTCCATTTCGGGCAGGGTCCACGTGCACGCCGAAGCACTTTTCTCCGGAGCTATGGCCCCGCTGTTCACGAACTGTGAGGCATCCGCGAGGTTGGCATGGATGGCCTTGTCCAGGTCTTCCATTGCAGCGGAGTCGTCGCCATTGCCGTGCTCGACCTTCGCCCGCATGGAAAGTAGCGAGCCTGGCGAGTCCTTGCCGGACCGGGAGTTGCTGACATATTTGAGTGCACTGTTGATGTTGGAAAGAATGGCCGCTCGGTCGCTGCCATCGCAGAGCGAACCTAGCCGCATTACGTAGCCGTCCGAATAATCTGGATACTTCGCGAGGATGCGGTCGAGTGCCGGCAGCAGCGCGGCCGGCCCACCCTTATTATTGTCATTGCCAGCTTGCTGCATCGCATCGGCCAGCATACGCTCGGGCGGAGTGAGTACGGCGGCCGCAATCGGCTCCACCCGCATCTCCTCTGGTTCCTGAATGCCCGGTATGAGGATCGGATCGCTGTGCCGACTCACGGCCACGGCCGATTGACCATGATCAGTGTGAGCATGGTACGCGAACAACGCGATCAATCCCACGAACAGCGCAATACCGATAGCCACAAGAGCCCGGACCGCCTTATTGTGTCCTTTTTGCGGAGCCATCGGATTTTTTCGCTTACCTTCCCTGTCCGGCCATAATCAACCCTACATCATCCCATCGCGTCTGAAACCGGCCTTTTAAGCCACGGCCTTGTTAGTAAGCAATCATTAAAACATGATTACACGCTTACATGCCAGCGCGTTACTTCCCTGCCCTACACGGTGGAAGAAAGTTAGCCCCCGCTTCCCTACCCCGCCGCCATGTATTCCCGAAGGACGGACACCGTTTGTGTCAATCCCTGCGTCTCAAGCGTCAGCAAATACTCCTCAATCGTTTTCGCGGGCTTTTTCAGGCTCTCCCGATGGCGCCGCGCGGCCTCCACCACAACGCCGGGCGCCAGGCCCAGAAGATGCAGGACAAATTCATCCGGGTGCTGCGCCTCGATTTCGAAGGGCGTCAGAATATCCGCAGGAAAATCCCGCACGTTCGCCGTGACGATCACGTCCGCGCGCCCCCGGATTGCCGCCGCCAGCACGTGCCTGTCGTCAGGATCAGGAAGATGCAGCCCTTCGATCAAACCTTCATAGCCGGTGACGAGAGCATCCGGCGCATGTTTGTCCATGAGCATCCGGGTCCGCTCAAGTTTTTCACGCGAGAGATCGGGACGGTTTCGCAGCAGCGCGGTTATCCATTCCTCGTGCACGCCGTCCGACCATTTGGCGCGGAACAGCCCCGTCATGGCCAGATGCATCAGCAGGTTCCGCAGCTCGGCGGGATACAGCACATTCGCATCGTAAAAAGACGTGAAGTTGGCCACGGCGTTTAAAGTCCGAGTTCTTGGTCATACGCGGCCAACTCTTCGAGCGCCCCGCGGCGATCCGCATCAGCCCGCCGCTTGTACTTCATCAGCCCCTCGAACCGGACACGGCGATGTGTGCCCACTTTCCGGTATTCGATTTTGCCCTCATCCAGCAACTGGATCAGCGACGGCCGCGAAACGTTAAGCATGTCCGCCGCTTCCTGCGTCGTCAGCTCCGCATGCACCGGGATGAGCGTCACGGCATTGCCGCGCGCCATCTCTTCAAGAATGCGCACCAGCAGCCCCACCGCCGCGGCCGGCAGCTTCACCGTGCCGCGCGGCGATTCGTCATCGAGTATCAGAAGCTGCATCGGGCCGCCCTTTTCCAGGCGGGAGGCCAGTAAACGGCTGGTTTCCTTGGCAACTACAGCCTCCGCCTCGGAGGGAAGGGTTGCCACCATCGCAGGATGTGTCATCGTCGCACCTCGTTTGTTTTCAGTGTCTTCCTAACTATCAATCTAGCACGTATCCGAAGTAAAAGCAAGTAGTCGAAGCAATCGAAAAAACCTCTTCCTGCCGGCAGAAATGGCTTGTCCGGGCGAATCCGCAGCGCGGACCGCGCTCTACTCGCTACGCTCACCGAGCCTCCGAAGCCGGAGTCTCGGCCCATGCGGGTGACGATCCCTTTCGCAGATTAGGGACCTATGGTCCCTCGAAGTTCTACGAAAAAAGCAGCGCAAGATCGTTGCTTTTTTGGCCCAAAAAAAGACAGACGATCTCCTCGCTTTTTTGTAGATCTTCTCACCCCCTCTTTCTCGCCGAAGGGCAAGTGTGCATGTGCGCAGGGCACAGACACACTCAACCCAAGAAGGAGAAACGATCATGACGACCAAAACCAATTACATCGGCAGCAGGCGCAACGGGGAGGAACAGGGCTCGATTGACGTTCTTCTCATGCTCATTCAAGCGGAGCCTCTGGACTACGACAGATTTCCCACCGGCTTTGTCAGCCTCCGCGCGGACGGCTCTGTCCTTCTCTTTGGAAACTTCCAGCACCTTGACCATGCGTTTTCTATCCAGACGGACGACAAGGCCCTGCTGGCGCGGTTCCACGCCGCTTTCGAGAGCAACCACGCCCTGAACTATTTCACGGGCTTGCTCGCGGATAGCAGCTTTCCGACCGACACAACCGCCGCCACCGCTTAACCCCGCCATTCGAAGGAAAACGCAAATGACCCAATTATTCGCCCAGCCCTACGACATCAGCGCAACGGGCTTTTACTTCCAGACCCTTGAGGAGTATCAGGAGAAAGCCGCAAAGAACATGAACGATTGCGGTTTTCCCGTCGAAGAATACGAACTCCAGTTCATCGACGGAGAAAGCATAGACGCCAAGCTGTTCGAGGCTTTGGGCGTCAATCAATGCAACTTTCCGGAGTTTTTGGAAGCTTGCGACACTTGGGACGAAGGCCAGAAGCAAAAAGTTATCCTCGCCGTGGGCGAGTGCGGCTGTAGTTTTGACCTCAAATCAGGCGGCCCTGACGATTTTGAGGTTGATATCTATGAACTGGACAGCCTGCGCGAGCTGGCGGAGCAATTTGCCGACGAAGGCCTGTTCGGGGAAATCCCCAAGCATCTGCAAAATTATATCGACTATGACGCCATGGCCCGCGATCTCGGCATGGACTACAGCGAAGCCACGATCGACGGAAAGCGGCTGATTTACCGCTGCGCATAACCTACCGCCGGCAACGTGTTCTTTTAGAGCTTGCCAATGGTAGTAACTAACCAAAGGATTGACGCAATAACAGAGACTACGTTTATCCAATGTACTAGCGTCCAGCGTGGCCGTTCCTTTGTTACGAACGCTTTTGGAGCGCCTGTCCCAGTGTGGATTTACGGCGACGAGCCAGAAGATCTAAAATCCGAACGTGCGCATCTCGAAGAGGTCATGAAGGCGCTGAATCGCAAGAGCGAGGAACAGGCACCCGCAAGATTATCGGCAGTTGGGCAAATCTTCTCGTCCGCACCAGCTCCGCGTTCAAGCGAAGTGGAACTCTCTGGAAAATTCGACGCATTGAATCAGTCTTTGCGCGCGCTGGCGACTTTCCGCGGGTTGCAGTTCGGATCATCGTGGCCAGCATCTAGGGGCGCTGCGGCACGGATCGGGGAGCTGACGCTACATTTTTTCCCTCAGGATGGCGTCATCGTTTCGACGTATCACGATGCGCTCGCATCCCTCACCTATGTGTTGGACAGTGGGCTGTTAGGCAGCTACTATTCATGGCTTGAGAGGTACGGCCCGTTTGCGTCCCTCTGCGGCACCGTTCCCGTTTACACGCCTGTGGCCTACGAGACAGGGTATCTCGATCACTTTGGGTACGGTGGCGGAAGGAACGGGCGAGATTTTCTCAACGAATTTGGCATCACTCAGTTTTGGATAGACCGTCAGCGGCCCGGAGTTGAAGGCTCTCTGGTGTACATTACTGACGGGCACCATTCGCGCATCATCGGGATAGAGCTGTATGATCTAACTCGCCTGCGGTTCGCGCTGAAGGACCTTCCCCTGAGTCTCGATCGGGAAGACGGAAGACCGTCACCTCCCGACCTGATCGCACGCGCAAATCATCCCTGTACCGCAGAGACATCCAAGTGAGGTCTTGATGCCGCGTGGCTTGTTCACAGCATCACAAGCACACATTACGTGCCAGGCCTATTACTTCCCTGCCCTACACCAGCTCGATGCGCAGATCACGGCCGACAGCGTGTGCCGCGCGCGTTAGGGTTTGCAGCGTGACCGAGGCATTGCCAGGATCGAGAAAACGATCCAGCGCCGCGCGGCTTGTGTTCATGCGCCGCGCCATCTCTACCTTGCTAATTTTGTCCTTCTCCATCGCTTGCTGAACTTGCCAGGCCAGCGTCTCTTTCAGCGCGACTGCGCGGGTTTCTTCGAGGACGCCTTCCTCTTTCAGGAAGTCCTCCAGTGACGAGCCGATATGCTTGTTGCGCTTTTTCATTTCGTAACCTCCTTCATTCTCCGTTTCGCCAGGGCTAGGTCATCCGCTGGCGTTTTCTGCGTTTTCTTGATGAACCCGTGCAGCACGACGAGCATCTGGTCGTGAAAGCACAGGATCAGCCGGGCTATCCGCTGGCTCGGAAGCGACGAGCGCACTTCCCAAAGACCATCCTTCAGGCTTCCCACCAGTGGCCTCCCAATCGGCCAGCCGAACTGCACCCGCATGAGATCGAGCCCGATAGCGCGCCGGTCGGCCTTGTCGAGGCCCCGCAGCCAATCGAGCACCGGGGACCCACCCGCCTCCGCGCGGTAAAACCGAACCGGCATCTCCGGGTTTTGTTCATCTCGCCCCACAAATACAGTATGTACCAGAAGTGGTACATTGTCCACTAGGTTGTGTGCTGGACAGACTGTTTTATGAAGAAAGCCCGCCGCAGGCTTAATTCTCTCCGGGTGCAAAACCGGCAGAGACGGGCTTTCTTCAGCCCAGAAACTTGCTTGTTACGTGCCCCCGCGCGGCTTCGTCGCTCCATGCGAGCCGTTCGCCACTTCCCCGCCCTATCGTGCGGCGCGCGCGCCGGATGCCATCCCCTTTCTTGAAAGGTTCCAGCACGCGAGCCGCGAGGTTCGCCAGTATTTCACACTTGCAGACGGACAGACAGACGAAGCCCTTCCGGTCCGTGCCCAGCACTTCGGCAGTCACCCGGCGCTCACCGACCTTGATTAGCTTCTTTTTGCGCTTGCCCTTTTCTACCCAGACGGCCTCCTTCCAGCGGACCACGTCGCCGACGATGAACTTTTCTCCGCAGGGAAACAACCGCGCTGCTTCGTAAACGCAACGAGATCCCCCTCGCGTAGCTTCAGCAATTCTGGTCTTGCTGGCAATATCTCAAGGTTATCCGATTGAGAGGGGGTGAAGCATCCCTCGTGCGTCACGGGTCGCATCAGCCGCCACTAAAGCAAAGCGGGGTGGCTTGCGCCACCCCGCTTCTGACCATCCTGCTATTGCCGACCGGCTTAGAAGAAGAACTTCAAGGCCAACTGGATGCTGCGATTCCCATTGAGGTAGTTCGCGTAGCCGAAGTTCGAATTGGTGAGCGCGCCGGTCTTGGTGAAGCCGAGCGTCAGGTTTCCATCGCCGCCCGCCGGATTGAAGCTGGTCAGCGGATGGTTCAGGAAGTTGTAAGCCGAGAAGCGGAGCTGAATCTTGCGGGATTCAGAGAGTTGGAAGTTCTTGAACGCCGACAGATCGCTGTTGAAGAACGCCGGTCCCTTGATATACGGGAAGATGAACGAGCCATTGTCATTCACTCCGGGGGGAGCGAAACAAGCGCCGTTGATGAACTGATTGTTCTTCAGTCCTTTGCGCGGATCGCAAGTGAGAATCGGCTGTTCGTTGATGTCGGGGCTGCCCGTCACCAAGGCATTCGTCAAACCTGTTCCGGCCGGAACCACAACGCCATTCGGAAGCGTGTACGGCTGAAGAGTGGAGCCGCCCAAACCGAAATTACTGCTTTGGATGGCTTGCAGCGGGCTGCCGCTTTGGAACTGGGTGATACCCGAAAGCTGCCAGCCGTTTACGGCGCCAGCCAGGATCTTATTGCCGTGGAGTAGAGATCCTTCCTGGTAGACGTACGCCGCGTTGAACAAGTGAGTTCTATCGTTGGGCAATACCCCGTAATCGTTTTTGATGTTGATCGGATCGCCGACGCCACTGGTGCCGTTCTCACCGCGGATACCGAGAGCCTTGCTGAAGGTGTAGTTCAACAGCCAGTTGGCGTGACCGCTCTGCTTGTTCCAACTAGCCTGCACAGAGTTGTAGTTGGAGTACTCGTTGTGCAGGATTTCGTGGATGGAACCGTACAAAGCGTAGGGATGGATAGCGTTGACGTTGGGATTGTTCTGAATGTTGGAACTGGTCCCGAACAAGCCCACGTTTGCGGTCTGGAATAGAGTTCCATAAGGCAGGACGTTGAGGTTGCCGACGGTGGAGCCGTTGTTGCTGAGATACGTCGCTTTGTTGCCGACGTAGGAGATTTCCGCAGTCGATGCCCATGGCATACGTTGCGAGATCGTGAAGCTGTAGCTCTTCGTTTCCGGCTGTTGTGTATCGGTCGGATTCAGAACGTTCAGGCTACCGGGTACAACGAAGCTAGGCGTAATGGAGGCGATGTAAGGGAACGTTTGCGGAGCGCCATTCGGCGGGTTCGGAGGATTGTAGGCATAAGCGCCAGCCGCCAGTCCCAGAGCCGAAGCTTGGACGTTCTGCTCATCGTGATAACGATAGATGCCAAAACCGCCGCGGATAACCGTCCGGCCAGTACCGAAAACGTCATAGGCGGCGCCGAACCGCGGATTGTAGAAGAAGGTCCGGTCGGGCGTGCCGCTCAACGGAATTTTATTATCGATCTTGTGCCACTCGAAACCGGTGAGTGAAGTACCCGACAAGGAAGGATTGTACGCGCTGGGAACGAATACCGCTGCGCCGATTCCTTGGTCGTCCACCCAGGGCCCGAGGTGATCCAAACGGAGACCGTAATCCACCGTCAATCGGCGGTTCACCTTCCACGAATCCTGTCCGAAGAACGACACCGTCGTGTAGTGCATGTTAATGATCGGATCGAAGTTGTTCTCGGAATAACCGCCTGAAATGATACCGGTCAACACGTCGCCGTATACGTTACCCGTGGAGCCTTGGCCCCAGTTGGCATATTGCAGTTCGCCGTTGACATAACTGTCGCTGGGCTGCTGGTTGCGAGTGCGCTCCCAGTAAACGCCGAATTTCGCTGTGTGCGTTCCCCACACCTTGGAGATGTTATCGCCGGCGGAGGGCAGCCACTTCTCGGCATATAGGGTGTTCGTCTCGAATCCGCTCGGCTGCAGCAGGTTGGCGAGGCCATCGCCCCAGCCTGTCATGACGGGGATCTGATCGTTCACGGTGTCGTTAAAGATGTGCTTAAAGCCGATGCCCAGATTGTTGGCATTAATCTTGGCCGGATCGGAGAACGTGAACGGTACATACAACTTGGTGTAGGTGAACAGCGTTTCGTTGGTCAAAGTCGGGCTGAACACTTTCGTCAAGTTGACCGAAATGGAATCCGAGTAGTTGGCCTGGTTCAGCGGCTCCGGATAAGGTACGGCCGGGTTGGTGCCCCACCACAGCGTGCTGTTGTCGTGGTTCAAATCCTGCTGGTGATTGTAAGTGACGAACAGCTTCGTGTTGTCATTGATGCTGTAGTCGATGCGCGGACGAAGCTGCCATAGGTTGTCCGGGTGCGTGGTGCTGTAAATGAAGTTGTAGCCGTTGTTCTGCTGCGGATTTACGTTCGGCAGCGGATACAGCTTCAACTGGTTTATGCCGATGGTGCTGAAGCTGCTGGGAGCAATGACGCCGTTATTCACGCTGATGCCATTGTTTGCATTGGCCGTGACCGGACCGAGCGCGTAACCCTGGTTGGTCAGGGTAGACCCCCAATAGGCATTCAGGCTGGCCGAGCTGAAATCGCCGTTGCGCATGAATTGGGTGGGAACGACGGAGGAGAACACGTCGTGCGACAGATCCTGAATCTGTTGCTTGTAGTACTCGTAGGCGATGAAGAAGAACAACTTATCGTGGTTCTTATTGAAGTTGGTGTGCGGGATCAGCACCGGACCGCCGAAGTTGAAGCCAGGATAGTAGAAATACGTATCCGGTTTCGGAGCGACCTTCATGCCGGTCAGAGGATTCGTACCCTCGCTATTGTTGAAGGCGTTGCTGGCATCGAGCACGGCATCGCGAGCATACAGGTAAGCCTCACCGTGAAAGTGGTTGCCGCCAGACTTACCGATTGCGGCGATGACGACCGGGCCCTTGGCGTTGTCCGCGCCGAAGTTCGAGGTCAAAACCTTCATCTCCTGCGTCATATCGGTCTGGGTGTTCACCGACTGGCCGCAGTTGCAACCGGGATCGATGGTATGCGCACCGTCCGATGTAATATCGAGAGCGGCCGTACGCAAACCGTTTGCCGAGAAGCTGCCCACCGGTCCGTTCCCGGTGTTCTGGACCTGAGCGTTCCAGCCGGCATTCGTGGTACCACCGGTGAGCGCGAAGCCCGGCAGAATCTTGATGAATTCGGAAGAGTTCTGCCCGACAATCGCGATGTCTTGAAGCTGCTTTTGACCGATCACGATGGACTTTTCGCCGTTGTCGACAGGCGTCAACTGCTCGCCAGTCGCTTCAACAGTAACCGTCTCCGTCGATGCGCCAACCTTTAGATTGATGTTCGCCAGCGTGCGGGTGTCGCCCGCGTCGAAGTGTACTTTGTTCTGTTTGTAGCCCTCAAACCCCTGGGCTGTGATGATAACGGTGTAATCGCCGACCTGCACGCCGCTGATGGAGAAGAATCCGTCATTGTTCGTGATGGTCTTGCGTTCGTCACCGCTTTGTTCGTTTTTCAAAACAACGGTTGCGCCCGGGATGACCGCACCCGAAGGATCGGACACGGAGCCAGTCAGCAACCCGGTGGTGTTTTGAGCCATGAGGGTGCTACACAGCAACCCCAAAATTAAGATCGAGAGCGAAACAAGCCAAACCCTGTTTGACCTCTGAAACATGGAAGTCCCCCCAAAAATTTTCTCGCGGCGTGAAACCGCGATGCGAGCACTAGCAACGGTGCCAAACTAACGCAAAGTCCCAACGGCTGACCGACAGAATCTATGCCGCCGAAACCGGAAGGCTCGGCCTTTTCCCTGGTCGAGAGCTTCCAATTCGGACATAGTGAATTCCACAGCACGACGGAACTCGGATCTTTTGAGCAGTTTATGTTCTATCTAGCCCCCCTGTCTAGTTAACTCGCCGTTAATCCTGGTTATCATCTGTTGCGTACTTGTGCGTTCCCGATAAGTTATTATTTATCAGTAACGTACGTCATGTTACAAATGTATTTTAGGCGATTGGAGGCGAGCGCCATATTTGTGTTAGCTGCTATGTTTGAAGGGCCCTCCTCAGCCCTTTTCGGGTTCGATGATGGTTGCTGGTGGCTCCCCGGCCAAACTGAAGAGAATCCCTACGCACATTTGCGTACTCGCGCTTTGATATAATTCTGCGCATTAGATGTGGGACAGCAGTGAGGTTACCTCCATGCAGGAGCAGGCAAAAGCGGAGCTGGAAATTATCCTTTCCTCGCCCGCTTTTCTTCGTTCGCAAAGGATGGCCGGTCTACTCCGTTACCTTTGCGATAAGTACTTCTCGGGAGAGTCCGAGCAAGTCAAGGAATACAACATCGCGGTGGAAGTTTTTGGTCGTCCGGACACGTTTGACCCGGTTGACGACGCCATCGCTCGAGTGGAGGTTCACCGGCTCCGGAAGAAGCTAAAAGAATATTATGAGCGGGAAGGGTCCAGCCACGATCTGCGATTGGTGATTCCGACCGGCAGTTACGCGCCGGCCTTCCTGCCGGCGGAGAAGCAAACTACGCCGCCAGCCAAACCATTGCCGGAACCCGCCGTGCCGGTCCAGATCGGGCCAGGTCTTACGCCCGCTCCGCCGCCTCCAGTCGCGACCGTGGCGATACCCCGATTCAGTTGGCTTACCACCTTACTGGCGGCTGCGGTGGCGATTTTAGCGTTCGTGGAAATAACGTTCCACTTACGCCCGCACGCCTTGGCGGCCAGTGCGACGCCTGTCAGCTCGCTGGGGGTTTCCGTTGATCGCAATCCCGAACCGGTTCAGGACTTCGGCTTGGCCGGTCTTCCCGGACGCGCGGCGCGGCTGGCTTGTGGGCAAACGAAGCCATTCCGCGATCGTCTGGGGCAAAATTGGGACGCCGATCGGTTCTTCAGCGGGGGATCTCCCTACCACCGCCCGGCTGTGCTGCTTGCCCGGACAGGTGATCCTAAACTGTTTCAACAGGGTCGAAGTGGCCTGTTCAGTTACGATATCCCGCTTCAGCCCGGAAACTACAATCTGCATCTCTATTTCGCGGAAACGGAGTTTGG
>Ga0302319_10022630_pt1 | contig 11253 bp, 9 predicted proteins | sample Bog_T0_2_FD_203319 | JGI IMG/M metagenome (GOLD analysis project Ga0302319, IMG submission 203319) | Peat permafrost microbial communities from Stordalen Mire near Abisko, Sweden - Bog_T0_2 | ecosystem: Environmental > Terrestrial > Soil > Wetlands > Peat | place: Sweden: Abisko, Stordalen Mire...
TTGGCGCCGCTTCATAAATGGCCACAGTTTTAGTTAAACAGCTCTGGTCCTTTAGGTCCTTTCCGCCAACCCGTGTTGCAACTTCCGCCCGGCTGCATCAATGTGCCCCGGTGCTTCACCTGATTTTTCATCTGCTCGGTTTGCTCCTGGCCGCGGCTGTCGGTCTCGCCGCGGGAGCAGGCCTGGCGATGGTTTATTTTCGGTCGCGCCAGGAGTTGGCCGCTGCCCGGCAAACCGCGGAATGGTCCGCCCAACTGGCCACCGCGCGCGAGCAGGCGGCCCGGGCTCCGGAGCTGCTGGCGGAATGCGACCGCGCCCGGGCACAAGCCCAGGAGCTCGCAACGCGCCTGGCCGGCGTCGAGGCGCAAGCCGCCGAGGAACGCAAGGGAGCCGCGGAAAAGCTCGCGCTCATCAAGGACGCCCAGACGCGGCTGGCGGACGCTTTTCACGCCCTCTCCGCTGAGGCGTTGCGGAAGAATAACCAATCGTTTTTGGAACTGGCGAAAGAGACTCTGGGAACGTTCCAGGAATCAGCAAAGGGCGACCTCGAAAAGCGGCAGCAGGCCATCAACGAAGTGGTAACCCCGGTGAGAGAATCGCTCGCCAAGGTCGACGCCCAGATCAACGAACTCGAGAAAACCCGCGTGGGCGCCTACGAGTCCCTCCAGGCGCAGGTTAGGTCCCTGCTCGAAACTCAGCAGCAATTGCGGGCGGAGACGGGCAACCTCGTCAAGGCGTTGCGCTCGCCGAACGTCCGCGGGCGTTGGGGCGAGGTGCAACTGCGGCGGGTGGTAGAGATGGCCGGGATGGTGGACCATTGCGATTTCAAGGAGCAGCAATCGGTGGCCGGGGAAGAGGGCGGGCTGTTGCGGCCGGATATGATCGTTCAGCTTCCCGAGGGAAAGACCATCGTCGTCGACGCGAAGGCGCCTGTGACCGCCTACCTGGATGCGCTCGAGGCCGCCGACGAGGCAAAGCGCGCCGAGCAATTGGCTCGGCACGCCGGGCACGTGCGCGCGCACATCGAGGCGCTCTCGCGCAAGGCGTACTGGGAGCAGTTCGAGCCGACACCGGAGTTCGTCGTGCTCTTCCTGCCGGGCGAAATGTTTTTCTCCGCGGCCCTCGAGTGCGACCCGACGCTCATCGAGTACGGCGCGGAGAAGCGGGTGATCCTCGCGACCCCGACGACGCTGATCGCGCTGCTGAAGGCGATTTTCTTTGGTTGGCGTCAGCAGAAGCTGGCGCAGAACGCGCGGGAGATATCGAAGCTGGGCCGCTCGCTTTACACCCGCCTGAGCACCATGGGCGGGCACGTGATCAAGCTGGGCAAGAGCCTTGGAAAATCGGTCGAGAGTTACAACGATGCGGTGGCCTCGCTCGAGACGCGTGTGATGGTGAAGGCGCGGCTGTTCAACGACCTCGAAGTCGGAGCTTCCGACGTGGAACTAGCCGCCCTCGAGCAGGTCGATCATATCCCACGGCAATTGCAGGCGCCGGAGTTGACCGAGGGCGCCGAAGCGCAGTTGATCCGGACGCTCGAGGAACACGAAGCGAATCCGGAACTCGAATCCGAATGAGGGAATTCCTTTGCGCGCTCGCGACTTGTCTGGCGCTGGCCGACCCGACACGAGGGGCGGACGCGGCCTCGCCCGCGCCGAGGTTGCTGGTGCTGGCGACGATTGCGCCGATGTATTGCTTCGCAAAAAACGTGGCCGGCGATCTGGCGGACGTCGCGATGATCGTGCCGCCGGGCGTCCAATCGCGCGGATTTGAGCCTTCGGCCAAGCAACTTCAAACGATTATGCAGGCGGACGTGGTGATCGAAAACGGTTTCGGTTTCGAGGGCTGGATGGACCGGCTCGTGGCGCGCGGGCTCAAGCCGGGGGCGCTGCGGGTGATTGCGGCGCGGGGGGCGGGGCCGGGGATTCCGGGTTTGCCGGGCGACCCGAATACGCCGCCCGGGGATGCGCCCTCTGACGCATCGGGGCCGCCGGACCCGCATGTGTGGCTGGACCCGATAATGGCGATCAAGGAGGTGCAGAATATCCGGGACGCCCTGATGGCGCGCGACCCGGCGCATGCGGACGATTACCTAGCGAATGAAAACCGGTACGAGGCGTCGCTGCGGGACCTGGATGACGACGTGGGCCGGATGACGGTGGATATTCCCAAGCGGCGGCTCTTCTGCGCGGACGGCACGTTTTCGTATTTCCTGAGCCGGTATGAATTTCCGGTGGCGAAGTCGGCGCCCGAGGCGGATGCGGTCCTGGCGCCGAAGGGATCAGACGCCGCCATTTTGAACGCGAAGGGGCCGAGGGTGATTCTGGCTGACCCCATGGAAAACGGCACGGCCTCCTCGGATTATTATGAACAGACGACGCGCGAGAATGTGCGTGCGTTGCGCAAGGGACTGTCGCAATGAGCTGGTTTTCGTTTCATTTTACCGATTTCGCGCTCTCTTTCCTGAGCATCATTTTCGAAGGGATTCCGTTCCTGCTGCTGGGATCGCTGGCGTCCGGGGCGGTCGAGGCTTTCGTACCGCGCGAATCGATCACCCGCTGGCTGCCGAAGAATTTCGCAGCCGCGATCATGGTCTCCGCGCTGCTGGGCCTCGTGCTCCCGATGTGCGAGTGCGCGAGCGTCGTGATCATCCGCCGCCTCATCCGCAAGGGCCTGCCGCTTCCATGCGCGATCACCTACATGATGGCGGCACCGATTGTGAGCCCGGTGGTCGCGTTGAGCACTTATGTCGCTTTCCGGGGCCAGAGCCCGCTCGAGATGACCCTTCTGAGGATGGTGCTTGGCTTTCTTATCGCCGTAGGCATCGGATTGGCCGTGCGCGATTTCCCGGCGGAGAAACTGCTCCAGCCCGCGATGCTCGATTCGCTGCCGGGACGCCGCCGCACGGGCTTGAGCATGGCTGTGGCCGGTGACGACGCCGTGCTCAACCTGACCGGCGGCGGCGTGCGGGGAAAATTGTTCCGGACCGTCCAGAGTGCGACGTCGGATTTTCTCGACGTGACATTTTTCTTTGTGATCGGCGCGGCGATTGCCTCGACCTTCAACACTGCGGTCAACCAAAGCCTGCTCGTGCCCGTGGCGACGAACCCGGCGCTCTCCGTGATGGCGATGATGCTGCTGGCGTTCATGCTGGCCATTTGCAGCTCGACCAACGCCTTCATCGCCGTGAGCTTCCGCATGTTCCCGCCCTCCGCGAAGCTGGCGTTCTTGTTGTTCGGGCCGCTCTTCGATACGAAGCTTTTCTTCCTGTACGGCGCGGTGTTTCGCCGCTGGTTCGTGCTGACCCTGGGAATTGGACTTTTCATCGTGATCGCGCTAATCTGCAACCACCTGGGTTTGATCCTGAACACATGACTGCGCTCTTCAATCGATGGCTGCCAGGGATGACGCTTCTGGCGTGGAGCGCGGTACTTCTTTTCTTCTGCCTCTCGGGGCGGATTGCATCGTTCTTGATTCCGGCGTTCCGGGTCAACGTGTTGCTGGCGGGCCTGGTGTTCCTGGTGATGGCGTGCTGCTTTCTTTTCCTGCCGGGCGTGGCCCAATGCTGCGACGATGAGCTTTGCGGGCACCCGCTGGGCCGGTGGAAATTTGGGCGGATTGTGACCTTCTTGATCCTGCTGCTGCCCATGGTGACGGCCGCCATGTTCTCGCCGAAGAATTTCGGGGCCGCCGCGATTTTGAACCGGGGCATCGCCACTGATGCGGCGGGCCTTGTGCAGCGGTCGGCGCCAGCCAGGATTCGACCGCCCCAGCCGCTCCCATCCGCGCAGCCCGTGGTGGATAATCCGGCCGAGCCGGCCCTGCCGACCAAGAACGGTTCGCAGCCCGCCACGGCTGCCGCGACCCCGGCTCCGGCTCAAACGGCCGCGGACGATTACCTGCCGAAGTCGAAGGACGGGAACATCGTGGTCCAGGTGATCGATTTGCTCTACGCGGCGCAGGATTCGAGCATGCGCGCGGACTTCGAAGGGAAGACCGTCGAGACAATCGGGCAATTGATGCCGGATGACACGCACAACGGAAACGGGAATCGCTTCAAGCTGATGAGGATGTTCATGTATTGCTGCGCCGCCGATGCGAAGCCGATTGCCGCCGTAGTCGAGTCCCCCCAGCAGCCCACCGCGCCGGAAATGGCGTGGGTTAAGGTGGTTGGGAAAGTCGATTTTCCAATCGAGGGAGGACGGACGATTGCCGTCCTAAAAGCTACGAGCGTCAAGCAAACCGACCCGCCGGCTGAGACGATGCTGTATTAGGAGTCTGTTGAGAAAACTTAGGGGAAGTTTTAACCGCAGATTAACACAGATTGACGCAGATTTTTCAGAGGGCCTCGACTGCGGTTTAATTTGACAGGCTGTTACGGAACTGTCGATAGGAAGAATGGGACCTATGGCAGCTGCGCCTCGCGCCTATATCTCATGCTTCCCATTGCTCCCATGCTGCGCGTTACTCCCATCGCACGCAATTCCCAGCGACCCCCGAATGGCATCGCCCATACGTTTCGAAACCACCGGCGCCGAATACCGCGCCAGGGCACGCTCGCGGGCAGCCTCACCGTAGCGGCGGCAAAGCGCGGGGTTTGAAAGCAGATCGATCAACGAAGAACTGAGGGCCTCGGTATCCCCGGGAGCGATGATGCGGCCGGTCTTGCCATCCTCGATGGCCTCCGGCAGTGCGCCAACACTGGTCGCAACAACCGGGATTCCGTGCATAAGCGCCTCGATGGCGTTGATGCCCTGCGGTTCGCGCCTCGAAGGAAGCGCAAGGACTGAAGAGCCAAGGAGCAGTCGGCTGACTTCCGGCAGCGGGACCCTGCCCAGGATTTCGACATTGGGCGCCTGGACCCCGGGCGAGCACCCGGCGATGATTAGCCGCGCGTCCGGGATTCTCTTGAGAACCGTGCGGAAAGCCTCGATGAGCAGCGGGCCGCCTTTGCGCTCCCAGTCCGTGCAGACGAACAGGATGGTGCGATTGGAGTATTCGGCGTTGTCGGGCAGCGAGGCCGGGGGAGGCAGGTTCGGAGCCGCGCCGACGATGGACACCCGGGAGGGATCGCAGGCGTAATCCTCGATGAGTGAATCGCGCACGAACGAACTCATCACCAGGTTGGCACGCACGCGGTGGTAAAGGGCGGACTCGAGCTTGATCCACTGGGAAGAGAAGAGTTGGGTGCGCCGAACGCCAGGGTACCTGAGATTCGCCAGATGCGTGTGATCGGTGTAAAGAAAGTGGGGCAGGCCGTCGATGCTCGCGTCGTAGAGGGACTGCGTCTGGATCGAAAAGAGCGAGGTGGGGATGAAGTCGGAGTATTTCCTTGCCACCATGCGCCGAATGGCATGAAAGAGAAACGGGGTCCGGTAGTAGATGTCGCGCAAGTCGTGAGAGCCGCTCAGGATGCGCTGCAGGTAGGTGATCAGGGCCATGGCGCCGCCGCGATAGACAACGGTTGGGGAGGTCTTGATTACATCCTGAAGAATGTCGATCTCGACAACCTCTACGTCTGGAAATTGCTCCCTCAGCCAGCCCGCCACCCGGTCATTGATGTGCGAAAAGGTTCCTTGGCGGAAAAAGAGGATGTGCGCGTGCTTCGCGATTGTATCGCGCACCGATCCACCAGATGACCACGGTCTTTCCGGGGTGTCCATTGGAAGCGGGCAGGCCCATGGCGAGGTTATGCTATTCATGGCAAGCTCCATAAAATCACACGGAGGTCCATTCGATACTCGGGATTTCGCCCTCAGCCGGGTTCGAGGATGGTGCAGTTGAGAGTTTGAAATCGGCCATGGCCTTGTTCCTTTCCGGCGTACGAGCCTGGGAGCTATTGACGCCGCCGCAGAGGACGATCCGAACGGTATCCAGGAGGATGAAGATATCCAGGAAGACGCTCATGTTTTTCATGTAATACAGGTCGTACTCGAGCTTGCGCCGGGCATCCTCGACCGAGGAGCCGTAAGGGTAATTCACCTGAGCCCAGCCGCTGATCCCGGGCTGGATCATGAGGCGCTCCTGGTAGTAAGGGATGGCGTCGGAGAGCTTCCCGATCATCTCGGGGCGTTCGGGGCGGGGGCCGACGAAGGACATATTGCCCGTGAGGACGTGGACCAACTGGGGGAGTTCGTCGATGCGATACTTGCGCAGCCAGCGGCCCACGGGAGTAATGCGGGGATCGTTCTCGGTCGACCAGACGGCTCCCGCCTTCTCGGCATCGACCACCATGGTGCGAAGCTTTGTGATTTTGAAGAGACGCCCGAAGCGACCGCTGCGGATCTGGCGATAGAAGACCGGGCCGGGTGAGGTCAGCTTCACGGCAACTATCCCGGCGAGCAGAAACGGAGACGTGAGGATGAGGACGCAGATGGCCGCCACGATATCGAAGAGGCGTTTGACTTTCTTGATGTAGAGCAGATGAGGCTCGGCGCTGGCGTTCAGGAGCCACTCGGAGGTCAGGAGCTCGGTGGGCACGTACTGGTCCACCTCCTCGCAGAGCGATATCAGCGGCATCACAGATACCCCGGAGTAGCGCAGTTCACAGAAAGGCTTGAGCAGGGAGATGTCCCGGAGGCTCTTGCCAGTGCAAAGCACCCGGCTGATGCGTTCGCGGTGGACGATGCCCATCAGGTCCGAGCAGTGCCCTAGTACCCGCACGTCGCCCGTGGCGCGGTAACCGTTGTGCTCAATGACGCCCGCCAGGTCGAGATGATGCGTGCCGAAGGAGCGGAAGAGCCGGGTCTCCAGTTCGTCAAATGTGTTCGAGATGATATACGCGACCCGCTCACGCGTATTGCGCAGCGTGTAGAGCAGGCAGAGATGATGGATCAGCGCTGCTGTGTACGCGATTGCCGCGCTGATGAGCACGGCGCCGCGGCCCATGGGACGGAAGGAATGCAGGTAAGTGCCCGCGACAAAGAGCCCGATCGCCACGAAGGTGCAAAACGCGAGAATCCCGGCCCGCTTGATGATCCCCTGGGAACTGCTGTGGGTCGAGTAAAGCCCAAAGATGTAAACCGTGGCCGAGAACACAATGGCCGTGGCCATGATGGATGGCCAGTAGGCGAGTTCAACCGCATCGAAGTCCTTGCGGAAGCGGATCAGGATGCCAGCGAGGGTGGCGAGATAAAAGAGGACCGAATCGAGCGAAAAATGGAACGAGATATGGAACCAGTGCTTCCGGAGGACGCTGTTGGTAGTCATAGCTGAAGGGTTGAGTTTTTATGGCAAGCCAAGACTCCGCTCCTCCAAGCGGATTCCAAGGCTATGGGCAATTATGGGGATTTTAGGATGACTGCCGAGAGGCACTATATCTGGGAGAGCGGTTCTGTCTAGGGCAAATAATAAAATTAACTGACGCTGGCGAACATCCTCCGGGCATTCTGCTCCCAGGTGTGTTTTTCCTCGATGAGACGGCGGGCGTTCTGTCCGAGTGAGTTACGTAATACATTGGAATCAAGTAGCTTTTGAAGTGAATCCCGGAAGCTTTCGGTGTCCAGCGGAGTGAATAAAAGAGCCTCCTGACCGTCCTTCAACACCGACTCGATGGGCTCGGTACGCGGGGCGAGTACGGGGCGTGCTTGGGCCATGAATTCAAAAAGTTTTATTGGCGAGCGGTAGGCGTTCGAGTGCGGAACCACGCAGGCATCCATCGCACGAAGGGCTGCCGGGATGGCGGCGTGGGGCAAAGGGCCGGCAAAATGCACGCTGACCCCAAGTGCCCGGGCTTGCGCCTCCAGGGCGGATCGCAACGGGCCTTCGCCGATGAGCACGAGGACCACGGAACTGAATTGCGGCGCGGCGAGCGCCTCCATCAGGAAATCGAGCCGGTGCCACTCGACCAGCCAGCCGGCGAAGCCGAGGAGAAAGGCGGAATCGGGCAGGTCGTCACGGATGGTCGAGGCAACGGCGGGGATGGCGAGTTCTTCCTCGGAAACGGCGTTCGGTAGAACGAGGACGCGCTCCTCCGGAACACCATATTCCTGGACCCGGCGCTTTAGGTGCGGCGAAACGGTGACGATGAGCCGGGCGCGGCGGAAGAGGAACCGGTCGCTCAAGCGGGCAAGTCCGGAAAACAACGGCTGGGCGCGGACGCGCGGGTCGCCCGCGAGTTCGTTGACCTCGATGACGAGCGGGATGCGTCGCAGCCCGGCCACCAGGGCCGTCGAGAACAGAAAAAAGGCGTGGCGCTCGTAGATCAACCGGCAGTCGTGCCGTCGGACGAGCCGGAGGTTCCGGAAGAAGGCGGGGACGTTATAGAGCAACTCGAGACACTCGAAAAGACCACGTGGAAGAAAGCGGGTGATCCGGGCCATCCAGTTCCCGGAGCGCGGCTCGGAAAAGGGGCTCGCGCCGGCACTCTGGCGCGGATCAATGCCGGTTGGGCTCGAGAGGAGTACCCCATGCCCCATCTTCTCGAACGCGCGGACAATGCCGGAGATGTGGACGGCTTCCGCGCCGGTGCCCCGCGTGCGGAAGTGGTAGAGGATGTTCATCGTGTCTCGATCGCTGCCATAAGGATGTCGCGGTATTGCGACGCGGCGGCCTCCCACGAGAAGCGCCTGGCGTGCCACCGAATGGCCGCCGTGTCGCGCGGGGCCGCGAGCTGCTGGCGAAGGGATTCGACAAGGGCGGGGAGCTCGCCCGCGGGTGCCATCCGTCCAAGCAAGTCTTGATCGAGAACCTCCGGGATGCCCCCTACCCTGGAAGCGACGACAGGCAGGCCCGAGGCGAATGCCTCGAGGAGCACGTTTGGCACGCCTTCGTTTTCGCTGGGGATCACGAGGAGATCGGCGCAATTCATCAGACACGCAATTTCACCCGGATTCATCCTCCCGACGAAAAGGACGCGGCTGGCGATTCCGAGCTGCCCGGCGAGATCGCGGCAAGCCTGCTCGAGCGGGCCGCCGCCTGCCATGACGAGCAGGGCCTCCGGAAGTTGCGCAACGGCCCGGATCAGGAGCAGCGGGTTCTTTACGGGATAGAAATTTCCGACAAAAAGGAGGATCCAGGCATCCCCGGGCAGCTCGGATTCGCGGCGTGCGGCGGCCTGATCGCGCGGCTGGAAGGTGTCGAGGCAAACGCCATTGTAAACAGTCCGCAGTTTTGCCGCGGGAAACCCGGCCCGTTCCAGGATGCGCGCAAGCTCGCCGCTACGGGTTATGACCGCCTCGGCGCGAGGCAGGTGCTTGAGGATGACCCGCCGCCGGACCGGCATGCGGAGATACTGGTGGACGTCGGACCCTTGGGCGATTGTGACTACCGGCACCCGCCCATGTGCGAGGTGGAGCGCGGCGCAGGAGTCGGGATAAATCCACGAACTGAGAATGACATCGGGCCTGAAACCGCGAAGGCTTTGCTCGAATTCACGCCGCAAAGAACCTGCCATGAGAAGGTGGTTTACCGCACTGCCGATTTTCGGCATGTAAGCGCATGGAACCCAGCGGGGCTCGAGCGCGGCGTCCTCCGGCCGCGCGGAAAAAGCTTTGCGGCCCCAGGGCAGAACAGGGCGCGGGGAAAGAACGCGGATTTCAAATTGCGGCGCCAGCGCGCGAAGCAGCGTCGCGTTGTCCAGGCCCCGGTAAGGCTCCGCCGCCGTCGGGAAAAGGTTCGATAGAAAAAGCAGCCGCGGCATCACGGGGCGGGCGGCCGCAGCCGCGACGTGTAGAGGAAATCCCGGTAATCGCCCGGGTTCCCCGTTTTGCCGGCTTCCGCGGCGTGGACGATGTTCACCAGTTCACGGGCCGTGACATAGTGGAAGTGAAACCCGCGATGGGCGGCGGCGAATCGCGGCAGGCCGCCATAAAACTCGCGGAGTTGCGTGCCCAACAGCATATCGATATTGGGCGGGATGGCGCCGTGGGTGTGGAGCTTGGCGAAAATCCACCCGGGCCTGCCTTCGACGTGGATATTGATCTTAAGCCAGCGCCGGAGCCGGGTGACGGTGGGGGGATTGCGCGCCGTGAGGTCGGCGTTCTCGATGCGCGGCAGAAGGCCCCACTTGCGCCGGCGCCACTCGAGGCCCAGCGGCCCCTGGACGAGCAGCAATCCTCCCGGGTCGACGACCCCCGCGCGCGCGGGGCGGCCGCGGTTGTGGGACTTGGGGCGGTCCGTGGGCGTCGCGTAATAGATCGAGTTGACGGTGGCCGTCTGCGTGGGATCGGGCGCCGAGGGCATGGTGAAATCGGCGTAGCACCCGGCCTTCTCGAGCACGCGCAATTCATTGCGCACCCCGCAATGAGCGCCCGCGGGGTGCGAGTTGTCGAGCGCCCAATTGCCATGGATGAATCCGAACCGGATCGCCCCGCCGGGATCGATCGAAAGCAACCCGTGGCCGGCGAGTTCGCGTTTGCCATTCTCGAGCGTGGCCGCGAGGTTCTCCGCCGTGTCCTCGTTGTGATGGAGATGGATTTCCGTCTCGCAATGCGTCGAGCGGCAGAGATTGGCCAGACCAAAAAGGACCTCATCGCCGGGCTGCTCGATGGGGTGGAAAAAGGTATGCCTGGGCGGTTGCCCCGTCGAGTCCTGCAAGCCGCGGGCCAGGCTCGGGTATTCCCGCTCCCAGAGCCGGACGCGCCCGATGGCCTCCTCGTGCGTGGCGCCGTGGAAAGGCTCAAAGTGGTCGCAAACGCAGATCATCAGGTGCGTTTCGGGCGAGGCATCCCAGCGCTCGCGGCGCCGGCGCAGATAGGAGGGGAGCCAAAGGTTCAGGGCTTTGAGCATCGGGATTTTCTATCGGGCCGGGGACCACGGTTGTAACGAAGCGAACCCCAAACGCCAAAGCTTTTCCCGCGCCCCCGATTAAATTTGAGGGCAGCCTTTGCCGCAAGCCCCTGGGCTGCATTTCAAGGCGCAACGCCTGAGACCTTATTTGGCTCGAATGCGGTTATTCTTAGGGTTGTGTTCCAACTCGCACAAACCCAAGGCTTCCATTAGCGGCGGCACGTATACACCAAATCTTCCTCGCAGGCCCTTCTTGAGTCCATACCAGCCTCCGATTGGATTCTTAGGTGAACGCCCCCAGGCTTCAACTGTTCCCTCTTTCGCCGGCTTCTGTTCGTCTGCTCCTCCAAGTTCCATCCAATCACCCTGGGACTTGAGCATCGCATGCAAATCCTGGACGCACCGGGCATCGTAGTGGAGGACGGTTTTTCCAACGGTGCAGACCAATATCTGAACACCGTCTTTCGAATCCGTATGCATGGTGAATTCACACGTGCCTGGAGGCGTCTTGAGCTTCCAAGGATT
>Ga0302319_10022631_pt1 | contig 11253 bp, 5 predicted proteins | sample Bog_T0_2_FD_203319 | JGI IMG/M metagenome (GOLD analysis project Ga0302319, IMG submission 203319) | Peat permafrost microbial communities from Stordalen Mire near Abisko, Sweden - Bog_T0_2 | ecosystem: Environmental > Terrestrial > Soil > Wetlands > Peat | place: Sweden: Abisko, Stordalen Mire...
CGGTGTGGCCTACGCCGGCGCCGCGTTGCCCTCCGACATGCGGCTGTGGTGGAAGGTGCGCGTCTGGAATCAGGCGGGAAATCCGGGCCCCTACAGTACGCCGGCATGGTTCGACACCGGATTGGCGCAGGACGAGTGGACGGCAAAGTACATCTGGGACGGAACCAGCAACGAAAATAATTTTGCTTATTTCCGCAAGGTGTTCAAGGTTGATCGCAAGCCAAGCCTGGCCAAAGTCTACGTCACCGCGCACAACGATTACCTGCTCTACCTCAACGGGCACGAACTGGGCCGCGGTCCGGCGCGCTGCGATCCGAATCATTACGGCCAGTACAACGCCTACGACGTCACAGACCTGCTGAAATCCGGGACGAACGTCTTCGCCGCCATGGGGCATTGGCTGGGCACGTTCTGGGATGGGGGCGTAAACGCCCAACCGGCCTTTTTGCTTGAGGCGCGGTTGAAGCATGGCGACGGCACGTCAACCACGATCGCAAGCGATGCATCGTGGAAGGCCCTTGCGCACACCGCGTTCATCGAGACCGATCCGACGTACTTCGTCGGCAAGTATCGCAATCGCGCCGCGATTCAATTTGACGCGCGGTTGGAACCGAAGGGTTGGCGGACGGCGGAGTTCGACGATTCGGGCTGGGCCGCTGCCACGGTGGTCGATCGCTCCAGCTATCGGCTGTTTGCGCAGATGGCGCCGATGGAACACGAGCAGGGCGAGCTTGATGCAGTGAGCGTTGCATCGGCGAACGGCGTGTGGAAAGTGGAGCTGGAACGCTGCATCGACGGCTGGCCGCAACTGACGATGCGGTCAAATCGCGCAGGTGATGTGGTGCGCGTGGAATATTTCCAGATCAAGGGAGAGAAGAAAGAAGCCGGGTGGGACCAGTACACCAGCAAGGGCGGAATGGAAACCTGGAAGCCCGATTTCGGTCGCCACACATCATTCCAGGAGATGAAGATTACCGGCTACGCGGGAAAACTGCGCGCCGCCGACGTGCGCGGCGTGTGGGCCTATTGCGATGCCGACGTCCAGGGAGATTTCCGCTGTTCGAGCAGTTTGCTCAATTCGATTTACAAAATGTGCGAGCGCTCGGCGCGGCAAAACATTCAGCAGGGCATTATCAGCGTGGACGCCAACCGCGAGCAGTCGCCCTGGCTGGCCGATAGCTGGATCATCGGCAACGTTCTGCTCTATAACCACCGCGACGCCACAATGGTCGACAAAGTAGTGCGCGACTATGCCGCGGAGCAGAGGGCGGACGGCGACTTCTTCGCGTGCAGTCCCGCCGCGGTCTTTCAATCCGCCGAGTGGTCGATGTATTGGCCGATGCTGCTGTGGCAGCAATACCTGTTTTCTGGCGACGAGGCGCTTCTCAAGCAAATGGCGCCGCATCTTGAGAGCATTTTGCAGTGGATCAAGCTCTCGCAGGATCCGGCAACCAAGCTGCTCAACCCCAAGACCTCGCGGATTTCAGACTATGCCGGCGGCAATATGCCCAGCGGCGGCTACAACGTGGCCACCGCCTGCCAATACGTGGAAGATCTGCGCGTTGCTTCGCGCATCTTTTCGATACTTGGCCAGGCCGGCCAAAGCAGCCAGTGCGCCGGCGAGGCTGAGGAAGTGAAGTCGGGCATCAACGCCCACTTGTTCAACGGCGAGTTCTATCTGGCGCGGACCGACAACAAAACAATGTTTCCGCTCGCGCAGGCGTGGCCGTTGCGCTTCGACATTGCGCCGCCCGAGGTGCGAGCGCGGCTGGTGGATCTGGTTGTCAAAGCCGGCACCCCCAACCTTGGCGGATATGGAGGCGACGCTTTTTACAGCGGCATGCTGCACGCCGGTGGCGGAGACTTCGTGGTGCGCGATCTCGAGCGGTTTCGCATGATGCTCGACAGCAACAAGGCCAATTGGGAGCAGTTCTCGATGTATGGGGAAGCGAACCACGCATGGACCGCGTACCCGGCATACATTTTTCTCAAGTACATCTGCGGCGTCCAGCCGACGAGCGGCGGATTTGCCACGTTCGATGTGCGGCCGAAGATGGACGGCCTCGCGTTTGCCGAGGGCGCCGTTCCCACGGTGAAAGGCCCGATCAAAACGCGCTGGGAGAAGAATGAGCGCGGTGGGTTTGTTCTTTCAATTCATGTTCCAGCCAACTCGCGCGCTACGATCTACCTGCCCAAACCATCTCAGGGAGATTTCAGCATCGCGGAGTCCGGAAAGCCGCTGTGGCCGGCCAAGGCGGAAACGAAGATCGCGGGCGTCCAATCGGTTCAAGATGCGGACGACTGCATCGCATGCGTTGTCGGCGCAGGGGATTATCGGTTCAGCGAAAATCCGGCAAGAGGGTAGATTTAAGCTGCCTGCGACAAAGTCAGCACGGTGATGTCGTCCTGCTGGCCGAATTGCCTGGCCGCTTCCGCAATCGTGTTTGCGGGCTTGTTGCTGATCGCCTGCGTGCGCTCAAATCCGTAGAGTTCGCCCGTTGGGCTTGTTGCTTCGATTACGCCGTCGGTCACCAGGGTGCAAAGCTGATCGGGGCCAAGCCGAAGAGTAACCTCGGCGTAACGGACTCCGGCATCGAGGCCGAGCGGCAGGTTCGGTTCGGTTTCCATCTCGACCCCATTGATATAGGGATTCGGATGTCCGGCGTTTGCCACGGTGAATTTGCTGTCGGGCTCAACCATCAGCACAAGGCAAGTGGCGAAGCCCTCGCTGCGGCCAATCAGTGCGCGATTCACCTCGCTGAGCAGTTGCGCAGGGCCGCTGCATCGGCTGGCACTTGCACGCAGCGCCCCGACGATCAAGGAAACGGTGAGCGCCGCTTTCAGGCCCTTTCCACTCACGTCGCCCAGTACAACGAAAGCCGAGGGTCCAGCGCGGTCCGGTCCGTTGGCGATGGGAAGAATCTGAAAGAAGTCGCCGCCAACTTCCTGCGCGGGCAGGTAGGCGCTTTCGATGCGAAGGCCGGGGATGGACGGCAACCGGTCGGGAATGAGAATCTGCTGCACGCTTCGCGCCGCCGCCATCTCCTGCTCCACAATGCGATTGCGGTCCTGGATGCGGCGCAGCCTAAACGTCATCGCGATCAGCATCACGATCGCGAACAGCAGCCAAGCCACCGGCCGCACATCGAATTCAAGACCACCCCAACGAAGATACGGAGAGAAGTCCCTCGTAAAGATCCACGCAGACTGCCAGCGCACTTCGACGAGAGTCAGGAACAGCACAGCTCCGCCGATCCAGCGCATCTCAGCCTGCTTGCTTTTGAAGCACATGGGAAGCAGAAGCAATTGGGACAGAGTTGCGAGCGAAACCGCAGCGCCGTAGCTATGGACAATGAACCATTCAATCGACGGTACCTCAGTAGCCATTCCCCGGAAGATAAATGGAACAAGGAGAAAAACACTCAAAATCGACAGTGAGCCCAGGATTTGGATCAGGCGAAGGAATTTCGGCACCGGCCGCCCCAGAAACGAGTAGACAAACTCAATGATGATGAAGGACTGTATGCCGTTCCCGACGTCGTAATTGACAATTGCTACCCATGCGGGCAATCCGAAGTTAATAACCGCCGCAAATTCTTGCAGCCGAAACATGAAAAGCAGGACGAGCAACGCTCCCAGCCAGAAATATTCGTGCAGGCGGGTGTTGACGGAAAACAACAGAAAGAAGACAAGTCCGGCGCAGCCGAGCAGCGCGAATGAGGTGTAGTGTTGCCAGCTTGCGCGCAGGTGGGCCAGGGTGTCTTCGTCCATCACGCTCTGCGTTTGGCTGAGTGGCGCAATCGCGGGATCGAATCCCGAAGCAGGCAGGTACGAATGGATGAGCTTGACGCGAATTGCAATGGCCAGCCGCCCATCCGCCGGGAGATTGTCCGGCAGCTTCAATATGGTGCGTGAATCCTGTGGCCCCAGTGATGTCTCAAAGTTGCCCATGCCGCCGATGAACTGGCCGTTGACGAAGACTTGATATACGGGCTCTTCGCCCTGTACCACCAGCCCGAGCGGCTGCTGCGCTTGCCGAAGATCGGGCGGGAGCGTGATCTCGATCCGCCGCCACTCAACTCCATACCTTGAAACGTTCTGGATAAAGGGCTGCACTGTGCAACCCGTGGCGTCCACCGTTGCGCAACGCGGGTCATCTCCTATATGCAACTGCCATTGATCCAGCGGCAGGCGCAGGATGTTGGGCTGCTGGGCGTGGCCGAGTGCTGCGGCGGCAAGGATGACAAAACCCTGTAGGCAAAAGGAGAACGTACCGCGGGGAAGCATGCGTCGAGGATACTCTGGCTCAGCCGCAGAGGAATAGCGGAAAAGTGCAGGGAGCCGATTAAGCGCGAGGGGTTGGTTATCATGGTTCCCCCTGCCGCTTTCGGACCAAATCCACTTTCTTCCCGCCGATAATAAAGATTGCTCTGGGACGATTTGCCTGTTTCCCCGGTGTGCCTTTTCCGCGTTTGCGGCAGCCGGAGTACAGCACCGCCCTTATCATGAAGCCCATCCGCATTGTTCTCGCGCCCACGCGCAGCCGCCCCGTGAATATCTTTCTGGGGATGATGCTGGTGCTGGTCTCCTTGCTCCTCTTGCTCGCGCTGGCCACATACCATTTCAGTGACCCCTCGCTGAACACGGCCACTGACACGGCAATCCCTCGCAACTGGATCGGCCTCTTCGGCGCATACATGAGCGATCTGCTGCTGCAGTCGCTGGGGATTGCATCCTTTCTGATCCCGCTTTGGCTGGGCAGCGTGGGCTGGACGTGGATGCGCTCGCGGCCCGGCAGCTCGCCCATGTTGCGCGCCGTGGGCACAGTTCTCGCCCTCACATTTCTGCCTGCCGTCTTTGGTTTGCTGCCGTGGCATTGGCGCTGGTTGCATGTGCTTCCCATTGAAGGCGTGGTGGGAAGGCTCATGGCCGGCCTTCTCGTGGTCTATCTGAATCTGCCGGGCGCATGCGCTGTGGCCGGCGTGATGGCGGCAGCCGGACTCTATTTCGCCTCGGCCATCAGCTTCTCCGCGATGCGCGCAAGCCTTGCCGAGCGCTGGGGGCGCTTTCAAGAATGGCGCGAGCGACGCCGCGATTTGCGTCGCGACCTGCGCGAAGAGGAAGAAGAGCTGGAGGCGCGCCGCGAGGCGGTGCAAAAAGGCGAACCCGAGACCATTCCGTTTGCGCAATTCGATGCGGCAGCCAACCCGGAGTTGGAAACGGAGATTCCCGCGCAAAAGCCGAACCGATTCCTGGCATTCTTCCTGCGCCGTCGCGCGCCCAAACAGGATCCTATCGATGAGATTCCCGCGTATCAACGCGCCGATTTGCGCCCGCGCGCGGAAGAGCAGGCGCTCGATGAGCACGCCGAAGATGCAGATCCTGTGATGGCGCCGCGCAGAACGAGCATCTGGGAGCGTAGTGAACCAAACACCAGAATCGAAGCGGAAGCCGCAAGCGCCGCACCGGAGATGGTTGCGGCCGCAACATTGGCAACCGCAGCGGTGGCGCCGGTTGAACCCATTCGCCCGCGCGCGGTTCCTCCGGCACCCATCGACCCGTGGGCGAATGAGCGGCCCACTCCCGCACCCACGGCGCCGCAGCCCGCCGGGGAAATCGCGATTCACAGCCGCGCCGATGCCGACGCGCCCTCCGCGACCGTAGCGCCCAAGCACGTGAGCGGTTACAAGCTGCCGCCGAGCACGCTGCTCAGCGAGGGCGAGGGTCCGCAATCGGTGCGCGAGGACGAGTTGCGCGAAGAAGCCAAGGTGCTGGTAGAAAAGTGCGCCGAGTTCGACGTGCGCGGCCAGGTGGTGCAGATCAATCCCGGGCCGATGGTGACGACGTTTGAATTCAAGCCCGAAGCCGGCGTGAAGTATTCGCGCGTCACCGGCCTGGCCGACGATCTGTGCCTGGCCATGCGGGCAGAGAGCATTTTGATCGAGCGCATGGCCGGCAAAAGCACGGTGGGCATCCAGGTGCCGAACCGCGAGAAAGAAACCATTCACCTGCGCGATGTGATCGAGAGCGAGACCTTCGCCCGGTCGCGCTCGCGGCTTACCATTGCCATGGGCAAAGACATTAACGGCCGCATCGTGACGGCCGATCTGGCGTCGATGCCGCACGTGTTGATCGCCGGATCAACGGGATCGGGCAAGTCAGTCGCGATTAATGCGATGATTATGAGTTTGTTGTATCGCACCACGCCGCAACAGGTGCGCCTCATCCTGGTCGATCCCAAGCGCGTGGAGCTGGGCATGTACGAGGGCGTCCCGCATCTCTTCACGCCCATCATCACGGAGCCCAAGCTGGCCGCGAACGCACTGCGCAATGCCGTGCGCGAGATGGAACGCCGCCTGAAGCTGCTGGCCTCACGCAGTGTGCGCAACATCGACCAGTACAACAAATTATTCGAGGGTTCCACTCCTTCACTCTTTGAACCAGAGACTGGGGAGAGCGAAGAGGAGCCGCTGCCCTACATCATCATCATCATCGATGAGCTGGCCGACCTGATGATGCTCGATCGCGCCAACGTGGAAGAGTCGGTGACGCGGCTGGCGCAGATGGCGCGCGCCGTGGGCATTCACCTGATCCTGGCCACGCAACGGCCGAGCGTCGACGTCATCACCGGCCTCATCAAGGCCAACATTCCCACGCGCATCAGCTTCCGCCTGGCGACGAAAGTGGACTCGCGCACCATTCTCGACACCAACGGCGCCGAGGCTCTGCTGGGCCGCGGCGACATGCTCTTCCTGCCCCCTGGCACCAGCCGCCTCATGCGCCTGCACGCGCCCTATGTCAGCGAAAAAGAAACTGCCGCCGTCGTCGCCTTCTGGAAGAGCCAGGGCAGCGCCGATTACGTTGAAGATTTTCTTGAAGCGCCCAAAGACGACCGCCCCGCGACGGAAGGCAGCAACGGCGAAAGCTCCGACGACGATCCCATGTTCGACGACGCCGTGCGCCTGGTCTTTGAATTTGGCAAGGCCTCTACGTCGCTCTTGCAGCGGCGGCTGAGGGTCGGCTACGGGCGCGCCGCGCACCTCATCGACATGATGGAGCGCGACGGCCTGGTAGGCGCCGCCGACGGCCCGCGTCCCCGCGAGCTGCTGAAGGCTCCCGGCTGGCTGCATGAAGTAGCCGCGAACCAATAATTCAGGCACGGCCGCAATCTGCGCCAACGCCACGGTGGCGGAGACCGCACACGCTCCGCACCCCATTGCGCTATGCTTTGTCTTTCCAAGGAACTCATCCGCGGAGGGGGCTCAGCATTTCTCCTTCTGCGGCGTCTCGGAGCCTCAACCTTCAAGTTGCGATTTCCTCAAGAAATCGCAACCTTGCACGCCCGTTGAGTGGGCTATGCCTGAAGGAGAAATGCCGCATGTTACCCCGCAGAACGTCAACGAATCCCGTTGTGCTTTCGTACTACACCATGCGCCGCATGGTGGGCCTCATCGCACTCATTCTGCCCTTCGCTCTGGCCGCCGGTTCGATCCTCCTGGCGCTCCTCGGGCCCGAGCACCAATTCCCGCATCCGCTTCTCCAGCGCTCCATCAGCGACTACTACTACACGCCCATGCGCGACATTTACGTGGGCAGCCTTTGCGCCATCGCGGCATTTCTCGTCTGCTCGCGCGGTTACGATCTGCGCGATGAGATCACAGGCTACCTGGCCGGAGCGTTCGCGTTCGGCGTGGCGTGTTGCCCCTCATTTAATCCACGCATCGGCAACTACACGCTGCTTGAATTTGACATCGGCCTCACCCACACGGTGCTCGCGGCGCTCATGTATCTCATGCTTGCCTACATCTGCATCTTTCTCTTTCGCAAGTCGTCGCCGGAAAAGCCTTTCACGCACCGCAAGCGGGACAGAAATCGCATTTACGTTGTCAGCGGCTTGATCATGGTTGCCTGCATGATGACCATGGTCGGTCTCACCATCCGGTCGGTCGTTGAACGGCGGCATCCCAGCCACTGGCTCTTCTGGTGCGAAGCGTTGGCAAACTGTGCCTTCGGCGTCGCCTGGCTCACCAAGGGCGAAGGCTTTATGCGCGACAAGCGGCACAGCCTTTCTGTTGTCCAACACCAGACAGCGAAATCATCCTGAAGCGTTAACGCGTGGTACACTTCGTCTGGTAAACGCTTTCTCAGCCTCTGACGCACGAATTTCGCTGTCTTTGAAACCACGGCGGGTACATCGCGAGAGACACCGAATCTTTCCCGCCTCGGCCGCGCTTTGCAGCTTGACAAGTGCCCGAGTAAAGCAATTTACTTAGTGCGAACGTCTGAGACCTCCGCGGACGCATTCTTAGAGCTGTTCCGCAGTTGTGATAGCTGTTTCCAGCCCCGGCGGAAAGTGGATCTTTCTTAAGGAAAAATCCACTTGGCGACTGTGGCTTCGGGACACCATAACTGCGGGACCGCTGTAGCCCTTTCAGGTGACGCTCATGTTCGGTTTGCTCTCCGGTACCATCGCCGCCGGTTTCCCAGGCTCCCTGCCGGCCATGCTGATTTTCAGCACCGGGCCGCTGGCGCGTCTCGGCACGCTCGACATACTGGTAATCGCTCTCTATTTCGCCATGGTGCTCTGGATCGGCTTCTATCTCAAGGGCCGCGCCAACACCAGCGAAGAGTTCTTCATGGCCGGCCGCGAGATGACCGCCTGGATCGCCGGGTTGAGCTTTGTGAGCGCCAACCTGGGATCGCTCGAGCTGATGGGATGGGCAGGATCGGCCTACCAGTACGGAATTCTCGCCGCGCATTGGTATTGGGTCGGCGCCATCCCCGCCATGCTTTTTCTGGGCATGGTGATGATGCCGTTTTACTACGTTTGCAAGACCCACTCCGTGCCCGGATACCTCAAGCTGCGCTACGGTGAAGGCGCGCGCATCGTCTCGGCCGTTTCGTTTGCCTTTATGACGGTGCTCATGAGCGGCGTGAACATGTTCGCCATGGCTGAAGTGATGAAGGTCGTGCTGGGCTGGGATCTGAACTTCTCCATCATCGTGTCGTCATTGGCCGTGGCGGCGTATGTGGCGCTGGGCGGACTGCGTTCCGCAATCTTCAATGAGGTCTTGCAGTTCATCCTCATCTGGGGCGGTGCGCTGCTGGTTCCTATTCTCGGCCTTGTCGAATGCCACGGCTGGACCGGCTTCAAGGCGCGCCTCGCAGCCAACATCGCCTCCGGCGCGATTCCCGCGGGCGATTACACGCACATGTGGCGCAGCATGGGCCACTTTGCCGATAATCCCATGGGCATTCACTGGACCGGCATCGTCTTCGGACTCGGTTTCGCCATCAGTTGCGGCTATTGGACCACCGACTTCCTTGTTGTCCAGCGCGTGCTTGCCGCCAACTCGCTGCGCTCGGCGCGGCTCGCTCCGGTGATCGGTTCGTTCTTCAAAATGGGCGTGCCGTTCATCGTGATTCTGCCCGGCCTGCTGGGCCTGGTCGTGCTCCAGAATTCCGACGGCAGCCTGATGCATCTTGTCGGACAGAACCTTGCCACACCGGGCTCGGGCCTGCACAGTTACAACGAAGTGTTGCCGCTGATGATGGTTCGCTATATGGCTCCCGGCTTGCTTGGCCTCGGCATCACGGCGCTGATTGCGGGATTTATGAGCGGCATGGCCGGCAACGTGAGCGCCTTCTCGGCGGTGTGGACTTACGACATCTACCAGCCGCTGATCCGCAAAAACGCCAAGGATGAACACTACGTCGCCGTCGGTCGCTGGGCCACGATCCTCGGCGTCATCATCTCCATTGGAACCGCGTACCTGGTGATGAATGCGCAGGGCATTATGGATTACGTTCAGGCCCTCTTCAGCTTCTTCATCTCGCCTCTGCTCGGCGTGGTGCTGATGGGCATGTTCTGGAAGCGCGCTACTAAGGCTGGAGGTTTTTGGGGTTTGCTCATCGGCACGCTCACCTCGATCGGACTTTGGGCGTGGGTGTACGTCAATCCCGCGGCGCTGCGCTACGTTGCTCTCTCGCCCGATGCCAAGGCCATGGCAGAAAATATGTACCGTGCCTTGTGGTCGGTCATTGTCTCCATCCTGGTCACCTTCATCGTGAGCCTCTTTGGCAAAGCGCGGCCGTTGGCGGAACTCAACGGGCTGGTTTACGGGGCGACAACTCTGCCCAAGGAAGAGCCCGTGCCGCTCTACAAGAATGAGTGGTTCTGGACCGTGATCGCCATCATCGTCTTTTTCGCGCTCAACATCTACTTCTGGTAAGGAGAATGCGGATGCATTCATCGGGAATCTCGATCTGGTTTTTCATCGGCGTTCTTCTGGTTGTCTATGGGGCGCTCATTCTGGGCTATGGCATCTTCGAACTGGCAACCGGGCAACTGGCCAATGTGGTGCTGGCCAATCTGCACGCTCCCGTTTGGTGGGGCGGCGGGTTGGAGGCGCTGGGCCTGTTCTATGCCATCCGGTTTCGACCCGGCCGCGCGGCGAAGTAGGCGTTTGGACGCGGCATTAGATTTTACGCAGGACCAAGAATTCAAGGAGCAAGAACATGGCAGCACAACGCAAAATGACATTTGGAGTTATCGTAGGGAATCGCGGTTTCTTTCCGCATCACCTGGCCAAGACCGGCCATGAAGAGATCGTTTCGGTTCTTGAAGCGGCAGGCGCGCGGCCCATCGTGCTCGGCCCTGAAGAGTCACACCACGGTTCAGTAGAAACCTACACCGAGGCCGAGCGTTGCGCGGCGCTCTTCAAGAAACACGCCGACGAGATCGACGGCATCATCGTGACGCTGCCCAACTTTGGCGAAGAGCGCGGCATTGTCGACGCAATCCGCCTCTCCGGGCTCAAAGTTCCGGTACTGGTGCAGGCCACGCCCGATCGCTCCGACAACATGACCATCGCCGTGCGGCGCGACAGCTTCTGCGGAAAAATGAGCTGTTGCAACAACATGATGCAGTACGGCATCAACTACTCGCTCACCACGCTGCACACGGAGTCGTTGTCCTCTGCCGAGTTCAAGGCCGATCTCGAGTGGTTCTCCCAGGTCTGCCGCATCGTAAAGGGCTTGAAGAACCTGCGCATCGGCTCCATCGGCGCGCGGCCCACGGCGTTCAACACGGTACGCTACTCCGAGCGCATCCTCGAGACCAGCGGCATCACCGTTGAGACCATCGATTTGTCGGAGATTTTTGGCCGCATCAATCGCATGACAGACAACGACGATGCCGCCCAGGCCAAGCTCGCGGCGATAAAGAAGTACGTCACCACCTCCGGCATTCCC
>Ga0302319_10022635_pt1 | contig 11252 bp, 9 predicted proteins | sample Bog_T0_2_FD_203319 | JGI IMG/M metagenome (GOLD analysis project Ga0302319, IMG submission 203319) | Peat permafrost microbial communities from Stordalen Mire near Abisko, Sweden - Bog_T0_2 | ecosystem: Environmental > Terrestrial > Soil > Wetlands > Peat | place: Sweden: Abisko, Stordalen Mire...
CTCGTCGGTCTCGTAATTCCGGTAGCCCCACAGATGCGTCACCGAATTGACCGCCCATGTGATGTGCCAGACCAGCACCGTGCGGACGAAGACGCCGAACATCAGGATGCCAAATCCGGTGTGCAGCGCCGCGGCGGGCGTTTCGCCCAGCAGCCAGCCGACGGCGAATCCGGCGCCGAAGAACAGCGGCATCTGGCCGAGGTTGATCCAGACCAGACCATGATGGCGTTCGAGCGCGACGTAGAAACGGTCGCGCAGGATGTCCTTGGCGTAGCGTTCGTAGATCTTGAGACGTGCGAGTTCCGGCTGATCGACTAGCATCCAGCCGATGTGGCCCCAGAAGAAGCCTGCGAGCGGGCTGTGCGGGTCTGGCTGCTGGTCGGAGAATTGATGATGCCGGCGGTGGATCGCGACCCAGCGCGCGGGCGTTTCCTGCAAGCACGACATCGCGACGACCACCATGGCGTGCTCCAGCCATTTGGGGCAGTTCAGGCCGCGATGGGTCAGAAGCCGGTGATAACAGAGATTGATGCCGAACAGCCCGCACAGATGGGTGCCGAGCAAGGCCACCGCGAGGCCGCTCCAGCTGAAACAGCCCGGCAGGAAGGCCAGCAGCGCCGCCACATGGTAGGCGCCGATCACCACGATATAGGGCCAGTTGGGCCGGAACGGCCGCACGCCCGCCGGCAGCATCAGCCGCGCATTCGCCGCCTGTGGAGCGGCAAGGTCCGCTACCCCCACCAGCACGGCGATCTTCGTCGTCGGGCGCTGAACTGTCGTCATGGCGAGGTCGTTATCCCAATCTCTGCGCAAAACGCAGTCGCCGGCCGGACAGCCCTCCATCTGATACAGGGTCTGGCGGCGCAATGGGTACAAACCTTTGGCTAGATTTGCCTATTTTCATGGATGGAACCCGGATCGGCGCCATTTTCGGCCCAAGGCGGGTCGAAGGCGCGTCGATGGCGCGGTGCCCCTGTTTGGATTGACATTCGACCGCGCAATGGCTTAGAAACCGCGCATCCCGGGCGGCAGGGCCGCAGCGGGATTAATCGCATTTTGCCACTTTCGGCCTGTCCAACACGGCCTTTCAAAGCATCAGGATTGTCCCATGAAGGTCCGTAACTCGCTGAAATCGCTGCGCGGCCGCCATCGCAACAACCGACTGGTCCGCCGCAAGGGCCGGGTCTATGTGATCAACAAGGTCCAGCGCCGCTTCAAGGCGCGCCAGGGTTGATCCATCAAGGCTGAAGCGGGCCTGATTCCGGCCGTTTGAGAAAATAATCGCCTTCACGGGTCTTTGACGCTGTTGCTGCTTTGCAGCGCGTTTTTCCGCGTCTAGACTTTACCCATGGCATTGAGATTCCCTCGCGCGCGTCACGGCCTGACCGCCATTCTGCTGATCGCGGGCATCGCGGCTATGCCCGGTCTGGCGTCCGCGCAGGATCCGCATGCCGCGCCGGCGGCGCAGCAGAAGAAGCCGCCGGAGCCGCCGGGCAAACTGCCGAAGATCGGCGCCGACCGTACGCGCGGACTGGACTTCCTGTTCGGCGCGTTGAAGGCGGCGCCCGACGAAGCCAGCGCCAAGCATGTCGAAGCCCGGATCTGGGCGCTGTGGCTGCACACCCCGAGCGATACCGCAGCGCTCCTGATGCTGCGCGCCAAGGCCGCGATGGACGCCCAGCAGATGGAAGTCGCGCTGAAACTGCTCGATGCCGTAGTCAAGCTGCGTCCCGATTATGTCGAGGCCTGGAACAGGCGTGCGACGCTGTACTATCTACAGAACGATTACGCTCACTCGCTTGCCGATATCGAGCAGGTGCTGGTCCGCGAGCCCCGGCATTTCGGCGCGCTGGCGGGGCTCGGCATGATCATGCAGGACCTTGGCGACGAGAAGCGCGCGCTCGACGCCTTCCGCAAGGCGCTCGCGATCAACCCGCATCTGGAAAAGGTGCCGGAACTGGTCAGGACCCTGACCGAAAAGGTCGAAGGCCGCGACATCTGACCGGTCCTTGAATCGGTCTTTGGACCGAACCGCCGCACGCGGATACGGTGGTCGGCAATCACGCGACCCGTAGCCCCGCGATCCATGCGTGTCTGACCATCCTGCCCGCAGCAGGACTCGTCCGCCCGAGCACGATGCCGGCGGACGGGATTCGCTATCTAATGCAGGACGTTGCTGCCGTGCTCGAACGGGCCGCCGAGGGCGACTGCTGCGTAAAGCTGCTGCAGCTCCGCCTCCAACTGCTCGTTGACCAACAGCAGCGCCCGCAGCGCGCCGTGGATGTCGCCATTGCAACTGGCTACGATCCGGTCGATCGCAGTTTCGCTCGGTCTGGTACTCATCGAAAACCCCTTGTAAACGTCCCCCGGGAATAATCTTCGACGCCCGGCCCATGTTCCTGTGGATAGTGTGGATGGGCTGGGCAACGACAGCTCGATGGCGCGCGCCCGTCACGTCGCTAACCGCGCGGATGACGCTAAATATAAAGTTACCGATGACGGCGATATGAAGGCGCGTGAAATATAACGGGAAAACCCGGTATTTTCCCGGACCAGGCAGGAGTTTCACGAAACCGCGCCGCCTCAGCAGCGTAGCTGAGGGGTGCCCAAGGTCATCCGGACATTGCAAATGATATCAATCGTCGTCGTGGCGGCGCTGGCGAGCCTGGCGCTGATCACGCAGATCGGCGTGCTTGTGCTGCAGCGCGCCTATCCTGCGCAAGGCAGGACGATCGAGGTCACCGGCGGCGGGCTGAACGTCCTGGATATCGGGCCGCGCGATGCCGCCGGCCCACCCATCGTGATGATCCATGGTGCGAGCTCAAATCTCGAGGCCATGCGCCAGCCGCTCGGCGACAGGCTCGCTGAACATCACCGGGTGATCCTGATCGATCGTCCGGGCCACGGCTGGAGCGCACGGACAAATCTGGCGGACTCGACGCCGGCCATCCAGGGCAGGATGATCGACGAGGCGCTGGAAAAACTCGGCATCGGCCCCGCGATTTTTGTGGTGCATTCCTGGAGCGGCGCGCTCGGCGCGCGGATCGCGCTCGATCATCCCGGGCGCGTCGCGGGCCTGGTGATGCTGGCGCCGGTGGCCTATCCGTGGCGCGGCGGCGTCGGATGGTACAACAAGCTCGTCACCACGCCCGTGATCGGTCTCTTGCTCGCCTACACGGTCACGCTGCCGCTCGGCTATTTCATGACCGAGCCGGGTGCGCGCAGGGCGTTCCTGCCTCAAGCGATGCCGGAAGATTTTATCACCCGGACGGCGACGCCGTTGTTGCTCCGGCCGCGCGAGTTCATCGCCAACGCCTGGGACCTGGTGACGCTGAAGGCGGCGGTCGACGAGCAGGCGCCGCGTTATGGCGACATCCGGGTTCCGGCGGTCGTGATTTCGGGCGATGTCGACAAGACCGTCACCACCAATATTCATTCGCGGCCGTTCGTCAAAGCGGTGCCCGGCGCCAGGCTGGTCGTGCTGCCGGGTGTCGGCCACATGGTTCAGAACGCTGCGCCCGACCGCGTCCTCTCCGAGATCGATGAGATGATCGGCAAGCTCGCACAGGCCGTCAACTAACGCGCTGTATCCACAGGCTGCGTCGCTGTGGAGGCGCGCTGCTTCCGGCGCCGGCAAACCCAATGCACCCCGCGCGCTTCAGCCTTCGTTAAGGATAGAACGCGGCCTCCGTAACCGTACGGTATCCAACATTAACAACACGAATATCCCGAGGAGCTAACCTGGGTCGCATTGTATCGGAGCGGATATGTTCAGGATCCTCGATTGCCTCGAAACGCAGCATGATGGATGGCTCGTCCTGCTGGCGGCATGCGTTTGCTTCCTGACCAGTCTTGCAGCCGTCAATTTGTTTCAGCGTGCCAGAACCGTCGAAGGCAAAGACAGTTTGATCTGGCTGGGGATCGCCGGCACGGTTACCGGATGCGGGGTGTGGGCAACTCACTTCATCGCCATGCTCGCCTACACGCCGGGCTTTCCGATCAGCTATGACGTGCCGGCAACGCTGTTGTCCCTCGTCGTCGCGGCCTTCATGACAACGATGGGATTTGCCGTCGTTCGGTTCGGCCGCCGCCGCTGGAGCAGCGCCGCAGGGGGCGCGATGGTCGGTATCGGCATCGCCGGCATGCACTACATGGGCATGGCCTCGCTGCGGATCCCGGCCGAGATCGTCTGGTTGCCCGATCTGGTGATGGCCTCGATCCTCGTCGGGGTGGTGTTCGCCGCGACTTCCATGATGGTCGTCAATCGGAACGAAACGTTCCTGACCTCGGCCTGCGCGGCCGTTCTCCTGACCGTCGCCATCACCGCGCATCATTTCGTCGCCATGGGAGCCATCGCGCTGGTTCCCGGAGCCGCGTCGGGCCTTCGCGAAGGTTTGCTCTCGCCGGTGACCCTGGCGGTGGCGGTTGCAGGCGTGGCGGTGTCGCTGGTCATTGGCGGTCTGATCGTCGCGATATCCGACCGGCGATCCAGCCTGCGGCTCGGCATGCGCAACATGCAATTCGATGCGGCGCTCAACAATATCGGGCAGGGGCTTTCGATGTTCGGCGCGGACCGCCGCTTGCTGCTGTGGAATGAAAACTATCAGCGGATGTACCGTATTCCCGCCGGGAAGATGCGCCCCGGCCTCACCGTTCAGCAGCTCTTCGAACTGCGTGAGGCGGCCGGAACGATCTTCAACGGACCGGATCGGTATGTGGTCGAACTGCATGCCGCGATCGAGAGCCAGCTTCCACTGGAGCGCACCAACGAGCTGCTGGACGGCCGGACCGTCCACGTGACGTCACGTCCGATGCGAAACGGCGGCTGGGTATCGACCCACGAGGACATCAGCGAGCGCCTGCAGAGCCAGGCGCGGATTGCGTATCTTGCGTTGCATGATCAGACGACCGGACTCCCCAATCGCGCGGCGTTCAACGAGCATCTCGCGCGAAGAATCGACGAGGCTGCGGACGGCCGCGGGTCTTTCGCGCTGGTCCGCATCGACATCGACCATTTCAAGGAAATCAACGATGCGTTCGGACAGTCGATCGGCGACGCCGTGCTTCGCAGGCTCGCGGAAGAACTGAAGGCCGGATGCAATGGCGAGTTTCTCGCAAGGCCGGGCGGCGACGAATTCACGCTGGTCTCGACGATCAGCGTCGAACGCACCGTCGCAGAGGACATCTGCGCGCGGCTGGCCCCGCTGCTGGACAATTCCTTCGACATCGATGGCGAGATCATACGGGTCAGTTTCACCGCGGGCATCGGCATCTATCCCCAGGATGGGCAGGATCCCGAGACATTGATCACGCACGCGGATGCGGCGCTCTATCGCGCCAAGTCCGAAGGACGCGGAAGCATCCGCTTCTTCGAATCGGCAATGGACCGGCAGATTCGCGACAAGCGCCTGTTGCAGCGCGATCTCGCCGTCGCGCTCGAAAACGGCGAGTTCGAACTCTACTTCCAGCCCCAGGCCGAGACCGAAGGCGCAATTTTCGGTTTCGAGGCGCTGCTGCGCTGGCACCATCCGGAGCGCGGCCTCGTCTCGCCGGGTGTCTTCGTTCCGCTGGCGGAAGAGGCCGGTCTGATCGGGGCGATCGACACATGGGTTCTGCGGGAAGCCTGCCGCGAGGCGGCGTCCTGGACGGTTCCGCTATCCATCGCGGTCAATCTCTCCCCGATCAATTTTCGGCGCCGGGACGTGCCGGAACTGATCCATTCCGTCTTGCTCGATACCGGTCTCGACCCGGCGCGGCTGGAAATCGAAATCACCGAGGGCGTCCTGATCGACGATTTCGCGGGCGCGATCTCGCTGCTTCGCATGATCAAGAACCTGGGCGTCCGGGTCGCGATGGACGATTTCGGAACCGGATATTCGTCCTTGTCCTATTTGCAATCGTTCCCGTTCGACAAGATCAAGATCGACCAGTCCTTCATTGGCAAGCTCGGGCACAACGTTCAATCTGCCGCCATCGTTCAGACCATTCTCAGTCTGGGCCGCGCGCTCAAGTTGCCGGTGATCGCCGAGGGGGTTGAAACCGAGCAGCAACTCGCCTTCCTCGCCAGCGAGGGATGCGCTCAAATTCAAGGCTACCTCATCGGGCGCCCGCAGCCGATCGCCTGCTACCGCGATGTCGTCAGTGGCGTCGAGCGGGACTCCGCCCGGGTCGCGCTGGCCGGTTGATCGGACGTACGGGGATCCGGCGGCATCATGGATGGGCGGCCGCCGTGGTCGCGTTCGGGCCATCTTCGATGCAGCGGGTGATGGCAGCGGCCTGATCTCTCGGCAACACTTTGGCGGCCTCGATCTTGTGACGGCATTCCAGTTGCTTGATTTGCTCGGCCCGGCGCTTTTCCGCGGCCTCGCGAAACTCGGGAGCAACCGTGTTCGGATCCACCAGCTTTTGAGCGAAGCACGGCTCGGCGAACGCGAGCACGGCAACAAAACACATTTGACAAAATGATCTCATGGGAAAATTCCTCGGCGCAAGATTTCCCGGCGTATTCGCAGTAACCCGGCCCGCCTGCGATGCATGTGAACGAGATCACACCGCGAACGACGGACCGGCGTCCAGCCAGCATTTTCAAAAACAGTTTTTCACGAAAAGAATGAGGGCCATGCTGAACCGCAACCGGAGGCATTGCAACGGTCGATTGGATCGACGTCGGTTGGCGGAATTTGACTGACCGCGGCGGGATTCGGGTTTTGCGGTAAAATACTCCCGGCTGGCGGGAATCAGTGTTCCAATGCAGTCTCTCGCGGCGGGGCGTCAACGCCGCCATTGGGACGCGCCGCGACGCGAATTTATCGAACCAGACACGGGGGGGCATGCGACGCTTCGTTGTTTTGATCGTAACGGCCGTGGCGATGATTTCCTGCTCGCCCGAGGACGAGGTGACGGGATCGATCCACAGCAGATGCGCGGCCGATCTCTACGGCAGCTATAGTCCCAAAGTGATGGATCAGTGCGTGGCGGTCTGCATCAAGTGCGACCGCGGCAGCAGGGTTACCTGCTCGACGTCGTGCACGTTGAAGGGGGCGCGCTGAATCTTCGCCGCGCCCGGCAGGAGCCACAGCGATCGCACTCTTTGCCGCCGGCGTAAAGCCGGGCGCCGCGAGGGATCGCTGCTCGCTCCGGCATCACCCGCGGTGATGCCGGAAGGACTGTGTTCCGCGGGTCGCCGAGACGGCCATTTAGGCGTGCCGGCGGTTCGCGCCGACGCGGGTTACTTGGTCTTGCCGTCCTTGTCGTATTGCGAGACGAACGCCCAGAGATCGTTGATCTCCTTTTCGTTCTTGATGCCGGCGAACGACATCTTGGTGCCGGGCACCTTGGCCTTCGGGTCCTTGATGTATTCCTTGAACTGGGCCTCGTTCCAGGTGATGCCGGAGTTCTTGTTGGCGTCGGAATAATTATAGCCATCGACCGTGCCGGACTTGCGGCCGTCGAGCCCGTTGAGTTCCGGGCCGACCTTGTTCTTGGCGCCTTCGCCGATCGAGTGGCAGGCCATGCACTTGTTGAACGAGGTCTTGCCGGCGGCGGCGTCCTGCGCCAGCGCCGCGGTGGCGGCAACGGACGATGCGATGACGACCAACGCGCTCAGGGTCAGTTTTTTCATGGTGTGCTCTTCGTGGTTGCGGGGGTGGCTCCAGCGTCCTTGTGGCATGGCACGCGCATCGGGGACAAGCCGGGGGAGGCCATTCGGACCGTGATCCTGCCTAAGCCTTTCGGATAGCCGGCTGTGCGGCTCACGGCGCGGCCCGGCAAGCTACCCAAAGCGGCGCAGACGTGCTTGATTTGCCATGATAAATCGGCGAGCACGAAGGCGCTCGCGGCCCGAAGCGGCCCCCGGGGAGAAGAGACACATGGCCATTATGATGCCGGCACCGGATCAGGCGGTCCTTGGCCGCCGCGACGCGATCGTGGCGGCGTTGCGCGCGATCGTGCCGGGCGAGGGCGTGATCGACAGTGCCGCCGAGATGATGCCTTACGAGTCCGACGGCCTGATGGCCTACCGCCAGCCGCCGATGGTGGTGGTGCTGCCTGATACCACCGAGCAGGTGTCGCGGGTCCTGAAATACTGCTTCGAGCAGGGCATCAAGGTGGTGCCGCGCGGTTCCGGCACCTCGTTGTCGGGCGGCGCGCTGCCGCTCGCCGACGGCGTGCTGCTGGGGCTGGGCAAATTCAAGCGCATCCGCGAGGTCGACTTCGACAACCGCGTCGTCGTGACCGAGCCCGGGGTCACCAACCTCGCCATCAGCCAGGCGGTGGCGCATGCCGGATATTACTATGCGCCCGACCCGTCGTCGCAGATCGCCTGTTCGATCGGGGGCAATGTCGCGGAAAATTCCGGCGGCGTGCATTGCCTGAAATACGGCATGACCACCAACAATGTGCTGGGCTGCGAGATCGTGCTGATCACGGGTGAAATCATCAGGGTCGGCGGCAAATCCGCCGAGACCTCGGGCTACGACCTGATGGGAATCATCACCGGCTCCGAAGGCCTGCTAGGCGTCATCACCGAGGTCACGGTGCGGATCCTGCAGAAGCCGGAAACCGCACGCGCCCTGATGGTCGGCTTCGCGCAGGTCGAAGCGGCCGGGGAATGCGTGGCGCGCATCATCGGCGCCGGCATCATTCCGGGCGGCATGGAGATGATGGACAAACCGGCGATCCACGCCGCCGAAGCCTTCGTCCATGCCGGCTATCCGCTCGACGTCGAGGCGCTGCTGATCATCGAGCTCGACGGCCCCGCCATCGAGGTCGACGAGCTGATCCGGCGCGTGGAGTCGATCGCGCTGGGCTGCGGCTCGACCACCTGCCAGATTTCCACCTCCGAGACCGAGCGCAATCTGTTCTGGGCCGGCCGCAAGGCGGCGTTTCCGGCCGTCGGGCGGATCTCGCCCGACTATCTCTGCATGGACGGCACCATTCCGCGCGGCAAGCTGCCGGAAGCGCTGGCGCGCATCCGCGACCTCTCGGCCAAATACGAACTGCGCTGTGCCAACGTGTTTCATGCCGGCGACGGCAATCTGCATCCCCTGATCCTGTACGACGCCAACAAGCCGGGCGAGATGGAGCGGGCCGAGGCCTTTGGCGCCGACATCCTGCGGGCCTGCGTCGAACTCGGCGGCGTCCTCACCGGTGAGCATGGCGTCGGCATCGAAAAGCGCGACCTGATGCCGGAAATGTTCAGCGAGATCGACCTCAACCAGCAGCAGCGGCTGAAATGCGCGTTCGACGCCCAGGGGTTGCTCAATCCCGGCAAGGTGTTTCCGACCCTGCACCGCTGCGCCGAGCTCGGCCGCATGCACGTCCATGGCGGCAAGCTCGCCTTCCCTGATTTGCCGCGGTTTTGAGGTTGGGCACGTGGATACTCTGAAAGTACGTGACGCCAGGGATGTCGAGGACGTGGTGCGCGCGGCGATCGCCAGCGAGCAGCCGCTGGAAATCGTCGGCCATGGCTCCAAGCGACTGATCGGCCAGCCGATGGCGACCAACGCGCTGCTCGATCTCGCGGCGCTGAACGCGGTCACATCCTACGAGCCGAACGAGCTGATCATCACCGTGCAGGCGGGCGCGCCGCTCGCCGACGTCAGATCGCTGATCGATTCCAGGAACCAGCAATTCGCGTTCGAACCGATGGACACCGCGCCGCTGCTGGGCACGGCGAATCTCGGCACCATCGGCGGCATGATCGGCGCGGGCCTGGCCGGTCCGCGCCGGATCAAGGCCGGCGGCGCCCGCGACCATCTGTTGGGGGCGCATGGGGTGTCCGGCTTCGGCGACAGTTTCAAGGCCGGCGGCCGGGTGGTGAAGAACGTCACCGGCTACGATCTCTGCAAATTGCTGGCGGGGTCATGGGGCACGCTGGCGGTGATGACGGAAGTGACGCTGAAAGTGATGCCGCGGCCGGAGAGCGAACGCACGCTGGTGCTTCGCGGGCTCGACGATGTCGCCGCCACCCGGGCGATGACGGCGGCGCTTGGATCGCCATTCGACGTATCGGGTGCCGCGCATGTGCCGAATTCGGCATTTCGCGCGGCCGGGAGCGGGCTTGGCGAACTCGGAGGTCGCGGGGAGGCGGTCACCCTGCTGCGGCTGGAGGGCATTACCGCCTCGGCGGCCCATCGCGCGGCGGCGCTTGGCAAACTGCTGGCGCCGTTCGGGGCGGCGGATGTCCTGGAGGATGACGCATCGGCCGCGGTCTGGGACTCGGTTCGCGACGTGCGGCCGTTCGCGGCCAGCGGCGCGCTGGCGGCGTGGCCGGTGTGGCGGATCGTGTGCCCGCCGGCCTCGGGCGGCGCGCTGGGGCAGGCGCTGTCGCGCGACACCGGGGGCGACGTGATCTACGATTGGGGCGGCGGCCTGATCTGGGCGGCGCTGCCGCCAAAACCGGACGCGCAGGCAGCCCTGGTGCGCCAGCGCGTCGACGCCGCGGGCGGCCACGCCACGCTGCTGCGCGCCTCCGACGAGGTGCGCCGCAATGTCGACGTGTTTCATCCCCAGCCGAGCGGCCTGGCGGCCTTGAGCGAACGGGTCCGGCAAAGCTTCGATCCGAAGGGCATTTTCAATCGCGGCCGGATGCTGCGGGAGTCCGGGGCATGAAAACCGAATTCAGCCTCGCGCAGCTCGCCGATCCCGATATCGCGGAAGCCGACAAGATCCTGCGCGCCTGCGTGCATTGCGGCTTCTGCACCGCGACCTGTCCGACCTACGTGCTGCTCGGCGACGAGCTCGATAGCCCGCGCGGCAGGATCTATCTGATCAAGGAGATGCTGGAGAAGAACCGGCCGCCGACGGCGGAGGTGGTCAAGCATATCGACCGCTGTCTGTCCTGCCTTGCCTGCATGACCACCTGCCCGTCGGGCGTGAACTATATGCATCTGGTCGATCAGGCGCGGGTCCGGATCGAGAGGGACTATATACGGCCGGCGACCGAGCGGCTGCTGCGCGCGCTTCTCGCCTGGGTGCTGCCGCGGCCCGGACTGTTGCGCCTCAGCATGACCTTGGCGCGCTTCGGCCGGCCGCTGGCCGCGTTGCTGCCGGCTCCCGGCGTGGCATCGGCAACGCCGGGTTTGTTGCGGCGGATCAAGGCGATACTGGCGCTTTCGCCGGGCCGCCTGCCGCCGCCGGGACCAGCGGGCGGAAGCGTTTTTGCAGCGAAGGGCGAACGGCGCGGACGGGTCGCCCTGCTGCAGGGCTGTGCCCAGCAGGTGCTGGCGCCGCGCATCAACCAGGCCGCCATC
>Ga0302319_10022636_pt1 | contig 11252 bp, 15 predicted proteins | sample Bog_T0_2_FD_203319 | JGI IMG/M metagenome (GOLD analysis project Ga0302319, IMG submission 203319) | Peat permafrost microbial communities from Stordalen Mire near Abisko, Sweden - Bog_T0_2 | ecosystem: Environmental > Terrestrial > Soil > Wetlands > Peat | place: Sweden: Abisko, Stordalen Mire...
GCGCGCCATGGCGCTGCGCCGACCGCCGCGAGCGGCGCGACCGCTTCGGCCGGCGCTGGCGGCTGGCCGCCGGCGTCCCGTATGGCGCTGCGGGTGACCGCCGCTGAATTCGCCAATTCTACCACGTCCCGCTTCCCCGTGCGCTGCGCAGCGCCTGGCCCCGCTTCATCGCCACCAGGCTAGCCAAAAACATCGGAAAATGGCCTTGCTGCCGGGCTGCAATTCTGGCTGCTGGGTTAAGGCCGCGTTAATCGGTCGCGATCGGTTGGCGCAGCCGTCCTTCCCGGAGCTGCTCCCAGATTTCATCATCGTGCCAACGCAGCATGGAATAATTGTCGCACCGAGGCGACGGTGAGGTCGGCTGGTTCAAACCAGGTTTTGGCGCAGCAGGCAGGCCGAGGGCGGCGTTAGCGGCCTGAGCCACCCGCGCCAGCCTGGCCGCGCCGGCGAAGCCTGAACACACGCGTGCCAGCAGCGTCCTGAAACAACAGAACAGGGGCTGTGTTGCTGTCGCTGTCTGATCATCCATCTTTCTGACGGGCTCGCTGTTGGACTGCGCCAGATGACCCGATAAAACCTAAAACACGGATAACAAAATCGCCTGGTTTGAACGAATTGCAACGGGCTGAGGAAAGCGCCCGCTGGGGGCGTTTAGAACCGGCGGGCGTCGAGCGAGATTCGGATGGCCTCAGGCGCGGGTGCGGCGGGATTCGACCCATGAAAGATCGGCTAGATCGGCTGATAGCTTTCCGATCCGCAATTGTCGGTGCTCTCGGCGTGTCGGCGGTCGTCGATGACGCCGTCGTGGATCGTGATCAAATAGTTTTGCTCGCCGATCGGCCGGCCGGTTGCGGAGGTCAGTTCCGCCCTGACGCAGGCGAACCAGCCGGGTCCGATCGGCACATGATGCGGCGCTGCATAGCGAACCTGGTGCGGGTTCGAGGAGGCAACGAACACGGCGTCGAGATGGTCGCGCAGCAGCTGTCCGACATCGGGTGGCGTTTCCAACGGCGGCGGTTCAACGGTCTTCACGCGCATGAAGGCCGGCACCGGCGCATGGCTGTCCGCGGCACAGCCGGCTTGCAAAAGCCCGACGCCCGCCAACAGCAACGCAACAACCCTTATCCGCCCCATGGGGTTTTTTATCCCGCAGCGGCCGGATTTCGGGAACTTTTTTGATCAACAATTGCTGAACACAAACCGCAGAATGCGCTATGCGGCGGCGTCTTGTCGATCCATTGTCGCCACGGTTAAGTCGCAGATTACGTTAGCACAGGAATCGGAGAAGGTGGCGATGAAGACCTTGACAATGGCAGCCGTCATGTTGGCGTTGATCGCGGTGCCGGCGTCCGCGCAGATGGGCGGCAAGCGGCATAAAGGCGACGACAACAATTCGGCACAAAAGAAGCCGCAGGTGGATGACAAGGCCTACAAAGCGGCGCTCCAGCGGATACCGGAGCCCAAGGAAAAATATGATCCGTGGTCGGTGGCGCGTCCCTCGGAGCCCGACAAGAAAACGAAATAGGCCGGTTGTCGTGCTGATCCGTTGCGGGCCTATCGGGCTTTGGGATGGCCGCAAAGTTGCCTTGCAGCAGCAACGGTGCGAGACGCCTTGCGCCGCAGCGGCTACGGATCGAATGTGACGCAGACCTGTTTCTCGGTGGCCGAGACGATGTGGCAGCGGCGCGCTAATTGATCGCTGCCGATCACGAGCGAGAACGACGCCGGCAAGCCGACCGGCGTGGCAACATCCAACCGCGCGCCTGTCGCTGAGATATTGCGGACGATGCAATCAACCCCGCCGCCATTCGGAAACACCAGCTTGCCGGGTTTGAGCACCCGCTTTCTAGCTGCCGTCCGCTTTTCGGTCGCGATCTCATTCATGGTTGTGGTTCGCGATTTTCCCCGCTGGTGTCGAGAACGCTAGCATTACGAGGTTGCAGTTTGGTAAATCCGAACGCTTGCAAATATCGCTTAACTTTACCATTGGTTGACGCGGATGCGCGGACGTCCGCGGGCCGGAGCGCGCTGTATCTCACAGCATGGCGAAGGCGCTCGTGACCATCGCCACCTGCTTATGGTCGGTGGCGCTCGACAGGGTGACGCGCCCGAAACTCATGGTCCGTCCAAGCCGAACCACCCGGGCGTCGGCCAGAACATCCGATTGCGTGACGGCGCGCATGAAATGCGTGGTCTGATCGACGGTCGTCATCGCCCGATAGCCGCCATTGGCCGACAGGATCGCGATCACCATGGCGGTGTCGGCCAGTGCCATCAGCGCCTGTCCGCATACAATGCCGCCATGCCGGCACAGCCGTTCGGAGAAGGTCATTCGCAGCAACGCGCCCGGCTGCCATTCCGCCGCACCGTCCGGAGGCGGCGCACACTCAATCGCGTCGATCGACAGTCCTAGATCCAGCACCCAAGGCGCAAATGCCTCGCCAAGCCAGCGGCGGGCCTCCTCGATGGTGAATTCGGCTGCTGCGGGCGGCTGCGGCATCATCAGGTCAGTTTCCTTGGGCGGCTTGGCTGGAGCGTGATCGGCTCGATTTGGTCACTATTCTAACGGTATTTTGCACTTCGCAACACCTTGCCTGGCGTGGCCCGACATGTTTGGTTTGGGGCCGGAGCAATGATGCGATCGGAAGAGCAACGATGTTCAGGCGGCTGACACAGTTCGTGGGCATGGTCGCGGTCGGGCTTGCTCTCAATGGTTGCACCAAATGCGGCCCCATCTGGGACGATTGGATCCATGCCCCGAAATCCTGCAAGTCTGACCGGCTTTAGCCGCGTCAGCACCCGCGGGATGGACGGGGGCAGGCGACAGCGCCGCTGCCTCCGATACCGGACAGCCGGCGCTGCTTGTCATCCGGGGATGCTTGGCGTCTCGGCTGGCGCGGTGGTATACGATCCCGGTCGTTGTGGAGCATCTCGATGCAGGTTTATCGCGCGGTGGTGATTATCGCATTGCTGGCGGGGCCGTCAGTCGGCCATGCCCAAATGCCCTCTATGAACTTGATTCCCGAGCTGACCTCCAAATCACCCGAAGAAAAGGAAGCCGAGGAGGCGAGGCAGAAGGCCTACCGGGATTCGTTGAAGAAGATACCGGACGCGAAGGTGTCGTCCGATCCCTGGGGCGTCGTGCGCAGTGCTGATACCCCCAAGACAGATGCCTCAAAGACAGATGCCTCCAAAACAGCGGCCTCCAAGACAGCGGCTCCAGCAAAGCCGCGGACCAAAACCGGCAGCAGCACGAACTGACCGCGGACGCCGGCGATAGGATTGGCTTGGTTTACGGGATGGTCGCGGCTTCAGCCCAAGATGGCCGATTGGTCCAGCAGGGTCTGGTAGCATTCGCAGGAGGTCCGCAATAATGCCGCGCGGTCGAGGATTTTAATCACGCCGCGCGAATAGGCGATGACGCCCGCGCCTTGTATCTTGCTGGCGACTTCCGTCACCGAGGTGCGCCGCACCCCCAGCATTTCGGCGAGAAATTCCTGGGTCAGATTGACGGTGTCGCCGGCCGCGCGATCCGCGCTTTGCAGCAGCCAGCGACAGAACCGCGCCTCGATGGAATGCAGGGCGTTGCAGGCGGCGGTGACCCGCGCCTGCGACAGCAAGACCTCATTGTACCGGATGCAGAGATGGCGGATCGGATCGCTGCCGGCGGCCACGGTGCGGAACTGGGGTGCGGGGATTCGGCTGCAGACAACCGGCATCTGCACGACGACGCGGACCAGGGATTTGTAGAGCCCAAGGCCGGCCATGGCGCCGACCACGCCTTCACGCCCGACGGTCGCGGTTTCGATCGCCTTGCCGTCACGCATCACAGCCAGCAGGGACAGCATTCCGTAATGCGGGAAATAGATCTGGTCGACCTCTTCGCCGGATTCGGTCAAAACCTCGCCCTGCGGCAGGGAAACCGTGGTCAGGTATGGCGACAACCGATCGAAATGATCGCGCGGAAGCGAGGCAAGCAGTTTGTTGTCCAAGGCAAGACCGACGTTTGATGGGGGCATAGACGCTGCGATATTCCGCCCGATCGGTCGGGCCTGTTTACCGCAGGGGTTGAAAGATCGCTCCGAGAGGGCGGTCCGCGGAAAAGACACTTATATGAAGAAACCGCTTATGCTGTCGGTCCGGTAGCCGTCATAACGCCGATTGCGATCAGTGGCCGGCAAACCAATATTTTGGCTAAGGCTTACGGAAGCGCCGCAAATTTGCTTGTCCGGAATCGGACACAATGTCTCACGCGGAGGCGTCAGGATCCGACCTCGCTGATCGATCGGCGCTTTTTGTCGGTTCTTGGCGCAATGGCCGTGTCGCCGAGCAGCCGATCGAATTCGCGCTTCGAAACCTCGTAGCACTCGCAGGCGCGTCGCCGCAGCGCCTCCGGATCGAGGATGGTGACGTGGCCGCGCCGATAGCGGATCAGCCCGGCCTTTTGCAGCGACCCCATGGCGTCGGTGACGGTGGTTCGCCGGACCCCCAGCATCATGCCCAGGAATTCCTGGGTCAGCAGGAAATCGCCGCCGGGCATTCGGTCGCGGGTCATCAACAACCAGCGGCAACAGCGCTGTTCGACGCGGTGAAAATGAATGCAGGCGGCCGACTGCGCGACCTGGTTGAAGAAGGCGTGGGCATAGCGGAGCAGGGTCAGGTTCAGCGTCGGACAGGCCGCGAGCTGACTTCTGAACACCGCGGAATTGATCCGGAGTGCGGTGCCGGGTACCTGGACATAGACCGATGACGGCGCCTCGCGGTCGCCAAGGCAGACCGGCAGGCCCACCATGCCCTCGTTGCCGATCGTTCCGACCTCCGCGCTCGATCCGTCGAGCGCGGTGATCACCAGCGAGGCCACCCCGTCGACTGGAAAATAAACATGCTCGATCGGACGCGAGGCTTCATAGAGGCTCTTGCGATAGTCGAGAGCGACTTCCGTCAGATGCGGCCGCAGCCGCTCATAATCGATGTCCGACAGCAGCGTCAGCAGCCGGTTGGTTCGCTCATGGCTGTCTTGCATGGTCTGGTGTCTCGCCACAGGGAGGCACCCCAGCGGGGCTTCTCCGTTCGCCGGCGGTATTCACCCGCCGGCGATCTCGGCAGGTTAACGGCTTCGTCGGCAAAAAGTTAATTTAAATTGCCGGCCGGGGAACCCATGCAAGGACCTCACGAAAGGAGCTCATAACAGGACTCGGGATCGGGCGAAGCCCACGCTATAATGGCTTTCCGATCCGGAGTTTTCGAAATGGCCAAGCGCCCGCGCGATCTGGCAGACCGGTTGGCCGCCCGGCGCAGGCTAGACGATGGCTACGTACGGCTGACCCTCAGGCTGCCGCGGGATCAGGCGCGGACCAAGGCGCGCGAATTCCTTAGTCGCTATCCCAAGGCCGCCTATATGAGCGGGGTCGAAAGCTGGCGCGAACTCCCGGACGGGGTCATCGAGTTTACCCTGCGACGGCTACCGAGCGCCGATTAGAGCGCTTCCCGATTAGGTCGAGTAGGCAGGCGCGATAGTTGTTGTTATGGGTCGCATTTTCTTACGGAAATCCGGTGTCCACCTTTCCGGAAAATGCTTTAGCCGCGCAGGATCCGAGGCTGCTGGAATTTTCTGCTTCAAGGCGCGCTTTTCAGCCCAGTCCATTAACTTTTTTCAACGATTGATATTCGCATCTGTGCCTCCACTGTGGCCAGAGGGCAACCATGGCGAGACAGCGCGAAGAACTGGGCGGGCGCAGGCATGCGCGGATCCAGCTGCAAAAATTGGGATATCTGATCCTGGCGCCCACGGCGCCATGGATCGAGTGCATGATTGTTGATGTCTCCGAATCCGGCATCTGTCTGGAAGTGGGGCCACTGGCGGTGCCGGAGCTTTTTGGTATTTCCTTTACCTCAGGGGGCGAAGTACTGAGGGTATGCCTTCTGATTTGGCGGCAGGGCGGACGGATCGGCGCCCGTTATGTCAGTGCGAAGGAGCTTCGGGAAGGATTTGTGGCTCCGAGCCTGGCCGATTCGCGTATTGAGGAAATGGCCGACTAACTCTGGCCCGACCTGCCGATCAGCCTGTTGCAACGCAACAAGACACGGAATTGCTTGATATTTTCTAGTCCAGCGTTTCTGAGACGAGCCGAATACGAAAAACTGTCTGCTTCGACTCGTCGAGCAGCTCCATTTGCCATTCCGAGTTCTGGCGAAGCTTGCGCGAAATGCTGGTCACCAATTCGCTGCAAACCCTGTTCATTTCGTTCCAGGCGGCATTGCGATCCGGAAATTCGGTACCATAGTCGGAGGCGCCGGAGTAGCGGCCGTTTCGGATGCGGAAGAAAAAAAGCGGCATGCCGTCGTCGCCGTTTTAAGGCCGCTCCGACCGGGAGAAGCACACACAAATTGTAGCGAGTGAATTCCCAAACCCCGATCAGATCAATTCCGGGTTTTTACGGGGGTCCGGTCATGTTGCCGGATTATTCGCTCTCGGTAATTCGGATCAGACCATCGCCGGTCACGACAGGGCCCTTGGCCGTCTCTGCGACGTAGCCGAGTATCACCAGCTTGGCCAGATGCGCAGCCGAGATCCCAGGGTCTGGCGAACTGATCGCGACCTCTATCAGCGAGGCGAATTCTTCGGGCGTTAAAAGCTTTGGCGCATGGACGGTCATCGGCGACCTCTGGGGTTAGATTGCGCTGCGGTCAAGAGCCGCAGTAACATCGAAAGAAAACGCTCCGCAACCCGAGAGTCACGTCAAACCGCGTAGAGGCAAATCATGGGGGGCCGGCGTCATCGCCGGCATCAATGCCGATGAATGGATGGGTGCGGATAAAATATCGGCAGCAGCCCGCAATCCCACGGCTTATTTGGTCGCCAACTTGCGGCGGTCGATCGCCTTGGCCGCCGGTCGAACATGGTTTGGTGCCAGCTATCAGGCCTTGATCAATGTCACGGAGTCAGCTCACGCGCGACCTTCTTGAGCTCGCGGTCGATGCGAAGCTGAACACGGCGAATAGCCAGCAGCGCTATCCTGGTTTCCGTCTTGCCCGACCTGATCTGACCTTCCAGTTGAAACTGCCATTTCCAGACCCCAGGGGTCGGAGTTGAGGCAACCGTGTATTCCACACCTCTATGATTCATGGGAAATCCGCCCCACCGATAAACACTTATACAACCTCTCACATAACCAAAGATTGTATGTGATCAATATTGCACTCATTTGGTAATTTCAAGCCTATCACTAAAAGTGACTGGATAACAAAGCGAAACCAAGCTTGCCGGCTCTGGGCTCTGGCGGACGAGATCAGGTCGCAATCAAAAATAACGACGCCGAAGACAGGGTCCTCGGCGTCTTGTTGTGGTTGGCCGTGATTTGGTAAATCCGGTTGACGTCTCGCAGTCGACGCCGTCAGGTCAGCGGCTCCGCGACCAGTTTCAGCCGGTAAACCGGGTTGCCAGTTTGATCGCACACTTCGATTTGCCAATTGCAGTTGGCGTCGGTCCCGCGCAACACGTCTGGCATGAGGTCAACACAGAGCCCGCGGGCTTCCTTTTGCGCGGCGGCCAAATCCGGCAATACCGATGTAACCGGGACATTCGAGAATTTGCCCTCCTTCACGCTGAATGAATATGTCTGCATCTTTGTCCCCCAAGTTGCGATCGAGTCAGATTTGAATGGCGGCCGGTTTGAAAGGTTTCACGCGAAAGTCGGTATTTTTACCAACCGATTAGTTAATGAATTGGAAACAGTCGAAAGCACTCCTGGCTTGTCCCAACCGATTCTCCAAAAATCTTTGCTCTGCTCGGTACCTGTTTTCCCAGGGCTCAACACACAGGATGCCGATGCCGACGTCCTGTAATTGTCCGCTGGCTTTCGAGCGCGAACAGTAAAATCAGGGAATTTACGCCTCACGCGCCGGCCAATTCGAAACACGAAGCCTTCGATGTAGAAATGATCGTCGTAGAAACGATTGACGTCGAACCGATCCGGCGTCAGAAGGGCTTCACCGATTGATTCCTTACGAGAGTTAATCTAACTCGCCGGTAACCCAGTCGTCCACTTAAACTTCCGTAGAATTACGGAATTTGGTTTGTAGGGTCGTGAGGACAACCGATCAAGAGCGGTTTGTGGTCCCATGGAACAAAACCCAAGCTCCGCTATCGGCGAACTGTCAAGTCCTGTTTAGATTTCTTGGATCAGACGAAAGGCTTGCCTTGCCTTGCCTTGGCATGGCGGCAGCAGTCTGGCTTATATGCCCGATGACATGCTTTGTTCTCCGTACAACTACGTACTTTTAGTCACTCTTGTTCACTCGATGTTTCTATCTTATGAGTGCAACGAGAAAAAATGCTACTATTGATTGAGTAATTAAGGGTTGCTGGACTTCGATAAGAACATATTGCGAACTTGGAACAAAAAGGGTACGATCATTTCCACAATAGGCTGTACAGCCATTGCCGACCGTTTGTACCCCGAGCGAATCCCCGCCATAAGGAGCACGATAATGTCCACCACCGCCCTGCGTATCGTCGAAGGATCCTCCATGGACAAGACCAAGGCCCTGTCCGCCGCGCTCTCCCAGATCGAGCGCCAGTTCGGCAAGGGCTCGGTGATGAAGCTCGGCAAGAACGACCGTTCGATGGATGTTGAAACCATCTCCTCGGGTTCCCTCGGCCTCGACATCGCGCTCGGCGTCGGCGGCCTGCCGCGCGGCCGGGTTGTGGAAATCTATGGACCGGAATCCTCGGGTAAAACCACGCTGGCGCTGCACACGGTGGCGGAGGGACAGAAGAAGGGCGGCATCTGCGCCTTCATCGACGCCGAACACGCGCTCGATCCGGTTTATGCGCGCAAGCTCGGTGTCAATATCGACGAACTTCTGATCTCGCAGCCCGACACCGGCGAGCAGGCGCTGGAGATCTGCGATACGCTGGTGCGCTCCGGCGCAGTCGATGTGCTGGTGGTGGATTCGGTGGCGGCCCTGGTGCCGAAGGCCGAGCTGGAAGGTGAAATGGGCGATGCTCTGCCCGGCCTGCAGGCGCGGCTGATGAGCCAGGCGCTGCGCAAGCTCACCGCCTCGATCAACAAGTCCAATACGATGGTGATCTTCATCAACCAGATCCGGATGAAGATCGGCGTGATGTATGGCTCGCCGGAAACCACGACCGGCGGCAATGCGCTGAAATTCTACGCTTCCGTCCGGCTCGACATCCGCCGCATCGGCGCGATCAAGGAGCGCGACGAGGTGGTTGGCAATCAGACCCGGGTCAAGGTGGTCAAGAACAAGCTGGCGCCGCCGTTCAAGCAGGTCGAGTTCGACATCATGTATGGTGAGGGTGTCTCCAAGATGGGGGAAATTCTCGATCTTGGCGTCAAGGCCGGCATCATCGAGAAATCCGGCGCCTGGTTCTCGCATGACAGCCAGCGGCTCGGCCAGGGGCGGGAGAATTCGAAAGCCTTTCTGAAGGCCAATCCTGACATGACGGCAAAGATCGAGGCGGCGATTCGTCAGAACTCCGGCCTGATCGCCGAACAGATTTTAGCTGGCTCCCCCGAGCGCGATACCGAGGGCGAGGAACCCGCCGAGGATTGATTTCCGGCTGACCGCCCCGATGTGGTGCTGTGCCGGCGCAGCACCACGGGACAGGATCTGGGCATTCGGAGTTACGGCGGGGCGGACATAGGGTGTGATCTGATGCAGGTCACACCCGGAGCGATGACAAGAACGCCGCTCCCCATGCTTTATATGCGGAGCCGCGGTTGGTGTGCGCCGCTGCTATTCCGCCGCTTCGGCAAATTCCGTCACCGGCGGGCACGAGCAGACCAGATTTCGGTCGCCATAGACATTGTCAACGCGCCCGACCGGACACCAATATTTATCGACGCGTGAGGTGCCCTTGGGAAAACAGCCCTCGGCGCGGGAATAGGATCTCGCCCAGCTGTCGTCCGCGATATCATGCACCGTGTGTGGCGCATGGCGCAGCGGCGATGCCTCGACCTTCCAGCGTCCGCTTTCGATCTCGGCGATCTCACGCCTGATCGCGATCATGGCGTCGCAGAAACGGTCCAGTTCAGCCTTCGATTCGGATTCGGTCGGCTCGATCATCAGTGTGCCCGGCACCGGGAAGCTCATGGTCGGGGCATGGAAGCCGTAATCGATCAGCCGTTTGGCGATGTCATCGACGGTTACGCCGGTCGAGGCCTTCAGCGGCCTCGGATCGACGATGCATTCATGGGCGACGCGGCCCTTGGCGTTGCGATACAGCACCGGAAAATCCGGATCCAGCCGGGTCGCGATGTAGTTGGCGTTCAGAATGGCGATCTCCGTGGCGCGAGCCAGCCCGTTGCCGCCCATCATCAGAATATAAAGATAGGAAATCGTCAGGATCGATGCCGAGCCGAACGGGGCCGCCGATACTGGCCCGACCGCGCCGAGCGCCGCATCGCCGCCGCAGGGATGCCCCGGCAGGAAGGCGGCAAGATGGGCCCGGACCCCGATCGGTCCCATGCCGGGTCCGCCGCCGCCATGCGGAATGCAGAACGTCTTGTGCAGGTTGAGATGACTGACATCGGCGCCGTAATCGCCCGGCCGCGCCCACCCGACCTGCGCATTGAGGTTGGCGCCGTCGAGATAGACCTGTCCGCCATGGCCATGCACGATGTCGCAGATCTCGCCGATATGCTCCTCGAAAACGCCATGGGTCGAGGGATAGGTGATCATGATGGCGGCGAGATTTGGGGCATGCCGCTCAGCCTTGACGCGGAGGTCGCCGACATCGACGTCGCCGCGGGCATCGCAATTGACCACCACCACCTCCATCCCGGCCATACTGGCGGAGGCCGGGTTGGTGCCGTGCGCGGAAGCCGGAATCAGGCACACGCGCCGATGCGGCTCGCCGCGCGCGACATGATAGGCGCGGATCGCAAGCAGCCCCGCATATTCGCCCTGCGCGCCCGAATTCGGCTGCAGCGAGACCGCATCATAGCCGGTGAGCTCGCCCAGCCATTGCTGCAGCCGCGCGAACAGCAGATGGTAGCCGGCCGCCTGTTCGCGCGGCGCGAACGGGTGCAGGCCTGCGAATTCAGGCCAGCTCAAAGGCATCATTTCCGTGGTGGCGTTGAGCTTCATGGTGCAGGAGCCCAAGGGAATCATCGCCCGGTCGAGCGCGAGATCGCGATCTGAGAGCTTGCGCATGTAGCGCAACAGCTCGGTTTCCGAGCGATAGGCGTGAAACACCGGCTGCCGGAGAAATGGGCTGGTTCGCT
>Ga0302319_10022637_pt1 | contig 11252 bp, 10 predicted proteins | sample Bog_T0_2_FD_203319 | JGI IMG/M metagenome (GOLD analysis project Ga0302319, IMG submission 203319) | Peat permafrost microbial communities from Stordalen Mire near Abisko, Sweden - Bog_T0_2 | ecosystem: Environmental > Terrestrial > Soil > Wetlands > Peat | place: Sweden: Abisko, Stordalen Mire...
TCGGCAGTGGCGGATCACGTTCCGCTGACATGTGGCCGTCCACACAAGCCCCCACTGCTGCTCGGAGGCGGCCCGCATCTTGCTCGCGGGTGGGCGTGATCAGCTTTGATCACGTCAGTTGAGCGGCAGAGATACCGATGCTTGAAGCTGCTGGGTACAGCATCTGAAACGGATGAAGGCCATGTACGCGATTCTGCGGAAGACGGGCCGCCGCTCGAATGGCGCCGAGCGCGGCAAAGGGCCGGTCTATCATGCGGTTCCAGCCAGTTCCTGCCGCGCGCTGTGCGGCACCCAACCGGGCGACAGGTCTGACTGGAGCAGTTACACGGGCGATGCGGTGACGTGCCCGCGCTGCGTGACAAAACTGGCGAAACTTCAGGCGGCCGAAGCATCCGCCCGCCTGATGTGAGCAGGTTCAGCAACTTCGGGCCGTCCGAATTGCGCTCTGCCCGCGCCGCTCTCGGACTTGGTGCCGACGGCTTCGCGCGGCCGGTTGGCGTTGGGAGCGGGCGGACCGTGCGCCGGTGGCAAGCCGGAGAGCGCGACATCCGCGGCCCCGTCCGGGTGTTGGCGCAAGCCCTCGTGGAGAGCCGAAAGGCATGGTCGGTGTCCGCCCGGCGTTTCCCGGATTCCTGGCAGCGCGGCCTGATTGTCATTGATGCCAGCCGGCGGGGACGCTTGGAACGAAACCTGGCTTGTTGCGCAAGTTGGATTTGGCTGTCCTGCGCCGCACGGATGAAGAAGTCCGTGCAGACGGGGGTAGTCCAACCGGTACGCCAGATGAGCACCCTCTCGGCGCGCTTAACCCGAACACAATGGCAATGTTTGTCCATTAAATAGGAACTATGTCACCATATCCTTAACCGGAATCTGCCAGTGGATGGCAAATTCCGCCGTGGCAAACTAAGTTCTTGCTGCCTGACCTGCCCGGTGCTGTATGGTTCACACCATGGCAAGCATGTTCCGCGCCGCTATCATTCTGCTCGCCGTCACGGCGCCCGGTGCCTGTGACAAGCCGGCCACCGTCGTGGCGGACGGGCACAGGCCGCGTCCGGTCCGCGTGCAGGCTGCCGCGCTCACGCCGCGCGAGGAGTCCGCCGCCTATTCCGGAACGGTGCAGGCACGGGTGCTCGCGACCCTGGCGTTCCGCGTCGGCGGCATGGTGGCGGAGCGCCCGGTGGACATCGGCGACCATGTGGCGGCAGGGCAGACGCTCGCGCGCCTCGACCCGAAGGATCTCCAGCTGTCGCTGGAAACCGCCGGACACGTCGTGCGCGCCGCCGAGGCTGACGCCGCCAACGCGCAGGCGGAGTTCGGCCGCTACCAGCGGCTCGGGCGCGGCTCCCCGGCGTTCATCGCCGCCGAGCTTGACCGCCGCCAGGCGGCGCTGGACAGCACCGCGGCGCGGCTGGCACAGGCCGCACGCCAGTTCTCGCTGGCCAGGGACCAGCTCGACTACGCCGATTTGCGCGCCGACGCCGACGGCGTCATCACCGCGCTGCCGGTGGAGGCGGGGCAGGTGGTGGCCGCCGGCCAGCCGGTCGCCGCCCTTGCCCATACCGCCGAAACCGAAATCGCCGTCGACGTGCCGGAAAACCGGCTGCCCGACATCCGCGCCGCTCGGGACATCACGGTCTCCCTGTGGTCGGTGCCAGGCCTGGTGATGCATGGCCGCGTGCGCGAGATCGGCGCGCTCGCCGACCCGGCGAGCCGCACTTTCACGGTCAAGGTCGCGGTGCCGGATGCGCCGGAGGGGAAACTTGGCCTCGGCATGACAGCCTCGGTCCGCTTCGCCCATCCTGCCGGCACGCAGGTGGCCCTGCTGCCGACAGGCGCGGTCGTGGACCGGGGCGGCAGTCCGGCGGTCTGGGTGTTCGATCCGGCGCGGCAGCGGGCGGCGCTGCGGCCCGTGGCCATCGACGCCTGGCGGGGTGACGGCCAGGCGGCCGTATCCGGTGGCCTGGCGCAGGGCGAGCTTGTGATCACCGCCGGTGCCAGCATGCTGGACCCGGACCAGCCGGTCTCCGCCTGGGAAGGCCCGGTCCGGTGAGCGGGGACCGGACGCGGCGCGATGCGGACGGCGATGCCCGCCAGGAGGCGCGCCGGGCGCAGGGGCGCGGCATCAACCTCTCCGCGTGGGCACTGCGGAACCCGGCGCTGACGCTCTTTGCCATCCTGGCCGTCGCCGTGGCCGGCGCGTGGGCCTACATGACGCTCGGACGCGCCGAGGACCCGTCCTTCACCATCAAGCAGATGATTGTGCAGGTGGACTGGCCCGGCGCATCCGCGGGCGAGGTGGCGCGCGCGGTCGCCGACCGCATCGAGCGGAAACTGGAAGAGCTGCCGGACATCGACTACACAGAGAGCACGGTGCAGCCGGGCCGGCTCATCATGCTGGTCTCGCTCAAGGACACCACGCCGCCGGGCCGTGTCGCCGATCTGTGGTACCAGGTTCGCAAGAAGATCTTCGACATCGCGCCCACCCTGCCCCAGGGCGTGCAGGGACCCTATTTCAACGACGAGTTCGGCGACGTCTTCGGAATAGTCTACGCCTTCACCGGCGATGGTTTCACGCTGCCCGAACTGCGCCACGTGGTGGAGGATGTGCGCGAGCGGCTGCTGGCGGTTCCGGGCGTCGGGAAGATCCAGCTTCTCGGTGACCAGGAGGAACGGCTTTTCGTCGACCTGGATTTCCGCAAGCTTGCCGAGCTTGGCCTGACAGTGCCCGGCATCCTTGAGGTCATCGCCCGCGAAAACGCGGTTGCGGCCGGCGGCTTCGCGGACACGCAAGGCGACCGCGTGTTCGTGCGCACCGGCCCCGGGGTCAATGGCGTGGCGATGTTGCGCGCCCTGCCGGTGGCGGCGCACGGCCGCACGCTGGCGCTGGGCGACATCGCCGCCATCAGCCGCGGCACCGCCGATCCGCCGGAATACACCATGCGGGCGAACGGCCAGCCCGCGGTTGGGCTGGCCGTCTCGATGGCGACTGGCGGCAATATCCTGGACCTCGGCAAGCGCATTTCCGCGCGGATGGCGGAGATCATGCCGTCGCTGCCGCTCGGCGTCACCGCCGTGACGGTGAACGACCAGCCGGAAGTGGTCGCGGCGGACGTCGGCGTGTTCGAGGAAAGCTTCCTGGAGGCACTCGCCATCGTGCTGCTGGTCAGCTTCATCTCGCTGGGCTGGCGGACCGGGATCGTCGTGGCGGTCAGCGTGCCGCTGGTGCTCGCGGGCACGCTGGTCGGCATGCGCCTGCTCGGCATCGACCTGCAGCGCATCTCGCTCGGCGCCATGATTGTGGCCCTCGGCCTGCTGGTGGACGACGCGATCATCGCGGTCGAGACCATGGTGGTGAAGCTGGAGCAGGGCTGGGACCGCTACCGCGCGGGCAGCTTCGCCTACACCTCGACTGCGTTTCCGATGCTGACCGGCACGCTGGTCACCGCCGCCGGCTACCTGCCGATCGGCCTCGCGCAATCCTCGACCGGCGAATACACCCGCGACCTCTTCGTCGTTGTGGGCATGTCTCTGATTCTTTCGTGGCTCGTGGCGGTGCTGTTCGTGCCGTATCTCGGGGCCGCGCTGCTGCCTGCCCCGCGGCTCCACGCGCCCGGCGCCGATCCGGAAGCCGCCGTCTACGACACGCGGTTCTACCGCGCATTCCGCCGCGTGGTGCGCGCATGCATCGAGCGGCGCTTCGTGGTGATCGGCGCCACAGTGCTTGCCTTCGCGGTGTCCGTGGCGGGGTTCGCGCTCGTGCCGCGGCAGTTCTTCCCGGCCTCGGACCGGCGCGAGGTGATCGTGGAAATGCGACTGCCCGAGGGCGCCTCCTTCGGCGCAACGCAGGCGGCGGTGGCGCGCGTCGAGGCGATGCTGAAGTCACAGCCTGGGATACGCTCATTTTCCGCCTACACCGGCACGGGCGTGCCGCGCTTCATGCTGTCCATGGCACCGCAGCTCGACAGCGCAAACTACGCCCAGCTTGTCGTGAACACCGAGTCCACCGCCGCCCGCGACGCGCTGATCGCGCGGCTGGAAGCGGCCGCTGATGACGGGGCTGCGGACGGCTTCGGCGACATCCGCATGCGCGCCAGCGGAATCGAGCTCGGCCCGCCGGTCGGCTACCCGGTGCAGTTCCGCATTCTCGGCCCCGATCCGGATGAGCTGCGCCGCATCGCCGCGGAGGTCCGCCAGGCGATGCGAGCCAACCCGCATATGCGCAACGTCAATGACGACTGGGGCAACCTCGGGAAATCGGTCCGGATCGCGGTCGACCAGGACAAGGCGCGACGGCTCGGGCTGTCCGGGCAGGACATCGCGGCCACCGTGCAGACGCTGCTGCAGGGCACCGTCGCCACCCAGTACCGGGAGGGCACCGACCTTATTCCGGTGGTGGCGCGTGCCACGGAAGCCGAGCGGCGGGACCTCTCAAGCCTGCCGCAGGCCAGCATCCGCGCCGCGGGCGGCCAGAGCGTGCCGCTGTCCCAGATTGCATCCGTCAGCCCTGTGCTCGAGGAGGCCACCCTGGTGCGCCGCAACCGGCTGCCGTCGCTGACTGTCCGCGGCGAGATCGCCGACGGCATGCAGGCGCCGGAGGTGACGGCGCAGATGCTGCCCGCGCTGGCGCCGATCATCGCGCGGCTTCCCGGCGGCTACCGGATCGAGACCGGCGGCACCGTCGAGGAGAGCGGGAAAGGCCAGGACTCGGTGAATGCCGGCGTGCCTGTGATGGTCCTCGCCATGCTGGCGCTGCTGATGGCGCAGATGAGGAGCTTCGGGCGCATGGCGCTGGTGATCGTGACGGCGCCGCTGGGACTGATCGGCGTCACCGCTGCCCTGCTGGTGACCGGACGGCCATTCGGCTTCGTGGCCATGCTGGGATGCATCGCGCTGGCCGGCATCATCATGCGCAATTCGGTTATCCTGGTCGACCAGATCCAGCGCGACCTGCGCGACGGCAGGGCTCCGGCAGACGCCATCGTGTCCGCGACCGTGCGCCGGGCGCGGCCGATTCTGCTGACCGCGGCAGCGGCGATCTGCGCCCTTGTGCCGCTCTCGCTGTCGGTGTTCTGGGGGCCGATGGCAATCGCCATCATGGGCGGCCTGGTGGCCGCGACGCTGCTGACCCTGTGCTTTGTCCCCGCGCTGTACGCGGCGTGGACCGGCGTGCCCCGCCAGGCCACCGCCAGCCATGCCCGCGCGGCGGCGGCAAGGGCGGCGGCGCAGCTCCAGCCCGGCGACTGATCAAGCCGGGTGCGCGGCGTCCGGTCCGGCCATGCCGGAGGTGCCCGTCATGGCGGCCGTCAGCCAGGCGCGGGTGCCGGATTGGCCGCTGGTAGCAAAGCGTTAACCTTTTTGTGTTTCCTTGGTTTTCCTTTGGAGCGCGCCGGTCGGCGCCGTTGGTGGGGTGTCCATGCTGCCCGATGGCGTGATGGCTGACCACTGTGTCCTCGAACACCGCATGTTCAGGGTGCTCGGAGCATCCCTGTTCCGCCGCGCGGAAACCGACGGCGCGCCATCGGTCATCGTCATGCTCGGCGACCGCGAGGCGGCGCTGCCACTGCGCTCGCTGCAGTATGAGTTCGGCATCGACGACGATTCCGCCGATGGCCAGATGCTGGTGCTGATCGCCGGCGCCCTCGACTTCGTCTCGTGCCTGCGCATCGGCGATCCGCTGCCCGCCGAGGTGCTGAGCGGCACCGCGAGCTGGGAACCGGACCCGGCCCACATGCATCTGGCCAGCGCCAAGCTCCGGCTGCAGCTGGTTGGCTGGCTGAACAGCGGTTCGACCACCGCCAACGCCGGGCTGGATCCGGGGCACCTGGCGCATCTGGACGACAATCCTGCCCTGCGGCAGCGGGTCCAGGAAGCGTTCGACCGTGCCGCCGAGGAGCTTGGCGTGCCCGACAAGGAGTCGGTTGTCCAGATGGTCGAGAAGCTTGCCGGGGAGCTGGCCTTCATCGAGGCGCTACGCGACCGGCTGCTGAACCGCGTGTCGCTGATGTCGCTGAAAATCGAGCGGATGGCGGCCGGACCAAGGCCCGACGGCGTGCCAATGGAGACCCTGACCCAGGTGCGGCGGCTTGCCTCGAAGGCGCTTCGCGAGATCAGCCTGCGCTTCGACGAGCTTGACGCGCAGACCGGCGAGGTGATGTCGGCGCTGCGCAACGCGGACAGCCAGCGCGCCTTCATCCGCTCCAACCGCGACTGGCTTTACCGCAGCCTGCGCGCCTGGGAGCCGATCCTGTGCGAATGGGACGCCATGGGCGACGTGCGCGGAACGTTCATCCACACCTACCGGTTCCTGGCGCCGCGCTTCATGTCGGTGACCGAGTGGATTTCCCAGACGCAGCCTGCGACCACGAAGAAGACCGTCAACCATATGGTCTGGTAGGGGGACGGACCGCGGCTGCGGCGCCAGGCCCCCTGCGGGGAGGCGCTATCCGCCAAGCCGCCTGCGGCGCGCCTCCTGGCCGGCCTCGTCGAGGACCGCCTGCTCAGCCTTGCCGGCGGCCGCGTCGCGCTCAGCGGCCTGGCGCTCCTGCATCACTTCGACAGCCCGCTCGGCGGCGCGCGCAGCGCCCAGCACGCGGCGCGCGTGGGCCGTCGCCTGCTCCGCCGCGTCCCGCGCCAGCGTGGCATCGGTTTCCCGGCCCCTCGCGCCCCGCAGCCAGCGGGCGAACTGCTCGACCACGGCGTCGCTGCCATCCAAGCCGCAGGCGATCTCGGTCTCGCGGCGGATTTCATCCTCGATGCCCGACAGGCCGGCCGCCGCATGCTCTTCGGCGCGCAGGCTGTCAGCCAGGTCCATCCTGGCCTGGTCCACCGCCATCCGCCGCATCCGGCGGAGCGGCTCCAACGGATCACGCTGGCCCATCTCACTTCATCTCCATTGCGGCGCCGAGCCCGGCGAAGCTGTCGGCCAGGGTGCCGTGCTCATCCTTGCCCTGGCGGATCACCCGCTCGATGCGCGGCGCCAGCGCCACCGCCTCGTCCACCGCCGGATCGGTCCCTGGCCGGTACGCGCCGAGCCGCACCAGGTCGGCCATATCGGCGTGCAGGGCGAGGATGGCGCGGGCGCGGGACGCCAGCGCCGCCTGCCCGGGCTCCAGGCAGCCGGGCACGGTGCGCGACAGCGACCGCAGCACATCCACCGCCGGGTAGCGGCCGCCCTCGGCGATGCGCCGGTCGAGAATGACGTGCCCGTCCAGGATGCCGCGCACGGCATCCGCCACGGGCTCGTTGTGGTCGTCGCCCTCCACCAGCACAGTGAACAGCGCGGTGATCTGCCCGGCACGGGTTTCGCCATGCGGCCCCTGCCCCGGCACGCCCGGGCCCGCACGCTCCAGGAGCCGCGGCAGCTCGGCGAACACGCTGGGGGGATAGCCGCGCGTGGCAGGCGGCTCCCCGGCGGACAGGCCGATCTCGCGCAGCGCAAGGCAAAAGCGGGTGACGCTGTCCATCAGCAGAAGAACTGACTTTCCCTGGTCCCGGAAGTGCTCCGCGACGGTCATCGCCGCATAGGCGGCTTCCCGCCGGAGCAGCGGCGGCGAGTCCGAGGTGGCGATGATCACAACCGAGCGGGCGAGCCCGTCAGGGCCAAGGTCGTCCTCCATGAACTCCCGCACCTCCCGCCCGCGCTCGCCGACCAGGGCGAGCACGGCAACGTCGCAGGCAGTGTGCCGCGCCAGCATGGCGAGCAGCGTCGACTTGCCGACACCCGAGCCGGCGAACAGGCCAAGCCGCTGGCCCTCCCGGCAGGTCGCGAAGCAGTTGAGCGCCCGCACGCCGAGATCAAGCGGCGGCCCGAGCCGTGCCCGGCCCGTGGCATTTGGCGGCGCCGAGCGAAGCGCCAGGGCACGCGGTCCCGGCGGCAGCGGCCCCTTTCCGTCCAGTGCCCGGCCGAGCGGGTCGAGCACCCGCCCGAGCCAGCCGTCGGACACCGGAAGCGAACCGTTCCCGCCAATGGAAAGTCCGTCGCAGCAGGCCAGCGCCGCGCTGCCAGGGCCAAGTCCGTCGAGCGGGGCGAACGGCATTGCCTGCGCCCTGCCATCGCGGAACCCGACAATCTCCGCCGGCACGCCACGCCCGTCGCGCGACCTGAGGGTGAGCCGGTCGCCGACCGACAGGTGGCTGGCCAAACCGTCCACATCGACGACAAGGCCGGACAGTCCCGCGACCCTGCCCTCCAGCCGCAGCGGCGTCATCGTCCGCAGTGCGGCGCTGCAGGCCGAGGCCCGCGCGGCGAGGCTTGTTTGCTTCATCGGATCCATTCCCCGCACGATGACCGGCGGATTTGGATTACCGATAAGCCCTATTGGTGAACAAATCCTGTCTAAGGAACTGGAATTTGCCCCGCGGCGATTCGAAGGCCGGGCACCCTGGCGTCACGCCAACGCATCCAACGGACGGCAAAGGGGCACGGCGGCTGGCGGTGGCGGACCACGCATTGAACGGCGCCGCCCATCTATTTCCGCTGCCAGGCAATGGCGGTTTTCTGGTCACCATGCATGGCGCTGTCGGAACCTCCAGGGGCAATGGGTCTTGGCGCCGGGGCGGCCGGAACGGCTCCGGCATCCGGACGCCGGCGCGGTTTCCGGTGCGGCGTCGGGCGCGGTTCGTCGACGTATGGCCATCGGCGTTTGCCGACGTCCTGGTAGATTTCGGCGTCGGTTTTGGCCGGTTCGGCCGTTTGCCTGTCAGTCATTCGGAAGTACTCCATGTGGCAGACCCGCACCAGCTGCTGTCGCTCACTTGCACACCTCGATTGCTGCCGCTTCCTGCTTCCACTGCCGCCAGTCTTCGAGCGGTGTGGTGCAGTCGCCGCCTGAACGCGCAAGATGGACCAGTCCGAACTCATCGAGACGCTGGACATCTCGGCGGAACCTCTGGTTCCACGCCGCCTCGCCAATCGTCGGAAGCCACGCCGTGCCAGGCGCAGGGTCCGTGAACTCGGCCGTCTGATGGTCAGTCACCGACATGCTCGGCGCCTTTGGGGCATGGGGTCCCGGCTCCTGGCCTGCCGGAACGGATTGGGCGCCGGGCGGCCGGCGCCGACGCGCTCATCAACGTAGGGTCGGTTTTGTCCGTCCCGGCCGTGTGATTGCCAGTGTCCGCCATTGATTCCCCGATGTCGGAGCCATCGCTCGCGCGGCGCGCTCTCACGCCTCGGGAATGGGCCGCATGCTTGCCGGGCAGCTTCAGAGATCCATGCACATGATGCTGACGTCATCGGGACCGCGCTTTGGTTCGGCCCAGCCCGTCGCCGCGCGGATCACTCCGCGCAGGTGTTCGATTCCGGCCTCGGTCGGGATGCGGTCCAGGAAAATCGTCAGCGTGTAAGCGTCGTTCGTGCGGTCCAGCACGTTTCGCACGCGCGGGGTGTCGCCGTATTCGGGGCGCGTGCCGACCGCCGGCTTGCCCTTTGAAGCCAGGTGAACAATGCGGTCTTCCCCACCCAGAATCGCGCGGGCGGTCTTCCGCCAATGGTCGCGCAGCCACTCCGGAAGGCATTCCCACTTCTCCTGCGGTGGATAGTATTCTCCTTCGATTGCCGCCGCGTATCCGCGCCGCGCGGCACGCTCGATGGTGTCGTCAGATGCCGTTTGCCCGCCAGCAGTCATTTGGCCACTCCTTCCTGGTCCTGTCCATTCGATGATAGAGGGTTTGTCGGCTGATGTTCATTCCCTGGTCAGGGAAACCACACTCTTAATCGCCTTCCTCCACACCTCGCATCGCCGCGCGCCTTCGCCGCGACAAGCCCCGCCTGCGTGCGTTCCGAACCAAATTCACGGACTATCGGCGCCACGGACACCAAAAATCCGGCCTCCAGCCGGCGTTCCGGCGTCCAAGTCCATCGCAAGGAATTCAAGAAGGATTTTCAAGCAATGCCCCATCTCCGCAATCCCCGCCAGCAATCTTCCCCTCCGGGCCGCTTCATGGATCGGCCTGATGCAATATCCATGCCGCACCGGTTCCTCAATCTGCCGCCGATCGGCTGGACCGGACGTTGAGACTCTCGCGTAACCAACGGGACGCTCCGCATCCACGCGGTCCGTCCTGTTTTCCATTACCCGCGCAGCCTACCAGAGCGGTGGTTGTCTGACAAGTTACTTGACAACAGGCGAAAAACATCTAGTGTCCTTGGAGGGCAGGCAGGCCTCGCCACCAGGAGGCGCAATAAACACGGAACAGGAAGACCAATGGCCAACCCATGTGTCATGCCGCGGCGCCAAGCGGGGAAACTGGACACTATCATCGCGAAGCTTGATGCCCTCTGCGCGGAAGTGCGGGATGCCCGCACACTTGCCCACCTGCAGGACGCACAGCGCTGTCTGACATTCGCGTCGCGCCGCGTCGAAGGCCTGGACGGGTGACCGAACGGAATGGAGATCAGATGAACACCCCAACCGGCGAACCTTGCTGGCGCGTTAGGCGAAACTGGATGGCCGCCGCGGCCACGGCGAATACCGTTTGAGCAGGGAGGAAGCGGAGGCGCAGGCCGAACGCCCGAACGGCGAATTCCCCGAGCTCTGCCATTGGGCCGAATCCAAACCATGTTGGAGCTGACCGTGAGCGTGCGCGACGGCCTCCACGATATCATGGCCGACGATGAGCTTTGGGGGCAAATTCCAGATCGTTCGGCGCGAACCATGCTACATCAGTCCATCCGGTCACTTCGACCCTGATGGATACCCGAGGCACCGCATGAAGCCGTTCGGTACGGCGCATGCCGTCCCGGCCTGCACGGCCGGGTTCCGGCCGCTGACGGACGGGGAACGACAGCGCCTGCTCGCGGAGACCGGCATCCCGTTCTGACAGGCAACTCCCGGACGAAGTCCTCCCTTTTCGGGGAGGAAAGCATGTGACCCAAGTGGTGGCCTTGTTGAATCCTTGGACCGAGCCCAGCCGCTCAACTGACGTGATCAAAGCTGATCACGCCCACCCGCGAGCAAGATGCGGGCCACCTCCGAGCAGCATTGGGGGCTTCGGGCCGGGTCTCCCCGGCCTGGACGCGCTGGCGGGTTGAGACCCGCCCTTGTCACATCGCGCCAGGGCCGGGCCCGTATCCGGGGGCCTCGCCCTGGCCGACCGGACCTTGCACGCAGGCGCAACTTGCGCTCTGCGGTCCGCCGCGTCCAAAGCTTTGCGCTTCGCTTTGTACCGTCCGAAATGCCTGCCCCATGAGCGCCACGCATGCCCGCGCCCCATCCGCTCCGGCGGAGGCAGGGTGACATGACGCCCATCGCCGA
>Ga0302319_10022639_pt1 | contig 11252 bp, 9 predicted proteins | sample Bog_T0_2_FD_203319 | JGI IMG/M metagenome (GOLD analysis project Ga0302319, IMG submission 203319) | Peat permafrost microbial communities from Stordalen Mire near Abisko, Sweden - Bog_T0_2 | ecosystem: Environmental > Terrestrial > Soil > Wetlands > Peat | place: Sweden: Abisko, Stordalen Mire...
TCGCAGAGAAACCGCAGGTCCTTCGACTACGTTTGGCGCCAAGAACGCGCCAAACTCCGCTCAGGATGACAACTCTTGTTGGGATTTCAACAGAGCCAAGCTGTCTCATATATGCCTTTTCAGCTTCGGCGAAGGACCTGAGACCCGCTTTGATTGCGGGTCTCATTCGAGGCGTTTCGGGCTTCGGGTTGTTTATGAGACAGCTTGGCCTTGTTGACATGCTCTCCGCCTGCAAGGGGCGAGATTTGTAGCAAGCGATATTGTCTGGCTTCGCAGAGAAACCGCAGGTCCTTCGACTGCGTTTGGCGCCAAGAACGCGCCAAACTCCGCTCAGGATGACAGCCCTTGTTGGGATTTCAACAGAGCCAGACAGCTTCTAAGGCATTTTCCGAAATACTGTGAACCTTCCGAAGGCGGTGAAAGTTGATTTTCGTAGGGGAAAATCAACTTGGCAATCGTGGTTTCGGTCTAGATCATTTCGGAAAATGCATTAGGATGTCAGACGGTCCTTCGAGATCGGCGATAGCTGCCAGAGAGATAAGCGAGTTACATCCTTGGGGTTCCCGGTGATGCTTATCGCGATTTCTGGAGGGGTGCTGCCCGGATAGTAGAAGCGCTTGGTGCTGGTGGCCTGGCCGTTTACGAATAACTCGATTACGGACCCATCTACAAAGAAGCGAAGTTCGAGAGACTCGTCGGCTGCGAGGTGGATCGGGAGTCTTTGCTGGTCGACGACTAATTCGTTAGGGTTGGCGTGGCTGTAGCGGATGGAGATCAGGCTTACCTGCGTAGTTACGGCAACGGTTGCGTCTTTGGGAGCGTCGCTGCGTTGAGTCGTGTCCAGCAGGTCGAATGTGAAGGGCTCGGAGCCTGGCTTGAGGACGCAGAGAAGTTCGCCGCATGCGTCTTTGAGGCGCTGGTCGGAGAGCAGCTCTTTACTGCCCGGGCCGCCCAGCCGGGAAGGCGCCAGTTGCAGTTTTTGTTCGTGCTTTCGCAGTTTTTCTACCGCGGGAGAAACGGCGATTTTGAGGCGGCCATCGGCTCCGACGGTGAGCACGCGCGGCAGGGACATCAGGCCTGCCCAGCCGGATGCGCTGTATTCGGCTACAGGGCGCGTTTCGGGAATCCAGCCCCAGAGGATGCGGTTACCGGACTTGTCCAGCTGTGTCTTGGGTGCGTAGAAGGACCCGTAATCGAGGACGCCGCTTTGCTGCTCGTGGAAGATCAACTCCTTCGAGTCCAGATCGCCGATCTTCCAGAAGACCTTGCCCTGGGTGGAGTAGATGAGGACATGCTTGCCGCCGAGCGGGAAAAGATCGGGACACTCCCACATATCCCCTGAGTCAACTGGATTGGCTGCGCTTCCGCCCGTCGGCGCGCCGTCGGCGACTATGTGCAGATACTCCCAATTCTGCAGGTCCGTGGATTTATAGAGAAGGATGGCTCCGCTCTTGCCCTGGATGCCGGAGCCGACGGCCATCAGCCACGCGTCTTTGTCGAGTGCCGGCTCTCGCCAGGGTGCTGGATCGCGGAAGCCGGTGACCTGGAACTCTTTGGGCGGCGCGGCAATGACCGGCGTGGCCCGTTTGATCCAGGTGCGGAGTTCTGGGTCGGTGGAGGTGGCGTAGAGCTGGGTTTCGCGATAGCTGTTCTTGCCGTCGCGAAGAGTGGCCTGATCCTCGGGCGAGTGGACTACGCCGGTGTAGATGAACGTGGGGACTCCGTCGCGCACTACGGCTGTTCCGGAGAAGCAGCCGTCTGCGTCCGGTCCGCCGGGGGTGGGCGCGAGGGCTACGGGCAGGTGACGCCAGTGGATCATATCCGGTGAGATGGCGTGGGCCCAGTGCATGTCTCCCCAGACGGCGGCGTTGGGGTTGTATTGAAAAAACATGTGGTATCGGCCCTTCCAATAAATGGGGCCGTTGGGGTCGTTCATCCAGTTCGCGGCAGGGAGAAGATGGAACTGGGGCCGGCGCGGGTCGGATGCGAGCTTGGAGGGCGCGGAGGCGAAGAGCTTTAGGCGCAGGAGAGAGAGTGTGGCCGCGGAGGCAGCGGCGGTGAGGAAGCGGCGGCGGGTGGTTGATTGGCGATCGTGCATGGCGGTTCCTAGATGTTCATGGGGATTGTACCGCGCTGGGGATGGTGGGGCTGGGTCAGGAAAAAACTGACCCGGTGAAACGAGAGATGGAGTTTACGGGCATCTGAACACAGGACTGATTATGACGATTTGAGCATCGCGATTGCCAATTGAATCGGCACTTTTCCATGTATTCATGCGCATGCGCAGTAGTTCGCCTTTCTGGATTCCAAAGAGCTCATTATCGACGTGAAACGTGAAGTAATTCGTCTTGCCGGGTTGGATCAAGAGATGCTCCTGCACCTCATTTGAGTCGACCCCCAAAGTTACCAGGAGTCCTTTGCGAATTCTTGCTGGAGCCCACTTCCCGTCGCGTGAAATCTCCAGATATGCTTCGCCTAAGCAAGAAACATAATCTTCTCCAGACCTTCCGCAGTATGGAATTGAGATCGGCTGATCATCCGCGTGAATCTCGATTCTTATCGCAATGATCGGGGTTGCTTCGACATCCTTGATTCCACTTTTGCTTTGCCGGTTCTCCGCTGCCGCCATTGAATCAGGCATCAAGAGCGAGGGGAGCGCTGCTGAGAGAACCAGAGCGATCCATTTGAGCCTGAAGTTTGAAGAGCGGCGTTTGGGACAAGAGTGCGCGAACGTGCAGGGATTATGACGTTCCCTCTCAACGAAGGAGGGGGTGAATTTCTGTTCGCGAAGTGGGTGTTCGGGGGATTGCATTGGAGCACGATATCACGATGACGCCGAAGGCGGCTCGGGGCCATCGAGGCCCCTCGATGGCCGGATTTTGGCTGGGCTTGCGGCACGACTAAAGTCGTGCCCTGTTACAAGGCGTTCAAGCTTAGGTTTCAGGCGAGCATCGCGGCCAACAGGGCCGTACGTGGAGCTAGATGGTCGATCAGGACCGATTCGTGAGTGGCGTGGGCACCTTCGCCGACGGCACCCATGCCATCCAGGGTAGGAATGCCGAGGACTGAGGTGAAGTTCCCGTCGGATGCGCCTCCGGTGCCGGCTTCGGTGAGGTCCCAGTCAAGTTCCGCGGCGAGTTTGCGGGCCTGGTGGAAGAGCTTGAGCGTGCCTCGAGTGCGCTCCATGGGCGGGCGGTTTATGCCGCCTTCGACGGTGAGGGTGACGCCGGATCGTGGAGTGGGTTTGAGCGCGGAGAAGCGCTTTTCCATGCGCGGGCCGTCGGCTCGTTTGGCTACGCGGACGTCCACCTCGGCCCATGCTTCGGCGGGGACGACATTGGTCTTGCTGCCGCCGCCGATGACGCCGACGTTGACCGTGGTGCCTCGTTCGAGATCTGTCCAGGCGCTGACCTTCTCGATTTGCCGGGTCAGTTCAAGGATTGCGGAGCGGCCTTTGGTGAAGTCGACGCCGGCGTGAGCTGCGACTCCGTTCGCGGTGATCCGCCAGTTGCCGGTTCCTTTGCGGCTGGTTTTGTAGGCCAGGCCCTGGGCCGGTTCAAGGACGTAGACGGCGGCGCACTCCTGCGCGAGTTTTTCGGTGATGGGCCGGGAGACTGGGCTGCCGACCTCCTCTTCGCTGTTGAGGAGGAGGATGATTTCGCTGCTGCCGGTGAGGGACTCGGTCAACATTTCGACTGCGGTCAAGGCCATGGAGACGCCGACTTTCATATCTAGAGTCCCGGGGCCCCAGAGGCGGGCATTTCCGGCGGCGTCCGGTGCGATGCGGCAGGGCATGGATTTCAGTGTGCCGAGGGGCCAGACGGTGTCCAGATGGCCAAGGAGCAGGATACGGTTGGCAGACTTTCGGGGTCCGAACCTGAGTTCGAGGACGTCGCCGAATTGGCGCTGCCGGTGGCGCTTAATGCGGGCCGCCAGGGATTTGGCGTGGGCGGCGGCCAAGTCCATGCAGGCGTCTACGGCGGATTTGTCGTCGGAAGGCGACTCGGCGAATACCAGCTTTCTCGCCAGGTCGAGCAGCTCGGGTTGCTTGCGGCGGGCGCCAGCCAGGAGGGCGCGCATGGGGATTGCGGCGGATCTGATTTCGGCCGCCGGGGTTTTCGTTTGGGATTCCGTCATGCAGCTAATTTCGCATAGTGGGGGCAAGTTTGCTTACGACTTCCTTACAAAAGCCCTTGTTTACAAGGCGAATGCGGCTCAGAGTGTGGCAAAAATGCCACAGCCAAAATTGTGGGAAACTCGTCTAGTCTACTAAGTGCGGACTTAAAGGCTGCGGTCAACAGGTATTATTTGGCAAATCTTAGTTCTAATCCGACCCACCAAGAACAGACCATCGAGTCGCCGCTCGAGTTTTCTGGCGTAGGACTCCATTCCGGGGCGCCGGTTAAGATGCGACTTCTGCCAGCTCCGGCGGGGTCGGGAATCGTCTTTCGCAGGACGGACCTGGACAACTTCGAGATTCCCGCGATTGGTCGCAATGTCGCGAAGGTCAGCTACGCGACCAGCCTGATGCGCCAGGGTGTCCTCATTTCCACGACAGAACACCTGCTTTCAGCCCTGATTGGCATGGGCGTGGACAACGTGATTGTGGAGCTCGACAATCTCGAGTTGCCCATTCTGGATGGAAGCGCCAGGCCGTATGTCGAGGCGTTTTTGGCTGCGGGCATCAAGGTGCAGCGACGGCGGCGAGAGTATATTCGGGTTTTGCGGCCGGTCGAGGTTCGCGAAGGTGACAAGTTTATTGGTGTTTATCCCGGCGACGGTTACAGCATTACTTATGAGATAGATTTTCCACAGCCCATCGGTCACGACAGCTTTTCGGTCGATCTGGAGACAGAAACCTACGGCGCCGAGATTGCCGCGGCCCGCACCTTTGGCTACAAGGCAGACGAGCAGAAGCTTCGCAATATGGGTCTAATCCGCGGCGCGGGACCGGAAAACGCCATCATTCTCACCCCCCGGGGCCCGGAAAACGGCCCGCTGCGCTTCGGCGACGAGTATGTTCGCCACAAGGTGCTGGACCTGATCGGCGACCTGGCACTGGCGGGCAAGCGGATTCAGGGCAAGGTTGTTGCCGTGCGCGCGGGACATGCGATGCATACGGCGCTGGTTTCGCGGCTGATCAAGGATCGCTCGGCTTGGGATCTGGCCTATGCGCCGGTGGCCAAGGCTCCTGAAACTGCCAAGGAAGTTGGCTCGGTCGTCGGAAGTGCGGCGTTCGCGGGAGCCTAGTTTCCTGAGCCAGAAGCACACCACGTCATTTTGGGTGTTCGAGGGACTTCGAGCTGTCGATAAAAAAAGCAGATCCTTCGCTTTGCTCAGGATGACAAAAATGCAAGAAATCAATGACTCAGGAGACCAGATTCTCTCTGTTATTTTTCGTCATTCAGGAATAGATGTCGGGATGTTCCGAATTTGACTCCGCGGCTTCGTCTTCCGATTCCACGACAACCTGATACGCATTTGTATCTTCGGCGTCGAGGATTTTCTCTGCCAGGCTGATTAGCGTCTGATCGCGCGCCACGAATCGGACGTTCAAATTGGAAATCGAGCTCTGAGCGATATAAAAGCGGGAACCGGGAATCACCCTCCAGAAAGCTGCCGACGAAATGGGCTGTTCTGTTGCCGGACTTTTTCTGGCGTCGTTGTAGGCGTCACGGTCGAAGCGGCTCACGTTTTCGAGCAGGATTCCTGTCAGTTTGCCCTGCGAATCGATGAAATAATCGGCGACTCGGCCCTGATAAAGAAGGCCGTCGCTTTGCAGAATGTCGACGCTGACGTCGATATCTTCTTTGTGGGGCCAGTTGAAGCCGGTGAGCAGCAGGTGCCACTCGGAGATGTTGGGCAGGATGAAGGTGCGAATGAGCCAGAGCTGGAAGCGATATCTGGCCGCGTGGCTCTGCCAATCGCCGTATCTTCTGGCCAGGAGTCCGAAACAGACACCTTCGATAGCGATGAGGGCGAAATACCAGCTGAGGAAACGAGCCTGTCTGCGGAGCACCTGATTCAGCGAATGCCAGTAGACCTCCGAAGTCTGCGCCGAGACGGAGGGCGTCAAAGAACCGGATTCTGACCTGGATTCTGCACTGGAACCTGCGAGCGAATTGCCGAGGAGCTTTGAGGCGTCTGAAGAGGTGAGAATGGCCGCGACGCGGTGATAGTCCAGAGCTCGCTCTGAGGCGGATCCTTCCATGATCGGGAAGGGAAGATGTCGCATGACCGGAAGATTCCAAACGCCGAAGAGAGCGACTGCGAATGGCATCAGGGCAACGGCTACGGCAAAGGTGGCTTCCTGGGTGCGCGTGCGTTCGAAAAGCTTGAGCGGGACGAACCAGGAGGTGAGAAACCGAAACAGGACGCCGGGAATGAGGATGTAAAAGACGAGGAAGTAGGTGGTGACCAGGGCAATCATGACGGACCGCCCTTGGCGTTACTGAACGGCTTCCGCGGGCTGTGGCCGGCGCGAGATGCGGATGCGGCGCCCGTCGGGCACACGCAGCACGAAGCTCTTCCCGGTGGCGAGGGTGGCTTCTATCTCCGGTTTGCGGGCGCGGATGATCCGCTGCAGATCGCGGCGCAGGTCTTCTTCGGGAGAGCTTCGCCGTAACGCGTCGGATAATTTCTTGAGATCAACGACCATGCATTCCTCGCGAAACCAACTATCGGGCTGAGAGGCCCGCAGATAGAGGAGTTCCGTAGTTAGTATGCGCGAAGACCGGGTAAATATCCACAGGGGGTATCTCTTTCGCCACTTGTTCGCCTTCTGGATTTGAGCGAGATCCGGGGCACAGGTGAGCAGGGGCGAGAGGGTCGACTTAGAAGTTGAAGCGCCGATTCACGGTGAGCAGACGCAGAATAACTGTTAGGATGACGGCGCCGATAACCGCGATCAAAATGCTCCCAACCATTCCGTGTTCGCCGATCCCGCCGAAGCCGAGATAGCTGGACAAATATCCGCCAAACAACCCGCCGACCAGGCCGACGAACATGTCTACAAAGACTCCATAGCCTGAGCCCTTCATGATTTTGCCGGTGACCCATCCTGCAACGATGCCGATGACGAGCCATGCAAGCAGTCCGTGTCCCAGGGCGTGATTCAACGTATGATTCATTGTTTTTGATTCTCCTGGGCAATTGGATGCACTTTCGGGAGATGAAACACGGGGTAGAGAAAATAGATTTGGCGCAAGCGGAACGATTGAGTCTTGAGAGTGGGCCGCACCCTTCCCCGGTCGATGGCACAGTCGTAGACGGTGCTTTCGTTTATGCACTATTTCGTCAACCACGTTGTTGCCGGGTTATCTTTGCCTTATAGTGGGCCAGTGGGTTCGACCGGGGTTCTGTGAAGACACTATTTCGACTCCTGCTTTCGCTCCTGATTCTTATATTCGGCTATGTATGTATGGTGGACGCCTTTCACCTGCTCAATGAGCCCAGCGACCGTGCCGTTTATGCCGGCATCGCGATCCTTGCGTTGATCGGCACACTTGTACCTTTGGTTTTGTGGCAACTATGGAGGAGAAAACATGTCACTTTTCGGTGAGGTACAGCCGCCGCGTGGGCGGGGTGCTGAGGGCTATGATGTTTCGCCGTTCAGGAAATACCTACGCCCGGCGATCACGGCGCTCATGTTGGTGGTGGTCCTGATGATCTTTTTTTTGACTACATCGCCGCAATCACGCGGATCGGCGCCGGATATGCTGGCATTGAGATCCTGCTTTCCGGCAGCCAGCGTGGGCCCTCCGAGATTCCGATCAAGACAGGCTGGGTTTTCTATAGCCCGCTGCGCAGCCAGATTATCGAGTTCCCAACGTACGTACAGACCGTGAAGTGGACGCGCGACTTGAATGAAGGTCGTCCATTGAACGAAGAGATGAGCTACAACTCCAAGGAAGGCATGGAAATCTATTCGGATGTTTCGCTCTCGTATGCGATCGATCCGAAGATGGTGCCCGACTTTTATCTGAAATACCGCGTAAGCGACCTGGCTACATTCACGCATGGTATTTTGCGGGATGTGGTGCGCAACTCGCTCAACGAAGTCGCCTCCACTTACTCGGTCGAGGACATTTACGGCGAACGCAAGGCGGAGTTTCTTCACAAGGTGGAGACGCAGATTCAGACCAAGCTGACACCTGTTGGAGTGGGGATCCAGCAGTTCGGCTTCATTGGCGCGCCACGGGTTCCAGATGTGATTTCGGCAGCGATTACCGGCAAGGCGCAAGCGATCCAGAACGCGGAACGAGCGCAAAACGAGTTGGCGCAGACGCAGGCCGAGGCAGCGAAGAAGATCGCAGAAGCGGACGGCGATGCGAAGTCCGAGGTGGCGCGGGCTCAAGGCGAGGCCGAGGCAAACCGCATCCGACAGGCGTCGATCACGCCGCAGCTACTTGAGTTACGCAGGCTGGAGAATCAACGGGCCCTGATCGATCGTTGGAACGGCCAGCTGCCCCAGGTGGAGTCGGGTAACGGGAGTGGCCTGATGTTGCAGTTGCCGAAGCCTCAGTGATCGACGGCAGGCGACATGTGCTCTTCCAAACTGCGGTGTACTTTGAATGTCGAATTGATCACACTTGCCCGATCCAGCGCAGCGCGGACATGCGGTACGATGTTTTCTTTTCCAACATGATCGACGAAATCGGCTCGAGCGAGGAATTTTGCCGGTTGTTCTCGCGCTCCACAGATCAGCAGTGTTCGTCCGGAGGCGTGAAGCCGGCGCGCCAACTGTTCGATGGCGTGGAGACCGGTAGCGTCGATGGCGGTCATGTTGCGCAGGCGGAGAATGACGATCTTGTCGAGGGCTTTCAGATCGCTGGTGGCTTCGATCAGCTTCTCAGTAGTCCCGAAGAGAAATGGCCCGTGAATGCGCAGGATGGTGGTGTTGGGCGGAATTTCCTTGTCCTGCAGCGTATGCGCCATGCCTTCGGTGAGATATTCGCGGGTGACTGCAGCGACGGTGGTGGTTTCGGCAATGCGGTAGATGTAGAGCAAAGCGGCCAGCGCCATGCCCACACCCACGGCGACGGTGAGATCGGCGAAGACGGTGAGCGCGAAGGTGGTGATCCAGACAGCGATGTCGGCCGCGGAGAGTTTGAGAATGGATCCGATCTCGCGCCACTCACCCATGTTGTAGGAGACGACAAAGAGCACGGCGGCGAGGGTCGCCAGCGGCACAAAACGCGCCAGCGGAGCAGCGACCAGCAAGATCGTCAACAGCGTCAGCGCATGTACCATGCCGGAGACCGGAGTGCGTGCGCCGGAGCGGATGTTGGTCGCGGTGCGGGCTATGGCGCCGGTGGCGGGAATGCCTCCAAAGAGGGGTGAGAAGAGATTGGCGACGCCCTGCGCGACCAGCTCCATGTTGGAATTGTGACGGTCGCCGGTCATGCCGTCAGCAACTACCGCCGAGAGCAGGCTTTCGACCGCGGCCAGCATGGCAACGGTGAAGGCCGATGGCAGGAGCGGAATGACATGCACGGCGCGGAAGTGAGGCAGAGCAAACGCGGGAAAACCTTGCGGGATGCCACCAAATTTGCTGCCGATTGTTTCGACCGGCAGGTGAAAAAGCGCCACAGCCAAGGTGCCTGCAAACAACGCAATGATCGAGCCGGGGATGCGCGGAGCGAACCGCGGTATGGCGAGGATCATGGCCAGGGAAACCAGTGAAATGGTGACTGTCTGCCAGCGGACTGTTCCGAGATGCTCTGCAAGCAACTGCAGACGGGGTAGGAATTCGCTGGGTACAGCGGGTGTGCTGAGTCCGAGGAAGTCTTTGATCTGAGTAGAAGCAATCAGCAGAGCGATGCCGTTGGTGAATCCGATGACGACGGGGCGGGGTATGAATCGCACCGCGGTGCCGAGGCCGGTGGCGCCCATGACGATCAACATCAATCCAGCCATTACCGTCACCAACCCCAGGCCGGACATGCCGAAGCGTGCAACGATGCCGGCGACGATGACTACAAACGCCCCGGTGGGTCCGCCGATCTGGGTGCGCGAGCCGCCCAGCGCGGAAATAATAAAGCCGGCCACGACAGCGGTATAGATGCCCGCCTGCGGAGTGACTCCCGAAGCAATGCCGAAGGCCATGGCCAGAGGCAATGCGACCAGGCCTACGGTGATGCCGGCGATGCAATCCTGCACGAGGCGAGTCGCGTTGTAGTCGCGCAGCGAGGTGATCGATCGGGGAATCCATTGCTCGGGAAATGTCACGAGCCAGACTCCTCGGTGCCTGGGTCGACATCACACGGTAGATGAGAAAACTGGCCAACCGGACGACGTGGGAAATGAAAACGAAGGCCGTTGAGCCAACAGCATAAATCCGGCACGAGGTACCTCCAAATATTGGAATTGGTGCAATTCTCAATCTTCCGCCATTCACCTCCAAATCGAGTGTGACGAACGTCACGAAAGTTCCCTTCCGATCCGAATAGGGAGTTGCAAATCAATCCGAACGCTCTGCCGGTCCGTACTTTGAATGCTGGTCGCTTCCAACTGATCGACCCAGACATCCGAGAGATCGGAGGGGTGATTCTTCATGAATTCTCGACGTTGGCTCCTATATGCGAGTTGGGCCGCACTTCTAAGTTTGTGTCTTGCAAGCTCGGCGAATTCGGTCGGGCAGGAATCGGCTGCCGCGAGGCCCGCTGAAGCTCAACCTGTGGCAGCAGAGAACGCACAGGACGCAGGGCCAGCCGTTCACTGGCTTAGCTGGAATGACAGCGTATTCGCGCAGGCCAGGGCAGAGCACAAATACGTTTTGCTAGATCTCGAGGCTGTGTGGTGCCACTGGTGCCATGTAATGGACGCCATCACTTACTCAGACCCAGACGTCCGCAAGGAGATGCAGGAGAAGTACCTGGCGATCAAGGTCGATCAGGACTCGCGCCCGGATATTTCGAATCGCTATGAGGACTACGGCTGGCCTGCTACCGTGGTCTTTGATGGCGAGGGAAAAGAGATCGTCAAGCGCCAGGGCTATCTTCCACCGAAGCCGATGTTATCGATGCTGCAGGCGATTGTTGAGGACCCTACGCCAGGCCCTTCTGTGGCGCCGGAGCAGCCTATTAACTATGCCTCCAGCAGTCGCATAGCGCCGTCTGTGCTGGCGCGAGTTCGGAAAGACTTTGAAGCTCAATACGACACGAAGGCAGGCGGATGGGGATTCAGCCACAAGTTTCTCGATCCCGAGTCTGTCGAATATGCAATGGTATTGTCGCGCGAAGGCAATGCGA
>Ga0302319_10022641_pt1 | contig 11251 bp, 6 predicted proteins | sample Bog_T0_2_FD_203319 | JGI IMG/M metagenome (GOLD analysis project Ga0302319, IMG submission 203319) | Peat permafrost microbial communities from Stordalen Mire near Abisko, Sweden - Bog_T0_2 | ecosystem: Environmental > Terrestrial > Soil > Wetlands > Peat | place: Sweden: Abisko, Stordalen Mire...
GGGAAGATCATCGTTGGACGTGGCGGCGACCGACTGAGTTGCCGGTTGCGCGGCTACTCTGGCACGCGGGGTTGTTGCCGGCTCCGGGACTGCGCCGGGGGGCACGGGAGTCATGCCCGCGGCGCTGGGCGGAAGGATATTGGCTGTAACCGGGACTTCCGCTTTGATTCCCGGGCCTTCGACAGTGACCGAATCGTCGACGGGGCCGCCGGCCGACTTCGCCGTCACGACGATGTCGGCGCTCCCTTTCGCGGGGACGGCGATGGTGGAATCCGCCAGCAAGGATTCGCCGGGAGTCACGGTGAAGGTGGCTGGCGTGTCCGTGCGGTTCTCGACATGGATGGTCCCGGTAAGGGGGGCGCCGAAGAGGGCAACCGAACCGGTAGTAACAGCCAGGGGGGCGATGCCCTCGCCGTTCAAATCCGTCGCACGGTCGGGATCGCTGCTATATGCGATATCGCCCGTATAATTCTGCACGCCGGTCGGGGTGAAAACGATGGTGAAGGTCCGTTTCTGGCCGGCGGTGAGGTGGTAATCGGTATCCCCCTCGACGGTCCAGCCATCCGGCACCTCTATGGCCCCGTCGGCGATGCCGCCGCCGATATTTTGCACGTCAAGGGTGCGGCGAACGGTCCGGCCCGGGAGTACCTGGCCGAATTCGATATCGCCTGAGGCGATCAGGATGGGGTCCGCGTCGGTGATCTTGATGTGCACGTCGGCCGGGGCGGAGACACCGGCGTAGGATTGGATGGCGTACACAAAGCTATCCTCCCCGGGACCGGCACCGGCAGGGGGCGTGTATTTCACGACCGCGGTGCTGGCGGAGACCAGCTTGGGGATTCCCAGTTTGCCGGCCTCTGGCGGACGCCTGATGCGGAAGCGGATGATGGGAGAGGTAAGGGAATAGGCGCTGAGGGTAATGAGCACGGGACCGCCGCTGCGGGGGACCTCGATATCTATCGGGTTGGGCTCGGGCGGAGGCTCGGGCACGTTAGGGTACGGATTACGGTCCTTGCCGAGGCCCTGGAGGGGGGCGATGGCAGGCAGGGCAAGGAGCATCCAAAGCAGGAGCATCCCGGGCCATTTCGGGCGAAGATTGCTTGCCGGGGGGAACATCGTGGAATGATTGGGCTGCGAAACTGGGGGAAGGTGTGGAGGAAGTTGCCGATCAAGATGCGGAAGGAGATTGCCGCCTGCCTTCGCCCTGATACACTTGCGCGCTTCCGATGACAATATGTGGCGCATTTATAAACCCCATGCAAACCGGGGGTGGCCGGCGGCACTCCAGGCCGGAACGCATGGGCATCCGGCGCCGGGTCGCACCGGTTGCCGGACACTGCTGCATCGCTGGTGGGCCACAGAAAAGTGAGCGTATGCTGCTTTCACGGACGTTGCACAATCCAAAATGGGGCTTGCGGTGGATGTTGATGCTGGCGATGGCCGCCTGGAGCAGCTGGACTGTAAACGCGCAATCCTATCTCCATCCGCGACCCGCGATGAAAACGGCGGACGAGCTGATTCACAGACAGGAACCGCCGAAGACGACGCCACGAGTGCTGGACATGATGACGCAGGATAATTCCCACGTGATTGTCTCCCTGTCCCGCCAGCGCGCATACCTGATGGTGGGCGACCAGATCGGGATCGATACGCCGATCTCGAGCGGAAAGGCGGGTCACGAAACGCCAACTGGGTCGTTTACGGTGCTGGAGAAGGATCCAAATCATCGCTCCACCCTCTACGGGGCGTTTTGCGACAGCCATAACCGAATCGTGCGGGCAGGGGTCAGCCTGCATATCGACTCGGCGCCGAGCGGGACGCACTTCGTGGGGGCGCCAATGCTCTGGTTCTGCCGGTTCCACGACGCTGTGGGTATGCACATCGGGATCCTGCCGGGATACGCGGCGTCGCACGGGTGCGTGCGGCTACCGGCCGACATCGCGCCGCTGATCTATAACAAGGTGAAGGTGGGAACCCCGGTTGAGGTCCAGCCGTAGGGGAATTGAGAAAATCGCGCCGGAGAGCGATCTGATGGCCGGGGCACCAAACCCGGTGCGTTTCCTGCTGGTTCTTCTATCCGTACCGCCCCGCCGGGGTTATCCTGTGTATTGCGCATGAAAAATTCTCCGCCCGCCAGCCAGAGCCGGTCCCGGTCTTCGCGGGATCGCGGGCGCGCGCGGCTTGAATCCCCCGGGGCAACGGCTACTATCCACTCTTACATGGCACGCCAACAGGAGAACCAAATGGTCGGGGAGGTCATCGGCCTCACCCTCCTGGGGCTGGGAACGCTCCTCTTCCTCGCACTCATCTCCTACCAGCCCCGGGACGTCCCCGGTGGAGTCTGGATTATCGGGAATTCCGCCGGCGCATCCCATATTATCCACAATTTCATCGGCCCGGTTGGTGCCATTATTGCAGGCTATTGTTACTTCCTGGTAGGTGCCGGCTCCTATGCGACCGCAGCGGTCCTGCTAGGCTACGGCGGCGCAAAACTCCTCGCGCCGGAGCTGCGAATCGGACGGAGAACACCGTGGGTGGTGGGGGCGATTCTTTCATTTTCCTGTATTGCGGAGATCCAGCGGGCCTTCCTGGGAGATTGGACGCGGACGATGCGGATCCCGGGGAAGGGCGGGTGGTTCGGGCATTCCATCGGCCATCTGTTCTATCACGCGCTTGGGTCCATCGGGTCCGGGATTTTGCTGACGCTGCTGTATGTGACATGCGTCGTGATGATGACGGGGATTCACCCCATCGCGCTCGTCCGGCGGCTGATTGCGCTACCGGGAGTTTGGGCGGAAAAATACCGCAAGGCCCAGCTCGCGCGGGCGGACGACCGGGAAAGGCTTGCCATCCAAAGCCGGAAGCTGGCAAAGGAGGCGGGGAAGATAGAGCGCCAACTCCGCCGTAAGAACGCGCTTCCGTCGGCGTCGGCGCTGACGGACCCTGAGGATGAAGTCGCGCCGGTGGATGAATTGTGGGCGGATGCCCGGCCAGCGCCCCAGATCATCGATACTGCGCTGGCGAAGCCTGCGACGAAGGAGAAGCCAAAGGCGCCCAAGGAGCCGGTTTCCTACGAGAATTACACCCTGCCGGACATGGACCTGCTGGATGACATGGACGAGGAGGGTCGCCAGGCTGCGGATCCCGAGGAGCTGAAGGAGTTGCAGTCCATCATCATCGACACGCTGGGACAGTTCGGGATCAGCGTGGCCCCGGGAGATATCACCCGCGGACCGACCATTACCCGGTACGAGGTGTACCCGGCGAAGGGGGTGCGGGTGGACAAGATCACGTCGCTGGAGCGCGATCTCGCCCGCGCAACGCGTGCGGAACGCATCAACATTTTAGCGCCCATTCCCGGCAAGGATACCGTGGGCATCGAGATCGCGAACTCGCGCAAGATGAAGGTGGGACTCCGGGAGCTGCTCGAGTCCGAAGAGTGGCACACCACCAAGGCGAAGATTCCGCTGGCGCTGGGCAAGGACGTGTACGGGAATACGATCATCGCCGACCTTGCGCAGATGCCGCATCTGCTGGTCGCGGGGACCACGGGCTCCGGCAAGAGCGTCTGCATTAATTCGATCATTGCCAGCATGTTATACCGGTTCACGCCGGAGGAACTGCGGTTTGTGATGATTGACCCTAAGGTGGTCGAAATGCAGATGTATAATAACCTGCCGCACCTGATAGTACCGGTAGTTACCGACCCCAAGAAGGTGCTGCTGGCGCTGCGGTACGTGGTGGAGGAGATGGAGAAACGGTACAAAATGTTCGCGAAGACCGGGGTGCGGAACATCACGAGCTTCAACGCGCGGCCGAAGCCGAAGTCGCAGGCGGAACTCGACCTGGAGGCCGGCCCGAAGGCGGTGGATTCCACGGGGGAAGCGCCGGAACCGGGGAGCGTGGAGGAATATATCGAGGGGGTCTCGGAGATCCGGGTACCGCGCGAGGATGACATCATCGTGCCGGACCGGCTCCATTATATAGTCGTGATCATTGACGAGCTGGCGGACCTGATGCAGACGGCGCCGGCGGATGTGGAAAGCGCCATTGCGCGTATCACCCAAATGGCACGGGCTGCTGGCATCCACATGATCGTCGCCACGCAGACGCCGCGGGCCGACGTGGTGACGGGGGTCATCAAGGCGAATATCCCGTGCCGGATCGCCTTCCAGGTCGCCTCGAAACTCGATTCGCGGATCATTATTGAGAACCCGGGTGCGGAACGGCTCCTCGGGCAGGGGGATATGCTTTACCTGCCGCCCGGAACGTCGCGGCTGGTGCGGTCGCAGGGCGTGCTTGTGACGGATGAGGAGATCAAGCGGATCATCGACCATGCCCGGAGTTTCGCGGAACCATCCTTTGACAGCGAGGTGCAGGAGAAACTCCAGGGGTCCACGCCGCTGGACGAAGTGACCGAGGAGGAGGAGGAACTCGTCCAGAAGTGCATCGATATCATGCGGCAGGAACGCAAGGCGAGCACATCCCTTTTCCAGCGCCGGCTGCGGCTCGGGTACTCCCGCGCGGCCCGGGTGGTGGACATCCTCGAGCACCGCCGGTATATCGCCGCGGGCGAAGGCGCCAAGCCACGCGAAATCCTTGTCGATCTCGATGCACTCGTGTGAGCCGGGCGCCCATCCAGAGCTTCCTAATTCCATTCAATGGTCCACTCCGTAGGCAAAAAACTTCAGCAATCGAGGCTCAGCAAGCAACTGTCCATCGAGGAAGCTGCGCGGGTCACGCGGATTCGGCCGGACAAGCTGCTGGACCTCGAGGATGACAATTACTCGAATTTCCCGAGCATGTCGTACGCGAAGGGATTCCTGTTGCTGTATGCACGCTTCCTGGGGGTGGATGTCCGGGAGTTCGCCGATTCCCTGCACGCTCCCAACCCGGTGAGCAGCGACGATTACGAGTATCTCAACGCGGCGTCGGAGGGGGCGCAACCCCCACCATCGCGCCGGCCGTACCACTTTGCACCGCGGCGCCAGAAGACGATCCTCCCGGTGATTGTATTCGGGGTGCTGGCCGGGGCCATCGTCCTTTCAATTTATCTCGTCGTGAACTTCGAGCGGATTGGGAATCTCGATGACGTTGCCGATAAAAAGGATCTCTCCTCACCCGCGGCGTCCCCCGCTATTTCCACCCTGCCAGCGGCCCCTGTCGCCGAGCCCGCCGCGCCTGTGGCCGTGGCTGTCGCAACGCCCATCCCTGTGCCAGTAGCGGTGGCGGTGCCAGTCGCGCCTGGCCTTCGCACTGCGCCGCCGGCCGTAGCGGTTGCTCCCGCAGTCCCGGTGGCCCCAGCGTCCGGGCAGCCCGCACCTCCGACGGCGCAAGCCGTGCCCGCTGCGAGTGCCGCGACCCTCACGCCAGTCCCGCCTCCTGCGCCTCCCAGCACGTTTGATCCATCAAGGGAAGTCCGCCGCGCGGAGCCGGTGTTTGCCACTCCGCCGGCGCATGCCGCAGCTGCACCCAATGCGTTGCCTCCCGTGGCCACCGGACCGGTGATTGCCGCGACCGTCCCTGCCGCGACTCCGATGCCCGTCCAGGCCGCCGAGGCGGTGGAAGCCCCGGCAGCCGTGGCCAGCCCGGATGCTGTCCCGGAGGCCGTTAAGCAGGTCAGCATCATGCCGATCCGCAAAACCATGGTGACAATCCGCAAGGATGTGGCAGATTCCGCTCCCATCTTTGAAGACTGGCTCTACCCGGGCGCCGGTCCGCTGAAAGTGAGCGGCCATAAACTCTGGATTCAAGTTCAGGACCCCAGCGCTGTTCAGATCACGCAGGATGGCCAGCCCCTCCCCTCGGGCCAGGCGGACATCCAGATCGAATGACATCACCTTCCAGTTTCAAGCCGTCCGCCGCGGCACCCAGTGTCGGCATGATCTCCCTTGGCTGTGCCAAGAACCTGGTCGATGCCGAGGTGATGCTTGGAGATGCCGCGAGCCGGGGGATGCGCGTGACAGCAGATGCCGACGACGCCGATGTGCTTGTGATCAACACGTGCGCGTTCATCGATTCCGCCAAGGAGGAATCCATTGACGCGATCCTGCATGCGCATCAACAGCGCGGTCTCCGCAAGAAACCGGGGCAGAAACTGATTGTGAGCGGGTGCATGGCGCAACGGTTCTCGAAGGACCTGGCGACCCAGTTGCCAGAGGTGGATGCATTTGTCGGGCTGGATCAGGTCTCCCGGCTGGGCGAAATCGTTGAGGATCTTTTCGCGAAACCCTCCCCAATCCACGATGACGCGTGGCAGCCCCTGAACCTGGTCACGCGCAACTCGGTTTTCATCCCGGACTTTGACACGCCCCGTTTTCGCCTGACTCCCTCCCACACCGCGTACGTCAAGATCGCCGAGGGGTGCAACCATCCCTGCTCATTCTGCGTCATCCCCCGGATGCGCGGACGGCATCGCAGCCGTTCGATCCCGTCGGTGGTGGCGGAGGTCCGCAATTTGGTGGCGGAAGGGGTCAAGGAAATAAACCTGATCAGCCAGGACACGACCTATTTCGGCATGGATCAATGGGAGCAACACGCCTCGCCCACGCAGCCTGTGGATTCGGCGCGCGGGCCGACGCTCTCCACGTTGATCCGCGAGCTTCAGGAGATCGAAGGGGATTTCTGGGTTCGGCTGCTTTACACGCATCCGGCGCACTGGAGCGGGGAGCTGATCCAGACCATCGCCGCCTGCGACAAGGTGGCCCGGTATATCGATATGCCGCTCCAGCATATTCATGAGGCAATGCTCAAGGATATGCGCCGCGAGACCTCCCGGCAGCACATTGAAGACCTGATCGCGCGCCTGCGGGCGGGCATCCCGGGGCTGGCGCTGCGGACCACGTTTATTGTCGGGTTCCCCGGCGAGACGGAGGAGCATTTCCAGTCGCTGCTCGATTTCATCGATTCGGTGCGATTCGAGCGGCTTGGCGTCTTTACCTATTCGCGGGAGGATAGCTCGCGCGCGGCGAAGATGGACGGGCAGGTCACGGCGAAGGTGAAGCAGGCCCGGTTTCGCAAGGCAATGCGGCTCCAGCAGCGGATCGCACGGGAGATCGCGGCGGCGCAGGTGGGGAAGACGCTGAGGGTCCTGGTGGAAACGCCGACGACTGCCCGGACGGAGTCCGATGCGCCGGACGTGGATACGCAGGTGCTGCTGTCGTCACCGGCGCCGGCGGGGGAATTTGCGGATGTGCGGATTACGGGGACGAGCGTGTATGACCTGGTGGGGGAGCCGCTTTAGGGGCGGAGGGTTCACGTTCAGGTTAAAGTGTAAGTTCAAGAGACTGAGATAGAACCACAATGCGAGAGCGGGGGCTCCGGCTTGAACTTGAACTTAAACCCCCTCCCCTGCCCCGTTTTTGTGATTCCGCCTTTCCGGTTTCCCGTCTAATCAACACCGGATCAAAGTGACTACCGCTCCACCCAAATCCGCATTCGAACCTTCGAAGCCCCGTCCGCCCCGCGCCTCGGCGTTCCTGGTGGGGGCGGGCATCTTTCTCAGCCGTATCGCGGGGCTCGTGCGGGAACGGGTTTTTGCCCATTATTTTGGGACTTCGAATGCGGCGGATGCGTTCAAGGCTGCGATCCGGATCCCGAACTTCCTCCAGAATCTGCTCGGGGAAGGGGTTCTCTCGGCTTCGTTTATCCCTGTGTACTCGCGGCTCGTGGCCGAGGGCGAATCCGAGCTCGCGGGAAGGGTGGCGGGGATTGTCGCAAGCCTGCTGGCGCTCGCGGTGAGCATCATCGTGCTGCTGGGAGTGCTGTTGACACCATTCCTCATCGATCTCTTCGCGCCGGGGTTCCAGGGGGAGAAACGCATCCTGACCGCGCACCTGGTGCAAATTATGTTTCCCGGCGTGGGCATTTTCGTCCTGTCGGCTTGGTGCCTTGGCATCCTGAACAGCCATCGCCTCTTCTTCGTTTCCTATGTCGCGCCAGTGCTCTGGAACGTGGCGATGATCGGCACGATGATCGGGTTTGGCGGCAGGGATCAGACCTCACTGGCGGTCACGCTCGCCTGGGGGTCGGTGGTTGGGGCTCTGCTTCAATTTGGCGTTCAGCTTCCTTTCATCTGGGGGCGGAAGACCGTGAGCGGGAAGTCGATCGGATCAAGCATCGTCTTTGGCCTCGATACGACAATGGCGCCAGTCAGGCAGGTTTTCCGGAGCCTGGGTCCCGTGGTGGTCAGCCGGGGGGTGGTCCAGTTGAGCGCCTATATCGACAGCATGATCGCCAGCTTTCTCGGGATGGGTGCGGTCACCAGCCTGAGCTATGCGCAGATCATCTATACGCTGCCGATCAGCCTGTTTGGGATGTCCGTTGCGGCATCCGAGCTGCCGGAGATGTCCAGCTCGACGGGTACCCAGGAGGAGATTCACGAGAAGCTCCGGAAGCGGCTGATCGCGGGGAAGCGCAATATCGCGTTTTATGTGATTCCCTGCGTCGCGAGTTTCCTGGTGCTGGGGCGGCACTTTGTCGCGGCCCTGCTCCAGACGGGGCACTTCGGGCCGCAGGCGACGCTTTATACGTGGTACATCCTGATGGGGTCCACCGTCGGGCTCCTGGCGGCGACGTGGGGGCGGCTTTATTCCTCGGCGTTCTATGCGCTCCGGGATACGCGCACACCGCTGTGGTTTGCGCTCATCCGCGTCACGCTGACGGCGGTGCTGGGGCTTCTGTTTGCGTTCCCGTTGCGCCCGTATCTGAACTCGGTGCTGCTCCATACGCTGCATCTCCCGATGCCGAATTTGCCGGATATTGAGAAGGGGCTCGGCGCCGTGGGGTTGACGCTCTCGGCGGGGCTTGCGGGGTGGGTCGAGTTTCTGCTGCTCCGGCGGGCGCTTCAGGCGCGAATCGGGAGCACGGCGCTGCCGGATCATTACCCTTCGAAGATTTGGGCGGCAGCGTTGTGCGCCTCGGCGGGGGGATGGGTTGCGGGGCGCTACATCCACCATGGCATCTGGATCAACCTGGCGGCGATCGTGGGGGTGTTCGGGGTGATCTACGCGGGGATTACGCTGGCGGCAGGGCTTCCGGAAGCGCGGTCGCTGCTGAGGCGGGGGCGGTAAGGGGATTCCAGGGTTGCAACGCAGATCGAATTGTCGCGCCCCTTTGGGGCTTGGCCCTTTCCGCTTGTTTACCCAGGGCGTTGCCCTGGGCTGGCTTGGTTCGGGCCTTTGGCCCTTGGCAGCAGTACAGCCTGGGCTTTTGGCAGCAGCACGTTCGTGCGAACAGTGTGACCCAAGCCGATCCAACCGAGCCGGCAGCTTTTCCAATCCCGAGTCTGTACAACGCTACTTCGCGACCAGGTTCTTCGGATCTTTATCCAGATAGAGGACGCAGTCGGGCATTCCAAGGACGGCCTTGTACGGGAAAGGGGCTTTCGTCAGATCGACGGTCCGCACGATGTAGGAGGTCCAGTTTTTGTATTCTCCGTTGACGAGGTCACCCAAGGTGTTTTGCGTTCCGCTGATGGGGGTCAGGTAGAGGGCGGCGACGGGCGCTCCGAGGATGTTGTAGTCGGCCAGGTTGGTCAGGTCGGCCTGATCATACGGCACCCAGAGACTCCGGCGATCGGCGTACCATGCGATGGCCCACGGCATGTCCGACGCGATGATTTCATCCGGGGTAAACCATTGCCGCAATATCCCAATATACGGCGGTACATAAGGCGGCCACTCGACGCGGGCATGGTTTTTGTCGAGGAACATCCGGGACAATACGGGCACCGCGGAGATCACGAAAATGGTGACGATCAGCGCCAGGCGCAGGGTGTTATGCACCCCGCTACGCTGGCCCCACTGGGGAAGGATGAACCCGAGGCCGATCCGCCGATCCCACTGCACCAGCACGTAGGCCATGCCGTAGCAGATGAAAAGCGGGACGAACAGGAGGTGGAATTGATTGGCCGCCAGGCCGTGCTCCTCTTTCATCCCGAAGACTGCCATCCCGAACATGGCCGAGAACCACATCCCAAACATGAGCCACCGGAAAGTGGAGGTGACGGGGCGCTTGAAGCCGTGAAGGACGCTCACCAGGGCAAGGGGCGCGACAAAACTGCAGCCCATGTACTCGAGGAGACGGTTGATCTGGCCGGCAAAATTCGCCCGGAAATTCGCGGCGTAATAGGCGCCGGTGACATCGGCCAGGTCCAGCACCATCCGCCGCATGTGGCCCGACTCCGGGTGGACGATTCCATCCAATGAACTGAAACCCGCGATGCCGCGGAAGTCCCCGCACACCGTTGCGTTCCGTACCAGCCACGGGACGTACACCAGCAGAAACAGGCCGAGCATCAACGCGGCGCCGCCCACCCGGGGCCTGAAGAAAAAGACCGAGAACACGAGGACTGGGACGAAAATGAAAATGGTCAGCGCATGGGTCAGCGCCATGACGCCAAATCCGATGCCGACCGCGGCCAGCCATCCGAGCTGGGGCTCATCCAGATAGCGCGCACGCATTGCCCGCAGCAGCGCGTACACGTTTAGATTCAGCAACAGGAGCAGGAACATCTGCGGCAGCCCGGAAAGCGAATAGCGCCACATCATATCGCAAATGAGCACCAGCCCCGCCGCCATGATGGCAAGCCGCTGGTCGAAGAGGTCCAGCGCAATGAAATAGAGGACGACCACCGACGCCAGGAAGAAAAGGATGCCCATGATCGCTATCGCCTTGTCCCCGGCGTAAACGTATTCCCCGCGGGCAATGTCCCAGTGCTGGGTGACGGGAATGTAAATGGCAGCGGCATCGAGCAACGGCAGGACAGGTCCATTGTAGGTGTCCTGCCAGATCGCCGTTTGCACATTCTTCCCGTGGCGCTGGAGCTCCCCGATGGCGAGGGGCCGGATTACCTTCGTCTGCCAGCCATGGCCGCGCACGATTTCCCGCCCGATCTGAGCCTGGTCCATGGCCTCCGAGATGGGCAGGCCACGAAACTGGCCGATGATGTAGTAGGTCGAAAGGCCGATGGCTACGAATGTGAACACCGCCCTCCAGAGCCACTTGGCGAGTTCACCGGCCTCGAGGGAAAGGACGGTTTTCTGAATTTGTTCTTCGGTGGAAGGCATGAGAGCGACGGGAGGCCGGTTAAGTCAAAAGGACTTGGGAGCGGAGAAGAAGGCGGTCGTGCGGTGCTTCTGTAAGTGGTTGATTATTAGGATTTCGAGGCTTTTGCGCGGATCGGATGCGCGCATTCCTGTACGGCAAACGGGAGTGGGGGTCAACTGTGAGGGCCGATGGCGGGCCACCC